>Ga0105251_10000713_pt1 | contig 30624 bp, 28 predicted proteins | sample KBSS64metaG_FD_80424 | JGI IMG/M metagenome (GOLD analysis project Ga0105251, IMG submission 80424) | Switchgrass rhizosphere microbial communities from Kellogg Biological Station, Michigan, USA - KBS S6-4 metaG | ecosystem: Host-associated > Plants > Roots > Rhizosphere > Soil | place...
GCAGTTCGGGGCGCTGGCGCTGCGGGGCGGGGCCAGCTACACCTGGCATCGCATCGACACCGCGCGCTCGGTGAATTACGGCCTGCAGTCGGACCGTGAGACGGCGAAGTACAGCGCGCGCACCGAGCAGGCGTTCGTGGAAGCGGGCTACGGGGTGAAAACCGGGTGGGTGAACCTGGAGCCGTTCGCCAACCTGGCGTACATCAACTTCAAAAACAACGGCATCGCGGAAGACGGCGGCGCGGCGGCGCTGCAGGGCGACAAGCAGCACACCGACGCGACGGTGTCGACGCTGGGGCTGCGTGCGGACACCCAATGGCAGGCGGGGAAAAGCACCGAGGTGGCGCTGCGCGGAGAGCTGGGCTGGCAGCATCAGTACGGCGAGCGGGAGCGGGGCACCGGGCTGCGGTTCAACGGGGGGAATGCGCCGTTCGTGGTGAACAGCGTGCCGGTGTCGCGCGACGGAATGGTGCTGAAGGCGGGCGTGGAGGTGGCGGTGGAGCAGAACGCCACGCTGTCGCTGGGTTACGGCGGGCTGCTGTCGCAGAACCACCAGGACAACAGCGTCAACGCCGGGTTCGTCTGGCGCTTCTAGTTTTATAGTGCAGTTCTCTTCTGTTAACGGAGCCGGCATGCCGGCTCCGTTTTTATTTGTCGCGGTGGCGATCCTGGGGAGAGTACGTATGATGGCGGGCGGAGATGGGCGGTACAGGCGCAATAAAAAACCGGGACCCTTGCGGATCCCGGCTCAAAAGCGGGTAAAACAGATTGGTGCTAAAAGCTCAAACCTGGTTTGCCTGCTAACCGAATTGATGAATACATCCTTTCAGCCGCGGCAATCGGAATGAGTTTCCCTGGTGTTATTATGGTTATTATCAAAAATCGTTCTGGTATTATTTTTTATAGTGTATTGCTGTATGTCTCTTTTGATACCATGTTTGACTATAGAACATGGTATGTCAAGCAACGTTTTTAACGCATAATTGCATGGGATGCCAGTTTTAGTGGGGGCTTCTTCACCACAAATAATCAAAACGACTGATAAATCAGCAAAAAAAATCGAAGGAACAAATGGATAACAATCATCAAAAATTCGATTCACAGTCGATTGCAAACCGGGTCAGGGAGCTGTTTTTACATTACGGGATTGGTAAACGTCAGCACGCCAAAGAGCTCAGCCGCATTCTGGCGCTGAGTTTTTCGCATGCGCACCGAAAATTGAAAGGGCAAAGCCCGTGGACGCTGGAGCAGATCAACAGCGTCGCCGCCGCGTTGGGAGAGACGCCGGCGGCCATCGTCGATATGGACGCGGAACATGACACGCCGGAACAAACTATGGCGCAGGATGCCATCTTTTTTGTCGGTGGGGTAGCGATCCCCTGCGTGGGGCATATTGGTGACGAACTGGCGGCCGGGCGCATGTCGGAGTTCGTTGCGCTGCGTGCGGAGCAGCAATGGCATATCTACCGTACCGAGGATGCACCGTCCGGCAACTGCCGCCGCGTCGACCTGATCGAGATCCGCCCCGGCAATAACGATGACGAACGGCTGAGCATCGCGGTGCTGGACGACTCCCATCCGGCGGCCGATGAGCTGGCGAAATACCTCGTCAGCCGAGGATTCAACGCGGTGGCGTTCTATGACGTCAGCAGTTTCTGCCAGGCGCTGCAGCAAAGCCTGTTCGATGGCTATGTGGTCGACTGGCTGATTGGTGATGAAACGGCGGATAAATGCATCGAGGTGATCCGCGCTTCCGATAACCCGGATGCGCCAGTGCTGGTGCTGACCGGTGAACTGGGTACCGATCGGCGTGAGTCTGAAATAGCCAAAGCGATGCGCGACTACGACGTGCTTGGGCCATATGAAAAACCGGTGCGGCTTCATGTGATAGAAGCCGCCCTGCAGCGCTGTTTTAATCTTTAGAAGGGAATACCTCGGCCAGGGCGCTCGACAGCGCATCCAGCCGCACGGGTTTCATCAGGTAATTGTCGAACAGCGCCCGCTGTTCGGCAGACAGCTGTTCCGGGGTATAGGCGCTGATGCCGATAATCGGCACGTGGCGGTTGGGCCCCCGGCGGTTACGCAGCTGTTTGGCCAGGGCGGCGCCATCGATGCCCGGCATCTGCAGGTCCAACAGCAGGGCGTCATAGGGGCGACGCAGCAGTTTTTGCAGCGCCCGTTCCGGCGAGTCGCACAGCTCGTGCGGGTAACCGAGCTTGTCCAGCAGCGCCGCAAAGGCGTCGCCTACCGATTTGTTATCGTCCACCACCAACACATGCTGCGGTTTTTGTGGCTGCGGGTGGTGAGACGCGGCCTGTTCGTCGCTCTCTTCCTCCTCGCTGATCTCCACGGGAATGCTGACGATAAAGGTGCTGCCCTTTTTGATTTCGCTATACACCGTAATGGTGCCGTTAAGCAGCGTCACCAGGCCATGCACGATCGCCAACCCCATGCCGACGCCGGCGTATTGTTTGGTGTGCGACTGATCCAACTGGGTGAACGGCTTGAAGATTTGATCGAGCTTTTCTTTCTCGATGCCGATACCTGTGTCGGTCACCTCGATAATCAACGAACTGCCGCCGGGCTGGCGGCGCAGGCAGCCGTGCAGGGTAATGCTGCCGCTCTCGGTATATTTGTAGGCGTTGGTCAGCAGGTTGACGATAATCTGCCGAATGCGCAGCGGATCGGAATAGACCTGCGGATGGCTGCATTCCACCTCACAGCTCAGCTTGACCTGCTCTTTGCGCGTCAACATGGCGATTTCGTTGGCCGTCTCGCCGATCAGCTTCTGTGCGTCGAACGGCACGATGCGTAATTCCATCATGCCGCTGTCCAGGTGGGCGTAGTCGGTCAGGTCTTTCATCTGGCTTTCGATTTGCTGTGCGGCGGTCTCCAGCCGCAGGAAGGTATCCGCATGTTCAGCCGAGACCCGGGTATTCACCAACACGTCGATGGCGGACATGATGCTCTGCAAAGAGGTGCGCAGTTCGTGGCCAATCGCGCCCAGAAAGGCGTTTTTGGTTCGGGTGGCTTTTTCCGCTTCGATAGCCTTGGCCTGCTGCCGGATAGTCAGGCGCTGTTGGCGTAAGACTATCAGGGTGATGGCAATCAGCGCGATCACCGAGAACATGACGATCACCAGCCCATAGAAAATAATGTGCCGTTTCTCGATATAGTCTTCATAGGCCAGGGTGCGCTGCTTCACTTCGGCGTGATCGGTGAGGTTGGCCATTTCGATGGCGTAGGGTTTGATGCGCTGCATGCCTTGGGAAATCAGGTTAAAGTCAATCCGTGGGCTGTCCAGCAGCTTGTCAATCCGGTCCATCTGCTCGCGCATATTTTTGATCACCTCCGGGTAGCCAGGCTCGGCGTACAATCGCTGAGTGGATTCGGAGACGGTTTCCAGCACGTAAAAGCGCGAGTAGAGTATTTCAAACTTCAGCCGCAGATCTTCACTGCTGACCTTCGGCGCGTTTTTCTGCTGTTCAACCAGCGTTTCGAATTCGGCCAGTTTGATGGCGAATTTGGCGATCGACCAGGAGTAGTTTTCCTGCGTGCCGGCGATGGCATACAGCCCTTTCTTGGACAGGGTGGCGCTGTAGTAATACAGCGTTACCGTCGAGGCCACCAGGAACAACGCGGCGAAGATGGCCGGGATCGCCAGCCTGCCGCCGCTTTTAAAACTTGTCAGCTTCATTTAATCACTATCCTGTCGACCTGCCAGATAAAGCGCGAGTTGTATAACGGCGAATTCAACTCGGGCCCGGCGGCATCCCTTGGGTAAACTAAAAATAACGGGCCGAAGTTTCTGATCTTCAGCATTTCTCCGTCCATTTTGTAAGCCAGAATCATGTTGTACTTTTCAACGTCGGACAGCGGCACGTCGATGTAATAGTCATTCAGCGCATAAAAGGTCAGCGTGCTGCCCTTGGCGCCGACGCGGGCCAGAATATCCGCCACCGCGATGCCTTCAAACTTTCTCTGCGGCGTCCAGGAGGTGGAGGTGGTGATGCTGTGTACCGGCATGGCCAATAATTGTTTATCGGTAAATAAATAGCTTTTTTTTGCCGGGTCGGTCACGTTGTCGATTTTTCCCGCCACTTCCAGCGTGAAACTCAACGCGCTGCCCTGGACGATAACCAGGGCCACGCAGGCTAACGTGATGTTTTTGAGCAGCTTGAACAGCATCGATATTCTCCAAAAGCGCGGATGCTTACCTGAGTACCGCTAATTTATCAGGCAAAATAATGGCAGAAAATGCGGGGTTGTGTCGAAGGGAATGGTAAACAGGGCGAAAAGAACCCCTGGCTTGGCACCGATGCAGCCTAAGCCCGGTTGGGGCATATAGCGTGATTACGAATGATCTTTATTCTTTGTCGCAGCCAATTATCTCGACGGGCCATTGGTGAAATAGGTCGGGAAATAGGAGCATTTTTTTGCTGAATTCAGTAGAAATATTTCAGTTATATTTATGGGGCAAAAAACGAACAATGGGCCGTCATTGGTTTGTGGTTGCCTGGAATAGGCATGATAGGGAAAAAAGCCCTATAAACATAGGGCAAAGACACACAACAACACCAGGGAAACTTTAGGTTATCTTATATTATAGGTGTCTAATCATATATACCGTTTTCTTATATATATATCCTCATTCGTAGGCTGTTTGAATTTACTTAACTTTCAATAGGTTGTTTTTTTTCGACGCCATCAGCATGCCGGAGGGGCATACGCGTTAATTCTGCAGGTAACGTTCGGTTACATCGGTGTGATGCAAATATGCATTGGAATGATGAAGTTTTATGCATTCAAAAGAAGGTGTCGATCGTTTATTGTCCATCCGTAACCGATGATATCGCGAGTGAATTTAAGCCAAGACCAGGGCTTTTACGGCACCAGGGAATACCGATAAGGGCGTTTTGTTGCCCGTAATAAAATTGACCGCAGCAATTTAACGGTGGCAGGTATTTTAGCCTGCCGTTTTCCGTATTGATTGTGAAAGCGCTTATTTTTTATATTGGATCCCAGCGGATGGCTCTTACCCGCATAGGGGTTTGTCATTCGAAAAAATAATGAGACGGCAACGACTGCCCTCATTGGCTTTATCTTTGGCACAAGGAGTGAACACTATGTCTGCGGCCCTGCCTGCAGCCGATGCGGCTGTCGAAACGTTGAAAATGTTGGTGCGTTACAAAGCCTGGGCGAATGAACTGACGTTCGACAGCCTGATGGCGTTGCCGGCCGGTGAGGCTCTGCGGCCGCGTCCCACCCGATTTGGCAACATGGTGCATACCTTGAACCACGTGTACGTGGTGGATGACATTTTCAAGCATCATCTGCTGGGGCGTAAACACGCCTATACTGCACGCAACACCGAGCACACGCCGTCGATTGACGACCTGCGGCAGGCGGTGCGGGAGATGGACGACTGGTATATTGATGTGGTGGATACCTGGACGCATGAGGATCTGGCGCAGCGGGTTCATTTCGAGTTTGTCGGTGGAGGAGAAGGCTGCATGACACGCCAGGAAATCGTGTTGCATATCGTCAATCACGCGACCTATCACCGAGGTTTTGTCGGCGACATGATGTATCAGGTTCCGTTTACGCCGCCGTCGAACGACCTGCCGGTGTTTATCCGCGATCGCTATCGTCAGGCGCATTAAGTGAGATGGCCGGAGATAAAAAAAGCCAGACGCAAAGGCGCCTGGCTTTTTAGGTCGCTGCGCACGGCGGCGCCGACGATCAACGCATGGTGACGAACTCTTCCGCAGCGGTCGGGTGGATCGCTACGGTGTTGTCGAAGTCCTTCTTGGTGGCGCCCATCTTCACGGCGACGGCGAAGCCCTGCAGGATTTCATCCATGCCGAAGCCGATGCCGTGCAGGCCGACGATTTTCTCTTCCTTGCCCGCGCACACCAGCTTCATGCGGCACGGCTGGCGGTGTTGAGTCACTGCGCTGTACATGGCGGTGAAGGAGGATTTGTACACCTTTACGTTGTCGGCGCCGAATTTCTCGATGGCTTCCGGTTCGGTCAGGCCGATGGTGCCGATCGGCGGGTGGCTGAACACCACGGTGGCGATATTGCTGTAGTCCAGATGTTCGTCCGGCTTGTTGTTGAACAGGCGTTCGGACAGACGACGGCCGGCGGCAACCGCCACCGGGGTCAGTTCGACCGCGCCGGTGTTGTCGCCCACCGCGTAAATGCCTTTGACGCTGGTGTTCTGGAACTTATCGACGTCGATATAGCCTTTCTCGTTGGTTTTCACCCCGGTGACGCTCAGGTTCAGGTTGTCGGTCGCCGGTTCGCGGCCGATGGCCCAGATCAGGCTGTCGACGGTGAATTCCTTGCCGTTTTCCAGCTGCAGCTGCAGGCTGCCGTCGGCGTTCTTCACGATAGCTTTCGGTACCGATTCGGTATGCAGGCTTGGCCCTTCGGCGTTCATGACCTCCACCAGGGTCTCGACAATCATCGGATCGAAGGTGCGCAGCGGCGCATGCTTACGCACGAAGAGGTGAGTTTCCGCACCCAGCGCGTTCAGCACCCCGGCGATCTCCACGGCGATATAGCCGGCGCCCACCACGGCGACGCGTTTCGGCATTTCGTCCAGTTCAAAGAAGCCGTCGGAGTCGATGCCGTATTCCGCACCAGGAATGTCCGGATGGCTTGGGCGGCCGCCGGTGGCGATCAGAATATGGTCGGCGGTGATTTTCTCGCCGTTCACTTCCACGGTGTGGGCGTCGACAAAGCGTGCGAAGCCTTTGATCACGTCGACCTTGTTTTTACCCAGCACGTTGTCGTAGGAAGTATGGATGCGGTCGATATACGCGGTGCGGTTGGCGACCAGCTTCTTCCAGTCGAAGGCATTGACGGTGGTGTCGAAACCATAGTCCGGGCCGTACTGGTGGATGGCTTCGGCGATCTGCGCCGCGTGCCACATGACTTTTTTCGGTACACAACCCACGTTGACGCAGGTGCCGCCCAGTTCCTTGGCTTCAATCAGCGCACATTTCTGGCCGTACATGGCTGCCCGGTTGATCGATGCGATACCGCCGCTGCCGCCGCCAATTGCTAGATAATCGTAATGTTTCGTCATCTGGGATTTCCATGAGTTGTGAGATTCGAAGAGGGTAAGAGTTTAACGCCTGATGTGGGTTTGTCGCAAAGGTTGCGTCGATGGTTGCGATAGGTGGGGTAAAGGCGCGGCGTGCCGCGCCCCGGAGGCATTATTCCGGTACGACCCAGTTCACCAGATGGTGGCCGTTGCCGGACGGCACCAGCGTTTTGTGCAGCCACGGCAGCAGGGTATTCATCTGCTGCTCCAGCTTCCACGGTGGGTTAATCACGATCATGCCGGAGGCGGTCATGCCGCGCTGATCGCTGTCGGGTTTCACCGCCAGTTCGATCTGCAGAATGCGGCGGATGCCGGTGGCTTCCAGCTCTTTCAGCATGCGTTTGATCTGCTGACGCATCACCACCGGGTACCACAGCGCATAGGTGCCGGTAGCGAAGCGCTTGTAGCCTTCCTGAATGCCTTTGACCACGTCCTGGTAGTCGGTTTTCATCTCGTACGGCGGGTCCATCAGGATCAGCCCGCGGCGCGAGGCCGGCGGCAGCTGGGATTTCAACTGTTGGTAACCGTCGGCGCGCTGCACCTTGGCGCGCTCATCCTTTTGAAACTCGCCGCGCAGCAGCGGGAAGTCGCTCGGGTGCAGCTCGGTCAGGTGAATTTTGTCCTGCGGGCGCAGCAGCTGGCGCGCGATCAGCGGCGAACCCGGGTAGTAGCGCAGCGTGCCGGAGCGGTTGAAGTTGTGCACCACGCTCATGTAGGCCGCCAGCTCTTCCGGCAGATCGTCGCGTTGCCACAGCATGCCGATGCCTTCCAGATATTCGCCGGTGCGTTCGGCGTGCTCGCCGCTCAGCTGATAGCGCCCCGCGCCCGAGTGGGTGTCCAGATACAGGAAGGGTTTCTCTTTCTCTTTCAGCGATTCGATGATCAGGCTCTGAACGCTGTGCTTGAGCACGTCGGCGTGGTTGCCGGCGTGAAAACTGTGGCGATAACTTAACATGGCTGGTGGCAGTTCCTTGCGCTCCACGGGCGGAGCTTTCAATAAGGCATATAATCTGCACAGTATAAACTGTCTGGCCGGGAAAAACTGAACTGCGTTGCAACGGCTTATGCCAGAGCGGTCACCACCTGTTCGCGCAGCCAACTATGGGCCCCGGGGCCAGGTGAAAACGCTATGGTGCCAAATGGGGCGATTACGCCAGCCTGGCTTTGATTCGCTGCCGGAAAATGTCGAGAAATTCTTTTACTGGCGAAACATCCGACTCTGAAGGATATCGTTCAGCGAAGGCCACATCCAAATCTGCTGCATGGGCTATCTGAAAATTATTCATTTCTTCAAGCAAACCCCATAACAAATTTTCCGATGCTCCCTGAAGGTAATAATCAATCATCCCTTCCAGCTCTGTTGAGCCACTTATTAGGTCAGCATCCTGATTGAAATAGCCACCCATTAAATTATCTAGTAGCGGGTATTCTTGCATCATGTCTCCTAGGGTATCGGGTAGGCCGTGAGGATGTAGTAAGGTTTGCCGTTGAACATGCTGTATTCAATCACCACTTTCAAGTTGGCGGTCTTTACTCTCTCGGTAGAACCTCGCTGTATATAGTACCCCACGTTTTGAGTGGCCCTGTGCGTTATGACCAAATTGCGCGAAGGGTATTTCGCCCAATTTTTTATCAATGCTCTGTGGGAGCGCATTGCGCTCGATACAGAACTTTCGGCCGTAGCCAAATTTGTGAACGAACTGACAGAACGTGGAGGAAAGCGCCCAAGCTTTGTCTCTTCCAGTCGTTTCAACAGGGCTTCTTTGGGTAATCCAACATGCCGGGCAAGCGTATGCCCACCAGGCTTGATGCCCGTCATGGATTCGTGTTCAATCAGTTTAACCCGTCCCATACGAACAGAGGCGACACGGGCGGCCCCCAACGCACCTGCAATTACCAGCGGCACGGCAATATCAACGGTGAGGCCTACATGATAGGCAGTATCCTCATCAGCCCCCAGCGTTTGAGCTAATGAAATAGCGGATTTGTATGTATCGGTGGTGGATGGTTGACCGGTAACGATCTGGTTTGATGCGGCCTTTATGTTATCCAGGCTGTGGGTGCCGACCACGACACACCCGGCTTTCGTTAGGAATGTCGGATCTGGGGCGTAACACAAGGCACCCGCACCAATGAGTTCGATAACGCCGCCAGCCAAATTTAGTCCCCCATACAGACGATTACTCAAGGTTTCGCCTTCGGTCACGCTTTTGTCCGACATCACAGCCGCTAGCTGTACGGGAGAGAGAACAACCCTCATTCCTTCGTTCGTTGTCATATCAACTCAAATCCTTTGGTTGATGCAATATTGCGCATAAATAATGCAGATAGGCGTTGATGATAAACGGGATAGGCGCGAGAAAATTCCGGTTTTGATGGATATAATCGAGGCCGCCCATTCCGGTAGGCATGCGATTGAACCACAACGATCAAAAGGAGACGACATGAGCTGCATCTTTTGCGACATGGTGGCGGGCAAGGTGCCGTGCCATAAAATCTGGGAAGACGACGCCCATCTGGCGTTCCTTTCCATCTACCCCAATACCGACGGCTTCAGCGTGGTGATCCCCAAGGCGCACTACCCGAGTTACGCCTTTGAGCTGCCGGACGCGGCGCTGAGCGCGCTGATGCTGGCGACCAAGCGGGTGGCGCAGCGGCTCGATCGGGCGTTCGACGACGTCGGCCGCTGCGGCATGGTATTTGAAGGCTTCGGCGTCGATCACGTGCATGCCAAACTGATCCCGATGCACGGCACCGCCGCGTTGGAACAGTGGCGGCCGATCGAGTCGACCTCGGCGAAGTTTTTCGACCGCTACGAGGGTTACCTGTCCTCCCACGACGCCGCGCGCGCCGATGATGCGCATCTGGCGGCGCTGGCCGCGCAGATCCGCCAAAGCGCCGTTTAAGGCACTATCTATCAATGCCGGGCATTGATTTTCCCGCTGCTTGGCTCCATGTTAGCTATTCATACGCATTTTAAGGCCCGCCCGCTGCGGCGGGCCCCAACGCTAATCAGGACTGCCTTATGACAAATCCGTTGCTGACTCCGTTTTCCCTGCCGCCGTTTTCGGCGATCCGCCCTGAAGATATCGTGCCTGCGGTGCAATCCGCGCTGGCAGACTGCCGCGCCGCGGTAGAGCGCGTGGTCGCGCAGCCGGGGCCGTTCACCTGGGACAACCTGTGTCAGCCGCTGGCGGAGTCGGACGATCGCCTGTCGCGCATCTGGTCGCCGGTCGGGCACCTGAACTCGGTGAAAAACAGCCCGGAGCTGCGCGCCGCCTACGAGCAGGCGCTGCCGCTGTTGTCCGAATACGGCACCTGGGTCGGCCAGCACGAAGGGCTGTACCAGGCTTACCGCAGCCTGAAAGAGGGCGCGGCGTTCGAGACGCTGAGCGCGCCGCAGCGCAAGTCGGTGGAAAACGCGCTGCGCGACTTTGAGCTGTCGGGCATCGGCCTGTCGGCGGAAAAACAGCAGCGCTACGGCGAAATCGTCGCGCGCCTGTCCGAGCTGGGTTCGACCTACAGCAACAACGTGCTCGACGCCACCATGGGCTGGAGCAAACTGATTACCGACGAAGCCGAGCTGAGCGGCCTGCCGGCCAGCGCGCTGGCGCAGGCGCAGGCGATGGCGCAGGCCAAAGAGCAGGACGGCTGGCTGCTGACGCTGGACATGCCGAGCTACCTGCCGGTGCTGACCTACGCCGACAACCGCGCGCTGCGCGAAGAAATGTACCGCGCCTTCGCCACCCGCGCCTCCGATCAGGGGCCGAACGCCGGCAAATGGGACAACAGCGAAGTGATGGCGGAAACGCTGGCGCTGCGCCACGAGCTGGCCCAGCTGCTGGGTTTCGACACCTACGCCGACAAATCGCTGGCCACCAAAATGGCGGAAAGCCCGGACCAGGTGATCGGCTTCCTGACCGACCTGGCCAAGCGCGCCCGTCCGCAGGCCGAGCAGGAGCTGGCGCAGCTGCGCGCCTTCGCCAAACGGCATCACGGCGTGGACGAGCTGGAAGCCTGGGACATCACCTATTACGGTGAAAAACAGAAGCAACACCTGTTCTCGATCAGCGACGAGCAGCTGCGCCCGTACTTCCCGGAACAGCGGGTGGTGGAAGGGCTGTTCGAAGTGGTGAAACGCATTTACGGCATCACCGCCAAAGAGCGCAAGGATGTGGATACCTGGCATCCTGAAGTGCGCTTCTTCGATCTGTTCGACGCCGACGGCGAGCTGCGCGGCAGCTTCTATCTCGACCTGTATGCGCGTGAAAACAAACGCGGCGGCGCCTGGATGGACGACTGCGTCGGTAGCCTGCGCAAGGCCGACGGCACGCTGCAAAAGCCGGTCGCCTACCTGACCTGCAACTTTAACCGCCCGCTGGGCGATCAGCCTGCGCTGTTCACCCACAACGAAGTGACCACGCTGTTCCACGAGTTCGGCCACGGTCTGCACCATATGCTGACCCAGATCGATACCGCCGGGGTCTCCGGCATCAGCGGGGTGCCGTGGGATGCGGTCGAGCTGCCGAGCCAGTTTATGGAAAACTGGTGCTGGGAGCCGGAGGCGCTGGCGTTCATCTCCGGCCATTATCAGAGCGGCGAGCCGCTGCCGAAAGAGATGCTCGACAAGCTGCTGGCGGCCAAGAATTACCAGGCGGCGCTGTTTATTCTGCGTCAGCTGGAATTTGGCCTGTTCGATTTCCGCATGCACTTCGAATACAGCCCGGCAAAGGGTGCGCAGATCCTGCCGACGCTGGCGGAAGTGAAGAAAATGGTGGCGGTGGTGCCTTCGCCGAGCTGGGGCCGCTTCCCGCACGCTTTCAGCCATATCTTCGCCGGCGGCTACGCGGCGGGTTACTACAGCTACCTGTGGGCGGAAGTGCTGTCGGCAGACGCTTACTCGCGCTTCGAGGAAGAGGGTATTTTCAACGCCGAAACCGGCAAATCCTTCCTCGACAACATCCTGTCGCGCGGCGGTTCGGAAGAGCCGATGGTGCTGTTCAAACGCTTCCGTGGCCGCGAGCCGCAGCTGGATGCTATGCTGCGCCATTACGGCATTAAAGGATAACCCGCCACGTGAGTGTGTGTTTATTGTGTGAAGCAGGCGCCGATCCCGGCGCCTTGTCTATTTTGGCGCAGCGCTGGCAGTTGGTCTCGGACGACGACGCGCCGATGGCGCTGGTGCTGACCCCGGAGCGGCTGGAGCTGCGCAAGCGCGACGAACCCAGGCTTGGGGCGATCTACGTCGATTTCGTGGCCGGCACTCTGGCGCACCGGCGTCGCTTCGGCGGCGGCCGCGGCGAAGCGGTGGCCAAGGCGGTCGGCATCAAGGGCAGCTACCTGCCGGACGTGGTGGACGCCACCGCCGGCCTGGGGAGAGACGCTTTTGTGCTGGCGGCGTTGGGCTGCCGGGTGCGGATGCTGGAGCGCAATCCGGTGGTGGCGGCCTTGCTGGACGACGGCCTGCAGCGCGGCTATCGGGATGCGGAAATCGGCCCCTGGCTGCGCGAGCGCCTGACGCTGCTGCACGCCTCCAGCCTGACGGCGCTGGCCGATCTCAGCCCGCGGCCGGAGGTGGTGTACCTCGATCCGATGTATCCGCATAAGCAGAAAAGCGCGCTGGTGAAAAAAGAGATGCGGGTGTTTCAGTCGCTGGTGGGCAGCGACGACGACGCCGACGGCCTGCTGGAGCCGGCGCGCCGGCTGGCGACCAAGCGCATCGTGGTGAAACGGCCGGACTACGCGCCGCCGTTGGCCAAGGTGCCGGCCCATGCCGCCACGCTGACGAAAAGCCACCGTTTCGATATCTATATGCCGCTGTAAACGTTACCGGGCTCGGCGTGCCGGGCCTTCAGCGTTCCTCGCGCAAACTTTTCCCCACGTCGCCGCCCGGGTGCACCGCCAGCAGGGTTTCCTTGCCGTAGCCGCTGCGTTCCATCAGGCAGGCGCAGGCGGCGTCGAAAATCGCCAATACCAGCACGATGGAGGTGGTCGCCAGCATGTTCAGCGGATCTATCTCGTTTTTCACCCCGGTGGCGATGGTCAGCCGTGCCGCCTGCGCGATGGCGGAGGCGGGGTTTTCCGTCACCGCGATCAGCGGCACCCCTTTGGCCTGCAGCGTCGGCAGCAGGCGGGTCAGTTCGTCGGAATTGCCGCCGCGCGAGATAAGGATCAGCAGATCGTCACTGCGCAAAAACCCCAGGTCGCCGTGCGCCGCGTCGGTGGCGTCGAGGTAGGCCGCCGGCCGCTCCACGCAGGCCAGCATATGGGCGATTTTACGCGCCGCAATGCCCGAGGTGCCGACGCCGGTGACGGCGATTTTGCCGCGGCACTCCGCCAGCTGCGTCAGCAGCCGTTGCCAGGTCTGCGCGTCGAGGCGATCGCCGAGCTGCGCCAGTTCGCGGCTGTAGGTTTCCCATCCCTGAACGGCGCGTTGCCATTCCTGCTGCATCAGGCGTCCTCCTGCATCAGTTGGCGGTATTTCATATGGTCGTTGTACAGCTCATGGAATACCCGGTATTTGCGGTCGTAGTAGCTTTTGATCTTGTTGGTCTGCGGCGTGACCGTCTTGCCGATGCGGCTCATGGCGCTCATCGCTTCCGGCAGGGTGTCGAATACGCCTGCCGCCACGGTGCCCATCATGGCGCCGCCCAGCAGCATCGCTTCGCTTTCCTCCGGCAGCAACATGGCGCAGCCGGTGGCGTTGGCGTGCTCCTGCACGAAGATCGGGTTCTTGGTGCCGCCGCCGCTGGCCATGATGGTGTCGATGCTGTAGCCGCTGTGGTTCATGGTCTCGATGATGTGGCGGGTGCCGAGCGCGATGGCCTGAATGGTGGCCAGGTAGTGCAGCGCCATGTCTTCCGGGGTACGCGACAGCTTCAGCCCGGTCAGGGTGCCGGTCAGCGTCGGGTTGGCGCGCGGCGAGCGGTTGCCGTGGAAGTAGGGCAGCATGTGGATGTCCTGGGTGAGGAAGGCGATGTCCTCCGGCTCGCCGGCCATGCGGCGCAGAATGGCGTTCAGCGCCTCATAGATGGTCTGCCCCTGGGTTTTCGCCTGCGCCAGCAGATCCTGGTAGCAGGGGTGCGACTGGATCACGTGGTCGATCAGCGCGCCGGTGGCCGACTGGCCGCCTTCGTTGAGCCAGTATTCCGGCAAAATAGCCGAGTAGTAAGGCCCCCAGACGCCGCCGATAAAGCGCGCGGTGCGCGACATCGCCATATGGCCGGTGGAGGTGCCGCCGATCAGCGCCACGCGGCGGTTGAAATCGGCCACCTCGCCGGAGACGCCGGTGGCCCCCAGGGTGCCGAGGGTGCCGGCGTGGGCGTCGATGATCGACACGCTGACCGCGGTGCCGGCAATCAGCCCCATCTCGCCGGCGGCGCGCTGGGTCAGGCCGTGGCCCAATGGCTCGCCCATCATCTTAACGTCGCTGCCGATCTTGGCGGCGTCGTGCTCCAGCAGGTCTTCCAGACCGATCTGCTGGAAGTAGCTTTTGTCCCAGCGCTGCTCGTGGCCGAGGTAGGTCCACTTGCACACCGTCGAACACAGCGAACGGGTGGCGTCCTGGGTGGCGCGCCAGGTGAGGAAATCCGGCAGATCGAACAGATAGCCGGCGTTGGCCCAGGTGGTGGGCATGTGTTGCTTCAGCCACAGCAGCTTCGGCGTCTGCATTTCCGGCGAAATGATGCCGCCGACGAAGTCCAGCACCCGGTGTTTGGTGGCGTTGATGCGTTCGGCCTGGACTATCGCCCGGTGATCCATCCACACGATGATGTTCTGCTCGGTGCGGCCGGACGGGCTGACGGTCAGCGGCTTGCCCTCTTTGTCGAGCACCACCAGCGAGCAGGTGGCGTCGAAGCCCAGCCCCTTGACCTGAATCGGGTTGATGTCGGCCTGGTTGACCGCATCGCGCACCGCGTTGCACACCGCCTGCCAGATGTTGTCCGACGACTGTTCGACGAAATCGGCCTGCGGCCGGTACAGTTCGATGGCCCGGCTGGCCTGCCCGACCATGCGGCCGTTGAGATCGAATACGCCTGCGCGCGCGCTTCCGGTGCCCACATCTACGCCAATAAAATAGCTCGCCATTATTTTCTCCTAAAGGGTTGTGTCCGCAACCTAGCTTTTTCGATTCTGTAACGCGATAAACAGGATCAGCACGCCGCCCCACAGGGCCATGGTCAGATAGCTGCTGACGCCCAGCAGGTTGAGGCCGCTTTCCAGCATTTGCAGCACGATCAACGCCAGCACCAGCCCCAGGATGCGGCCGAAGCCGCCATCCGGGTTAATGCCCCCCAGCACCGAGGCCAGAATGGTCACCAGCAGATAAGACTCGCCGTAGCCGGCCTTGGCCGAGTTGAACTTGGCCATCATCAACAGCGCGGCGCCCCAGCCGAGCAGCGCCGACAGGATATACACCGCCACCTGCACCCGGGCGGTATTCACCCCGCTGAAGCGGGTGGCCTGTTCGTTGGAGCCGATCAGGTACAGGCTGCGCCCCAGCGTGGTGTGCTCCAGCAGCAGCCACAGGCCGACGGCCACCAGCAGGAACAGCAGCAGCGCCACCGGGATGCCCAGCACCGCGCCGTTGCCGAGAAACTGTATCGCCGCCGGGAAGCCGGAGATCACCGCGCCGTTGGACAGCAGGATGTTCAGGCCGGCGATCAGCGTCATGGTGCCGAGCGAGGCGAGGATCGGCGAAACGCCGACCCAGGCCACCAGCACGCCGTTGAGCGCGCCGATCGCCACCGCCACCAGCAGGCCCGCCAGCAGCGCCAGCGCCAGAAACAGCGGCTGATCCGGGTGACTGACGATAATCGCCGCCATCACCAGCGAACAGGCGTTGGCGCCGGCGATGATCGACAGGTTGATGCCGCCGGTCAGCATGGTGATGCCCATGCCGAGCGCCAGCATGCCGAGGATCGGCAGCTGCGAGGCGATCGACTGGAAGTTGCCGAGGCTGAAGAAGCGCGATCCGAGCAGGCCGGCGAACAGCAACGCCACCGCGATGACGATCGCGCTCTGCAGGCGGATGATCCGATCGTTGGGGATCAGGCGGGTTAACTGCGTCATGCTATAGCTCCTTGACCAGTTTGCGTTTTTCGTTCCAGGCGGTGCTGCTGATGCTGATCAAAATGATCGCGCCGCTGAACACCTGGTGCCAGTAAGCCGAGACGCTGAGCAGCGTCAGCCCGTTCTGCAGGAAGGCCAGCAGCACTACCCCAAGCAGGGTGCCGGTCAGCGAGCCGCGGCCGCCGGTCATGCTGGTGCCGCCCAGCACCACCGCCGCCAGCACCGTCAGTTCGAAACCGAGCAGCGAGTTGGGGGCCACCGACTGGGTGATCTGCGCCTGCACCACCGCGGCGATGCCGGCTAAAATTCCCATGTAACCATAAACATAGAAGTGCAGCCGCAGCAGGTTCAGCCCCAGGCGCGACGCCGCATCGCGGTTGCCGCCCATGGCGTAGATCTGGCGCCCCAGCCGGGTGCGGTTCATCAGCACGCCGGTGACGGCAATCACCGCCAGCAGGCACAGCAGCGGCAGCGTCAGGCCGTAGTCATAGCCGTCGGCGGCCTGGAACGAGAACCAGTTGATGCCGTCCATAAACCAGTCCGGGAAGCCGTACAGCCAGGTGCCGTTGGTGGCGTACACCAGCAGGCCGTAGAACAGGTTGAGCGTGGCGATGGTGATGATGATCGCCGGCACCTTCAGCCAGTACACCAGGAAACCGTTCACCAGCCCCAGCAGCAGGCCGACGCCGATAGCCAGGGCGAACGCCAGCGGGAAGCCGCCGCCGTGCTGGATAACCCAGCTGGCCATCACGTACTGGGCGATGGCGGTGATCGCCGGGAACGAAATGTCGATGCCGCCGGCGATCAGCACCACGAACAGCCCGCAGGCCAGGATGCCGAGGATGGCGTAGCTGGTGGCGACGTCGGTCAGGTTGCCGAGCGTCAGAAACTCGTCGGTACTCAGGCCCAGGCCGACGGCCAACGCCAATACCAGCAGGCCGAGATAGAGCTCGTGCCGGCCGGCCAGGCGGGCCAATAATGACTTATCCATTCACCACCTCGGCGATCTGTTGTTCGGTACTCTGGTGCGGCGCAAATTCGGCGATCAGCTCGCCCTTGCGCATCACCATCACCCGATGGCTGTTGTAGTAGGCTTCCGGGATCTCGTCGCAGATCATCAGCACCGCCATGCCCAGCTGCGCCAGATCGCGGGCGATCTGGTAGATCCCCTCTTTGTTGGCGATATCCACCCCGACGGTCGGCGAGTCGAGGATCAGGATCTTTGGCTGCGTCGCCACCCATTTGGCGATGGCGATGCGCTGGGCGTTGCCGCCGGACAGGGTTTTCACCGGCAAAGCGCTGTCGGACACCTTGATGTTCAGATCGCGGATCAGCCGGTTGACCAGCTCGGTCGCTTTGGCGTGGTCCAGCAGGCCGAGCCGGGTGTGCAGCCGATCAAACACCGTGACGATGGTGTTGTCGTAGATCGATTGTTCCATGATCAGCCCCTGGGTCAGGCGATCTTCCGACACATAGCCGATGCCGTGGCGCACCGCTTCGCGGTTGTTGTGCAGCCGCACCGGTTGGCCGGCTACCCTGATCTCGCCGCTGTCCGGCCGGGTCATGCCGAACAGGCTGAGGCACAGCTCGGTGCGGCCGGCGCCCAGCAGCCCGACGATCGAGACGATTTCGCCGCCGCGCAGCGACAGGTTGATGTTGCGATACTTGTCACGGCGGCTGAGGTTGCACACCTCCAGCAGCGGCACCTTGTCGGCCGGCGGCTGCGCCGGCAGCGGGCTGTAGTGGAAGCGTTGGCCGGTCATCAGGAACGCCAGCTCGTGGCTGTCCAGCTCGCTGGCGGGCCAGGTGCCGACCAGCTTGCCGTCGCGCATCACGCTGATGCGGTCGGCGACCTCCATCACTTCGTCCAGCCGGTGGCTGACGAACACCACGCAGATGCCCGCCGCCTTCAGCTCGTTGACCACCCGCAGCAGGCCGTTGACCTCCTGGCGCGTCAGCGAGGCGGTGGGCTCATCCATGATAACCAGCCGCGCCTCGGCTGCGATGGCGCGGCAAATCGCCACCAGCTGCCGATCGGCGATCGACAGTTTTTCGACCTTCTTGTCGGGATCGATGCTCACGCCGACGCGCGCCATGGCGCCTAGCGCCGTCTGGCGCATTACCTGCTTGCGCACCCAGAAGTGGCCGCCGGGCAGATAGCGGTGGATGGCGATGTTTTCCGCCACCGTCAGGTTAGGGAATAACGACAGATCCTGATAAATCACCTGAATGCCGTAATGGCCGGATAGCTGCGGCGTCAGGGAATGGAATAATTTGCCTTCCAGCGAAATATTGGCCCCTTTTTCCGGCTGATAAACGCCGGAGATAATTTTTATGATGGTGCTCTTGCCGCAGCCGTTTTGCCCGGCCAGGCAGTGCACTTCGCCAATATTGAGCGTCAGGTTGATCTGGTCTAATGCCAGCACGCCGGGGAATCGCTTGCTGATATTCTCCAGAGTGATAAATGCAGGGGATGCGTTCATAACGTTAACCTGTGTTTGCATGGCGGCGGCACGCGCAGCCGCCATGGGGTATACCCTTCATCTTTCAGGCTGCGGCGTTGTCGGCTGCGGTTTGAAAGCTATTGGGCATAACTATTTTCCCGGTGTGGCTAATAAACAAACGGGTGAAATTAAAAGCCGAGCGATTTGGCGTTATCCTTGGTCACTTCCAGGATTTTATTAAACCGAATCACTTTGTGTTCCATATCGACATCGGCCTTGCCCAGGCCCTCGATCGACAGATCTTTGGTCACTTCCTTGCCCTGCAGCAATTGATCCGCCACCGTCACCAGCGCGTAGCCGGCATCTTTCGGATCCCACAGCAGCGCTTTCTTGATATCGCCGCGCATCAGGTAAGGCGCGGCCTGCGCCGGCATGGCGATGCCCACCACCGCAATCTTGTCCTTGGCGCGCTTCTTGGCCACCGCCTGGCCGGCGCCGATCGGGCCGAGCGAACCGAAGCCGATGATGCCCTTCATTTGCGGATAGGTTTTCATCAGGTCCAGCGTGGTGGCGTAGGATTTGTCGATGCTCTCGGCCACCGGCAGGCGTGAGGTGACTTCAAACATGTCCGGATATTTGGCTTTCTGGTACTTGATGGCGGAATCGGCCCAGGCGTTGTGCAGCGGCACGGTCAGCGAACCCACGTAGATCGCGTAGCCGCCTTTGCCGCCCATGTCTTTCGCCAGCTCATCGACGTTGGCCTGCGCGTATTTCTCGCTGTCGATGGTTTCGATATCCCACTGGCCGATCTGTTGGTCAGGAGATTCATGGGTCAACACCACGATGCCTTTGTCGCGCGCCTTTTTCAGCACCGGCTCCAGCACCTTGGCGTCGTTCGGCACCACGATGATGGCGTTGACGTTTTTGGCGATCAGATCCTCAATCACCTTCACCTGTGCGGCCGGGTCCGGCGTGGAGGGTCCGGTCTGGTAGGCGTTGACGTCGAGCTTTTTCGCTGCCTCGTTCACGCCCACTTCCATGCGGTTGAACCACGGAATGCCGGTCACTTTGGCGACCACGGCAATCTCATACTTATCAGCGGCGAAAACAGGTGTTGTCGATAACATGCATGCAGAAACCACACATGCATTCAATAATGCGAGGTTAAATTTCATTCGCTGTACCTTTTCTTATCTGTAGGGGTGGTGGTTTTTCCACCAAGGCAGATTACAAAGGAATGGAAGAGGGAGCGTAGCCGAAGTTAACATAATGTGATCTGTGCACATTCAGGTAAAATAATGGCGGTTTTAATGTTAATTAAATGTTTAATAATTTAGTAGTGGTAATTTTACCACGTTAAATTGCTATTTATTTAACAATAAAACACATATTAATTAACATTAAAATAACAATTTTGAGTAGGGAATGTGGGAAAAAATGCCGGCACAGGGGCCGGCATTGAAGCATTTAACGGATGTGTGAACAAGATCACCTTGGCGAGGGGTTAGAGCACGCCCTGCGCCAGCATGGCGTCGGCCACCTTGACGAAACCGGCGATATTGGCGCCGTGCACATAGTGGGTTTGCTTGCCTTCACCGCCGTATTCCACACAGGCGTGATGAATATCCGCCATGATATGTTGTAAACGTACATCTACTTTCTCCGCCCGCCAGCCGATGCGCGCCGCGTTTTGCGCCATCTCCAACCCGGAGGTCGCCACGCCGCCGGCGTTGGCCGCCTTGCCCGGCGCGAACAGCACGCCGGCGTCGAGGAAGGCGTCGGTAGCCTGAATGGTGGTTGGCATATTGGCGCCTTCCGCCACCGCTTTCACCCCGTTGCGGATCAGCATTTGCGCGGCCTCAAGATCCAGTTCGTTCTGGGTGGCGCACGGCAGGGCGATGTCCACCGGCACGCTCCACGGCTGCTGGCCGGCCAGGTAGGTCAGACCGCGTTCGCGGGCGTAATCTTCCACCCGGCCGTAGCGCTGGTTTTTGATCTCGGCCAGGTGCGCCAGCTTCTCGGTGGTGAAGCCGGCCTCGTCGACCAGCGTGCCGCCGGAGTCCGAGACGGTAATGACCCGCGCGTCCAGCTCCAGCGCTTTTTCGATGGTGTACTGCGCCACGTTGCCGGAGCCGGACACCGCCACCCGCATGCCCTCAAAGCCCAGCCCGTGACGCTGCAGCATGGCGTCGGTGAAATACACCAGGCCATAGCCGGTGGCCTCGGGGCGGATCAGGCTGCCGCCGAAGGACAGCCCCTTGCCGGTAAACACGCAGGCGGTATTGTTGGAAAGCTTCTTCATCATGCCGGCCATAAAGCCGACCTCGCGGCCGCCGACGCCGATGTCGCCGGCGGGCACGTCGGTGTCCGGCCCCAGGTGGCGGTAAAGTTCGGTCATCAGCGCCTGGCAGAAACGCATGATTTCGGCCTGGCTTTTGCCTTTGGGATCGAAATCGGAGCCGCCCTTGCCGCCGCCCATGGGCAGAGTGGTCAGCGCATTCTTGAAGGTTTGCTCAAAGCCGAGGAATTTCAGAATCGACAGGTTCACCGACGGATGGAAGCGCATGCCGCCTTTATAGGGACCGATGGCTGAACTGAATTGCACGCGCCAGGCGCGGTTGACCTGCACCTGGCCGCGATCGTCCACCCAGCTGACGCGGAACTGGATAACGCGCTCCGGCTCCACCAGGCGTTCCAGCAAGGCCTGTTCGCGATAATGCGGGTTGCGTTCGATAAACGGCCACAGCGAGGTGAACACTTCCCTTACCGCTTGCAGATATTCAGGCTGGTGGGGGTTGTGGCGTTGCAGTGTGGACAGGAAAGACTCTACCGATACGGCATATTCCATGGATTAGCTCCTTTTGGCATTAAGTGTCCCCCGCTTTTTTTATAGATATGGGTATAGGCGATGTCCGGGGGAGTGATGTTGTGTCTTTAGCGACTATATCACCGGAGGGCGGTTGATTATCAAGCAATTAATTGGCGGGCAGAATGAAAAACGCCCGCAGGGGGCGGGCGTTGACGGGCGAAGTGAGCGGGTGCTTACTCTTTATCTTCGTCTTCATCGCGCAGCGGCACGATCAGCATATCGATGTGCACGGTGTTGATCAGCTGGCGGGCGGAGGACATCAGCTTGCTCCAGAAGTCCTGGTGGTGGCCGCACAGCACCAGATCCATATCGTATTTCTTGATGGCGTCAACCAGCACCTGCGCCAGATCGCCGCTGCCGCTCAGGGTTTCGGTAATCGGGTAGCCGGCATTCTGCGACAGCTCGGTCAAGGCCTGGTGGGTTTCCTCGGAAATGCGTTTTTGCATATCGCCAAGGTTAACGTCGATCAGGCCGGTGTAGAGGTCGGAATAGTTGACATCGACGTGGATCAGGGAAACTTCGGCGTTGTACGGGCGCGCCATGGATACGGCTTTTTCCACCAGAATTTTACTTTCGGGGGAGAGGTCTACCGCAATCAGAATATGTTTGTAAGCCATGAGAATACTCCTTCCAAAATACTGCCGATTAAAGGGTTAGCAGGCACCAGCCTGGTACTTTTGTTTCATAGTATCATTTGGATAACATAATGATATGTTGGGACGATCACACTGCGCCGCATCAATAAACCTTATCACTTCGACACTTTCAGTGTTCCCCCATCCGCCGGGAAAACCTATTGATAATGCGACGTTGGCGGCCTGACCGCTTGAATTATAAGCATTCTTAAACAGAGTATAGTCCCAAATGGGTTATCAGCGTTCCAGATGCGGCTGTATCAGGCTTTCAAACCAGGCGTGAAAAACGGCCAGGCGGCGCGAACGCTGGCGGCGATGAGGGTAAATGAGCGCGACAGGCATAGAGGCGGCGCGGTAGCCGGGCATGACTTCCTGCAGCTCGCCGGCGTCGAGTAGGTGCTGCACGTCGAAGCGTGGGATCTGAATCAGCCCCAGCCCGGCCAGGCAGCAGGCGATGTAACTTTCGGCATTGTTGACCACCACCTGGCTGGGCAGATCGAGCCGGTGGGTATGGCCGTCGGTAGTCAAGTATTCCCAGGGGCATTCGCGGCCGGTTTTGGGCGAGGCGTAACCGACGCTCCAGTGGCCATCGGCCAGATCGGCGGGGTGAACGGGGTGGCCGTACTCGTTCAGATAGGCTGGGCTGGCGCAGTTGATCAGCGCTATGTGGCCGAGCGCGCGCATCACCAGGCTACTGTCATGCAGGTCGCCGACGCGCACCGCGCAATCCACCCCCTCCTGCACCAGATCGATGGCGCGATCGGCAGAGCCCAGCACCAGCTGCAAATGCGGGTGGCGCCGCAACAGCCCGGGCAGCGCCGGCGCGATTAAACGGCGGGCGATGCGGCTGGGCACATTGATGCTCAGCCTGCCGGCGGCCTGGCGCTGGCTGGTCTGGAACGATTGATCGATATCTTCCACTTCGGCCAGCAGCGGGCGCAGCCGCTCGATCAGCTGTTCCCCGTCGGCAGTCAGCCGTACCTGGCGAGTGGTGCGGTGCAGCAGACGTACCCCCAGCTGCGCTTCCAGCTGCTGAACGGCGGCGGAAACCGACGCGCGCGGTATCTCCAGGGTATTGGCCGCCTTGATGAAGCTGCCCATTTCCGCCACCTGGACGAAAATGCGGTATTGGTTGAATCTGTCCATAGTTCTGACCTGTCGTTGTCCTTGAGCGCAGCTCAATGCGTCGTGTCCTGTGGCTACCCGGCAAAGCCGCCGTTATCCAGGAAAGCTTGCTCTTGCGGCGTAGTGCCGCGCAACAGCAGCCGATTGCGATGGGGAAACCGGCCAAAACGTCGAATGATGTCGCGGTGCCCTTCGGCATGCTGGCGTTCAACCGGCCCCAGTTGAGAGTTTAGTTCTACCGAGAGATCCTGATCGGCAAGATTCTCAGAGTGAGCGAACGGCAGGCAAAAGAACAGGCGCAGCGGCGGCTCAACGGCGAACAGGTGACCGGCCTTGACGGCGAGCAGGGCGAAATGCCGTGCCAGCGGATCGGTGGCATACATATGGGGGGTATGACGGAAGGCGTTACGCGGGAATTGGTCGAGCAGAATCATCAGCGCCAGCGCGTTGCCCGGTTCCGTGAGCCAGTTATCATGTTCGTGCCGTGCCGCCGCCAGATGCAGATCCAAAAAGCGCGCGCGAAAATACCGATCGAAGTGCGGGTCCTGTTGGAACCATTGGTCGGGCCCGGAATCCCGCCAGAACTGCACCACCTCATCGGCTTTGCGGTTGTCGGCGCATGGTGTATCGCTACGGCGGCGAAGAATGACGGGCATGACATTCATTCCTTCTTTATGTGGGGCGGCGCATTGCCCAAAATCATCGAGGTACCGGCGTAAATGCCGCCGGAGACTTCCATCACCAAGCGTTCGGCGTCCTTTAAGCGCACGTCTGCCACCAGGTCTGCGGCGGTTTCCGGATCGGAGCCCAGCGCCAACAATGCCTCAAGCCCGAAAGCCATGGCGGACTCGAAAGTGACGCGGATCTGGTAATCCACATCGGCCTTGATCAGTTCGATGGCATGTTCGCGGTCATGAGCGCGAGCCAGCACGCGGGCATGCGGGAAATGCGCTTTGGCATGCTCAACTATCCGCGTAGTGGCCTGCGGATCGTCAATGCAGATCAGAATAGCGCGGGCATGGCCGGCACCGGCGGCATGCAATACGTCGGCGCGTGCGCCGTCGCCGTAATACACTTTAAAACCGAAGTCTTGGGCGTCGCGCGCGACCTGAGGTTCGTGGTCGATGATGGCGATATCGGCACCCATCGCCAGCACATGCTGACTCACAATCTGCCCAAAGCGGCCAAAGCCGACGATCAACACGCTGTTGGCCAACCCGGCCGGTTGTTCCGCACCTTCCATGGAGGGCGTGGACGAGGCGCCCCAGCGCCGATGGATCAGCACCACCAGCGGCGTCAGCACCATCGAAAGCACGACTACTGCAGTCATATTGGCGTTGGTTTCTGCGGGCAACAGATGGTTGGCCAGTGCGGCGGCAAACAGGACGAAGGCGAACTCCCCGCCCTGGGCCATCAGCACTGCACGGTCCAGCGCGTCGCTGTGCGAGCTTTGTGTCAGCCGCGCCACGCAATAAATACACAGGCCCTTAATGAACATCATCGCCAGCACGCCGCTGAGGATAAGCGGCCAGTTGCGCGCCACCACGGCCAGATCCAGCGACATGCCGACGCCGAGGAAAAACAGCCCCAGCAGCAGGCCGCGGAAGGGCTCTATGTCAGCTTCGAGCTGATGGCGGAAGGTCGATTCAGACAGCAACACGCCGGCCAGGAAAGCGCCCATGGCCATCGACAGGCCTCCCAACTGCATAAGCAGTGCGGCGCCCAGCACCACCAACAGCGCGGCGGCGGTCATCACTTCGCGTGCTTTGGCATTGGCCAATATGCGAAACAGCGGATTCAACAGCCAGATGCCGGCCGCCACCAGCGCAGCCAGCGCACCGGCGGCGATGGCGATGCCGCTCCAGGGGGAGCCGTGCTTCGCCGCGAATGTCTCGGGCGGTGCCAAAAACGCCACCAGCGCCAGCAGCGGAACAATCATCAAATCTTCAAACAGCAGCACGGCGACGATCTTCTGCCCGCGCGCTGCGGCGATATCACCACGTTCACCCAGCAACTGCATGACGATGGCGGTGGAAGTGAGTACGAATCCCATACCGCAGACGAATGATATGGCCGGGGAAAAGCCGAAAGCGATGCCGATGCCGGTAAGCAGCAACCCGCAGATCACCACCTGCAGGCTGCCCAGGCCAAAAATATCGTGCCGTATTTTCCACAGGTGAGACGGACGCATTTCCAGGCCAATGACAAAGAGAAACATCACCACACCAAGCTCGGCGGTGTGCAGGATAGTCTGCGCGTCGTTGAACAAGCCAAAGCCGAAAGGCCCGATCGCCAAACCGGCGGCCAAGTACCCCAGTACGGAACCCAGCCCCAGCCGTTTGAACAAGGGAACTGCCACCACAGCGGCGGCTAGCAGTATGACGACCTTGAGCAAGTCACTGGCGCTGCTGTCAATGACGACCTCAGACATGGGCGAATCGCCAGAAAGCTACTGCGGCGACAATGGCGGGCACGGCGAACACCAGCAGCAGGATCGGCAACTCTGCCCGCACGCTGTAGCCTGCATGGGCGACGCCTACCCACATATTGACCACCGCCATCAGCAGCCAGACGGGGACGAAAATTTTCGCCGCCAACGCCATACCCGCCACGCTGGCTCCCCAGAGCCAGCCAAACAGGATAAAAATGCCGAGCAGGATCACCCCTGCGCCAATCACCAACAACACATGCATCCTTAAGCCCTCAAATACCCTGATTCGGGTTATTGAACGCGGGCACCGCCGAAGCAACGCCGCGCGCCCGAATGATTTACTTGGTGCAATAACCGCCGTTGATCAGAATGGTCTGGCCGGTGATCCACCAGCCGTCGCTGACCAGGTGACGAACCAGTGGCACCACGTCTTGGGCGTCGGTCAGGCCGGTCTTGCTGAATGCCGATAGTGCGGCCGCGCTCTGGTGATAGGCCACCGCATCGGCGCCTTCGGCCGGGTAGAAGAACGGCGTATCCATTGGGCCGGGGCCGATAGCGGTCACTGAAATGCCGCGTTCGCCAAATTCTTTGGAGGCCGCGCGGGTGAAGTGCTCAACCGGCGCCTTGGTGCCGGCATAGGCCGAATAAAACGGCGTATAGGCGCCCAGCAGAGAGGTGACGAGCGTACAGATCTTGCCGTTGTCGTTCAGATGCTTGCCGGCCTCTTTAAGGAAGAAGAACGCCGTTTTGGCGTTGACCGCCGTCATCTCGTCGTATTCGGCCTCGCTGATTTCCGTCATCGGTTTTTTGAGCACTTTGCCGACGGTATTGATGGCGATGTCCGGTTTGCCGACGGCGGCGATGGCGTCGGCAAACAGTTTTTCTACCGCGCCCGCGGTGGTCAGATCGGCCTGCAGCGCGAGCGCCTGCGCACCGGCGGCCTGAACGGCGGCGACGGTTTTATCCGCTTCGGCTTTGCTGGCGGCGCTGTTGTAGTGAATGACGACGGCCTTCGCGCCCTGTTCGGCCAAATCGCGCGCGATCAGCCCGCCGAGATTTTTGGCGCCGCCGGCGATGAGGACGGTTTTTCCTTTGATTGAATGGTTGGCCATAACAGTTTCCTTGGGTGCTGGTGAATGTAACGGAAACCTGAGTCTAGCCAGCGTTGGACGAAAGATCAGCGGCGTGGGGCGGGATAGACTATCCAGGAAAAACGACTAATCACGGACAGGGTTATCACTTATAACGCTTCGGTAGATGACAAATCGGCGCGTTGCGGTAAATTTTATCTACTGCTCAGGCCAGTTTGCGTTTCATTAACCTACAATGATGAATATGGGCCTTACCATTTCTCTTCTGAGTGGGATTGTGCGGCTGTGCCGTTGGCATAGCCATGAGCCGCCTGCAAAGGCTGTGGGTGATGTGCGTGGCCCGTGCGGTGCAAAAGGGGATGGGAGCGGTATGCTCCAGCAAAGTATTGGGTATAGGTAGTAGGGCGGTTGGACCCGGCGGATGGCCGCGGATAACAACGCCTTGAGGGGGCTATCATGATCAGTACCGTCGCGCTGTTTTGGGCTTTATGTGTGGTGTGTGTGGTAAACATGGTGCGGTATTACTCTTCTCTGCGCGCGCTGCTGGTGGTGCTGCGCGGCTGCGACCCGCTGTTGTATCAATATGTCGACGGCGGCGGTTTCTTTACCGCCCACGGGCAGCCCAGCAAGCAGCTTAGGCTGGTGCGCTATATCTTTGCGCAGCGCTATGTCGAACACCACGATCCGGAGTTTATTCGCCGCTGCGAGCGGGTGCGCGGGCAGTTTATGCTGACCTCGGCGCTGTGCGGCCTGGTGGTGGTCAGCCTGATTGCGCTGATGATTTGGTATTGATTTCGCCTGCTTCCTCTGAGCGACAGGTACAAAAAAGGCGGCCATCCCGGGCCGCCTTTTTTATGCCGTCAACCGCTTAAATGAACTTCAGCGCCAGCCAATACAGGCCGCCGGAGAGCAGAATCGAGATAGGCAGGGTCAGTAACCAGGCCAACAGGATGTTCTTCACGGTTTTGCTTTGCACGCCGCCGCCGTCCACGATCATCGTCCCGGCAACAGCCGAAGAGAGCACGTGGGTGGTGGAGACCGGCATGCCGGTGTAGCTGGCCACGCCTATCGACAGCGCCGCGGTCATCTGGGCCGACACGCCCTGAGCGTAGGTCATGCCTTTTTTGCCGATCTTCTCGCCGATGGTGGTGGCGACGCGTTTCCAGCCGACCATGGTGCCGAGCGACAGCGCCAGAGCAACAGCGACGATGATCCACATCGGCGCATACTCAACGGTTTGCAGCAGGTCCTGACGCAGGTTCTTCAGGAAGCGCTGGTCAGCCGCAGAGGTTTCCGGCAGTTTGGCGACCTTGTCCGCAGTGTCGGTGACGCACATCAGCAGGCGGCGCAGGTGGCTGCGCTGTTCTACCGTCAGTTGGTCATAGCTCTGCAGATTGTTCAGCAGGCCCTGCGTCAGTTCAATCGCCGGCATGGCGCGGGAGCTGTCGCAGTGGAATTCGGTCGGCTGGTTCGGCGCAGTAACGTCGTCCGGGCTTGGCACCAGCGGCGTCAGGGACACCACGTGTGACAGCGCGTCGCCGTGCTGCTGGTAATATTGCTGCAGGTGAGTCACGGCATCCCGCGTACGGGTGATGTCATAACCTGTTGCATTCATATTGACCACGAAACCGGCCGGCGCAACGCCGATCAGCACCAGCATAATCAGGCCGATGCCTTTCTGGCCGTCGTTGGCGCCGTGCGAGAAGCTGACGCCAATCGCCGACAAGATCAGCGCGATACGGGTCCAGAACGGCGGCTTGCGTTTGCCGTCGAGCTTTTCACGTTCCGCAGGGGTCATATGGATACGCTGGCGTTTCTTGGTGCCGCTCCAATAGCGGCGCAAGGCGAACACCATCAGCCCGGCGACCATCATGCCGACCAGCGGCGAGATGAGCAATGACAGGAAAATACCAATCATTTTCGGGACGTTAAGCGCATCCACCACCGAGGTGTGGGTCATCAGGGCGTTGGTTAAACCGACACCGATGATTGCGCCAATCAGCGTATGGGAGCTGGAGGCCGGCAGGCCGAAATACCAGGTGCCGAGGTTCCAGATAATCGCCGCCAACAGCATGGAGAACACCATGGCTAATCCGTGTGCTGAACTGACGTTCAACAACAGATCGGTAGGTAGCAGGTGGACAATGGCGTAAGCAACGCTCAAACCGCCGAGCATCACGCCAAGAAAGTTGAACAAGCCCGCCATTACGACCGCAAGTTGCGAACGCATGGCACGGGTATAAATTACTGTAGCAACCGCATTGGCCGTATCATGAAAGCCGTTGATGGCTTCATAAAACAACACGAACAACAATGCGAGAATTAACATCAGGCCGGTATGGAAATCCAGGCCAGCGAACAAATGCAGCATAAGCGTTACGCCAGGTTTGTGGACATGAACGCCGCGCATTATCAGTGACAACCGTACCCGGGGAAAAGGAAAATATGACGTTTTTTTGATTTAGATATGACGAATTGATGTCGGCGGCATGACAAACATATTTAGTATCAGTGCGTTATGCTCATCTGACCTCTGTAATATTTTCTTACTATGGCGTTGGCGGCGCAGGGGCTTTACAATCAGCCGCCGTAAATTTAGCGGTTACCGGTCGCGATTCGGCGCAATATGGCGCTCTTTTGTCGCGATTGTGGTTTTGATAAGTGAGGCTCAGGTGGAACAGTTTGATGTCGTGGTAATAGGTGCGGGCGCCGCGGGCATGTTTTGCGCCGCACAGGCGGGGCAACTCGGCTGCCGGGTGCTGCTGCTCGACAACGGCAAAAAACCGGGTCGCAAAATCCTGATGTCCGGCGGCGGGCGCTGCAACTTCACCAATATGTACGCCGAGCCGGCGGCCTACCTGTCGCACAACCCGCATTTTTGCAAATCTGCGCTGGCGCGTTATACCCAGTGGGATTTTATCGATCTGATTAATCGCTACGGCATCGCCTACCATGAAAAAACGCTGGGCCAGCTGTTCTGCGACGACTCGGCGCAGCAGGTGGTCGAACTGCTGGTCAAGGAGTGCGAACTGGGCCAGGTGACGACGCGCCTGCGCAGCGAAGTGCTGGGCGTAGAAAAAACCGAACAGGGTTTCGAGCTGGCGCTGAATGGCGTAAAAGTAAGCACTCGCTCACTTGTGGTGGCCAGCGGCGGTCTTTCGATGCCGGGGCTGGGCGCTTCGCCGTTCGGCTATAAGCTGGCGGAGCAGTTTGGCCTGAAAGTCTTGCCGACGCGCGCCGCGCTGGTGCCTTTTACTCTGCATAAACCGCTGCTGGAGCACTTGCAGACGCTGTCCGGCGTCTCGGTGCCGGCGGTGATCACCGCCGAAAACGGCGTCAGCTTCCGCGAAAGCATCCTGTTCACCCACCGCGGGCTGTCTGGCCCGGCGGTGCTGCAGCTTTCCAGCTACTGGCAACCTGGCGAGTATGTGAGCGTTAACTTACTTCCTGCGCTGGATCTGGCGGGGTTCCTTGAGGAACAGCGTCAGGCGCACCCGAACCAAAGCCTGAAAAACACGCTGGCGCTGCACCTGCCGAAGCGGTTGGTGGAGTGCCTGCAGACGCTGGGGCAACTGCCGGAGGCGACGCTGAAGCAGCTGAACCCGGCGCAGCAGGCGGCGCTGGTGGATACCCTGCAGAGCTGGCGGGTGCAGCCGAACGGCACCGAAGGTTACCGCACTGCGGAAGTGACGCTCGGCGGCGTCGACACCAAAGAGCTGTCTTCCAAAACCATGGAGGCCAACAAGGTGCCGGGCCTGTACTTTATCGGCGAAGTGGTGGATGTGACAGGGTGGTTGGGCGGTTATAACTTCCAGTGGGCCTGGAGCTCGGCCTGGGCCTGCGC
>Ga0105251_10000714_pt1 | contig 30597 bp, 23 predicted proteins | sample KBSS64metaG_FD_80424 | JGI IMG/M metagenome (GOLD analysis project Ga0105251, IMG submission 80424) | Switchgrass rhizosphere microbial communities from Kellogg Biological Station, Michigan, USA - KBS S6-4 metaG | ecosystem: Host-associated > Plants > Roots > Rhizosphere > Soil | place...
CACGCAGACGTTCGAATATCGCGCGTCCGATGCATCCGGTCAGCACACCTTCCACGCGCCCGTCACGCGCGCCGAATTCGCCCGGTTGCGCGCCGCGCATCCGAACGCGCGCCTGCTCGCGGGCAGCACCGATGTCGGCCTGTGGGTCACGAAGCAGTTCCGCGATCTCGGCGAGCTGCTCTACATCGGCAACGTCGACGAGCTGAAGACGATCGAGCGCGACGCGCACACGCTGACGATCGGCGCGGCGGCCTCGCTCGAAGACGCGTATGCCGCGCTCGCCGCCGACTATCCCGGGCTTGCCGAACTGTGGACGCGGTTCGCGTCGCGGCCGATCCGCAACGCGGGCACACTCGGCGGCAATGTGGCGAACGGTTCGCCGATCGGCGATTCGATGCCGGCGCTCATCGCGCTGAATGCGCAACTCGTGCTGCAGAAGGCCGACAAGACCCGCACGGTGCGCCTCGACGCGTTCTATCTCGGCTATCAGAAGACCGCGCTCGATGCCGGCGAATTCGTCGCGGCGATTCGCGTACCGCGCCCGGTCGCGGCGTTGCGCTTTCGGACGTACAAGGTATCGAAGCGTTACGACCAGGACATTTCGGCGGTGTGCGCGGCGTTCGCGATCTGGCTCGACGACAGCCATCGCGTGACGGATGCGCGCATCGCGTTCGGCGGCATGGCGGCGACGCCCAGACGCGCGGCGCAGGCCGAGGCGGCGCTCATCGGGCGCGAGTGGAACGAAGCGTCGGCACGCGCCGCGATGACCGCGCTCGACGCCGATTTCCAGCCGCTCACCGACATGCGCGCGTCGAGCGCCTATCGCGCGAAAGTGGCGCGCAACGTACTGTGGCGCTTCTATCTGGAAACGCGACCGGACGCGCCGCTCGCGCCCGCCGAAGTGAATGCCTTCGCGTACGCCGCGCATGGGGAGGAAACGTCATGAACCGACTGACCGAACCGATGGATATCGACGCCGCCGGCGCGTCGCTGCCGCACGAATCGGCGGCGCTGCACGTGAGCGGCGAAGCGGTGTACACCGACGACATCCCCGAGTTGCGCGGCACGCTGCACGCGGCGCTCGGCCTGTCGCGGCACGCACATGCGCGCATCGTGTCGCTGGATCTGGACGCGGTGCGCGCCGCGCCCGGCGTCGTCGCGGTGCTCACGGCCGCGGACATTCCCGGCGAGAACAATTGCGGCCCGGTGCTGCACGACGATCCGATTCTCGCCGCCGATGTCGTGCAGTACCTCGGCCAGCCGGTATTCGCCGTCATCGCCGAGAGTCACGATCTGGCGCGCCGCGCCGCCGCGCTCGCGAAAAGCGAGGATGTCGTTCGTTACGAGCCGCTCGAAGCCGTGCTGACGCCGCGCGAAGCGAAGGCGCGCAACCAGTTCGTCCTGCCGCCGCTGCACTTGCGTCGCGGCGACGCGGCCGGGCGCATCGCATCGGCGAAACATCGGCTCGCGGGCGAGTTCGAAGTCGGCGGGCAGGAGCAGTTCTATCTCGAAGGACAGGTCGCCTACGCGATTCCGAAAGAGCAGGACGGCATGCTCGTCCATAGCTCGACGCAGCATCCGAGCGAGATGCAGCAGGTCGTCGCGCACATGCTCGACTGGCCGACACACGCCGTGCTGTGCGAATGCCGGCGCATGGGCGGCGGCTTCGGCGGCAAGGAATCCCAATCGGCGCTGTTCGCGTGCGTGGCGTCGCTCGCGGCGCATTGGCTGAAGCGTCCCGTGAAGCTGCGCGCCGATCGCGACGACGACTTCATGATCACCGGCAAACGTCACGACGCGGTCTACGAATACGAATGCGGCTTCGATGACGACGGGCGCATCGCCGGCGTGCGCGTCGAGATCGCGTTGCGGGCCGGCTATTCAGCGGATCTGTCCGGTGCGGTCGCCACGCGCGCCGTATGCCACTTCGACAACGCGTACTTTCTGGGCGATGTCGAGATCCGCGCGCTGTGCTGCAAGACCAACACGCAGTCGAACACCGCGTTTCGCGGCTTCGGCGGCCCGCAAGGCGCGCTCGTGATGGAAGTCATGCTAGACGAGATCGCGCATCGGCTGAAGCGCGATCCGCTCGACGTGCGGCGCGCGAACTATTACGGCATCGGCGATCGCAACGTGACGCCTTACGGTCAGCCGGTCGCGGACAACGTGATCGCGGCATTGACCGACGAACTCGTCGCGTCGAGCGAGTATCAGAAGCGCCGCACCGAAGTCGCCGCGTTCAACGCGAAAAACGGCGTGCTCAGGCGCGGCATCGCGTTCACGCCCGTCAAGTTCGGCATTTCGTTCAACGTGCCGTTCCTGAACCAGGCGGGCGCGCTCGTGCACGTCTACAAGGACGGCTCGGTGCTCGTCAATCACGGCGGCACCGAAATGGGACAAGGCCTCAACACGAAAGTCGCGCAGGTCGTCGCGAGCGTGTTCGGCGTCGGCTTGCAGCGCGTGCGCGTCACGGCGACCGACACATCGAAGGTCGCGAATACATCGGCGACGGCGGCATCGACGGGCAGCGATCTGAACGGCAAGGCCGCCGAAGCCGCGGCACTCACGATCCGCGCGCGTCTCGCCGAGCTCGTCGTCAAGCAGCTCGGCGGCAATGCAGCCGACGTACGCTTTCACGGCGGCGTCGTGGACGTGAACGGCGGGCAGATGCCGTTCGATCAGCTCGTCGCGGCCGCGTATCTCGCGCGCGTGCAACTGTGGTCGGACGGCTTCTATGCCACGCCGAAAGTGCACTGGGACGCGAAGACGCTGCAAGGCCATCCGTTCTATTACTTCGCGTACGGCGCGGCGGTGTCGGAAGTCGTCGTCGATACGCTCACCGGCGAGTGGAAGCTCCTGCGCGCCGATCTGCTGCATGACGCGGGACGCTCGATCAATCCGGCGATCGATATCGGCCAGGTGGAAGGCGGCTTCATCCAGGGCATGGGCTGGCTCACGACCGAAGAACTGTGGTGGAACCGCGACGGACGCCTGATGACGCATGCGCCGTCGACCTACAAGATCCCGGCCGTCAGCGACGCGCCCGCGATCTTCAACGTCGCGCTCTATCGTAACGACAACGCGGAGCCGACGATTTTCCGTTCGAAAGCCGTCGGCGAGCCGCCGCTCCTGCTGTCGTTTTCGGTGCTGCTCGCGATACGCGCGGCGATCGCATCGGTTTCCCCCGATTCAACCGATGCGCCCAAACTGCGCGCGCCGGCGACGCCGGAGGCAATTCTTGACGCGCTCTCTGTCGAGGCGGAGGAAGCGGCCCCGGTAAACTAACGCCTGCAACGACGCAAACCGACATTTCTGGAGCTCACCGATGCAAGTTTGGCTGAACGACCTGCAACACCTGCTCGCGCACGGCGACGCCGTCGTGCTCGTGACGGTCGCGCGTGTCGAAGGCTCCGCGCCGCGCGAGCCGGGCACGAAGATGATCGTCACGCGCGAGGACGCGCGCTACACGATCGGCGGCGGCCATCTGGAATGGAAGGCCATCGAGACCGCACGGCAAGTGCTGAAGGACGGCATGCGCAGCCCGCGCATGAGGCGGCTGGAGCGTTTCGCTCTGGGCCCGAGCCTCGGCCAGTGCTGCGGCGGCGCGGTCGTGCTGGCGTTCGAGCGGCTCGACGTATCCGATCTGAACTGGGTGACGACGCTTGCGAAGCGCACCGCGCAGGGTTTGTCGACCGTGCGCAGCGTCTCGTTCGCGCCGATGCCCGATGCCGTCATGCTCTCCGACCCCGAACCGGGCGCGACCGACGCCGACTGCCTCTTGTGGGACGGCGCCGGTTTCGACGAGAGCGGCGCGCTCCTGACCGAAACCATCGCGCCGCGCGATTTCCAGGTCGTGCTGTTCGGCGCGGGACACGTTGGCGCGGCGCTCGTGCGCGTGCTCGCGACGCTGCCCTGTCACGTCACCTGGGTCGACGAGCGGGACGCCGCCGGCTTCGGCCAGTTCGCCGCGCCGCAGTCCGTGCCGGAAAACGTAACGATCGAGCCGAACGGCGCGCCCGATGAAGCCGTCGACAATGCGCCGCCCAACGCGTACTTCATCGTGATGACGCACAACCACACGGTGGATCTCGCGCTGGCGGAGTGCATTCTCAGACGCGGCGACTTTGCGTTCTTCGGCATGATCGGCTCGTTTGCGAAGAAGAAGCAGTTCGAGCATCGGCTCGCGGCGCGCGGGATCGACCCCGCGCGCATCGCGAGGATGGTGTGTCCGATCGGCATCGACGGCATCGTCGACAAGGCGCCCGAAGTGATCGCCGTTGCAGCGGCAGCCCAACTGCTGCAGGCGGTCGAAGCCAACGCTTCGAGCCACGCGTCGTCGCAACAGACCGCCTGACCCACAGGCACAACCGTAGCCCCATCACAACAAAGCCCACATGAATCCCACACTCGCCGACAAGATTGCACGCGCGCCGAAAGCCGAGCTGCATATCCATATCGAAGGGTCGCTCGAACCCGAGCTCATTTTCGCGCTCGCGAAGCGCAACAACGTGAAGCTCGCGTACGACTCGATCGAGGCGCTGCGCGCCGCCTACGCGTTCACCGACCTGCAATCGTTCCTCGACATCTACTACGCGGGCGCGAGCGTGCTGCTCACCGAGCAGGATTTCTACGACATGACGATGGCGTATGTCGAGCGCGCGCTCGCGGACCACGTCGCGCACGCGGAAATCTTCTTCGATCCGCAGACGCACACGGAACGCGGCGTATCGATCGAAACGGCCGTCGCGGGCATCGAGGCCGCACTCGCCGAAGGTGAGAAGCGCGGTCTTTCGAGCAAGCTGATTCTCTGTTTCCTGCGCCATCTTTCTGAAGAGGACGCGCTCGCGACCTATGAAAGCGCATTGCCGCTGTTCGACAAGTACGCGCATCGGCTGATCGGTGTCGGGCTGGATTCGTCGGAGCGCGGGCATCCGCCCTCGAAATTCGAGCGCGTGTTCGCGAAGGCGCGTGAGCGCGGCCTGAAGCTCGTCGCGCATGCGGGCGAGGAAGGGCCGCCCTCGTATGTCTATGAAGCGCTCGATCTGCTGAAGGTGGATCGCGTCGATCACGGCGTGCGCAGCATCGAGGACGCGGCGCTCGTCGCGCGTCTCGCGGATGCGCGCATCGCACTGACCGTGTGCCCGCTCTCGAACATCAAGCTCTGCGTGTTCGACGACATGACGAAGCACACGCTGAAAGACCTGCTGGACCAAGGCGTCGCGGTGATGATCAACTCCGACGATCCCGCGTACTTCGGTGGCTACGTCAACGCGAATTACTTCGCGATCGTCGACGCGCTGAAGCTCACCGATCACGAGGTCTACACGCTGTTGAAGAACAGCCTGGAAGCCTCGTTCGTCATCGAAGAAGAACGCGACGCAATGGTCGCGCGCCTGGATCAGCACTGGAAGCAGTAAAGAACAAGCATGGAAACCACAGCAACAACTCCACAACGCGACGCGACCGCGCTCGAGCGCTTCTTCGGCATTCGCGCCGCGGGCTCGCGCACGAAGACGGAAATCGTCGCGGGCATCACGACGTTCCTCACGGCGATGTACATCATCGTCGTCAATCCGGGCATTTTGTCGGCGGCGGGCGTGCCGTTTCCGGCCGCGCTGACGGCGACCGTCATCGTCAGCTTTCTCGGCAGTTGCGCGATGGGCCTCTACGCGCGCAATCCGGTGCTCGTCGCGCCCGGCATGGGCATGAACGCGCTCTTCGCGTTCGTCATGGTTCACGGCGGCAAAATGCCGTGGCAAACCGCGCTCGGCTGCGTGTTCTGGTCCGGCGTGATCTTCGCGGTGCTCGCGGTGTTCAACGCGCGCAAGCTCGTCGTCGATGCGATTCCCGCGAATCTGCGGCACGCGGTGTCGTGCGGCATCGGTCTGTTCATCAGCCTCATCGGCCTCGTGAACGCGAAGTTCGTCGTCGGCGACCCGGTGACGATCGTGCATTCGGCGTCGCTGAATCCCGTCGTCATCACGTTCCTGATCGGTCTCGCGGTCACGACGATTCTCGTCGCCCGCAAGGTCACCGGCGCGCTGATGCTCGGCATCGTGTTCACGACCGTCATCTCGATTCCGATCGGCCGCTTCTGGGGCGACGGCACCGCATACTGGCCCGCCGCGATCGCCACGAAGACGCTCGTCAACTGGAACGGGCTGTTCGCCGCGCCGGATTTTTCCGCGATCGGCCAGCTCGATCTCGTCGGCTCGCTGAAGGTCGTCTACTGGCCGTTCATCTTCGTGATGCTGTTCACGTCGTTCTTCGACGCGCTCTCCACGTTCATGGCGATATCCGAAGCAGGCAAGCTTTACGACTCGGACGGCAATCCGCGCAACATCCGCCAGTCGATGATGGTCGATTCCTTCGCCGCGCTCGTTTCCGCGCCGCTCGGCACGAGCCCGGCGAACGCGTATATCGAATCGGCGGCAGGCATTTCTGCGGGCGGGCGCACGGGCCTCGTCGCCGTCGTCGCGGGCCTGTGCTTTTTGCCCTTCCTGTTTCTCTCGCCGCTCCTGTCGCTCGTTCCGGCGATCGCGACCGCGCCCGCGCTCGTGCTCGTCGGCGTGTTCATGATGGAAGCGATCACGCAGATCGAATGGCATCGCTTCGATGAAGCCATTCCCGCGTTCCTCGCGATGATCCTGATCCCGCTGACCTACTCGATCACCGATGGCGTCGCGTACGGCTTTCTCGCGTTCGTCGTGCTGAAGTCGGCCACGGGGCGCGCGAAGGAAATCAAGCCGGCGATGTGGATCATCGCTGCCTTTTCTCTAGTGCTGCTTTCACAGCTTTAAACCCAGAAACGGAGACGTTGCATCATGACTCAAACCGCCTACCGCGCCCAGTTGCTGACCTTCCGGGAAGATCCCGCGCATGCCGCTGACGGCGCGGTCTACGAGGCCGATGGCCTTCTGATCGTCGAGGACGGCAAAGTGGTCGCGGCAGGCGCGTATGCGTCGCTGCGCGAGCGGCTCAGCCCCGACGCGACCGTCCACACCATGCGCGACAAACTGATCGCGCCGGGTTTCATCGACTCGCACATTCACTATCCGCAGACGGACATGATCGCGTCGCCCGCGCCGGGGCTGCTGCCGTGGCTCAACACGTACACGTTTCCGACGGAGCGCGGCTTCGAGAATCCGGCGGTCGCGCGTGAAACGGCGAGCTTTTTCATCGACGAACTGCTCGCCTGCGGCACGACGACGGCGCTCGTCTACTGCACGGTGCACAAGCAATCCGCCGATGCGTTCTTCACCGAAAGCGAGGCGCGCAATCTGCGCATGGTCGCGGGCAAGGTGCTGATGGATCGCAACTGCCCCGAGTTTCTGCGCGACACGGCGCAATCCGGCTACGACGACAGCGCGGAACTCATCGCGCGCTGGCATGGCCGCGGCCGTCAGCATTACGCGCTGACGCCGCGTTTCGCGCCGACATCGACGCAAGCGCAACTCGAAGCGTGCGGCGCGCTCGCGCAGCAGCATCAGGACGTGTTCATCCAGAGCCACGTCGCGGAAAACACGGATGAGATCAAATGGGTCGAGAGCCTCTTTCCGGGGCATCGCAGCTATCTCGACATTTACGATCACTACGGACTCTTGCGTCGCCGGGCGGTGTACGGCCACTGCATTTATCTCGATGACCGCGATCGCGAGCGCATGGCGGAAACGGGCGCGGTGGCATCGCACTGCCCGACATCGAATCTGTTCCTCGGCAGCGGCCTGTTCGACTTCGAGAAGGCGGGCGCGTCGAACATGCCCGTGGCGCTCGCGACGGACGTGGGCGGCGGCACATCGTTCTCCATGCTGCAGACGATGAACGAAGCGCACAAGGTCGCGCGCCTGACCGGCCATCATCTGACCGCGACGCGCATGTTCTGGCTCGCCACGACGGGCGCCGCACAAGTGCTCGAACTCGACGACAGGATCGGCACGCTTCGCCCCGGCAGCGAAGCGGACTTCGTCGTGCTCGATCCGAACGCGACGCCGCTGCTCGCGCGCCGCACCTCACGCACGGAATCGCTGGAAGAACTGCTGTTCGCGTTCGCGCTGCTCGGCGACGATCGCGCGGTGTTCGAAACCTACGCGGCCGGCAAGCGCGTGCATTCGCGCGACACGCGCAACACGGCGAAGCTGGAGCTGGCGGCCTGACGCGCCCTCGACGCTTCATCCGATGAGCGGCCTGCGGGCCGCTTTTTTCGTTGGATCGACCACGCGCCACGACGATTCGCTCGATGTTTCGTGCAGATTTATTGCAATCTCGTTAAAGTGCAAGCTGTCCTGAACATCGTGTCAACATGAAGCACGTCGCCCGAACCTCCCGAATCGCGCTGACCGTGACGCTCGCGTCGGTCGGTGCGCTCGCGCATGCGAAGCCGATCGATGCGCAACTCGACTGCAAATCGACCGCGCATGATTTCGTCGCGCCGTTGCAGCGAGACGGACTGCTGGAAACCAGGCCGATGCGCGTGGAGCCGAACTCCGTCAACGCGTTCAAGCCCGTGAAAGGCGCGACGCTGACGGCTTATGGCTTCAAGGTCTATGTGGTCGTCGGCTACCAGAAGGACGACCCGATCTTCAGGCCCGGCAAGGGCGAGCCGATCGCCGATTCCGCTTACGGCGCGGTCGTGTGGGGCGGCGATAAAGAGGTCGAACAGCAGGTGCGCGCCGCGGGCAGCGACGCGGATGTGCACCACGTCGCGCCCTTCATTACGGCGATTTTTTGCAAGCAGTGAGCGGCTCGCGACTCAGCGCAGCAACTCGACGAACGACGAGATCAGCCGGTCCATGTCGTTGGCATCGACCGCGCCCATCGTCGAAATGCGGAACAGTTCCTTCGACAACCCGCCCTGCCCCGCATAGATCACGAAGCCTTTCGCCTTGAGCGCATCGTGCAGCTTGTCGTACGTGACGCCCGCAGGCAGCCGGTACGCCCGCAGCACGACCGACGACTCCTCGGGCGACAACGCGCTGTCGATGCCGAGCGCAGCCAGTCCCGAGCGGACCTGCTCCGCGAGCTTTGCATACCGCGCGTGACGCGCGCGCCAGCCGCCTTCCTCTTCGAACTCGCGCAACGCTTCGACGAGCGCGTAATACGCATGCACCGACGGCGTGAACGGCGTATTGCGCTCGTCCTGCAACTTTGCGAGACGCGCGATGCCGAGGTAGTAGTTGCGGCTCGCCGACTTCGCCAGCGCATCGCGGCGCGCGATGACGAACGCCGCGCCCGGCACGCCGTGCAGGCACTTGTTCGCGGTCGCGGCGATCGCGGCGATGCCGCCGCCGTCGAAGTCGATCGCTTCGGCGCCGAAGCTGCTCACCGCGTCGAGCAGCAGGCCGAGGCCGCGCTCCTTGCACGCGCGGGACAACTGATCGATCGCGTTCAGGCGGCCGGTGGTCGTTTCGTGATGGATGATCGCGACGTTCGTGAACGGCTTGCTGTCGAGCAGCGCGATGATCGCGTCGATATCCGGCGCCTGCATCCACTCGTATTTGGCGACCTCGTAGTCGATGCCGTATTGCTTTGCGATCTGCGCGATGCGATCGCCATACACGCCGTTTTCGACGACGAGCAAGCGCCCGCCTTCCGGCACGAGACCGGCGATCATGCTTTCGACCGCGGCGGTGCCCGAACCCGTCATCAGCACGGCGCTCCAGACGGACGGATCGAGTTCGTAAGCGGCGACGAGACGCTTGCGCGCCTCATCCTGCAAGTCGAAAAACTCCGGCTCGCGATGGCACAAGTCGGTTTGCAGCAGGCTCTTGCGCACGCGTTCGCTCAGCGTGACAGGACCGGGATTGAGCAGCAGCATCAACGGCCTCCAATGTGTTGTTGCAAGCGCGCACGCACGTCCTCGGGCGTGATCTTCGGGCGCGGCAAATCTCCCGGCGTGCCCGTTCTGATCGACAGACGCGCGAAACGCGCGCCGTTCACATCTTTCGCATCGAAAAGACGATCGATCACGCCGATATCGTCACCGTCGAGCGCGAGCGCGTAGCCGCACGCCGACGCGATCGATGCAAAATCGACTGCGCGCGAAACCGTCGCCTGGCCGCCCGTCGATTCGTGCGCGCCATTATCGAGCAGCAGGTGAACCAGATTCGACGGACCGTACGCGCCGAGCGTCGCGAAGACGCCCATGCGCATGAGCGCCGCGCCGTCGCCGTCGAGCGCGACGACGCGCAGGTCGGGACGCGAGAGCGCAAGGCCGAGCGCCATCGGCGTGACACAGCCCATCGAGCCGACGAGATAGAGCTGGTTCTCGCGGTCGTCGATCGCGTAGAGCTCGCGGCCGCAGAAGCCGGTCGATGCGAGCACGACCGTCGAATCCTTGGGCGTGTTGGCGATGACCTGGCGCAATGCCTCGTGGCGCGTCACGCGCTCGCCTTCGAAGCGCTCCACCGTTGCGGGATGCGCGTTGACGCGCACGCCCGACAAACCCGTGTTCTTCAATTCGAAAGGCGCGACGCTGCCCTTCTGCATGACGAGCGCATACGGGCGGCCGGTGCTGTCCATGTACTGCGTCGCGCGATCGAGCGCCGGGCCGATCTGGTCGGCTTCCGTCGGGAACAGCTCCCACGGAATCTCCATCGTCTCGAGCATCTGCGGGGTGATCGGGCCCATCAGCGCGTGCTGCGGCTCGTCATGAACGCCCGGCTGGCCGCGCCATGTGACGATCAGCAATTGCGGCAGACGGAACGTCCATGTCAGCGACGTCAGCGGGCTCACCGCATTGCCGAGGCCGGAGTTCTGCATCATCGCGATGCCTCTGCGCTTGCGACTTGCGCCCAGTTCGACCCCCGCGATCAGCGCGACCGCATCGCCCTCGTTCGCCGCCGACACATAGTGCAGCGATTCGTCCTGCAACACGTAATTGATAAAGGGCGTGAGAAACGAGCAAGGCACGCCCGCGTACCAGTCGAAACCGCGCTCGCGCGCGGCCTCGACGAACTGGGCGGCCTCAATCACGGGCGTTCTCCGTTCCTTCCGAGCCGATGGGGCTCTGCCCGTGGGCGAAATCGCCCGCGCGACGGAAATCGTCGAGGTCGTTGACGCCGCGCCAGTGGCCGTGCACGTATTGCACTTCGATCTTCTGCCCCGCGGCGATCAGCGCGTTGAGCAGCGCGGCCATGTCGAGCTTGTCGAAATCCGGGCGCTGTTGCAGCGTGCCGAGCGTCGCGAGCAGGCGTTCGCGCGCGCCGGCGCGCACCTTGATGAGGCCCATCCAGCGGCCTTGCGGCGCGCGGCCGTCCGTGAGCGCCTGCCCCGCGCCGACCACGCCGTCGAGCCACACTTTCTGGCCGAACAGCGCGCGGTCGTCGGCGGTCGAGCAGTACGCAAAATCGGTCGCGGCGGCGCCCGCCTCCGGCGCCTGCGACGAATCGACGACCACGCAGAAATCGCTGTCCGATTCGGTCAGGTCGCGCAGGATGTAGCTGCGAAACAGCAGGTCGCCGTAGGAGATCACGGTGTCGCCGTTCATGTGCCCGACGGCGCACGCGAGCGATGCGAGCTCGCCCGTGGTGTCATGGCGCTCGTTGACGACGAGACGGATGCCGCCCTTCTCGATCGCATCGGCCCGATAACCGCCGACCACGGTGATGTCGTTGATGCTTTCCTTCTTGAACGCCTCGACGAGATGCCGCAGAAGCGGCTTGCCGGCGACTGGCAGCATCACCTTCGGACGCGCTTCGGTCAGCGCCTCGAGGCCCGCGCCCCGGCTCGCCGCGAGCACGATCGCGCTGCGCTTTTCGTTGGCCGCGCTCAGGTAGATGTTTTCGGCAGCCGAATACTCGTCGGCGTCTTGCAGACGGAAGATCTCGTTCACCGACGCGATGCGGTCTTCCACGTTCACGAGCGTCTCGCTGTCGTGGATTTCCTTCGCGATCGCCTGCATCGCGGATACGGCGCCGCGGATCAGATGGTTCGCCCAGATCACGCAGCTGATACCGGCCTGACGGAACGCGTCGGTCGGCGTGCTGTAGTACTTCGTCGGCACGATGACGAGCGGACCGCGGCCCGCCCACTCGCGCGCGAAGGTCAGAATCTCGTCGGGCTTCGACAGCTTGCTGTGGATCAGGATCGCGTCCGCGCCCGCCAGGCGATACGCCTCGGCGCGCTTGAGCGCTTCTTCCATCCCCCAGCCGGCGATCAGCGCTTCCACGCGCGCGACGATCGAAAAGTTCGGATCGCTCTGCGAATCCTTGCCGGCCTTGATCTTGCCGCAGAACTCGTCGATGTCGGCGAGCGGCTGCGCTTCGCCGTTGATGAAGCTGTTGGTCTTCGGAAACTGCTTGTCCTCGATGCACACGCCCGCGATGCCGCGCTGCTCCAGCTTCCTCACGAGACGGCGCACGTTGTTGAAGTTGCCGTAGCCGGTGTCCCCGTCGAGCAGGATCGGCAGATCGCTGGCGTCGGCCATGAATTCGAGGTTGTCGACGACCTGCGTCCAGCTCGCTTCGTTGTTGTCGCGCACGCCGAACTGCGCGGAGATCGACAGGCCCGAGCCCCAGATCGCCTTGAAGCCGGCTTCCTTCGCGATGCGCGCCGAAATGCCGTTGTGCGCCTCCATCAAAAATTCGAGGCGATTGCTTTGCAGCATCTCGCGCAGGCGCATGGTGCGCGAATAGCCGACGGGAATGTTTCCGGGTGCGTTCATTGTTGAGAGGCTCCTGCAAACTGACGCAGCGCGTTCAACTGCGGCAGCACTTCATCGGCCGCGCGCTTCACGTCGTTCTGAAAATCGATTTCGATCCACGGTGCGCCGGTCACGTCGGCGATATCGAACACGTGGGACTTTTCCAGCAACAGGTCGCGCACCGCTTCTTCGTGCGGCATCTTCGCACGGCCCGTCGCCACATAATCGGCGCAGATTTCGGCGAGGCGCGTGGCCGCTTTCTCGTCGAAGCGGAAGAAGCCCACCGATTCGCCGATGGTGTCGTACTTCAGACCCGCCGCGACCTGCTTGCGCAGTTCGACCGGCACGCCATTCTCGACGCACAGCTTCACCGGTTCGTCGCCGGCTTCGAAGTCGCGATCGATCAGCAGGCGATTCACCGCGCCGCCCGCGACGAGCGGATCGAAGATGCGTTCGTCGTAGAGCACGTCGGCGTCCATCAGCAGGACATCGCCGCCGCGCGTCATCGCGTCGCGCGCGGTATGCACGGATAGCACGCTGCCGAGCGTGAATTCCTCGTTGACGACGATTTCGGTCTTCGGCTTCCAGTCGATGGATGCGAGCTCCGCTTCGATCTGCTCGCTCTTGAAGCCGGTCACGAAGACGACTTCATCGACGCCGGCGGCTTTCAAAAAGTGCAGATGACGTTCGAGCAGCGATGCATCGCCAAAACGGAGCAGACATTTTGGCTTTTGCTGGCCTTCGGGCTGAACGAGGCGCAAGCCCATCCCGGCCGCAAGAATAATTGCGCGCATGCTTGGTTCCCTTCGTGGGTGGGTCAGTCGATATCCGGCACGCGCGCGAGACGGCGGCGCTGCCAGCCTTTTTCAACGAAATGCAGATAGACGATGCCCGGCACGCCGAGCAGCAGTTCGCGCGCGCGCTTGGCGAGCGACAGCGCGAGCGCCGCCTCGGGCGGCAGGCCGACCAGACGCGCGAGCAGCAGATAGCCGCCTTCCTGCACGCCGAGCGAGCCGGGAATCGCGAAGGCCGCGCCGCGGATCGCCTGGCCGAGACTTTCCAGCAGCAGCGCTTCCGTCCAGCCGACCGGATGGCCGAGCAGATGCAGCGCGAGCCACACTTCGCCCGTGCCGACGATCCAGCCGATGAAACTCAACCCGAAGCTCGACGCCACCTTGCCGCGCTCGCGATACATCTCGTGCACGGCGGCATCGACGGCTTCGGCGCGCGTCACGAGCGACGACCAGTCGCGTTTGGCCGAGAATTTCGCGGCGATGCCCGACGCGAAGCGCATCGCGCGGCCGAAGAGACCGCGCCGCTGCGCGAGATAGAAACCGAAGATCATGAGGCCGATCACGCCGATCACCGACAGCACCGCGATCGTCACGGTCGACGACGAGCCGCCCGCCGCATAACCCGTCAGCAGGACGACGCCGATCAGCGCGAAGATCAGTTGCGCGACGGTCTGCATCGTCGTGCTGACGGTGATGACCGCGGCCGCGTCTCGCGCGCGCATGCCGCGCTGCGCGAGATAGCGGACCATCAGCATCGGCCCGCCGATCTGGCCTGCGGGCATCAGGCTGTTTACCGATTCGCCGGCCCAGCGCGCGAGCAAGGCGTCGAGCAGTGACACGTCGCGCTGACGGTCGGCGAAGAGCACGCTGATCGCGACGGCATCGATGACGAGCGGCACGAAGTGAAAGGCCGCGACCGCGACCAGCCCCCAGCCCGCCGCGGCAAGCGTCGATGCAACGGAGCCGAAGCCTTGCCAGCCGAGCAGCGCGATGAACAGCACCACGCCGACCGACAGCAGGAATGTGCCGGCGCGGCTCATGCCTGTCCGTTCGTGCCGCCCTTGCGGCGAAAGACCTGCCTGAACCCGAAATACGCGATCGAGTCCTTCATGTTCGAGATGAAGCGCTGGAACGGGCGCATGGTCGGATTCGTCACGTACTCGAACGTGAGCGACACGCGCATCTCGTTCTCGCCGAGCGGCGTGACGCGATGGCGCAGCTTGTCGCCATCGAAGAACACGAACGCGCCGGGCGGATACTGCACAGAGCCCGGCTGATCCGGAACCCCGGGCGTCTTCGTGTGCAGTTCGTAGTCGAGCTTGCAGGACGAATCGTCGATCACGCCGAGCAGGAGCGTGTAGCGCCGGCCGTCGTAATACGACGTGTCGTAATGCCAGCCGATGTGGTCGCCCGGACGTGTGTAGAAGTACAGCGCGTAGGCGTGCGGATCGTCTTCCGGCGAAAGTTGCAGCTTGTCGCCGGTGATCGTCTCCAGCCACTTGATGAGCGCTTCCGAACGATACAAATCCGCGATGAACGGCGCGAGCTTGTCGAGCGTATGGCGGCTCACGCTTCCGCCCGCCTTGTGACCCGGCAGATAGTTGCGGTTCACGGACGGCATCACGTCATGCACGGCGGCAATCAGCCGCTCCGTGTAGTCGCGCGGCAAAAAATCTTCGATGTAGAGAAACGAGCCTTGCTGGCCGTATTCGTCGCGCAGCTTCGGCGTTTGCAGCGCGGCGAGCCGCGCGTTCATGGTCGAATCGATGTCGCGCTTCGACGGGCGGGTCGCCGCAGCCCCATGCGCCGGTTGCGTCAGCGTGCTGTCCGGAGTTGCCGTATCGCTCATCTCACCGCCTGAAAATCTTTGCCGTCTTTTGCGTGGGTGGCCTGCGCACGGCGTTTCAACTGCGCGGTCACGCGCTGATAGTCCACCGCCACATAAATGGCGAAGAGCGGCGCGCCGATCGCCGACGCGACCAGAAACGGCGTCATGCCATTCAGGATGGTCACGACCGGCAGCAGATACAACACGTCTTCCGTTTCGAATCCGCCCATCGACGCCTGCTTCGTGCCGGACTTGCCGACCATCGACTCGACACGCATGCGCAGAAAAAAGATCAGCGCGACCGCCACGCCCGCAATGCCGCCGAGCCATTGCGCGGGCACGATCATCGACGGATGATGCACGGCGACATAAAACCCGATGCCGAGAAACAGCAACACGGTCACGAGCGCGTCGCACGCGAGGTCATAGAAGTGGCCGATCTTGCTGGACTGTCCGCTGATGCGCGCGAGTTCGCCGTCGGTGTGATCGACGAGATTCGACAGTGCGATCAGGAGCGCGCCTAGCGTGCACATCCAGAACTGGCCGAGCGACAAATAGTACGCCCCGGCCAGACCGATAACGAGGCGCAGCGTGGTCAGGTGATTGGGCGTTACCGGCGTGCCGACGAGCGGCGTGACGAGGCGGCGTGCGAGCCGCGCGTCCCATGTGGTGGGCTCGGGAACGGTTTTAGGATCGGGCGGACACGATTTTGTCATCCCGGAAATATATCGCTAATTCGCCGAAGCTGCATATATTGCGGCCCAGCATCGAGGCGATGATTCCCTGTTTGGTCAAGGCTGACGGGCGATTCTGAAACTTTCGCTGACATCGTGAGCAGCACCGAGCCGCCACACGTCGCGGCAATATTTTCCGATGCGATCTTCGACGTTGCGACGGCGCGTGGCCGTCGCATTCGCCTCTCGATCAATCGACGGCCTTGGTTGCGGGCGCGGGCGCCGCGCTGCGTTCGTTCGAGCCGGCTGCCGCCGTTTCGTTGGAGATGCCGCCATGCTGGTCGACCGGCAGCGTCACCGTGCGAACCGTGCCGTTGCCGAGCGGGAAATTCGCGAGCGCGCTGCGCACGAGGTAGGGCATCGCCTGATAGAGCGAAGGGTCGCCGGTCGAGTTGACCGCCGTCACCTTGTAGGTCTCGCGACCGGTCTTGCGATCGTTCATGCGGATTTGCAGCGCGTGGATGTAGATCGGATAGCTCTGGTCGACGTAACCCGCCGGGCCCCATGGTCCGTACGGCCCCCACGGACCCCACGGTCCGCCCCCGAACGGACCGCCCCAGGGGCCGTACATCGGCCACGGATCGTAGTAGACCGGCTGGCGCACGGTCATCATGTCGCCGCGAACCGAATAGGCGAGCGCGACCTGATAGTTCGCGCTCGCCTCCGGCACTTGCCGGAAGTTGTATTTCGAGAGCTCGCTCGCGACGAGCGTCTCGTAGGTCGTCTGCTCGATGCTGTTTTGCTGCTCGCCCTTGCGCGCGAACGCATACGTGCGCGCCGAGTCGCTGCCGCTCCAGTCGGAGAACGCGGTGACCTGCGTCTGGACGTAGGTCGTGCAGCCCGTGAGCCACATCGCCATCAATATCAGCGCCGCCCATCTGGCGAGCGTCCTGATCGGAACATTCATGGTCATCCTCACTTCGTTCGGCACCCTTCCCAGTCATAGATAGCACCGCCGCGGCTTGCACGGCGGCGTCCTGTTTTGTGGGGTCCACGACGCGCTGCGCCGCCCGATTCGCGATCTCCGGACGGCTTGTACAATGATTCGACCAGGCGCGCACGCGTTGGTGCTCGAAAGCACACACGCCCGACGCCCCCGCCGTTCAATCCAAACATGAAGATCTTGCCATGTCTACCACGACCGCATCCGCTGTGATTCGCCGCCAGGACTACACGCCGCCCGCCTTCCTGATCGACTCCGTCGCGCTCGAGTTCGATCTCGTGCCGGCACGCACGGTCGTCAAGAATACGATGAAACTGCGCCGCAACCCCGACGCCCACGGCGACGCGTCGCGGCTCGAATTGATGGGCGAACAGCTCGAATTCGTGAGCGCGGCGATCGACGGCGTCGCGCACGCGGATGTCCGTGTCCACGAAAACGGACTGTCCATCGGCAATATTCCAGCGGATGCGTTCGAGCTCAGCATCGAGAGCATCTGCAATCCGGCGGAGAACACGACGCTCTCCGGGCTGTATGTTTCCAGCGGCAACTTCTTCACGCAGTGCGAAGCAGAAGGCTTTCGCCGCATCACCTACTTCCTCGATCGCCCCGACGTGATGGCCACCTACGTCGTCACGCTGCGCGCCGACAAGACTGCTTATCCGGTGCTGCTGTCGAACGGCAATCTGATCGAGGAAGGCGATCTGCCCGATGGCCGCCACTTTGCCAAATGGGAAGACCCGTTCAAGAAGCCGAGCTACCTGTTCGCGCTCGTCGCGGGCAAGCTCGTGTGCATCGAGGAGCGCATCCGGTCCGGATCGGGAAAGGAAAAGCTGCTGCAGGTCTGGGTCGAGCCGCAAGACCTCGACAAAACCCGCCACGCGATGGACTCGCTCATCAACTCGATCCGCTGGGACGAAAAGCGCTTCGGGCTGGAGCTGGATCTGGACCGCTTCATGATCGTCGCGGTGAGCGACTTCAACATGGGCGCGATGGAGAACAAGGGTCTCAACATCTTCAATACGAAGTATGTGCTCGCGAATCCCGAAACCGCGACGGACACGGACTTCTCGAATATCGAGGCGGTGGTCGGTCACGAGTACTTCCATAACTGGACGGGCAATCGCGTGACCTGTCGCGACTGGTTCCAGCTCAGCCTGAAGGAAGGCCTCACGGTGTTCCGCGATCAGGAATTCTCGGCCGACATGGCCGCAGGCGATGCCGAAGGCGCGGCGAGCGCCGCGGCGCGTGCGACCAAGCGGATCGAGGACGTGCGCGTGCTGCGTCAGATGCAGTTCGCCGAGGACGCCGGCCCGATGGCGCATCCGGTGCGCCCGGAAAGCTACGTCGAAATCAACAACTTCTACACGATGACCGTCTACGAGAAAGGCTCGGAAGTCGTGCGGATGTACCAGACGCTCTTCGGCCGCGACGGTTTCCGGCGCGGCATGGATCTCTATTTCCAGCGGTTCGACGGCCAGGCCGTGACCTGCGACGACTTCCGTCAGGCGCTCGCCGACGCGAACCATCGCGATCTTGCGCTGTTCGAGCGCTGGTACAGCCAGGCGGGCACGCCCCGCGTGTCGGTCCGCGCGAACCACGACGCGGCGAACAAGCGCTACACGCTGACGCTCACGCAAGGTTACGGCGACGCATCCGAAGCGGCGCGCGCCACCCAGAAAGGTCCGCTGCTCATTCCGTTCTCGGTCGGTCTGATCGGGCAGAACGGCGCGGATTTGCCGCTGGGTCTCGAAGGCGAGAAAGAGCCGAACGGCACGACGCGCGTGCTCGAATTCACGGAGCGCGAGCAGACCTTTACTTTCGTCGACGTGAACGAGAAGCCGCTGCCGTCGCTTCTGCGCAATTTCTCGGCGCCGGTGATCGTCGAATACGACTATACGAACGACGAGCTCGCGTTCCTGCTCGCGCACGACAGCGATCCGTTCAACCGCTGGGAAGCCGGCCAGCGTCTCGCCACGCGCGAGCTGCTCGCGCTTGCCGGGCGCGCGGCCAAGGGCGAGCAGCTTGCCATCGACGATCAGGTGATCGCGGCATTCGCCCGCGTCCTCGAGGACACCACGCTCACGCCCGCCTTCCGCGAACTCGCGTTGATGTTGCCGTCGGAAAGCTATCTCGCCGAGCAGATGGCCGTGTCGGATCCGGCCGCCGTGCACGCGGCGCGCGTCTTCATGAGCCGCCGTCTCGCGTCGCAATTGCGCGACAAGTGGCTCGCGACGTATGAAGCGAATCGCACACCGGGCGAGTATCGCCCGCTGCCCGAGGATGCCGGCAAGCGCGGGCTGAAGAATCTCTCACTCGCCTATCTGAGCCAGCTCGACGATCCGCGCGAAGCCGTCAAGCTCGCGCAGGCGCAATACGATGCCGCCAACAACATGACGGACCGCTCGGCGGCGCTCTCCGCGCTGCTGCTCGCCAGCGCGACGAAGGGCGCGGACCCGAGCGTCGCGGACGCGGCGCTTGCGGACTTCTATCGACGTTTCGAGAACGAGGCGCTCGTCATCGACAAGTGGTTCGCGCTTCAGGCGACGCAGCGCGGCGGCCCGGATCGCAAGGTGATCGAGATCGTGCGCAAGCTGATGCAGCATCAGGCGTTCAACATCAAGAACCCGAATCGCGCACGCTCGCTGATCTTCAGCTTCTGCAGCGGCAACCCGGCGCAGTTCCACGCCGCCGACGGTTCCGGCTACGCGTTCTGGGCAGAGCAGGTGATCGCGCTCGACGCGCTCAATCCGCAGGTCGCGGCGCGTCTCGCACGCGGACTCGAACTGTGGCGACGCTTTACGCCGCAGTTGCGCGAGAAGATGCACGCGGCGTTGAGCGAAGTCGCGTCGAAGGCGAAATCGCGCGACGTGCGCGAGGTGGTCGAGAAGGCGCTCGCGGCTTGAGCGCCGTGTCATCGTAGCCTTTCGCTGTGTAGCGACGGCCGCGCGAAGTTTTCGCGCGGCCGTCGCTGTCACATGGAGTGGCCGGGGCGAGCGGTTAGAATCGTGAATATTCGTCTAACGCTCACGGAGCCCAAGCATGTCCTCCATCTCCAGCCGCACCACGCTATCGAAATACCTCATCGAACAGCAGCGTGAACACCAGAACCTGCCGGCCGACCTGCGTCTCTTGATCGAAGTCGTCGCGCGCGCGTGCAAGCAGATCAGTTATCACGTGAGCAAGGGCGCGCTGGGCGAGGCGCTCGGCTCGGCCGGCAGCGAGAACGTTCAGGGCGAAGTGCAGAAGAATCTCGACGTGCTCTCGAACGAAATCCTGCTCGAAGCCAATGAATGGGGCGGCAACCTTGCCGCGATGGCATCGGAAGAAATGGAAAAAATCTTCCCGATTCCGAATCGCTATCCGAAGGGCAATTATCTGCTGACGTTCGATCCGCTCGATGGCTCGTCGAACATCGATGTCAATGTATCGATCGGCACGATTTTCTCGGTGCTGCGTTGCCCGGACGGCGTCGAGCCGACCGAGCAGGCGTTCATGCAGCCGGGATCGCAGCAGGTCGCGGCGGGTTATGCGGTGTACGGCCCGCAGACGGTGCTCGTGCTGACGACCGGCCACGGCGTGAACTGCTTCACGCTCGATCGCGAACTCGGTTCGTGGGTGCTCACCCAGCGCGACATGACGATCCCGGTCGAGACGCGCGAATACGCCATCAACGCGTCGAACAGCCGGCACTGGTACGAGCCGGTGCAGCGTTATGTCGACGAACTGAATGCCGGCAAGGACGGCGCGCGCAAAGAAGACTTCAACATGCGCTGGATTGCATCGATGGTCGCGGACGTGCACCGTATCCTGAATCGGGGCGGCATCTTCATGTATCCCGCCGACAAGCGCGATCCGTCGAAACCCGGCAAGCTGCGCCTCATGTACGAAGCGAACCCCATGTCGTTCATCGTCGAGCAGGCCGGCGGCGCCGCGACCAATGGCGAGGAACGCATCCTCGATATCGTTCCCACAAGCCTGCATCAACGCGTGGCCGTGTTCCTCGGCTCGAAGAGCGAGGTGGATCGCGTGACCCGCTACCATCTCGAAAACAAAAATTGATTCAGGGTATTGCCAAATCGAGAATGTGGTCGCTATAATCTTGTTTCTCTGATGCCGGAATAGCTCAGACGGTAGAGCAGCGCATTCGTAATGCGAAGGTCGGGGGTTCGATTCCTCTTTCCGGCACCATCAAGATTCAGCAATATCAGAAACCCGCGGTCACGCAAGTGATCGCGGGTTTTTGCTTTTGTGCTTCGTGTTTGCGATTTGCTCCGCGATTCAGCGACGTGTTTTCCCGCTTTTGCAACAGCCGCAGAGTTCGTACACAGTATTGCGACAGGAACCGAAATCGGCTTCATCGATTTCACAAGCTGCCGCTCTGAGCACCTGATTTGCCCTATATGTGCGCTTTCGTACAACAACAAGCCATTTTCCGCCCCGCACCATCGAGCGTCAACGCTGGTTTCCCGGTATCGTTATATCCATAGAGGAAAAGCTAGAGTTTAAGTACACGGTTGGCTGCTCCACGTCGAGCCATGCTGGACGTGGCCTCCGAGGCGGTCATGACCAATAGGGAAAGCTGTATCTTTTGCGTCGGATTCGGCAGAAGGAAGGCAAAGAATTACCGCTTTGACCCGTTCTAACGAACGGTCATGCGCAAACAATGAATCTGCTTAACCGGCTCAAGCCGAAGCGGCTGCGATCCGATAACGCATTTATAGAGAGACCCGTTTTCATGTCGCATGCGGCGGCGCAAAAACCGCATCGACCAAGTTGTTGCAAATGTCGTAGTCACCGAGGAGAGAAAACATGGACGCAAAACCGACCAAAATCCCGACGCCCGACACGGTGCATTGTCCGGATCCGGAGCCGGTTGGCGTCGAGTTTCTCGCGACCGAATTGCCCGAACACGTGCGCGCGTTCTTCGACGAACAGCGCAAATCGGCGCAGTCGAAATAGGCGAACAGGCTGATCACGCCGTCGTCGTGAGAACGACGCCCGCTGCGCGCGGCGCACTCGGACCATCCGGTCCGGACGTGGCTGAAGCCAGGACGCCTCGCGCCCCTCGTTCATGACCGCATTCAGGCGCGTCGTGCGTTGCGACTCGTCGAATCCTTTCCCGTCAGTAGGCTGCGCTCATTCCGATGCGAAGGCGCTGCGCTATTCTGGCGCTTTTGCCCGCGCTTTTGCCCGCGCCTTTGCCCGCATACCGATGCGCCGCCGATCGAATTCATCCCTCCTCGCCTTTGCCGCAGTTACCTGCGTGCTCGCACTCGCCGCGCCCGCGTCCGTTCACGCGGACGGCGACGACACACCCTTCACCAACGTCATCGCGCTCGTCTCGCAACGGCTCGCGCTCGCGGAACCGGTCGCGCGCTGGAAGTGGGCCCATCACGAGCCGATCACTGACGCGCCGCGCGAAGAGGCGTTGCTCAAACACGTCGAGGAAAAGGCGTCGGCCGCGCAAGTCGATCCTGAATTCGCGCGGCAGTTTTTCCGCGATCAGATCGAAGCCAGCAAGGATGTACAGAACGCACTCTTCGCCAACTGGCGCGCGCTGAAGGCGGCGCCGGAAGCGTCGCCGCCCGATCTCGTCAACGAGACGCGACCGAAGCTGGATCGGCTCACGCAATCGCTCATGTCGGCGCTTGCGCATGTCGAGCCGATTCGTCATGCGGAGGACTGCCCGGTGCGACTCGCCGAGAGCGTCGCGCGATGGAAGCATTTGACGCGCTACAACTCGTCGATGAACGCCCCGCTCATGCGCGCGCTTTCGCACGTATGCGCGTCGGGCGGCGTGGGCGCGATCGGGTGATCGCGCGTCAGACTGTGGACGCGAGCGTTGCGCAGGCGAGCGGCGTCACGACGAGCCCGCGCGCGAGACGCTCGCTCAAGATGCGATAGGTCGACAGCTCGAATGCGGGCGAATCGACGCTCGCGTGCAGTGCGCCAGCCTGGCCGAGCGCGTCGATGGTGCCGAGATAGCACCAGTTGTCGATGACATGCCATGCGCGTTGCCCCGACGCTTCGTCGCGTTCTTCGATGGCGATCGCGCCCGTGTAAGGCCACGACGCGCCGCGAACATCGCCCGGACGCGATTTCAGCGGGCGATTATGCGCCGGACGCGCGTTTGCGATCCATTGCGCCTCGGCCAGCAGCGCGCCGATTTCGCCGCCCGTCGCCCTCCACTCGAGGCGGCGCACGAGCGCCGCCAGCCGCAGATCTTTTGCCGAGCGCCGCGGCCCGACGAGATGCGAGCGCACGCGCTGCCGCAATCGCACGCTTCTGCCGGCATAGAGCGGCGTGTCGTCGTCGCCATAGAACATGTAGACGCCGCAACCCGCGGCGATCTGCTCGATCGTGTCTTCGTCGATATGCGCCGCGAGCTGGAATCGGCGCGTCACGCGTTCGAGGTGCGCGCGCATGGCATCCGGCGCGTTCGCGCGATGCAGATGTTGCCAGAATTGCCAGAGCAGATCGGCGTCGGCGAGCGCTCGGTGCCGCGCCGAAGGCACGAGCGCGTGACGCTCGATGAGCGCATCGAGTCCGTGACGGCTTTGCGCCGGATAGACCGCGCGGGAAAGCTGCACCGTGCAGAGCACGTCGGGTGCGAAGCGAAGCCCCATGCGCCTGAATTCGCCCTTGAGGAAGCCGTGGTCAAAGTGCGCGTTATGCGCGACGAAGAGCCGGCCATTCAACCGCTCGAGCAGACCGGATGCGAGTTGTTCGAACGTCGGGGCATCGCGCACCATCGCGTCGGTGATTCCGGTCAACTGCTGCACGAACGCGGGAATCGGCCTTTGCGGATTAACCAGCGATGTCCATTGCGAAACGCCCAATGGCCCCACTTCCACGATGCCGATTTCGGTGATGCGGTCCACGCCGAACGTTGCGCCGGTCGTTTCAAGATCGACAAAGACGATGGGCTCGGAGGGAAAGGCAAGACTCGTGGGCAGTTCGGGATGCATCGTGGACGACGGTGGCGGCTCTGGCCTGGAGCGTTGGCGGGATTGCCCATTCTAACGCAGCACAGGTTGGCGGGCTTGGCTCAGGGAAGCTGCTTCGCGGCTTACTTGCGGCGATGCGTTGATTTGAAGCGAAGGAGCTCTATAAAACTGCGGCCCGTCAGTCTTTTATTATTAAGCACGCGCTGATTTATTTTTGTCGCAATAGCGGATAACCCGTAAAGGCATTTGCTGATTAACAAAAGCCGATCTTTTACGAGCAAAGTGGATTGATCCGATCGGCGCTGCAAGTTCAGGCATCGCGGCGGGACACTCGGGCGCACCGGTGCCGGGCTTGGCGCCACGCCGGACGGCTGTCGCGAGTAGTGTTCGCCGCTCGCGGGTTTTGGGCTCGGCAGAACGAAAATCCGGCTATTAGAACTGAATAATTTTCAGCGCAGTTTCGGCATAAACTAAATCATCCGCTCCTCAGTAGATATCACGTCGTACTCGAAACAAGATCCTTTAAAAGGATTGTCGAGCAATATCCGCACTCCCAGTTTCTCGGACAATATTTCACCGTACATGGACTCGCCAAATGCAATCAAACAGGATTATTCGATTCGTAAATGTTTGCTCGTCTTGCCCGATCCTCCAGCGTTAAGCAACATGAAACTGACTCACCGGTTGAATGTAACGGAGGCGACCAACAATATTTAACTGGGTCGATTCGCGCAATGGTTGAGATCGCTTGCCGCGCCCTCGATCACAGAGGCGGCTGAGATGCGTTCGTCGCTTGATTAAAATCCCGCCCGGCATGGCGATCACTGGCAGGACCTCCTCTCGTCGCCCATGGATGCAACGCACCACGTGGTGAAGGACCGGGCGACGCCGCCTCACAGCGACCTTCTCACGAACGACGGCGCCCGACTCGATCGAGCAAAAAAAAAGCGCGACCGGGAAGTCGCGCTGACAAAGTTTGGAGATCTTTTCCGTCAACGAAAAAGTCTGCTTCGGAAAGCAGAAACGACAGTATAGCGATGCGGCCCGCATTAATTACCCGCAAAACTCGCAAACTTCTGTTTCAAATATCTCAACAATCCCGTTTTAGAAATTTTCCGTTATTTACTGTCACGAATCATGTCGCGCAAGCGCAACGTCGTTTGGTTGACACCTTCGCCCGTACGACTTTATTCGCCGATAAATCATTGTATATAAAGAAAAATATACGCCGCGGCGATCATTGCCGCATCAACAATGGTTTATTGTGGAAATTGGAAGGCCCCGCCTGTAACGCCGTCTTTACACTTCGTCTGGTCCGGAAACAAATGTATCGCATCTCGATGCATTGCTCATCCGCCCGCGCCTCTCGCAGCGCGCCGGAGCGAGGTTTCCTCAAAGCCTGGGTCCCCGGCCCAATCTGCTCTCGGAGTAACAAAGATGAAAAAGACTCTTATGGTCGCTGCCCTGACGGGCGTTTTTGCTACCGCCGCCCACGCGCAAAGCAGCGTCACGCTGTATGGCCTGATCGATGCGGGCATCACCTACACGAACAACCAGCAAGGCCACAGCAACTGGAAGGCGACGAGCGGTTCCGTGAACGGTAGCCGTTGGGGCCTGCGTGGTTCCGAAGACCTCGGCGGCGGCCTGAAGGCGATCTTCACGTTGGAGAACGGCTTCAACATCATGAACGGCACGAATGGCCAAGGTGGTCGCGAGTTCGGCCGTCAAGCATTCGTCGGTCTGTCGAGCAACCAGTTCGGCGCGGTGACCCTGGGCCGTCAATATGACTCCGTCGTTGACTTCCTCGGACCTCTGGCTCTGACGGGCACGCAATACGGCGGCACGCAGTTCGCCCACCCGTTCGACAACGACAACCTCGACAACACGTTCCGCGTCAACAACTCGGTCAAGTACACGAGCGCGAACTACGCCGGCTTCAAGCTGGGCGCGATGTACGGCTTCTCGAACGAAGCAGGCGGCTTTGCGGATAACCGTGCATACAGCGTCGGCGCGTCGTACAACTACGGTCCGTTGAACGTTGCGGCCGCGTACATGCAGCTGAACAACGTCGGCTCGCCGACCAACAACGTCGGCGGCGCGATCACGACCGACAACACACCGTTCGTCGCTGGCCGTCAGCGCATCTTCGGCGGTGGCCTGAACTACGCGTTCGGCCCGGCAACGGTCGGCTTCGTGTTCACGCAGACGATGCTGGACAACGCTTCGTCGATCACCAACGTCGGCTCGCAAGGCGCTGGCTCGATCAACTTGACCGACGGCCACGTTCGCTTCACCAACTACGAAGTCAACGGCCGCTACAACCTGACGCCGGCTCTGTCGATCGCGGGTGCTTACACCTACACCGACAGCCGTATCGACGGCGAGAAGCCGAAGTTCCACCAGGTCAGCCTGCAAACGGCGTACGCGCTGTCGAAGCGTACCGACGTGTACCTGCAAGGCGAATACCAGCACATGACCGACCAGGACGGCCTGCCGATCGGTGCTGTGATCAACGGCGTGGGCATGTCGTCGAACGGCAACCAGGTTTCGGCTACGGTTGGCATGCGTCACCGCTTCTAAGCTTCACAGGCAGTCCTGCTGTAGAAAAGCCGCTCTTCGGAGCGGCTTTTTTTGTCTGTACGCCGACTTCAGATCAATGCGGATACCGCACATCCAGAATGTCGATCTGCTGCACGCCCGCCGGCGTATGCAGCGCGACCGTGTCGCCGATCTTCGCCTTCAACAGCGCCCGCGCGACCGGCGAGATCCAGCTCACATAGCCGACCTCCAGATTCACCTCGTCCACGCCGACGATCGTCACCGTCTTCACATCGCCGTCTCCGCCCGCGTAATCGACCGTCGCGCCGAAGAACACCTGATCCACGTTCTCCTGCTTGCTGCTGTCCACGACTTCCGCCAGATCCAGGCGCTTCGTCAGAAAGCGGATGCGGCGATCGATCTCGCGCAGCCGCCGCTTGCCGTAGATGTAGTCGCCGTTCTCCGAGCGATCCCCGTTGGAAGCGGCCCAGGAGACGAGCTTGACCACTTCCGGGCGCTCCGTATCCAGAAGCTGCAGGAGTTCGTCACGCAGCCGCTTGTGTCCCGCCGGCGTGATGTAGTTCTTCGTGCCCGCCGGAACGTCCGGATGGCCGAGTTCGAGGTCGTCGTCGGTGTCATCCGACTCTTTCACAAATGCCTTGTTCATGATGCTGCTCGATGCCGGATGATGTCGAATTTCGTAAGGGACTTGGCTTTCCACTCAGCAACTTACCACGCCGGAAGCCCCTTTCGTAGAAAGCACGCTGATAGATAATTCGATAGATTGGCCAAAACCCCTTCCATTTCGGAACAGGCTTGGCTATAATTCCGCTTCTGCGTGCGGCTGTAGCTCAGTTGGATAGAGTACTTGGCTACGAACCAAGGGGTCGTGGGTTCGAATCCTGCCAGCCGCGCCACCTATTCTGATCTTTTCACGTTCGGCGGTCGCGCCGCTCGATGAAAAGATCAAGCGCTTAACCAGAAGCGCAGTGCAGTTTAAGCAGTACCGTTTTGCGTGCGGCTGTAGCTCAGTTGGATAGAGTACTTGGCTACGAACCAAGGGGTCGTGGGTTCGAATCCTGCCAGCCGCGCCATCTTTCGAAGGGCCTTCCATACGGAAGGCCCTTTTTGTTTGCCGCGAAGCTAGAAAGTCGTCTATTGCCGCGGTACAGAGCCGATATCGCCGATATGCAACTCAGGCCTCGGCACATCCTCCACCGACGCCACCGCGCTCGATTCCCCGATCGGCTCCGCCCGCGTGCCGAGTAAAGTCTGCGAACGGCGCAGGAACTCATCGTCGACGGTATCGCCGAATGCGTGCCGGACAAAGGCGCGCAGCAGCGCGATGCGCAACGACGCGCCCCGCCCTTCCACCGGCTTGCCGTCCTTGCCGAAGCTCACGGTGCAGATCACCTCGCCGCGCCCGTGATCGTGCATCTCGAGTTTGCAGGCGCGCTCCAGAACGACGGCCGCCGCGTCCCACGACGTCGACGGCAGGAAACGTCCGTCCCACGGTTTGCCGCGGTCGTTGCCGCGTATGGAAAGCGTCTCTCCGCTGTCGGTGAAATGAATTTCTCGGATGAATTCGTGCAGTCCGCGCGCGACCCAATAGTCGAGCGTGGCGCCTTCGAGATCGGAAGTGTTCATTGCGGCGCTCTCTCCTGTTCGTCAGTCGACGACAGGCATGCACGCCGCATACCCGCGCCGCGTCAGTAGTCGGCGCGCTCGCGGTCGATGCGCATGCCGCCGTCCTGATTGCGGTGATGCGGTTCGTCGCTCGGGCGCTCGCGCGCAATGCGCATGACGTCCGGATTGGTGCGTACGCGGCGCATGACGTTCGCCAGATGCACGCGGTCGCTCACCTGGATCACGAAGCGCAAGAGTTTCGCTTCCTGCGACACGTCTTCGTCCATGGCGATATGCACGATGTTCGCGTCGGCCGACGTGATATCCGCCGCCACGCGCGCGAAGACGCCCTTCGTGTTCTTCACGAGAACCTTTACGGCGACATCGAACAGACGTCCGGGCTGCGGCGCCCACGCGACATCGATCCAGCGGCCCGGATCGCGCCGGTGAATCCGTTGCGCGACGCGGCATTCCGTCGTGTGAATCGCCATGCCGAGCCCGATGCCGATGTAACCCATGATGTCATCGCCGGGAATCGGGCGGCAGCACGGCGACAACTGCACCGACATGCCCTCCGTGCCCGTGATGACCACCGGCGGCGCGGTATTGGTGTTGTGATGCTCGCGATGAGGATGCTCGTCGTCATCGGCGATGCCGTTCATCAACACTTCGATGCGCTTCGCCATGACCGCCGCCACGCGCCGGCCGAGACCGATATCGGCGAAGATTTCCTGCCGCGTCTTGTTGCCGGTCCACTGCACGAGCCTTTCCCACACTTCCGGCGTGACATCCGAGAGCGCAAGACCGTAGCCCTTGAGACTCTGATCGACGAGCCGCTCGCCCAACTGGACGGACTCGTTCAGGCGCATCGTCTTCAGATAGTGACGGATCGCCGAGCGCGCCTTGCCGGTGCGCACGAAGCCGAGCCACGCGGGATTGGGCTTCGAATACGGCGCGGTGATCACTTCGACGATATCGCCGCTCTTCAGCTCCGTGCGCAGCGGCAGGAGCTCGTTGTTGATCTTCACCGCGACGCACTGGTTGCCGAGGTCGCTGTGGATCGAATACGCGAAGTCGAGCGCGGTCGCGCCGCGTGGCAGCGGCATGATCTTCGACTTCGGCGTGAATACATAGACCGCGTCCGGGAACAGGTCGATCTTGACGTGCTCGAGGAATTCGCTCGAATCGCCCGCTTCGCTCTGGATATCGAGCAGCGATTTGAGCCATTGATGCGCGCGCTTCTGGACGTCGTTCAGATCCGCGCCGCCGTTCTTGTAGAGCCAGTGCGCCGCGACGCCCGCCTCGGCGATCTCGTGCATCTTGCGCGTGCGGATCTGGAACTCGATCGGCGCGCCGAAAGGACCGACCAGCGTCGTATGCAGGGACTGATAGCCGTTCACCTTCGGAATGGCGATGTAATCCTTGAACTTGCCCGGCACGGGCTTGTAGAGCGCATGCAGCGCGCCGATGCACGTATAGCATTCCAGCGCGCTTTCGACCACGACGCGAAAACCGTATACATCGAGCACCTGTGAAAACGACAACTGCTTGTCGCGCATCTTCTTGTAGATGCTGTAGATCGTTTTCTCGCGGCCGGTGACCTCCGCGTTGATCTTGGCATCCGCGATGGTGCGCTGCACCGTCTCGAGAATCTTGCCGACCACTTCGCGCCGATTCCCGCGCGCGGCCTTCACCGCTTTTTCGAGCGTCGCGTACCGGTTCGGATTGAAGTTCGCGAAGGACAGATCCTGCAGCTCGCGATACGTGTTGTTCAGGCCGAGCCGGTGGGCTATCGGCGCGTAGATATCCAGCGTCTCGCGCGCCACACGCCGGCGCTTCTCCGGCGGGACCGCGCCGAGCGTGCGCATGTTGTGTAGCCGGTCAGCGAGCTTGACCAGAATGACGCGCACGTCGCGCGCCATCGCGAGCAGCATCTTGCGGAAGTTCTCCGCCTGCGCTTCCTCGCGATTGCGAAATTCCATCTTGTCCAGCTTGGACAAGCCGTCGACCAGTTCCGCGACCTTCGCGCCGAAGCGCTCCGCGATCTCGGTCTTGGTCACACCCTGGTCTTCGATCACGTCGTGCAGCAAGGCCGCCATGATCGATTGCGCGTCGAGCTTCCAGCCCGCGCAGATTTCCGCGACCGCGACCGGATGCGTGATGTACGGCTCACCGCTCTGGCGATACTGCCCGAGGTGCGCTTCGTCGCTGAAGTGGAAAGCCGCCTTGACTTCCTTGATCTCTTCCGGGGTGATGTAGCTCGCTAGCGCGTTCGTCAGTTTCGCGATGGAAACGACGTCGTGCTTGCGCGGCTGCTCCGGCGTGGCGGTCGGGCCGAACAGATGGCGGAAGGACTGTTCGAGGACCGCGTCGATGTACTTGCGCGCCGCATGCGGCTTGTCCGCATCGAGCAGGGAATCCTGATCGATTTCGAGGTCAGGGTCCACGGCGGCGGAGATGGGCAACGGTGTCTGACTCATCTTCCCCTCCGTGGTGATGTGGCGCGCTGGGTTGTCGGTTGCAAAAAATGAAACCGTGCGGAAAGGC
>Ga0105251_10000718_pt1 | contig 30525 bp, 26 predicted proteins | sample KBSS64metaG_FD_80424 | JGI IMG/M metagenome (GOLD analysis project Ga0105251, IMG submission 80424) | Switchgrass rhizosphere microbial communities from Kellogg Biological Station, Michigan, USA - KBS S6-4 metaG | ecosystem: Host-associated > Plants > Roots > Rhizosphere > Soil | place...
CTGTGGAAGCCGTCGAGCGATTTCTCGCTGAAGCTCAGCGCGCTCTATCAGAAGCGCGATATTCGTGGCTCATCCAATATCGATGCCATGACCGGCTCTTATTATCAGCAGACCGACAATATCGGGTCGGGACACAGCCAGTCCGACGCACAAATGTATACCGCTAACATCAACGCCACTCTCGGCTCTGTGAAGCTGACCTCCATTTCGGCTTTTTCCCGAGCCACTAATTTTGACTATCTGGACTTTTCCGCCGCGCCGTTCGTGCCGATCCAGGTGGAACCGGCCTTTCCTGGTGTTGATCCGGTCGGCGATATTTTCCGCCAAGGCTACGATGTTGACAAATACACCCATGAAACCCGCCTCTCGGGCGGCATCGGCCAGAATATCGACTGGATTGTGGGCGCTTTCTACACCCGTGAAGATGCCAAATATGATCTCGACAATTATGCGACCGACCCGGGGACCGGTACTGTCCTGGGTAAGGTGATCAAGTGGCGCGATACCATCAAATATAAAGAATATGCCGGGTTTGCGAATCTGACGGCCCGGCTCTCGGACCGGTTCGATGTTCAGTTCGGGGGCCGCTATAGCCACAATGAGCAGAGCATGGTCCATCATCAGTGGACCCAGGACGCGCCGTTTCCGGCAGTGCCTACCGAATATATCAATACTCCGACCGCGAGCGGCAATGCCTTCACTTATCAGGTTTCGCCCCGATTCAAGCCAACGCCCGATCACATGATCTATGGCCGCATTGCCTCGGGTTATCGCACTGGCGGCACCAATCCCGTATGCGGCCCGCAGCAGACCCAGGACGGCGGGACGCTCGACGTGCCCTGTCAGTTTAAGCCGGACCGGACCGTCAACTACGAGCTTGGTGCCAAGGGGGTGTTGGCAGGAGGGTTACTGTCGTATGACGCATCGCTGTTCATGATCGACTGGACGGACATCCAGATCATTCAGGTGCTCGGCGACTTCACCTATAACGGCAATGCTGGCAAGGCGCGCAGCCGAGGGGTTGAAATCTCCCTCGAGGCCAGACCGACCGACCGCCTGACGCTCAGCGCCTGGTGGTCCCATGTCGACGCCACCCTGCGACAGGATTTCACGGACGGCAGCCTCTTCAGCTTCTATGCGGCAAAAGGCGATCGACTTCCTTACACTGCGAAGAATTCAGGGCGCGTCTCCTTCGACTATCAGGTGCCTGCGTCCGACATCGTCGGCTTCTCCTTTGGAGGGTCGGCGACTTATGTTGGTGAGCGCCGGGGCGAGTTCGTGCCGTCGGCGGATGTCGCGAGCCTTCGGCAGGTCTACCCCGACTATATCCAGTTCGACGTGAATGCCGGGATGGAGCTCCACAATCTGAAGATCGATGTCTATATCCAGAACCTCACCAACAAGCATGGCGTCATCGGCGGCGGTTTCTGGAACCAGACCAGCTTTAATGCGGATTGGCTGAACTATGCGCAGCCGCGCACGATTGGCATGAACCTCCAGTACAGCTTCTGATATCTTCCCCGACCGCGGCGGATTGTTCGTCGCGGTCGGACTTGCGGTTACCGTGATCGTTACGGACTCCTCCACCGTCCGGCACTTGCTGCGAACCGTTTGTAACTTGGTTTGTGTGTCGGTCCTCTCACCTTTGCCTGCGCAGGCCGGATCAAGGGGACCGGTGTTGCGACCGAGGAGCGCATTGAGTGAGGGAACGCAGAAAATCGATCGAATGTGTCGTTGGCCTGCCGCTGCTGGCCATGGCAGCACTGGTGCCGTCGTTTCCCGCGCGCGCCGAGGATGCTTCCGCCGAGGCTCACCACGAGATCGTCGTGACCGCGCGTGGTGCGCACCGTATCGGCACTGCGGTCGCCGCCAGCGAAGGGGCGGTGGCGAGTGGTGACCTTAGGGACCGTCCGCTTCTTCGTCCGGCCGAATTGCTCGAGGCCGTACCAGGTCTCATCGCCACTCAGCATTCAGGTGGAGGAAAGGCGAACCAGTACTTTCTGCGTGGCTTCAACCTCGACCATGGCACCGATTTTTCACTGAGCATCGACGGCATGCCGATGAACTTTCGCACCCATGGGCATGGCCAGGGCTATCTGGACGTGGGCGGCCTGATCCCGGAATCGGTCGAGCGGATCGACTATCGCAAGGGACCCTACCGCGCCGAAGATGGCGATTTCGGCTTCGTCGCATCTGCGCGGATGACGACCAAGGATCGCATCGCGCCGTTCGCTGCGGCGGAGGTTGGCAGTTACGGCTATCGGCGGCTGGTCGCGGGCGGCTCCACGACCTTGGGGCAGGGTGACTTTCTGCTGCTGGGCCAGGCCAAGTTCAATGACGGGCCGTGGGCACTCGCCGAGCATCTGCGCAGCTATGCGGGCCTCGTCAAATATGGGATCGATGCGCCACTCGGTCGCATCGAGCTGAGCGCCAGTCTCTACCGCGCGCGCTGGCGGCCGACCGAGCAGATACCCGAGCGGGCAGTCGGCACGCTGGTCCCCGACACCTACGGAACGCTCGACCCGTATCTCACCGGCAGTACCGACCGGCAGACATTGAACCTGGAGATCAAGGGCGCGAGCGACTGGAACTTGTCGCTGTGGGCACAGCGCTATAACTTCAGCCTGTTCTCCAACTTCACCTATTTCCTTGATGATCCGGTGAACGGCGACGAGCTGCGCCAGTTCGAGCGGATGTGGGGCTATGGCGGCCGCATCGACAAGAGCATTGCCGTCACTGACCGGCTGAACCTTCTCTTCGGTGCGGAAGGCCGTGTCGACGATATCTCCCGCGTCGGCCTCGACCATAGCATCCGGGGGGGCGTTGACTTCAATCGCAGCACGTTCGCGGTGACCGAAAGCTCTGCGGCTGCCTATGGCGAACTCAGCTGGAAGCCGATCGAGCGCATCATGCTCATCGGCGGTCTGCGCGGGGACATCTACCGCTTCAATACGCGCGCGCTGGACGGCGGCGCATGGAGTGGCAATGTCACGGACAGCATCCTTTCGCCCAAGCTGGGCCTCAACATCCGGGCGGCGCACGGGCTGGCCTTCTACGCCAATTACGGCCAGGGCTTTCACAGCAATGACGCGCGCGGCGTCACCGCGCCGACTGACCGAGCGCCGGGCCTCGTCAAGGGCAATTTTCGTGAACTGGGCGTGCGGTTCGAGTGGGGGCCCATGGTGCTGACCGGCAATTACTGGTGGAGCCGGATCGCCAGCGAACTGATCTATGTCGGCGATTCTGGTTCGGTCGAACCGAGCGGCGCCGGAAAACGGCAGGGTTATGAGCTGACCGCCTGGGTGAAGCTCAATCGCTGGCTGTCGCTCGATGCTGTCTGGACCGCGGCTAAGAGCCGCTACGTCGACTTGCCTGAGGGGGAGAACTCAATTCCCGGCGCGCTGCGCAACTCCGGCGAACTGGGCCTTGCCGCGCATTTCGATCGGGTGAATGTGACATTGCGTGTGCGGCACCTCGGCCCCCATGCTCTGATCGAAGACAATAGCGCGCGGGGGGAGGCGACCACGCTGGTCAATGGTCGCATCGCCTTCACGCCGGGCAAGTGGGAATTTTCGGTCGAACTGCTCAATATCCTCAACAGCCGGTCGCACGATGTCGATTACTTTTATGCAACCCGGCTGCCCGGCGAACCGGCGGAGGGTGTCGAGGGCTATAACGTCAAGATAGCCGAACCGAGGCAGATCCGCGTCGGCATCAAGCGCGTGTTCTGAGTGTCCCGCATGTCAGGCCGGACGCAGCGACAGCGTGACCGCCTTGATACCGTTCACATGGTTGCTGCGCAGGCGGTGCGGCGCCTGATGCAGTTCCACAGCCGTTACGCGCGGTGCCATTTCTTCGATCAGCACACGCAGCTGAAGCTGCGCGACGAAATTGCCGAGGCAGAAGTGCGGCCCGCCACCGCCAAAGGCCATATGCGGGTTCTTTTCCCGGTCGATGCGGAACTCATCGGGCCTGTCGAACGAGCCTTCCGCCCGATTTGCCGAGGCAAAATACATCGCCACCTTGTCGCCGGCAGAGATGTTGGCACCGCCAAGTTCCATCGGCTCGAGTGCGACACGCCGGACGAAATGGACAGGTGTTGCCCAGCGTAGAGCTTCGCCCACGGCAAGCCGCGGATTGAGCGAGTTGCGGCGGAACCGGTCCCATTCCTGGGGTTGCTCCGCGAGAGCGACGAGAAGATGCGACATCGTGTGCCGCGTCGTTTCATTGCCCGCGACGACCAGCATGAGGAAATAGTTCAGATACTCGTCGTCATTCAGGGGGCGGCCGTCCACTTGGCCCTGAGCAAGCAATGTCACGATGTCGTGGCGCGGATCGCGACGCCGAGCTTCCGCCAGTTCGCGGCCGAGCACGAAGGCTTCGAGAGCGGCAGGATGCCCGAAGGGAAGGAGGCGATGCTCCTCTTCGGGAAAGTCCCCATAGACCGGGTCGACGAAATCGGGATCATCCGACCCGATCAAGAGGTCACTCCAGCGGATCATGTCGTCGCGCCGGCTGTCGTCCACACCCAGAAGGCTGCAAAGCGTTGCGATTGGAATCTGCTTGGTAAGGTGGCTAACGGCTTCGAAGGGGCCGGCACCTGCCAGCTCGTCAAGCAAGGCGATGGTACGGCGACGGATGTCGGCTTCGAGGCGGGCAACGGCGGTGGGGCCAAAGCCCTGTCCCGTGATACGGCGCATCGCCCCGTGCTGCGGCGGGTCCATTTCGAGCAGCGTGCGGCGCTTGTCGTTTTGGGCAGTGTCGAAATCGTCAAGGCTGATGACGCCCTCGCGCGATGAAAAACGCGCCGTATCGCGGGAGACGGCGACGATTTCGTTATAGCCCGCAACGACCCAGAAGCCCCGATGCCCATCGTGACGCTCGTTCCAAGCCACTGGCGCCTCGCGGCGCAGGCGCGCGAACTCGGCATGCGGCACGCCGGGATGCCAGATGTCGGCGTCGGACAGATCGATATGCGTGGTCGGCCCACGTGTCGTCACGCTGATGCTCATGGCTGTTCTCCCTTTGTGAGACCCTCGCGGAACGGCGACGGCTTTGATCGGATGAAGTCGACGATCCATCGCGCGGCGAGATGTTCGTTGCGAGGCGCCGTCAGGCTGGCCTGGGCCGAGACCCATCGCGCCTCGCCCATGTCGGGACGATGCAGGTCATAAATTTTGGTCACCTGCTCCGGCGTCATTTCCGGGTGAGGCTGGAATGTGAGAATGTTCGTCCCGATGGTCGTGACGGCGAAGCGGCATTCGGGGCTGGACGCGAGTATCTGTGTCCCCGGCGCGGGAGCGGTCACCTGGTCCTGATGCAACGCGATGAGGTGGAAGCGATCTGCGCCAAAGGCCTCGGCATCGTCGGCGAGCCACGCGGGTTTGGTAGCGATGTCATAGGTCGTGATGCCGACGCCCCAAGATGGCGCCTTTTCGACCGTGCCCCCCAGGGCGGCGTGGAGATGCTGATGGCCATAGCAGATGCCAACAATCGGACGATGCCGACGCGCTTCGGTGACGAAGCGGGTGAGGTCATGCTGCCAGGGGAGATTCTGATAGGTGCTGGCGGGACTGCCGGTGAGCAGCCATGCATCGCAAAGGTCGGGCGCCGACGGCAGGTCCTCGTCGATGGCTCGCCACACCTTGAAGTCAATCGACGGATCCGCACCGTGCAGCAGCGGCGGGAACCAATCGGCGAAATCGCCATGGTCCTTGACCCAATCGGGCTTGTTACGGCCGCATTCCAGTATGCCGATCACTGTCATGGCGCGTTATCCCAGCTCGAAGAAGCGACGGCGTTCGTCGATCAGGGTCTTGTCCCTGAACTGTTCACGCTGGCACGCGCGGGACGCTGTGAACGTCTCGACAAAGCGCGGCCCCAGCCAGTCGGCAGCGAAGTGCGATGCGCGCATCGCGGTGATCGCGTCGTCCATGTTGCGCACCAGAGGGCGACCGCTTTCGACGAGAAAGCCATTGCCGACGACGGGTGCGTCGGGTTCCAATCGCGCCTCTATGCCAGCGAGACCCGCCGCAATCGTCGCCGCCGCAGCCAGGTGGGGATTGGCATCGGAGCAGGGCAGGCGGTTTTCGACCCGCAGCGAACTGGCGCTTTCGCCCACTACGCGCAGGCATGTTGTGCGGTTCTCGATCCCCCAGGTGAAGGCGGGCGGTGCAAAGGTGCTCTCCGCAAAGCGCCGCCAGCTGTTCACGGTCGGCGCGAAGATCAGCATCACCTCCGGGAGGAAGTGCTGGAGCCCACCCAGGAAATGCCGAAAGGTGTCGGACATATGGTGCTGCGCATCGGCAGCCCAGAAAACGGGACTGCCGCCAAGATCCTGCAGGGAAACGTGGATGTGTGAGGACTGGCTGTCCGCCTCCTCCGACCAGCGCGGCATGAAGCTGACCGTCTGACCGCGCCGCATGGCAAGGACGCGCACGAAATTGCGAAACAGAACCGCCTGATCGGCCGCCGACAGGGCGGGAGCCGCGCGGATGCACGCTTCCATGAAGCCGCCACCGATTTCCTCGTGCATCTTGGCCAGGGTGATGCCGAGCCTGTCGCATATATCGGCGACCGCTCCATAAAAGTCGGACTGCGCGACCTGATAGATGACCAGATCGTGGCTACCATGCCGCGTCGCGGTAACAGGGTTTTCAAAGCCCTGTTGCTCCAGCGTCAGCGATGTTTCGTCGAACAGCGTGAACTCCAGTTCGATGCCGAGCGTCGCTGCAACGCCTGTCTCTTCGGCCCGACCCAAAATGCGCCTCAGTACGCTGCGGGGGCAGAACGCCGCCGCATCGCCGGTGAATTCGGCAAGATAGAGGCCGCTGTCCGATGGCGCCTCGAACGGAACGGTGGTGCGGCTCGTCCGATCGACGGCGAGGCGGCTGTCATGATAGCCCGCGTTGTCATCAGTCACGCCCGGCACGTCCAGGAACACATCGGTGGGATCGAGGGCGAGCTGGGCGGCAGACATGCCCATGCCGTTCGTCAATATGCCGGGAAGATCATGGCCGCACACCTTCTGCCCGCGCAGCAGGCCGTTGGTGTCGACTACCGCGATCGTTACGAACCTGTCCGTCGCCTCACCCATGCATGTTCTCCTGAATGGCGCCGAACGCTGTCGTCTTGCGCAGCCACGCATTCTCTCGTTCCGTTCCCACAATGTAGTTGGGGCGACATGTCCGTATTGATAGTTTCGGGTATCTGGTTGATAAATTCGAAGATGAACGGCGGCAAAATCTCTGGCGACCGGTCAGCGGACGACCGTGTCGTGTCGCGCGCGGTCATCCATGCCCGAGTGCTTCGTGCAATCCTCGGCGCTGTACCGATGAATGTGGGGCGCCGCGCGGCATTGCTGGACTCGGAAGGTCTGACTGCGAAAGACCTGCTGGGCGTCCAAGCCGCGATTCCACTGACGAGCTATATGCGGCTGTTTGATCGACTTGCCGAGGACCAGCAAAATCCGGCCCTGGGCCTTGATCTGTCCTTAACCATGGGGCCGGACCTGGTAGGCGCGATCGGCTATGTGTTCCTGCATTCGGCGACACTGGACGCGGCGCTTGCTGCTTTTGCCGCGGCCGTCTTCAGTATTCAGGGTGTGACCGCGCTGCAATATCAGCGCCTTCCGCAGCCGGTGGTGCGTTACGTGATCGCGGATGAGGCGCTGCATCCCCGGCGACAGGATGTCGAGTTTTCGCTGGGCTATGTCCATATCCTGGTGAGGCGTTTCCTCGGCGCGGGATATGTGCCGCGGGAGGTCCATTTCGAGCATCCCCACGTCGGGCAACGGGACCATTACGAACGCCTGTTCGGATGCCCCGTCTATTTCGAACAGGCCCAAAATGCGTTGCTGTTTCGGGCGGAAGACGTGAGCGCGGAAGGCCGGCTTCACGATCCGCACCTCATCGGTATCCTACAACATTATATCGAACTGGCGCGTCCGGGCGGACCGATGCCCGACATACTGGGGGAGGAGGTCGATGCGCTGCTACCCGGCATGATCGAGGCGGGCAATGCATCCTGTAGGCTGGTCGCCGCACGGCTGGGTCTGACCGAGGAGACATTGCGCCGCCGCCTGAGGCAGGAGGGGGCGTCGTACCGGCATTTGCTGCGCCGTCGGCGATGCGCCATCGCGGCCCGTTACCTTGTTGAAACAAACCTTGGCATTTTGCAGGTCGCCCAGCAGGCCGGCTATGGCGAAACCGCCAGCTTCACGCGGGCATTCCTGGCGGAAACTGGAATGACGCCGTCCGACTTCCGGCGGCAGCGCCGCTGAGGTGTCCCCGGAGCCGGGCTCCGGGGGCCTTGTCCTGCCTCAGTTGGCGCCAATCGGCACGCGGAGGGTCGCGCCATAGGTGATCGGCGGCGCATAGACCGATGTCACGCCGAGCACGCCCAGATTGAGAGCGTAGGCGCGATAGGCCTTGTCGAACACGTTATGGACCCAGCCGGTGAAGGATATGCCGGATTTCTCAGCGCGGAAGGTGATCGAGGCATTGCTGACATTATAGGCCTTTTGAAGCGAGCCAAGCCCGTTGGTCACCTCGAGGAACTGGTCATCATACCAGGCCCCATCCACCTGTGCCGCGATATTGCCGCCGTCGATGTCGTGATTGTAGCGCAGGAGGTAATTGATGCTGAAGCGCGGCGCGTTGGGCAGCTTGGCGTTCGTGATGTTCGCCTGCGGGAAGGTGCAGGTGAACACGTCGGCATTGTTCACGCAATACTGTGAGTTGGGTGCTCCCGGAAACGACGCCGGCACCGTCTGTTGTCCGGTAGCCGGGATGCTGTCGACCGACGAAGTTTGCCAGGTAGCACCCACGACGCCGTCAAAATTCTTGGACGGCGACCAGAAGGCTTCCAACTCGGCGCCGGTCGAGTGAGCGTCGCTATTGTACACATGCGGAACGCCGCCCGCGAGTGAGAAGGCCTGATAATCGGTGTAGAAATAATGGAACATCGTACCGTTGATGCGCAGGCTGTGGCCGAGCAGGCTGGTCTTGAAACCGCCCTCGATGCTGTTCAGTGTTTCTGGACGATGCTGGAAATCGCGCGCGTCGATCTTGGAGGACAGCGACCAGTTGCCGCCCTTGATGCCCCGGTTCCACGACGCGAATAGCAGCGTGTCCGGTGTCGCCTGGAAATTTAGCGAGACGCGCGCCGCCCAGTCGCCATGATCGATCCGGTTCACGCCCGGCAGTACTGCGGCCAAATCTTTGTCGGTGAAGAGGATTTTTGGCTCGAAGCCGGCCGCGGCATCAGTCAGGACATTGGTGTAGTCGATCGACTTGTTGTCCTTGGAATACCGCCCACCCAGGGTGAGCGTGAGCCGGTCCGTGAGGGTGACGTCGCCCTGTGCGAAGATCGACCAGTTCTTCGACTTGATCTTGTACAGCTGGTCGACCGTGGGAAGAACGGCACTTCCGTTGGCGGCAAGCGCCAGGTCGATGATGGGTACGTTTGTGACCGCGTGATGGCCGTCATAATACATGTCGAGATAATAGGCGCCGACCTGCCATTTCAGCCGCTCCGTGTCGCCCGCCAGCCGTACTTCCTGGGAAAACTGGTGGAATTTGACGCCACTGTCGACATTGACGATGGTGAACGGGATGCCATCGCCATCCTCGGCATAGGTCTTGTCCATCGTCAGATAGTTGGTGATGGAGGTCAACTTCGCCCAACTGAAGCCCCAGTCGAGCTGGCCTTGATAGCTGTTGACGACACGGTTGAAGTCGCCGCGCCGCTCACCGAAATGTTCATAGGGGGATGCCGGGTCGCCGGTGATGCCGTTGATGACGCCGTTCTGCGCATCGCTGAGACCGGCGGCATTGGTGTCGCACAAGCCGTTGGGCAGGAAGTTGCAGTTTTCAAAGACATAGCCGCCAGTGGCGACATGGTTGTCCTCGGCATGCTTGTACCACAGGCTGACCGTCGCGTCGGCGGAGACATCCCATTGCAGGTTGAGGCGTGCCGCCCAGCCGTCCTTGCCGCCCAGATCCTGTCCGCTGCCTTTCAGAACGCCCAAGCCGATCGAAGTCGCATCGGTATCACGCGACTTGATGTAGCCATCCGCCTTTTCCACCCGAGCAGCGGCGCGGAAGCGGATGCCGGGCGCGATCGCGCCGCCAACCGCGCCTTCGACCGACCAGTCGTTGAACCGACCGATGTCGCCCTGAACATAGCCGTTAAGCTGTTCCTTGCTGGCATCCTCGCTCAGATAATGGATGAGGCCGCCGGTTGCGTTGCGGCCGAATAGCGTGCCCTGCGGCCCGCGTAGAACCTCGACACGCTTGATGTCGAACAGCTGACCCGAAATGGCGTTCATCGATGCGACATACGCATTGTCCTGATATACAGCGACCGGCGCCTCGAAATTGTCGGTGAAGTTGTTCTGGGAAATTCCGCGCAGGCTGAAGATGGTCAGGTTGGGCGACCATGCGTTGACGTGCAACGATGGAATCTGCTGCGTGATCTGGGTGGTGTCGGTGATGCCCAGGCGATTGATCTGCTCGCCGCTGAAGGCGCTGACGGAAATCGGAACGCGCTGCAGACTTTCGTTGCGCTTGGTTGCAGTGACGACGATTTCTGCGGCCATGCCCTGTTTGGCGTCCTCGCTCCCGGAGGGGGGCGCTGTATCCTGCGCGAATGCGATGCCCGGCAGGTTTAGGGCGGTGACGGTGAGCAGCAAGCCCAGGGGCTGCGCCGCATGATAGCTCTTCTTCATAGCTGTTTCCCCGGATCCCTTGAGTATGCCGTCCTTGACATACGCCAGGCGCGGTGCGGACCGGCACCCCACACCGTTATTCCATAGGATACATTAGTTAGCAATACGGCGGAATTGTTGCAAAAAAAGAACATGGCTTTTGAAGCTTGACGTTGTTGCCGAAGGAGCAAAGCGGCCTTCTTCTCTCCTCATATCTAATTGAAAATAAGTATAAATATTCCAAACTGCCGGATTAAGGAGTTTCTCCTATCGAACAATCTAAGTGCACTGAGTGCAATTGTTCACCTCTGACGAGCGCGCTAAAAGGGGTGCCGGTGACTCGGCGAGTCGTTGCGTCAGAGGAGCATGAAATGTCGGAGGCAGTCGAAATGAGCATTGACGCAACCAACATGCGCGATGAGCCGTCCGCAGAGGCGCTGGTGGCACGCGCGAGGGCGCTGGTGCCGGTGTTGCGTGACCGGGAAAATGACGCGATCAGCAACTGTCAGGTGTCAAATGAAACGATCGCCGCGTTTCACGACGCGGGCTTTTTCAAGGTGCTCCAGCCCCAACGTTATGGCGGCTACGAAATGTCGCCGGCGGTCTATTGCGAGATCGCTAAGACCCTTGCCGAGGGCTGCATGGGCAGCGCGTGGGTTTACGGCGTGGTGGCGGTGCACAACTGGCAGCTCGCGCTGTTCGATCCGCAGGCTGCCGAGGATGTCTGGGCAGAGGATCCATCGGTGCTGATCAGCTCTTCCTATATGCCCACCGGCAAGGCAACCAAGATCGAAGGTGGCTATCGCTTCAGCGGCCGATGGGCCTTTTCAAGCGGTTCCGGACATTGCCAGTGGGTCATCCTGGGTGCCAACATGGTCGCGGAGGATGGCGATGGACGGCCCGAGCCCTACAATTTCCTCGTGCCGCGCATCGACTATAGTATCATCGAGACATGGCGCACCATGGGTCTGTGCCCGACGGGCAGCAATGACATTGTCGTGGAGGATGTTTTCGTTCCCGATCATCGGGTGCTTCGGGAGCGCGACATGTTCAACCTTGCATGTCCCGGTCATGTCCTCAATAACGGCGCGCTGTATCGTATTCCGTTCGCGCAGCTCTTCAACCGCACGGTTTCCACGACTTCCCTTGGATCATTGCGTCGCGCGCTGGACGTGTTTGTGGAGATAACGCGCCAGAAGCGGACGACCTACACCGGTCTGCGCGTTGCCGAAGACAGCGCGGTCCAGGAAGCGGTGGCCGACGTGATGCTGGTTCTCACCGATCTGGAACTTCGTCTGGCGAACGATATCGCCGAGCTGGAACGCCGTGCGGTCGGCGGCGAGTGGCCGATTGAGCGCCGCGCGCAACTCGGCCACCACACGACGGCGATGGTGTCGCGCTGCGTCGAGGCTGTCGACAAGCTGATGATGTTCGCGGGAGGCAAGGCGATATATTCGGGCAATGTCATCCAGCGCGCCTTTCTGGACATCCATTGCGCGCGGGCACATGTTGCCAACAATCCGTTTCCCTATGCCCGGAACCTTGGCGGACTTGCGTTGGGCTTTGGCAACGACTGCATGGATTTGTGAGGCGAGGCTGGCCGCGTGCCAGCTGAATTCGGGGGTCAGATGGCGGTTGCCAGTCCCAGCACTGCTGGCCGGCGACTGTCAGCGCCGTCATGCATTTCCCCGCGGACGAAATCGACGAACGCGCGCACCTTTGACAGGGCGAAGTTGCCTCGCGGAAAGAGGATATGCAGCGGAATGCTCTCCGTGACGATGTCGGTGAGGAGCGGCACCAGCCGCCCCGCAGCGATATCTTCCTCGACCAGGAAGCGCGGTAGATAGCTGACCCCCAAACCCTCCAGCACCGCCTCGCGTGCCATCCGCACCGAATTGCTGGTCAACGGACCGCGATTGACCGCGACGGTCACATCTTCGCAAAGGCGCCATTCGCCGATTTTCGACAAATGAGTCTCGACGATGCAGGGGTGTTCCTTGAGGTCGTTGGGCGTGGAGGGCGACCCGGCGCGGTCCAGATATTGCGGGGCCGCCACCAGCGCCATCGGATAGGACCGAAGCTGCACGGATTCCAGGCTGGCGTCGAACGGCTCGCCCATCCAGAATGCAACGTCGAAGCGCCCCTTCAGCAGGTCGACCTTGCTGTCCGACAGGTTGAGGAACAATCGCACGTCGGGATAGGTGTGCAGGAAGCGCGGCATGATCGACGTAAGGTCGAACAGGGAGGAGACAACCGGCGCGTTGACGCGCAATTCCCCTCGCGGCTTGGACACCATGCCGGTGATGACTTGGTTGGCTTCGTTCACCTCGTCCACGATCCGTGCGCAGCGGGCGTACATTTCCCGCCCGGCCGGTGTCAGCGTTACGGATCGGGTCGTGCGGTCCAGCAGACGCACCCCGATGCTTTGCTCCAGCTTGGCAATCTGGCGACTTACGGCGGCTTTGGAATATCCGAGCAGCTTGGCCGCGTTCGAGAAGCCCCCGCTGCTCACGACGGCAGCGAACGACATCATCGCCATCACATTGCCGAGATCCGGTCTTTCTTCCATGCCGCCTACGTGTTGCATGTGCCGCGCCGAGTCAATCGGAGCGGGCTTACGGCGTCGCTCCCCGAGAGTTCCACAGCCGGATGAGATCCATCCATCATTGTTTCTAAATAGCAAAAATTATTGATATTTCCAAAGCACTGTTGCAAAAAATATGACTCTGCGCAAAGATGGCGAGGTCCAAATATCTATGCTGCGATCCGAAGCGGCGATGCGGGAGTTTTCACATGTCCACTGAGATTTCAGAGGTCGCGCGCAAGGACCAGCGCAGCCAGTTCCATCCCTTTACCTCTATCAGCGATCTGAAGGCCGATGGGCCGACCGTCATGGCTTCCGGTTCGGGCGTGCGCGTTCGCGACGTCAACGGTAAGGAATATCTGGATGGCATGGCCGGCCTGTGGTGCGTGAACCTGGGCTATGGCCGCAAGGAGATCACCGACGCCATCGCGCGGCAGAGCGATCGGCTTGCATTCTTCCACACCTTTAATGGCATGAGCACTGACGTGGTAGCAGAATGTGCCGAGGCGTTGCTGGCCCGCGCGCCTGTGCCCATGTCGCGTGTGTTTTTCGGCGTATCGGGCAGCGACGCCAATGAGACGCAGCTCAAGCTCATCTGGGTGTACAACAATCTGCGGGGCAAGCCGCAGAAGAAAAAGATCATTTCCCGCTGGAACGCCTATCACGGGTCGGGCATCGCCACCGCCAGTCTGACCGGCCTGCCAAGCATGCATAATCTGTTCGATCTACCGCAGGGGCCTATCCTCCACGTCAGCGCTCCGAATTATTATCGCAATGCGCCCGCCGGCATGTCCGAGCGCGATTTCTCCCGCCATCTCGCCAAGGAGCTGGAAGATCTGATCGAGCGCGAGGGCGCGGACACGATCGCGGCCTTTTTTGCCGAGGCCGTGATGGGAGCAGGGGGCCTAATTCCGCCGCCGGAAGGCTATTTCGACGAGATCGGGCCGATCCTGAAGAAGCATGACATCCTCCTCGTTGCGGACGAGGTGGTTTCCGGCTTCGGTCGTCTTGGTACCTATTGGGGCAGCCAGACTTATGGCTATGAGCCCGACCTCATCACCTCGGCCAAGGGTGTCACCTCGGGTTATTTCCCGATGTCGGTGGTGTTCATATCGCCCAAGGTCTGGGACGTGATCGAGGGCGGAGCCGACAAAGTCGGCGTGTTCGGCCATGGCTATACCTACTCGGCGCACCCGGTAGGTGCGGCGGCGGCGCTGGCGGCGCTGAAGCTGACTGACGAACTGAAAGTTGTCGAGAATGTCGCCGATGCCGGCCCCTACATGATGCAGGCGCTGCGCGATCGTCTCGGTCAGCATCCGCATGTTGGTGATATTCGTGGCAAGGGCCTGATGCTCGGCATCGAGTTGATGAAGGATCGGGAGACGAAAGAAACCTTCGCGCCGGGCAATCGCACAGGGCGCCAGGTGCTAAAGGCGGCGGCGGAGCGCGGCCTCATTACCCGCGCGCTTGGCGATACGCTGGTCTTCGCGCCGCCGCTTGTGATCAACCGTGTCGAGGTTGACGAAATCGTCGACAAGTTCGCCCTGGCTGTCGGCGACGTGCTGACGGCTTAAGCGGCGCAGGGAAGGGTCAGCCCGTCCCGTCGTCACCGGGCCGAGCGGAGTAGGGGGTTGCGAATGGAGTTTCACAGCGCGATCGAGGGTATGGCCCTGGCGGAGCGAGGGACCAAGCGCCTGACCTCGGCGGGCCTGTTCAGCGCAATCCTTGTGGGATTGGTCGGGGCGGTGGTGATCTTCATCACCCCCGGATTCCTGGCGGTGGTGGCGCAGAAGACCGGCTTCGACAACGACCAGCTCGGCTACATCGCCGCCTGGGATATCAACGCCATGGGCGTGACCATCGGTCTCAGCACCTTTGCGCTGGCGAGGGTGCCCTGGCGGCTGGCCGTGGCGCTGGGCCTTGCCCTGATCATTGCCGGCAACCTCCTGACAGTCGGCGTGACCAGCTTTCCCGCCATGGCTGCGGCGCGCGTCATCGCTGGCGCTGGTGAAGGCATCGCTGTCGGTTTCTCTTTCGCGGCGCTCGGTCGGGCGACCCACCCCGATAGAGCTTTCTCCGTCTATCTTGTGGCCGGCGCGCTGCTGAGCGCCGCCTTTCTCTATGCGCTGCCTCAGATTCAGGCGTCGGCGCCGCCAGCCAGCGTATTCATTGGTATCGCCGTTCTGACTGCGCTCGTCATGCTTTCCCTCAAGGCTTTCCCCGATGGCAGCAAGGACGAACCTGACATTTTCGTGGCGACGGGTAGTCTCGATATGCGCTACGCGGCGGGAGCGTTGACCGGCGTGTTCCTTCTGTTCTTCGCCGTAGGCGCAGTGTGGAGCTATTCGGAGCGCATCGGTTTCGCCAGCGGACTGTCGCCCAACGTCATTGCGCAGGGGCTTTCCATCGGCACCATGGCCGGCGTTCTGGGCGCGGGGCTGGCAGGCGCGCTTCCCCGGCGGTGGGGCCGGACCGTGCCGCTGATCATCAGCGGTCTGGCCGGCGTCTTCGCCTTCATGATGTTCCGTGGGCATGTCGCCTCATCCGCCTTCATCATCGCCACGGTGCTTATGATGTTCAGCTGGAATTTTGCACAGCCGCTGCTCTCCGGCATTTGCTCGGAAGCATGCCAGCGCGGGCGGGTTGTGTGCGCCATGGGGTCAATCCAGACCTTCGGTACGGGTCTTGGTCCGGCCGCTGCCGCTGCCACATTGGTGACCGGCTCTTTTTCCGTGATGATCTATGCAGCGTCCGCCGTGCTGATCCTGAGCGTGATCGTCACTGTGGCAACGATCGCGAGCGCTCGCTCGTCTGCGTGACGCTGGGGAACGCCTCAGCGCAGTCGCTTGGCATAGCCGTATAGGGTCGTGCTGCGGGTCCAGCCCCGCGCCTCATAAAGCTGTTGCGCGCGATCGTTGGTGATCGCTGTCTGCAGGGTGATGCGGATGGCGCCGGTGCTGGCGGCAAAGGCTTCGGCCTCCGTCAGAAGAGCTGCGCCGACGCCCGCACCGCGCAGCCCCGGCGGCACGAACAGATCGTTCAATATGCAGATGGGGCCTGCGAAGACCGAACAGAAGCTGAAATAGATGGCAGAAGCCGACCGCCTCGCCATCGGGGACTCGGCAACAAAATCGCGGATTGTTTGGCCGGGAGGCGGTCCCGGATGAAGGCGCTGGCGAGCGATTCATCCAGGGGCATGTCATAAATTGTCGATAGAGATCGAACAGCCGCACCACCGCAGGAACGTCGACCAGCGATGCCCACCGGATGGCGACAGCGTTCCGGCTCACAGGAATACGGCGCGGGACAAACCACCATCGACGGCGATGGACTCGCCGGTGATGCCGCTGCCGAGTTGCGAGCACAGAAAGACGATGGGGTCGGCGACTTCCTCCACCTCCAGCATGCGCTTCAGCGCCGCCGGATCGCCTGCCTCGCGCGCAACAATCGCATCGAAGGTCGTGCCTTCCCCAGCGGCCATCTCGGCGAACCACTCCTCGATATGCTCCGTCCGGGTCACGCCCGGGTGGATGATATTGACCGTTATTCCATCCTTGCCCACCTCGTCCGACAGGGTTTTGGTGAAGTGGACGAGCGCGGTGTTGCGCATGCCTGAAAGCGCCTCCGTGCAGCGTGCCGTCAGGCCGCCCACGTTTACGATGCGACCCCACCCGGCCTTGCGCATGTGTGGCACGCACGCCTTGGCGGTGCGGAAATAGCCAAACAGCTTGGTGTTGAGGTCAAGCATTAGCGCGTCCTCGTCCGCCATCTCGATGGCGTTACGGACAAGGCCGCCCGGTGCCGCCGCGCAGTTCACCAGGATATGGATCGCACCGAATTTGGCGACTGTCGCGGCGACCAGCGCTTCGACCGATTCCTTGGACGTGGTGTCCGTCGGCACCGCGATGACCTCGCCGCCGGTTGCCGCCCGCAGTTCCTCGGCGGCCGCCTCAAGCTTTGACACCGTGCGCGCGGCAATCGCGACCTTAGCGCCCGCCAGCAGCAGCTTGCGCGCCGTTTCCTTTCCGATGCCCACGCCGCCGCCGGTGATCACGGCGACCTTGCCCTTCAAACCCAGTTCAAGACACATGATGGATTCCTCCTCTTATATCGCTGCTTCGAGCGTCACGCGGGCCGCTTCGGAGCCATCGAAGCAGACGCTGATTGTGTCGCCGGGGAAAATATCGGTGGCACCGGTGCATGTGCCTGATGCAATGAGCTGTTCGCGCTTCAGAGCATAGCATTCATGCTGACGGAGCCAGTTGGCTAGCCAAACAAGCGCGTCGAGCGGATCGGCCATCACCCGCGCCGTCGAGCCCTCGACCGGCGCGCCGCTGTTGCGGATCAGGCTGACCGGCATGTCGCCGAAGCGCTCTTCCCACCCATCGGCCAGCTTTTTGCCCCACAGCAGACCGTGAGCCATCACATTGTCCGCGACCAGGCGGGGCAGCGTCAGATCGCTGCTCTCGAAGCGGGTTCGAACGATCTCTATGCCGGCATAAACCCCAGTTACAGCGCGGCACAGATCGTCGCGCGAATAGGGCTGTTCCTGCACGGGCAGGTCACGCCCCATTTCGAAGACAAGTTCGGCTTCCGCGAACATCTCGTCGCCCGGATGATGGATGCTGCTGCGATCCGAGTAGATGGCACTGGCGGGCAGGCGACCGACAACCGGCTCGGCTGCGTTGAAGGCTTTGCGCGGCCCTGCTCCGGTCAAGCCCAGCTTCCAGGCCATCACGGGCATTCGGTTGCGCTCAGCGATCCGCCGCTGGATGGCATATGCCTGCTCCAAAGTCGGCTCATTACCGTCGCACTGCGTCGGCCCGGACCGTCCGTCCAGCGTTGCGATCAGCGCTTCCCCCAACTCCATATGTCGCTCCTGCACGAACCCTCCATCCGGTCCAATATCATTGTCGCTCATACGCAACAAACAAATATTATAATCCAGGATTGTTTACATCTCGGTTGGGGTCTAGGTAGAACGTGGAATCAAGGATGTCGGCGATGGCCTGTCGTCCAGTGCAGTCGACAGCCGGGAGGTACGATCATGACCGAGCAACCAACAGCTTTTGCCAGGGCAGAGGCGCTTGGCGCCGCGTTGGCGCAGCGCTCGCTCGGCCTCATCATCGACGGCAAGTCCGTTCCGGCGCAGTCGGGAAAGACTTTCGCTACCGTGAACCCCGCGACCGGGCAGGACATCTGCAGGGTGGCCGAAGGCGGGGCTGCGGACGTCGACCTGGCCGTGAAGGCCGCACGCAGGGCGCTGGTTAACCCGGCATGGCGCGACATGAGCGCAGTAGACCGCTCGTTGCTGCTGAACCGGCTCGCGGATCTCATCGAGCGCGATGCGGCCGAGCTGTCGGTTCTGGAGTGCATGGACAATGGCAAGCCCGCCACATTGACCCAGGCGGTCGAGATCGAGGGTTCAATCAAGACCTTCCGTTATTTCGCGGGCTGGCCGACCAAGTTCGGCGGCGAAACCCTGCCGGTGTCGCCGCGCAGCGGCGCGAAAATCCTGAACTACACGTTGCGCGAGCCGGTGGGTGTGTGCGGCCTGATCGTGCCTTGGAACTATCCGATGTCCATGGCGGCTTGGAAGGTGGCGCCGGCCCTTGCTACGGGCTGCACCGTCATCCTGAAGCCGGCTGAGCAGACCCCGCTCACGGCGCTGCGCCTTGCCGAGCTGGCCCTGGAGGCGGGCGTTCCGGCGGGCGTGTTCAACGTGATCACGGGTTTCGGCGAGGCTGGTGCCGCGCTGGTCGATCATCCGGGTGTCGACAAGGTGGCGTTCACCGGGTCGACCGAGGTCGGCAAGGCGATCGTGCGGGGGGCGACCGGCAATCTCAAGAAGGTCAGCCTAGAGCTGGGCGGGAAGTCGCCGCAGATCGTCCTGCCCGACGCCGATCTCGACGCGGCGGCAGCCTCCATCGCGGCGGGCATCTTCTTCAACCAGGGGCAGACCTGCACTGCCGGTTCGCGCCTCTATGCCGATGCCTCAATCCAGGATGACCTGCTGTGCCGCGGGGCTGATGATGCGCGCCGCCTGACGATTGGCAACGGCCTCGATCCGTCGGTCAATTTCGGCCCGCTCGTGTCGCAGGAGCAGTGGGACCGCGTCAGCTCCTATGTCGAGATTGGCAAGAATGAAGGCGCGGACGTCGTGATCGGCGGCGGGCGACCGCAGAATCTGGGCGAAGGGTTCTTCTTTGAGCCGACGATCATGGCCAATGCCGGGCGCGACATGCGCATCGTCAAGGAAGAGATCTTCGGCCCGGTGCTGAGCGCGCTGCGCTGGAATGATGTCGACGATCTGATCGAGCAGGCCAATGATTCCGACTTCGGGCTGTCGGCAGGCATTTGGACGAACAACATCAGGCAGGGCCACCGTCTGGCGAGCGCGGTCAAGGCCGGGACCGTCTGGGTCAACTGCTTCAACATGGTCGACAATGCGACGCCGTTCGGCGGTTTCAAGCAATCGGGTTGGGGACGCGAGCACGGACGCCAGGCGATGGAGCTCTACAGTGAGGTCAAGAGCGTCTGGATCAATCTGAGCTAAGGCGCACACGGCACAGCCGGGCGTCACGACATAGACAGGAGCGAACATGAGCAGGACCATGATAGTCGCCACTGACGGGCAAGCGGTGATGCGCACCCATGACGATGGCAAGAGCTGGTACCGGATCAACATCGGGCAGGATCTGGAATATGACGATCGTGTGCGGTGCCTGTTGGTCGACCCGGCCAATCCCGAGGCGCTCTTTGCGGGCGCTGAAAAGGGACTCTTCTACAGCAGTGATCGCGGCGTCCACTGGAGCAGGGTCGATTGCGCGCTGAACGGCTACGCCGTCTGGAAGCTCGCCGCGAGTGAGAGCGACCCGAACATCCTCTACGCGGGCACAGGCGCGCCATCCCTTGCCATTCTGTTCCGCTCGCATGACGGAGGCAAGACCTGGGAGCGTACTCCGCTTGAAATGCCCGAGCTGTGCGCCGGTGTGAATCGCCCGCGCATGCTGGCACTGGCTGTCGATCCTGGCGATGCCAAGGATGTGTGGGCCGGCGTCGAGGAAGGTGGGCTGTACCGGAGCCGCAACGGCGGCGACAGCTGGGAACGGATCGACACGAGCTGGTCCGATTTCGGCGGCAATTCGGATATCCACGATATCGTCATTCTGAAGCAGGATGATGGCTCGCGCGTGCACTTAGCCCTGACGGTCATTGCGCTCTATCGCTCGACCGACGATGGCAAGACCTGGACGCGGAGCCCGGCGAAGGAAAGCTGGGGCCTGCGCTATTCGCGCCTGATGATGCGCAAGCCCGAGAGCAATCGTGACATTGCAGTGGGCATTGGCGACGGCACGCCCGGGACCACGGCGGCGATCCTCACTTCTTCGGACGCGGGCGAAACCTGGAGCAAGGCTGATCTCGACCATCCGTCCAATTCCTGCATGTGGGCCTTTGGCTCCAACCCCGCCGATCCCGACTTCATGCTGGCCGCCAGCAAATTCGGATATCTGTACCGTTCCACCGATGGCGGTAGGTCATGGGCCAAGGAATGGCGTGAATTCAACGAGATCACCGATCTTGCCTGGGTACCCGGTGTTCCTTCCGATCTGGGGCTGCCGCATGTCACAAACTGAGATCTCGCCGATCAGGGTCGAAAAGATCGCTCATATCGTGCTGTTCGTGAAGGACCCCGAAGCGTCCGCGAGATGGTACGCCGACATTCTGAACATGACGTTTGTGGCCCGCGCGGCGGATGGTCCCTACAAAGGCGGCATTTTCATGAGCTTTGGGGTCAGCGACCACGACATCGCCTTGTTTCCCGCCAAGGAGGGGGCGAGCAAGGGCAAGGAGTTCGAGCATGTCGGCCTGATGATGGCTGGCACAAGCATGGATGATCTGCGCCGAAACCACGCCTTTTTCCGTGAACGCGGGGTCGAGATCGCGGAGATCCTAGACCATGGCGTTTCGACCGGTATCTACTTCTACGATCCGGACGGGCACATGCTGGAAGTTTTCTGCCAGCGCGTGCCGCAGGAGGATGGCTCGTCGAAGGCGGAACTGAACCGCAATCAGGGGCAGGCCGACCCGGTTGATCCCGCAGCCCTCTGAAGCTTCCTTGGCGGATCGAAATTCTCAGGAGACACTCATGACGACCTATGCGCCGAATTTCGGCCCTTTTCACGTTCGCAAATGGTTTTCCCAGGTCGAGGAAATCTGGTCAGGGGAAACCGGTACCGCCGCCGATGGCGCGCCGCTGTTCAAATATCTGATCGGCGCGTGCATCAAGAACCCTTATGCGGGCCAGTTTGTCGAGGATCTGTCCGCGTGGATCGATGCTTCGCCCGCGCTCGGCGAGGAGATTGGCCGGCGGCTTAATGCCCTGTCCGGCGGCGCCAAGATCGAAAGCTATGGCAAGGCGACCCTGGTCGGCATCGATGGTGAATATGAGCACGGCAACGCCCTCCTGACCAATCCGGCGGCGAACCCGGTGCGCGACGCTGTTGGCGGCGGTGCATCCTGGGTGCCGTCGACCGGCAAGCGCGGCGTGCCCGGCACTATCCTCGACATCCCGCTCGGTCACAAGGACGCCCTCTATGTGCGTTCCCACTATGACACGATGAGCGTCTCCTTCGACGATGCGCCGAACCGCGACGAAGTGATCGTGTGCTGGGCCTTCGCCACGCGTGGTCGGCTCAACGCGCGCCTTGGCGGGCTGAAGGCCGAGGACGCCGTGGGCAACGGGCTGACCTGATCCATGACCGCGCAGCACGACGCACCGCCCGAGGCTCCCCGGTTGCTGGAGGGGGAGCGGACGCGCCGGATCGCAAACGGCCCGATCACCCTGCATGTGCGGGAATGGGGCGATCCTGGCGCGCCGCCGCTCGTGCTGCTTCACGGTCTGCGCGGCTATTCCGGGACGTGGCGCGCCCTTGCAGCCTCGCTTGCCGATCGCTGGCGCCTGATCGCGTTCGATGCGCGGGGGCGCGGCGAGAGTGATTGGGACCCGGAGCGCAACTATTATGCCGATGCCTATCTTGCCGACTTGGAAACGGTGGTGGACGCGCTGGGTCTCGATCGCTTGCTGCTGCTTGGGCATTCGATGGGTGGAACCACCTCTTATTGTTATGCGGCCAAGCACCCTGGCCGGCTGATGGGGTTGATCGTAGAGGATATCACGGCGGGTTCGTCCGTGAAGGGCGCTGGGTCGGAACGGATCAGGCGGGAGATGGCCGCGCTGCCGACGGGGTTTGCCGGCTGGGCCGAGGCGAGGGCCTATTGGCGTGCACTGCGCCCGAACGTGAGCGACGCCGCGATCGAGGAACGTCTGTTTGAGTCGATGTGCGCGGATGCAGAAGGTCGGGTCGGCTGGCGGTATGACGCAGCGGGCATTGCCGCGACGCGGATGGCACCGGATCCCGCGCGGGTGGTCGATCTCCATCCGGTGATCGAGGCCATTCGCACGGCGACCCTCGTCATTCGGGGCGGTCGGTCGGACTTTTGCGAGTTGGCCAAGGTGAGGGAACTGGAGGGCCGCAACCCCGTGCTGACCCACGCCACGGTCGCCGAGGCCTCGCATTATGTACATGACGACGTGCCGGAGACATTTGCGCGGCTGGTCGAAGGATTTCTGGCCGGCCTCCAGGCTTGCCATGCTGGCCGCTGCTGACAGGAAGGGCTGAACGTGGACAATCCTGCCGCAACCGGGATCGGCGCGATCGATCGTCTCGGTGCCGATCTGTTGATCGACAGCCTCTATGAGGGCGGGGCGCGGATATGCTTCGCCAATCCCGGCACGACGGAGCTTGGGCTGGTCAGCGCTCTCGCCCGCGACGGGCGGCTGCGCTGTGTGCTGAGCCTGTTCGAGGGTGTGTGCACCGGCGCTGCGGATGGCTATGCGCGCGTCTCGGGCGATGTGCCGCTGACGCTCCTGCATCTCGGGCCGGGCTTTGCCAACGGCATCGCCAATCTGCACAACGCGCGGCGGGCCGGCTCGCGCATCATCAACCTTATTGGCGACCATGCAACCTGGCATCTGACAGCTGATGCTCCGCTGACATCGGATATTCGCTCGCTTGCCTCGCCGGTTTCGCGCGAGGTCGTCTATCTGGCCGATGTCGCCGGGATCCCTGCAGGAGTCGGCCAGACTTTTGCCGCCGTCAACGGGGGCGGAGGAGGCGCAGCGACGCTGATCATCCCCACCGATGTGGTCGATGCGCCTGCGCCGAAGGACGGCGATGCGGTCATCGCGCCGCCTTTCGTTCGCACCCTCGTTGCGGAGGCCGCGATCGAGGCTGCCGAAGCCGAGCTTCGCGCCGCTGGTGACGTCATCCTTCTTCTCGGCGCGGATGCCCTGACGGAACGCGGCATTCGGGCCGGTGCCCGGATCGTAGCCACGCTTGGCGCGCGACTGCTCATGGAGCCTTATCCGGCCATCGTCACGCTGGGCGGTGATCTACCCGTCGTTGAGCGGCAAGCCTATTTTCCCGACGACGTCACGGCGCAGATGGGGTGCGCCCATGTGCTGCTCGCCGGTGCGCGCGCGCCGATCAGCTACTTCGGCTATGAGGGCTGGCCGAGCCAGCTGGTGCCTGATGAAAGGTTGATCCCTCTCGCAGCTGCGGGGGATGATGCCGTCGATGCGCTGGAGCGACTGGCGGTTCTGCTCGACGCGCGGGACGAGGGACCGCGAGAGGCCGCAACATCCAATGCGTCGCCGGAGCCGAAGGCCACCCTGTCGCCTGCGTCCATCGTCGAGGAACTGCTGGTGCAGTTGCCGGAGGATGCCGTGATCTCGCTTGAAGGCTCGACGCTGGGCGGGCCTTGGCTGCGTAACGCCCACCGCGCGCGCCGCCACCGGGTGATGACGAACACCGGTGGTGCGATCGGGCAGGGGTTGCCCTGCGCGGTCGGTGCGGCGCTGGCCGCGCCCGATGTCCGCATCATCTCTCTCCAGTCTGACGGCAGTGCGCAATATACGCTCCAGTCGTTGTGGACGATGGCGCGAGAGGAGCTGAAGGTTACCGTCATCATAGCCGCGAACCATCGCTATGCGATCTTGCAGACCGAGCTGACGCGGGCGTCGGTGCCGTTGGATGACGCGGTCACCGCAAACCTCACGCGCCTCGACAATCCGCGCATTGACTGGGTCGCGCTGGCCAGAGGCTACGGCGTCGAAGCGGTTCGGGTGACCACCAATGGCGAGCTGGCGGCGGCGCTGCGCCACGGCCTGGCGCTTGACGGGCCGCTGCTCATCCAGGCCGAGCTGCCATGACATCCGGGTCTCCGGTAGCGATTTTGACGGGCGCGAGCGGCGGACTGGTACCTCCGATCGCCGAGGCGCTCGCCGCTGCCGGTTTCACCGTCGTGCTGACGGCACGAGGGCTGGGCCGGTTGGAGGCGGTGGCTGCGGGGCTCCGGGCGGTATCGTCCCAGCCGGTGGTTGCGCTGGCTTCCGACGCGCGGGACGCAACCTCGACCATAACGCTTGGTGCACAGATAGCGGATCGCTTCGGGCGGATTGATGTGCTGGTGAACGCCGCCGCGAGTTCCACACCCATTGGTGGCGCCATCGAGCATGTCGATGTCGATGCGCTGATGGCGGATGTGGATGTTAAAGTCGGCGGTTATATGCGCTATGTCCAAGGCGTCGTGCCGGCAATGAAAGCGGCGGGCGCTGGGCACATCATCAACATCGGTGGCCTTACCGGGCGGTCGAGCGATACGCTGAGTGGTCTGCGCAATGCTGCGGTGTCGCACCTGACCAAGGTGCTCTCTGACCAGCTTGCGCCATCAGGCATCTCGGTCAATGCGGTGCATCCCGGAATCGTGCGCACGCCTCATCTGGATGAGCTGTTTGCCGAAATGGCAAAGGCCAAGGGTGTTTCGGTCGCTGACATAGAGGCAGAGTTCGTCGAGGGTATCCCGTCAGGCCGGATTCTGGCGCCCGTCGAGATCGGTCATATGGTCGCGTTCCTCGCGCAGGCGAAGGGCCTGGCGATGACGGGGCAGTCGTTGACGGTGGACGGCGGCTATTCCCGCGGGATCTATCTTTAAGAGGGGTGGACTATGTCAATGCAGCTCGTGACGGCGCGGCAAGTTGTCAAATATCCCCTTTCCATGCGCGTGCTGCACTGGCTGCGGGCGGCTATTATCGTCGGCCTCATCGCATCGGGCTGGTACATGATGAGCTTCCCGGAGAACGTCACGCCGCCGCCGATCGTCGATGTACTCTTTCCCAATCACAAGCAGTTCGGTGTGCTGGTGTGGCTGCTTGCGGTTGTTCATCTGATCCTTCGCTGGCAGAACCGGGAACGTCTGCCTCATTCCCCCGAGGGGCTGAAGCCTTGGGAGAGGGTTCTTTCGCATGTCATTCACCGGCTGATCATGGCGACGACGCTGATCACGCCGCTGCTGGGTTATTCCATGTCATCCAGCTTCACGCATAGCGATGGTGTGCCCTTCTTCTTTTTCGGCAACCTGCCGGAGCTGCTTCCCAAGAACGACGATGCTTTCGAGACATTCGAGACATTGCACCGCTACAGCGCCTATTTCCTGCTCTCGCTGATCGTCCTGCATGTGGCTGGCGCGCTCAAGCACCGGTTTGTGGACCGGGGCGGCGAGACCGACGTGCTGCCGCGCATGCTCTGAGCCGCTTCTCACTGATAACTGGATGCGTCTATGATGACCGACCCTGTCCTGCGACTGCTGTTGCCGGACCAACTCGATGCGGCCGGGTTGACTGTGACCAATCCGGCGAACGCGGGCGTCGTGTCGATCGTGCGGACGCATGATCGTGCTGCTCTGACGGATATCATCGAGCGGGCGGACGTCGCCCGCCGCGCATGGGCGGCACGCACGGCCAAGGAGCGCAGTGGCGTTTTGCGGGCCTGGTTCGACCTAATCGTCGAAAATGGCGAAGATCTCGCGCGGTTGATGACGCTCGAAAGTGGCAAGCCGCTGGACGAAGCGCGAGGCGAAGTGCGCTATGGCGCGGCCTTCATCGAATGGTTCGCGGAGGAAGCACGCCGCGCTTACGGCGAGGTCATTCCCGCACATGCGCCGGGCAAGCGCATCGTGACGCTACGCCAGCCGGTCGGCACTTGCGTTGCGATCACACCGTGGAATTTCCCGCTTGCCATGATTACGCGCAAGGCTGGGCCGGCGCTCGCCGCTGGTTGCTCGATCATCGTCAAGCCTGCCGAGATGACCCCGCTGTCTGCGCTGGCCCTCGAAGTGCTTGCGCATCGCGCGGGCGTTCCACATGATCTGTTTCGTGTGGCTCCGGCTGCCAGTTCACCCGAAGCGGGCGATCTGTTCTGCACCCATCCTCTCGTGCGTAAGATCAGCTTCACCGGATCGACGCGCGTCGGTAAGATCATCATGGCTAAGGCGGCGGGACAGGTGAAGAGGCTCAGCCTCGAATTGGGCGGCAATGCGCCCTTCATTGTATTTGATGATGCCGATCTTGACCGCGCGGTCGAGGGAGCGGTGGCGTCTCGCTTTCGCAACGCCGGACAGACCTGTGTGTGTGCCAACCGCTTTCTCGTGCAGAAGGGTGTTCACGATCGCTTCGTCGAGAAGCTGGTCGCGCGCGTGGCGGCGCTGCGTGTCCGGGAAGGGCTGCTCAATCCTGCGGGAATGGGGCCGCTTATCAGCCATGCGGAGGCACGCCGCGTGGCCGCGCTGGTGCAGGACGCCGAGGAAGAGGGCGCGCAGCTAGCAAACACGCCTCCTGCTGTTCCCGCTTCCGGCGCGTTCCATCCTCCCGTCGTTCTTACCGGCGTGACCCCCGAAATGGCGATCGTGCAGGAGGAGATTTTCGGACCCGTTGCGCCTATCCTCGCCTTCACCGATGAGGCTGAGGCGCTGCGCATAGCCAATGACTCGCCCTACGGCCTTGCCGCTTACGTCTACACGGCCGATGCCGCGCGGCAGTGGCGAGTGATGGAGACGCTGGAATATGGCATGGTCGGGGTCAATGACGGGCTGATTTCTACGGAAGTGGCTCCGTTTGGCGGGATCAAGGAATCCGGCTTTGGCCGCGAAGGTTCGCATCACGGGCTCGCGGACTATATGAATGTCAAATATTGCCTGCTCGGCGGGCTGTAAGCGGTGATCCGCAAGAAGTACTCGGTGCGGACTATGTGGAGCGTTCGCTCGCGGGCCCTGACGATTTCAGTCGACCTATGCAGGAGCTTCCCACCGCCTGGTGCTGGGGCGAAGCCTGGGTGCGGGAGGAACTGTCGCGCCGCGACCGCGGCCTCCTGAACCTGGACATGATAAGCGTGCGCAGTCGTCGCCCACGAGTTCAAGCTGCATGTAAAGCGGCGCTGCGCAACGGACTGACTCGTGAGGAGAAATCCGAGGCGCTGCTCCAGGTCGCTGTCTATTGCGGAGTGCCCACCGGAATCGATCCAACGCGGATCGCTCGCGAGGCAATAGCGAAATATGAAGCGGAGAGTTCTGCGCGCTGATCAGCCTACGGGATAGCCGCTCCAGCGCTTGATGGTGCGGATTGCGAAGCTCGAGCGCATCGAGCTGACTCCAGGCAATCGTGACAGGCAGTTGCGATGAACCCGGTCGAACTGCTCGAGATCGGTTGCGGCGATGCGTAAGATATAGTCCGCGCTGCCGGACATCAGATGGCATTCCAATATTTCGGCGAACGTGCCGACTGCCTGTTCGAAAAGGTCCATCGCTTCTCGACTCTGGCTGTTCAGCGTAATCTCGACAAACGCCTGGAGCTTCAGACCCAGGCGTTGCGGATCGAGCAGAGCCGCGTAGCCCGTGATGAAGCCCGCTGTTTCCAGCGACTTGATGCGGCGGTGACAGGCAGAGGTGGAGGTGCCCACAAGCTCTGCCAGTTCTGCGATGGAGCGCGACGAGTCACTTTGCAGCGCAGCAATGATTTGACGGTCGATAGCGTCCATGGAAATTTATCCCGATCCCTATAATATTATCGGCTCTCTATCCCATTTTAGCCGTATCTGGCCATCGGAAAGGCAAGAAGTACCAATCAGAATGGCATATTGCCCGGCATCTACTTCAAAGGAGAGCCAATATGCGCGTGGGGACCGTCAAGGAAATCAAGAATCACGAGTATCGCGTCGGTCTAACGCCGGAGAGCGCTCGCGAGTTGGCTGCGAACGGCCATGAGGTCTGGGTGGAAGCAGGCGCCGGCAACGGTATCGGTTCCAGCGACGCCGATTACGAGGCTTCCGGCGCATCGATCCGCGCTACCGCCGCCGAAATCTTCGCCGAATGCGAGATGGTCGTGAAGGTCAAGGAGCCGCAGGCCGGGGAGCGCGCACAGCTGCGTCAGGGCCAGATCCTCTACACCTATCTGCACCTCGCGCCGGATCCGGAGCAGACCGCCGATCTCGTCAAGTCCGGCGTGACTGCCATCGCCTATGAAACCGTGACTGGCGTCGATGGTTCGCTGCCGCTTCTGAAGCCGATGAGCCAGGTCGCGGGGCGCATGTCGATTCAGGCAGGCGCGACGGCGCTGGAAAAGGCGAATGGCGGACGCGGCGTACTCCTGGGCGGCGTGCCGGGCGTGCTCCCTGCCAAGGTCGTGGTGATCGGTGGCGGTGTAGTCGGCTTCAATGCGGCACAGATGGCAGTCGGCCTCGGCGCCGACGTGACGATATTAGACCGTGACCCGGCTGTCCTTGAACGGCTCGACAGTCATTTCGAGGGGCGTGCCCGCACCTTGTATTCGGGCCGCGCCGCGCTGGCCGACGAAGTCGCCGCAGCTGAACTCGTGATCGGCGCCGTGCTGGTGCCGGGGGCGGCGGCGCCCAAGCTCGTGACGCGTGATATGCTCGGCACCATGATGACGGGCGCTGTGCTGGTCGACGTCGCAATCGATCAAGGGGGCTGCTTCGAGACGTCGAAGGCGACCACGCACGCCGAGCCGACTTATGTGGTCGATGGCATCGTCCATTATTGCGTGGCAAATATGCCGGGCGCCGTGGCCCGCACCAGCACCTACGCACTCAACAATGTGACGCTCCCGCACGCCCTGCGCATCGCCAACTTCGGCTGGAAGGAGGCCCTGCGCGCCAACCCGCATCTGGCTGCGGGCCTCAACGTGCATGAAGGCAAGATCACCTATGAAGCCGTCGCGCGCGACCTCGGCTATGACTATGCGCCGGTCGCGTCGCTGATCTGAACAGAGCGTCGGCAAGCTGACAAGCGCCGACTTGGCGTACAGAAGGAGATCGCCTGTTGGCGGTCTCCCTCTGCATATGCGCACCGGGTTCGCCGTGGGCGGCAGCGCTCACCTGCGGCTTGCTGCAACCCGCCACTGTAGCGGTATCGTAGCCGTTTCAAGGCCGTGATGCGCGGCGGGCGGCGCTATGGCCGACGGGCGAGCCGGCCACGGCCCTGTGAGACAGAACCCGAAACCGAGGGAAACCGCCATGTACATATCGAAATTTGGCGATTGGCTTTATGCCACGCCTGTCTCGACCACGATCCGGGAAACGACTTGGATCATTCCTAACGTTCAAAGCGTGCACATATTGGCGATCGCGGTGGTGGTCGGCTCGGCACTCGTTACGGAGTTGCGCCTTGCCGGCGTGTTGGCGACGGATCGGCCCGTCGCTGCCGTGTTGCGACGCTATCTGCCCTGGATGAAATGGGCGCTCCTCGTGCTGTTGCTGACGGGCATTGTCCTCGTCGTCGCCGAGCCGGGACGCACGCTCGGCAACGCCCTTTTCTGGGCCAAGATGGCGCTGGTTGCAGGGGCAAGCCTGGTTACGCTTCAGGCTCGCCGTCGACGGGTCGCGTTGAGCGAGGGCGAAGGGGACGCGGGCGGGGCCAGTGCGCTGTCCTGGCTGATGCTGGCAGTGTGGTGTGCCGTGATCTTTTGCGGTCGTTTCATCGCCTACACCTGAGCCGCTCGACCGCAATCTCCCTTCATCGAAAGTGCCCGCCATGATCGACCAAGCCTTTTTTCAGCGTCTGTATGACTTGCCCCTCTCCGACGCCATCCGTCAGAACGCGATGGCCTTTCCCCTGATCGAATCGCTTCATGTCCTTTCGATCACGCTCGTGTTCGGCACGATCCTGATCGTTGATCTGCAGCTGGTAGGGTTTTGTTCGCACCGGCGTAGCGCGCTGCGGCTGTCGGCGGAACTGCTGCCCTTTACTTGGGTCGCCTTCGCCTCGGCGGTGATCACCGGCTTGCTAATGTTCCTCTCGAACGCGGTCGCCTATATCAACA
>Ga0105251_10000721_pt1 | contig 30477 bp, 26 predicted proteins | sample KBSS64metaG_FD_80424 | JGI IMG/M metagenome (GOLD analysis project Ga0105251, IMG submission 80424) | Switchgrass rhizosphere microbial communities from Kellogg Biological Station, Michigan, USA - KBS S6-4 metaG | ecosystem: Host-associated > Plants > Roots > Rhizosphere > Soil | place...
GGCGCGGAAGAATGCCTGGCCATGGCGGTGATCATCGGTGCGGTGGTGCTGATCGGCCTGCCGCAGTGGCGCAAGGCACCCGAGCAGCCGTTGAAGGGCGAAATCTGCAAGTAGCCGGGGGGGATGCGGTAAACTTGCCGCCTTCGCTGAACCCCCTGACGGTATTGCCATGAATTTCGCCCAACTCGGCCTGATCGAACCCCTGCTGCGTACCCTGCAGCAGCTGGACTACACCACCCCGACCCCGGTCCAGGCCAAGGCCATCCCTGCCGTGCTGGCCGGTCGCGACCTGATGGCCGCAGCCCAGACCGGCACCGGCAAGACGGCTGGTTTTGCCCTGCCGGTGCTGCAGCGCCTGGCCCTGGAGGGTGAGAAGGTCGCCAGCAATTCGATCCGCGCGTTGGTGCTGGTGCCGACCCGCGAGCTGGCCGAGCAGGTGCACAACAACGTGCGCGAGTATGCCGAGAACCTGCCGCTGAGCACCTATGCGGTGTATGGCGGGGTCAGCATCAACCCGCAGATGATGCGCCTGCGCCGTGGCGTCGACCTGCTGGTTGCCACGCCTGGCCGCTTGCTCGACCTGTTCCGTCAGAACGCGGTGAAGTTCAACCAGGTGCAGACCCTGGTGCTCGACGAAGCCGACCGCATGCTCGACCTGGGCTTTGCCGAGGAGCTGCAGTCGGTGTACGCCGCCTTGCCGCGCAAGCGCCAGACGCTGCTGTTCTCCGCCACCTTCTCCGAGCAGATCCGCATGCTCGCGGGCCTGGCCCTGAACGACCCGCTGAGCATCGAAGTCAGCCCGCGCAACGCCGCAGCGACCACGGTCAAGCAGTGGCTGGTGCCGGTGGACAAGAAGCGCAAGGCCGACCTGTTCATGCACCTGCTGCGCAAGCAGCGCTGGAAGCACGTGCTGGTGTTCGCCAAGACCCGCAATGGCGTCGATCAGCTGGTCGAGCGCTTGCTGGCTGAAGGGGTGAATGCCGACGGCATCCACGGTGACCGCCCGCAGGCCACCCGCCAGCGCGCGCTGGACAGCTTCAAGGCGCGGGAGATCCAGGTGCTGGTTGCGACCGATGTCGCGGCCCGTGGCCTGGATATCGACGACCTGCCGCTGGTGGTCAACCTCGACCTGCCGATCGTCGCCGAGGATTACGTGCACCGCATCGGCCGTACCGGCCGGGCCGGCAACAAGGGCGAGGCGATTTCGCTGGTGTGTGCCGATGAAGTGCAGATGCTGTCGGCGATTGAAGTGCTGACCCGGCAGACCTTGCCGCGCCATGAGGAGCCTGACTTCATCCCCGAGCACCGGGTACCGATGACCGATGCCAGCGGCCAGGTGATCAAGAAGCCGAAGAAGCCCAAGAAGCCTAAAGAGAACAGCGCCAAGCGCGGGCTGGGGCGCTGGATGGACAGTGCCGAGGCGGGGGCTGGTGAGCCGGCGGTGAAGGCCGTGCGTAAAGTGCCGAGCTTCAACGGTGGGCCGCGAAAGCGCAAGCCTTGAGATACTTGGGGCCGCTCTGCGGCCCTTTCGCGACACAAGGCCGCTCCTACAAGGGCACGCGATTCCCTGTAGGAGCGGCCTTGTGTCGCGAAAGGGCTGCAAAGCAGCCCCAGCAATTCATCAGGCAGATCGCGCCAGCCAATCCACTGCAGTACGCCCCGCACGAAGCCCGCTGGCAAAGCAGGCTGTCAGCAGATATCCCCCGGTCGGTGCCTCCCAGTCCAGCATCTCACCGGCACAGAACACCCCCGGCATTGCGCGCACCATCAACCCGTCATCCAGCCCTTCGAATCGCACGCCACCGGCACTGCTGATCGCTTCGTCCAGCGGCCGCGTTCTCACCAGCGTGATCGGCAAGGCCTTGATCGCCCGCGCCAGCACCTCAGGATCGGCAAAGGTCGCCTGATCCGTCAGCTCTCGCAGCAACCCCGCCTTGACCCCGTCGATCCCCAGCTGGCTGTGCAGATGCTTGGCCATCGACCGCGAACCCCGCGGCTTGGCCAGCGCCTGGGCAATCTTGTCCACAGGCTTGTCCGGCAGCAGATCGAGCAGCAGCCTGGCATGTCCCTCATGCTCGATGGCCTGGCGCAGCTGCGCCGACCATGCATACACCAGGCTGCCTTCGACGCCCTGCGCCGTGAGAATGAATTCGCCCTTGCGCGGTGCCATGCCCGGCACGCTCAAGGCGATATTCTTCAGCGGTGCCCCCGCGAACTTGTCCACAAGCAGTGGGCTCCAGCCCTCCACCTCGAAACCGCAGTTGCTCGGCCGCAATGGCGAGATATCCACAGCGCGTTCGGCCAGCACTGGCTGCCAGGCACCATCGGAGCCCAGCCTTGCCCAGCTGGCGCCACCGAGGGCCAGCACCACGGCGTCGGCTTTGACCTGCAATTCACCCTGTGGATAAGCGATCCGCAAGCTACCGTCGGCATTCCAGCCCAGCCAGCGATGGCGGGTGTGGATAACTACGCCACTGTCACGCAAGCGCTTCAGCCAGGCTCGCAGCAGCGGGGCGGCTTTCATGTCGGTGGGGAAAACCCGGCCTGAGGTACCGACAAACGTTTCGATCCCCAGCCCATGAATCCACTGGCGCAGCCCATCGGCATCGAAGTCGCGCAGCAGCCCGTCGATCTGGCCCTCACGCTCGGCATAGCGCGAAACGAACTGTGGATAAGCTTCCGAATGGGTGATGTTCATGCCACCAACGCCGGCCAGCAGGAACTTGCGGCCCACCGATGGCATGGCGTCGAACACCTCCACCGCCAGGCCCGCCTGGGCCATGGCTTCTGCGGCCATCAGGCCGGCAGGGCCGCCGCCGATGACGACGGCCAGGGGAGGGGATGCGGGGGATTTCTCTGGCATGGTGGGCAGCAGGCTGTGGAAAAGGTCGCCTATTCTAGCGCAGCAGGGCCAGCAGAAGCACTGTACAAAAAATGATCAGTATGCTGCAGGCCAGACTGGCAAAGGGCTGCAGCGTCTTTCCCGCAGGTTATCCACAAGCGGTTCCACAGTCATTGTGAACAACCCATGACCCGTGCCGCACTGTGGTGAAGAATGCCGTGGCGCTTGGCCAAGGCTTCGCGGTCCTTGCTGTAGCCGCCACCGATCACGCCGACCACCGGGATATCGCGGCCCAGGCAATGGCGCATCACCTGCTCGTCACGCGCCGCCAGGCCCTGGTCGGTGAGTTGCAGGTAGCCCAGGGCATCGTCCTTGTGCACATCGACGCCGGCGTCGTACAGCACCAGGTCGGGTTGATACAGCGGCAGCAGGTAGTTCAGCGCATCCTCCACCACCTTCAGGTAAGCCGTGTCGCCCATGCCGCGTGGCAGGGGAATGTCCCAGTCACTGTGGGCCTTGCGCGCCGGGAAGTTCTGCTCGCAGTGCAAGGAAACGGTGATGGCGTCCGGGGTGTCGTGGAGGATGCGTGCCGTGCCGTCGCCCTGGTGCACGTCGCAGTCGAAGATCAGCACCCGGTGCACGCGGCCGGCTTCGAGCAGGTAGCGGCTGATCACTGCCAGGTCATTGAAGATGCAGAAGCCGGCCGGGTGGTCGTAATGGGCGTGGTGGGTGCCGCCGGCCAGGTGGCAAGCGATGCCATGCTGCAGCGCCATCTCGGCGGTCAGCAACGAGCCGCCCACCGCACGCACGGTGCGCCGGGCCAGGGCCTCGCTCCAGGGCAGGCCGAGGCGGCGCTGGTCCTCGCGGGACAGCGCGCCGCTCATGTAGCGCTCGATGTAGCTGCGGTCATGGGCCAGGGCGAGGATATCGTTGGGGCAGATGTCCGGGCGCAGCAGGGCCTGGTCGGTGGTCAGCCCGCTGTCCACCAGGTGGTCGCGCAGCAGGCGGAACTTGTCCATGGGAAAGCGGTGCTCGGCGGGGAATTCCGGGCTGTAGTCTTCGTGGTAGATCAGCGGCAACGGCATGGGGATTTCGCTATCGGGGCCAGCGCTGATCTTGCCAGTTATTTCCCTACGCTGGCCAATACGCGTTGCCAGTCTGGCTCGTTCAAGCGGCCAAGGATCCGTGCCTTGCCGTTGGCGTCCACCGAGACGAACAGCGCGCTGGCATAGTTGCTCTCGCGCTCACCACCGGCCACCCGCTGCTGGCGGGCAAAATGGTCGATGCAGCCATTGTGGGTCACCAGCACCAAATTGTGCCCTGCACGCTTGCGCGCCAGCGCTTCACTGGCGAACTGGTTGTCGCAGCTTTCCAGCCAGGCTTCGCTAGGTACGGCCTGGCCAAGGATGAAGTGCGCCGTTTGCAGGGTGCGCACTTTAGGGCTGGCGAGCACATCGGCATTGCTCAGGCCCAGTTGCTTCAACCCTTGGCCTACCCGCGTGGCGGCCTCGCTGCCGGCCACGGTGATGCCGGTGGGGTCGTTCAGGCATGGGCCGGGCGCGCTGTCGCAGCGTTCGGCATGACGGATCATCACGATCACCGCACCGCCGGCCCAGTCCTGCAGCAGGCCGCTTTCGCTCAACTGTTGCTCGTTGCCAAGGTCCACGATATGGGGCCTCGTCGCCAGCCATGTGGTCACAGCCGCGATGACCATGCACAGGCCGAGAGCGGCACCAAGGGCTTTGCGTGACATGCGTCGCTTGCGACGGGCGTGGATGGCGGGATGGCCCAAGGTGTTGCTTGGCTGCATGCGTCACTCCAATGGCGCGGCGGTGGATTGGGGGCATTGTGCGCAGCCGTCTGTCGGGGGCCGGTGAAGGGGTTGTGAAAATTGCATTCTGGGCGCCGCCGGTTGCGTGAAAAACCTGGCCGCGCCTACGCTGTTAAATGCCCCACCGCAAAACCGGAGCTTGCCCCCATGACCCCCATCCTCCACCTGGAAAGCGCACGCCTGGTGTTGCGCCAATGGCACGATGACGACCTGCGCGAGTTCGCGGCGATGTGTGCCGACCCGCAGGTGATGCGCTATTTCCCGGCGCCGATGACGCGGCTGGAAGCCGCAGCGCTGATTGGCAGGATCCGCGGGCATTTCAACGAATACGGCTTTGGCCTGTGGGCCCTGGAGCGCAAGGATAGCGGGGCATTCATCGGCATGACGGGGCTGCTCAATGTCAATTTCGACGCGCCGTTCGCCCCGGCGGTGGAGATCGGCTGGCGCCTGGCCCGGCGCCACTGGGGGCTGGGGTTTGCCAGCGAGGCGGCGTGGACTTGCCTGCGTTGTGCTTTCGCCCAATTGCGCGTGGAGGAGGTGGTGTCGTTCACTAGCGAGAGCAACTTGCCGTCGCAGAAAGTCATGCAGGCCATTGGCATGCTCCAGGACGTCAATGGCAGCTTCGACCACCCCCGCCTGCCCATCGGCCACCCGCTGCGTCCCCATGTGCTGTACCGCATCGACCGCGCCCATTGGGAACAGACCCTGCGCACTGAATGAGCCGCCATGCACGGCGTCAATGACAAACCCTGTATTATTTCCCACCTGAGAGCGCCGTAGAGCTGTGATGCCTTGCTAGGAGAACCCCCGATGAGTCATGTGTTGGACGACCTGGTCGACCTGTTGAGCCTCGAGTCGATCGAGGAGAACCTGTTCCGTGGCCGAAGCCAGGACCTGGGCTTTCGCCAGCTTTACGGTGGCCAGGTGCTGGGCCAGTCGTTGTCGGCCGCCAGCCAGACGGTCGAGGATGCGCGCCATGTGCATTCGCTGCACGGTTACTTCCTGCGCCCGGGCGATGCCAGCCTGCCGGTGGTGTACTCGGTCGACCGCGTGCGCGACGGCGGCAGCTTCAGCACCCGGCGGGTGACGGCGATCCAGAAGGGCCAACCGATCTTCACCTGCAGCGCGTCGTTCCAGTACGACGAGGAAGGCTTCGAGCACCAGGTGCAGATGCCCGACGTGGTCGGCCCGGAAAACCTGCCGACCGAAGTCGAGCTGGCCAGCGCCCATGCCGACAAGCTGCCCGAGCGCATCCGCGACAAGGTGCTGTGCGCCAAGCCGATCGAGATTCGCCCGGTGACCGAGCGCGACCCGTTCAACCCCCAGCCCGGCGACCCGGTGAAGTACGCCTGGTTCCGCGCCGACGGCACGCTCCCTGATGTGCCTGCTCTGCACAAATACCTGCTGGCCTACGCCTCTGACTTCGGCCTGCTGACCACTTCGCTGCTGCCCCATGGCAAGTCGGTGTGGCAGCGCGACATGCAGATCGCCAGCCTCGACCATTCGCTGTGGTTCCACCGCAACCTGCGCGCGGATGAGTGGCTGCTGTATGCCACCGACAGCCCGTGGGCCGGCAATGCCCGTGGTTTCTGCCGCGGCAGCATTTTCAACCGCGCCGGCCAGCTGGTGGCGTCGTCGACCCAGGAAGGGCTGATTCGCCACCGCAAGGACTGGGCATGAGCCTGGGCGAAATCCGCAACTGGGTGTTCGACATGGACGGCACCCTGACCGTGGCGGTGCACGATTTCGCCGCCATCCGTGTGGCCCTGGACATCCCGGCCGAGCACGACATTCTCACCCACCTGGCGGCGCTGCCAGCGGCGGAAGCGGCAGCGAAGCATGCCTGGCTGCTGGAGCATGAGCGCGACCTGGCAATCGCCTCGACAGCGGCCACCGGAGCGGTGGAGCTGGTGCGTGAGCTGGCCGGGCGCGGTTGCCGCCTGGGCATCCTGACCCGCAATGCGCGGGAGCTGGCGCATGTGACGCTGGAGGCCATCGGCCTGGCCGACTGCTTCCAGGTCGAGCACATTCTCGGGCGCGATGAAGCTGAGCCCAAGCCAAGCCCGGACGGGCTGTTGAAGATTGCCAGCGCCTGGGGTGTGGCGCCCCGCGAGCTGGTGATGGTCGGGGATTACCGCTTTGACCTGGACTGTGGACGGGCCGCTGGCGCGCGCACGGTGCTGGTGAACCTGCCGGACAACCCGTGGCCTGAGCTGGTGGATTGGCATGCTGCCGATTGCCGGGCATTGCGGGTGCTTTTGGGCTGAGCCTTCTGCTGCCTGTGCAGGCCCTTTCGCGGGCAAGCCCGCTCCCACAGGGCCCTTACATGCTTCAGGCTTGTGGAGATCCTGTGGGAGCGGGCTTGCCCGCGAAGAGGCCGGAAATGGCTATGCTGAACCCCAGTCTTTCTCTGAATGGAGCCCCAGTCATGACCAGCAAGGCCATTTATGTGCAACCCGGCGGCGGCTACGACAATGTCGAAGTCGGCACCAGCGAGGCCCCTGCACCCAAGGCCGGTGAAATCACCGTGCGCCTGCATGCCAGCTCCCTCAACTATCACGACTTCGCGGTGGTCAGCGGCATGTGGGGCCCAAGCGAGCGGCGTATCCCCATGGCCGACGGTGCCGGTGAAGTGGTCGCGGTCGGTGCAGGCGTCAGCGAGTTCAAGGTTGGCGACAGCGTCGTCAGCACCTTCTTCCCCGACTGGCTCGACGGTCAGGCCAATGTCGAAGGCTTTGGCCGGGTGCCCGGCGACGGCCTCGACGGCTACGCGCGCGAACAGGTGACCGCTCCGGCTACCTCTTTCACCCTGGCTCCCCAGGGCTTCAGTCACGCCGAGGCTGCGACCCTGACCACGGCGGGTCTCACCGCCTGGCGCGCGTTGATGAGTGACGACCACCTCAAACCCGGCGACACGGTACTGGTGCAAGGCACCGGCGGTGTGTCGATCTTCGCCCTGCAGTTCGCCAAGCTGGCGGGGGCCACGGTCATCGCCACGTCGTCCAGCGACGCCAAGCTCGAACGCCTGAAGGCGCTCGGCGCCGACCACCTGATCAACTACAAGAGCACCCCGGCCTGGGGCGAAAAGGTGCGTGAGCTTACCGGCAATCGCGGCGTCGATCATGTGATCGAAGTGGGTGGGCCGGCGACCCTGGAGCAGTCGATGATCGCCGCGCGCATCGGCGGGCATGTGTCGCTGATCGGCATTCTCACTGGCGTGGCCGGGCAGCTGCCGCTGGTGCAGGCACTGGTGCGGCAGATCCGCCTGCAAGGTGTGCTGGTGGGCAGCCGTGCGCAGCAACAGGCGATGGTGCGGGCGATCGATGCCAATGGCTTGCGGCCCGTGGTGGACAAGCATTTCGAGCTGGAGCAGATCGTCGAGGCGTTCCGCTATCAAGAGAGCAACCGGCATTTCGGCAAGATCTGTCTGACCTGGTAAAAGAGGTTTGGCGAGATTGCTCGCGATGGCTCATTCGTGTGCAAACTAAAAATACTCATGAATAGTGAACTGCGGCGCCAGGGAAAGGGGCGCCGTACTTCAAGTGATGAGTCATCAACGATGACTGACACTGCCGTGCTGCCTTAGCCCGTTTGGCTGATATTGACCATTAGTTGTGATGCTCGACCTAATCAGGTTTCTTGCAGGAACTGGATTGCTTGTTGCGTCTGTAAGATCTCTCCTACAGATTTTCTATATTGGCTGTAGTACATTTCCTAGTCTCTAGATTTCAACAATTCAAGTGTTGAACACCAGAGTTTATGGGCATACGCTCCGATTTCGACAAAAAACTGATCTGTCGATTTCGGAGGACAGGATGCCTAATTCACTATCAGATTCGCGCATGATGACGCTTACGAGTGAGGAAAGAGCGTTAATTCAAAAGGCCTTGGCCGGTTTAAAGTACGAGCCTCAGGGCGGGTGCAAATACATTCAAAACCTTCGCATGCTTGCCTATCGAAGCTTTCCTCGCAGGTTGTTGAAGAAACTGGAAGAGCTTAAGGGTAACGACGCTTCATATTTTGTGTTCGACAACGTACCCATCGACAGGATTTACGGTAGTCCCTCTGATGAAGGGGGCTGCGGTAGTGCATGCAAGTCGGGATTTTTATCCGAAAATTTGTTGGCAGCAGTGGGTAGCGTTTTAGCTGAGCCCTATTCAATTCAAGCCGAAGGAGCGAGTTTGGTAAACGATCTAGTTCCTCGTGCCGATACGATTTTTCAGTACACCGGTAATGGGGCAGAAGTTGAACTGGATCTCCACATTGAAAATGCTAGTCAAGTTTATGATGTTCGTGGGGATACGGCTCCGTTAGGTTTGATATTGCTTGGGCTCCGCAATGACCCTTACGTAATAGGACCTAAGACTTGGGTAGCCGATGCCAGAAACGCGCTGGCATTGTTATCGCCTGAAGAAATTGAACTACTCTATGGTCAGCACTTTGTGATTCGGCAACCTTATAGATGGCGTCAGTCCACAAAGGTCTTTAGAGAAAGTAGGCTGTTTCCAATTCTTTCCGGGCCGCGCTCGTATCCAAGAGTTACTGCAGCATTCTACCCAGGCATGGTCACTGCGGTAGACGAGGCCGCGCATTCGGCGTACATGAAATTCTATGCAGAGCTCAAGACGTCTTGTGTGCCAATAGATATATGCCCAGGGCGAATGGTATACATCAATAATCGATTCACCCTTCATTCGCGCGACAAATTTTCCCCTAGTTATGACGGGAATGGTCAAGCATACAGATGGTTGCAGCGTTTATTTGTGACAAATAACATCTGGAATTTTCGCTCATTTAAGTCAGGCGATACTAGGGTGTTTAGTGATGATAAACTGTCCTGAGTGCGGCAGCGGAGGATTGTGTGTGAAGTATTATAAGGTCGTTATTCATAATTTTGATGTCTTAGTTACCGGAGATATAAGTCAGCCCTTGCGGGATGCCGAAGTCATCGTGAGTGAGAATGGTGTTATTACTTTTATTGGCAGCGCGGATGGAGTGGATTTTAGTGATGCACAGGTCGTGATCGATGCAAAAAACTCAACGGTTCTTCCAGGGTTGATTGATAATCATACACATCCTGCAATGTCCGAGTATAGCCCGCGGTCAGGAAATCATAACTGGATCTGGCACTCATTGCAGGGGGGCGTTACCTCAATGATTTCGGCAGGGGAAGTTCATGTTCCTGGCTTGCCTACTGACCGTGTTGGAACCATTGCAATGGCGATTGCCTCGCAGCGTAGCTACATGAACCTGCGGCCATCGGGGGTCAAAATGGAAGCTGGCGCTCCTCTTCTCAATGATGACTTCACCAAAGAAGACTTCAAGATGATGGCGCTTCAGGGTATACGTCACCTCGGCGAAGTAGGTATCGGGCCAGTCAAATCGGCTGAGCGGGCAGCCGAACAAGTAAGGCTGGCGCGGCAAGAAGGCATTGTTTCAATCACTCATACTGGAGGACCTTCGATTGCAGCGTCTCAGCGTATGGGCGCCGAAGAGGTTCTTGAAATCCAGCCTGACATTGTAGGTCATATAAACGGCGGTTACACAGCCTTGGCGCCGTCGGCAATAAGGTGTCTTTGTGAGGGATGTCTGGGGGCCCTGGAAATTGTGCATAACGGCAATGAGTTGGCCGCAATAACCACACTTAACTATGCTCGAGAGCTGGGCCAGTTGAGCCGGATAGTCCTTGGGACAGATTCTCCCGCAGGTTGTGGTGTGCCGGCCATGGGGTTGCTACGCACGATAGCATTATTGAGTAGTTTTGGAGGTGTACCTCCTGAAGTAGCGATATGCTTTGCAACGGGGAATACCGCGAAAGTCAGGAAACTCAATCGAGGGATTTTGGCTATTGGCAAAGAGTCTGACATTTTAATCGCGTGTCCACCGCTGGGAGGGACGAGAGCAACCGTTTTGTCTAGTCTGGAGTATGGCGATCTTCCGAGTATTTCCGCAATACTCATTGATGGGCGAATTGTTCAGCGACAGTCAAAGAACTCTCCACCTCCGTCAATAGTTCCAGATATTAAAGTTGCTATGGGGTGAGTGGGCGCGCATTAAAGTGTTGGGGAGCGACTATGCTGCATTTCTTCGTTGTAGTGATTCGTCACGGTCCGGCGGTATTGGCATCAGGGTGCATATTGGGGCTAATGTTGCCGGGTGTATCAAACTTGCTAAAGCCTGCGATGCCATTTTTTGTTTTCATCTTTATGTTGGGTACGCTGTTGAGGGTTGATAATGAGGCGTTGATCGCTGTTGCTAAAAAAGTCAGGCTATCCGTTGTTTTTCCGCTATTAATGATTGTTGTTGCGCCTTGTGTATTCGGGACGATAGCGTTTGTTCTGAGTGAAAGTGAGGAGTTGTCATTAGCCATAGCAGTGTCGCTTGCAGCCCCCCCAGCAAGTGGGAACTCAGCAGTGGCCAGGATGTTAGGGCTGGACCCTGCGACGTCTTTGGTGGTCGCATTGTTCTCGATGGCATTGATACCCATTACGGCGCCTTGGGTTGTTCAGTGGGTGTCCAACTCGATGTCTATCGGATTGGATCCTTGGGCTCTGGCTGGAAAATTACTATTGTTGGTTGGTGGTGCAGAGGGCGCTGCATTGGTAATAAGGCGTTATTCAAAATCGTGGGTCAACAATCATGGTATGGCAGTAGACGGCGTTGTGGTTGTTTCTCTGTTTGCTTTTGCAATCGCTACGATGGATGGGCTTCATGATGAACTGTCGGAGGACCCGGCACGTGTCATGGCTATGATAGGTATCGCCTATTGCGTGAACGTGACTGCTCAGTTGATATTCGGTGTGCTGTGTCCTGGTGGTCTTAGACTCAGATTCACCTTGGCGTTAAATGGGGGGAATCGGAATATAGGATTGCTTTGGGCTGCGTTGGGTGCCTGTGTCTCTCCCACAGTGGCGCTTTATCTTGCGTGTTGTCAGTTACCCATCCATACAATGCCAAAGCTCCTTCAGTTTTTGTTACCTAAAATTGAAAAATATTTGAAGGCTTAGCTTTAGTTGAAGTTAGCAATCGGGTTGCTGGCCCACGCCAGCTAAAAGTCTCTGCATCTCTGAGTGTTTGGCAAAAAGGGCCGCGGCAAGTCCAAGGTAACCAGCAAGCCCCCGCCAATGCGCGGCCCCAGTTTCAGGCTGCCGCCATGGGCACTGGCAATGCTGGCAGCAATGCTCAACCCCAACCCATGGCCACCCCCTCCGCGTGAAGCGTCCGCCTGGTAGAACGGCTCCAGCACCCGCTGCAGGTGCTCCGCCTCAATCCCCGGCCCGCGGTCGCCGATCTGGATGCGCAGGCGGTCCGGTGTGTCCCGCACCTCGATGTCCACCGGCCCCGGCGCATGCTGGCGGGCGTTGTCCAGCACGTTCTGCAGGCAGCGGCGCAGGCCACTGGGGTGGGCGTTGTAGGGCAGGGCATGGCCACTGATGCGGGCCTCGCAGCCGAGGTCTTCGAAGTCGGCTTGCAAGCCAATCAGCAGGGCGTCGATGTCTACCGGCTCGCGGGCTTCTTCCAGCTCGCCGCTGCGCAGGAAGTCGAGGCTGGCCGACACCATGTCTTCCATATGTTGCAGATCGCCGCGAAAACGCTGGCGCAGGTTTTCCTCGGGCAGCAGCTCGGTACGTAGGCGCAGGCGGGTGATCGGCGTGCGCAGGTCGTGGGAGACGGCGGCGAAGAAACGCGTGCGCTCGGCGATGCTGTCGATCAGCTGGCGTTGCATGGCATTGAACGCCTGGGCTGCCTGGCGTACTTCCTGCGGGCCGTCCAGGCTCAGCGGCGGGCGGTGGATATCCTGGCCCAGCGCCTCGGCTGCCGCCGCCATCTGCTTGAGCGGGCGCAAGGCCAGGCGCACGGCGAGCAGCGCGATCAGCACCACGGCGATACTGCGCAACAGGTAGATGCGGAAGATGAAGTCGAACACCAGCGAGCCGATCGATGTGTTGCGCCAGCCCTGGTCTTCGGTGGCTTGCAGGTACAGCGGCCGGCCGTCGGGCAAGGTCAGTTCGACCACGGCACGCACGCTCGCCGGCGCGCCGCGCAACAGCATCGCAGCACCACCTGGGTGGCCTTCGCTGTTGACGATATCAAGCGCCAGCAGGCGCACCGGGGCAGGCCCTTCGGTGCGTGCCGCCAGCAGTTCCTGCAGCAGCCGTGCATGCGCAGGTTCCACGGTTTTGCCAAGAGGCGGCGCCGCTGGCAGGCGATGCCAATGGGTGGACTCCATGCCATCGAGCAAGGCCGGCAGTTGCGCCGGCTGGTCGTGGGCCACGCGCAGCAGGTCGGCCATGCGCCCGGCCAGCAGGCGCAGGGGGATTTCCAGCACCTGGGTCTGGCGTACTTCGTACCAGATGCTGCTGGTCAGCAACTGCGAGGCCAGCACACCGCCCACCAGGATCAGCACCATGCGCCCCTGCAGCGAGCGCGGCCACCAGCGGGTCATTCGCTGAGCACTGCGTCGACGGTGAGCATGTAGCCCTCGTTGCGCACGGTGCGGATCAAGGTCGGGTTGCGCGGGTCGTCGCCCAGGTGCTGGCGCACGCGGCTGACGCACACGTCGATGCTGCGGTCGAACGGCTCGCGCTCACGGTCGAACACATGGTTGAGCAGGAAGTCGCGGCTCAGCGCGCGGTTGGGGTGTTGCAGCAAAAGGCGTAGCAGGCGGTAGTCGGAATTGCCCAGGCTGATCACCAGGCCCGCGGGCGAACGCAGTTGGCGCGTGGCGGTGTCCAGGCTCCAGCCGGCGAAGCGCAGGCGGCCGGCCTCGTCGAGCCGGGCACGCTCGGGGAAGCTCTGGGTGCGGCGCAGCACCACCTTGATCCGCGCCAGCAGTTCACGCGGGTCGAATGGCTTGCCGAGGTAGTCGTCGGCGCCCATCTCCAGGCCGACGATGCGGTCCACCAGCGTGCCGCGGGCGGTCAGCATGATCACTGGGATATTACTGCGCACGCGCAGTTCGCGGCACAGGCTCAGGCCGTCCTCGCCGGGCAGCATCAGGTCGAGTACCACCAGGTCGACCCGATGTTCTTCCAGGCGCTTGCGCATCTCGCGGCCCTCGGCCGCCACCGAGGTGCGGTAGCCCGCTTCATCCAGGTAGGTAGAGAGCAACTGACGGATCTCGGGGTCGTCATCGACGATGAGGATGTGGTCGGGCTTGGTCATGCAAGGGCTCGCACAGGGGCTGATGGCGCGTGAATGGGGGCACCTTACACCGCGTCTGCTGGCGCGAATGTAACGGAATGTGTTGCATGGCTTGCGGCCTGCACGGCAATACATTTGCGGACACAAGCGGGCTGCTGGGCATCTTTAGAATTCCGCAACACAAATGAGACTGATTTTCTTTAAGGAATTCACATGCCCCTCGCGTCCCTTCAGCGGCTGCCTGCGACTCTGGCGCCGGCCTTCGGCCTGGTGATCGGTGCCTGCGCAGCTTCTGCGTTTGCCGACTCCCAGGCCCTCGACCTGCCAGCGACCCAGGTGAACGGTAAGCAGGACCGCTACAAGGTCGACAGCGTGACGTCGAGCAAGATCACCACGCCGCTGCTGGACGCACCACAGAGCATCAGTGTAGTGCCACGCGCGGTGCTCGATGAACAGAACGCCCAGAGCCTGCAGGACGTGCTGCGCAATGTGCCGGGCATCACGTTCATGTCTGGCGAGGGCAACCTGGGTTGGGGCGACCTGTTCTCCATCCGTGGCTTCGCCGCCGAGCAGAGCATGACCGTCGACGGTGTGCGCGACGCCGGCATGGCCAGCCGCAACGACACCTTCAACCTGGAACAGGCCGAGGTGTACAAGGGCACAGGCTCGGTGGAGTCGGGTGTGTCGGCAGTCGGCGGCAGCGTCAATCTGGTCAGCAAGCGCGCGCACCTGGGCGATGCCGGCAAGCTCTCGGCCGGTATCGGCACCGACAACTACAAGCGCCTGACCGCCGACATCAACCGCCAGCTCAACGACACCACCGCCGTGCGCATCAACCTGATGAAGCACTACAACGCCGTGTCCGAGCGCGACGAGGTCGACTACGACCGTTGGGGCTTCGCCACGTCGTTCGGCTTCGGCCTGGGTACCGATACGCGGCTGTGGCTCGATGCCTTCTACCAGAAAGACAAGAACACCCCCGACGGTGGCGTGCCGATCCAGCGCGGCACCAACGGCAAGCGCATGCCAGGGGTATCCCGCGACGCCTGGTATGGCGATTCCAGCCTGTACACCCAGCGCAGCGAAACCCGCTCGCTCACCGGCCTGTTCGAGCACGACTTCAACGATGACCTGACCCTGCGCAACCAGCTGCGCTGGCAGCAGACCGACAACTGGGCGGTGCTGTCGCCGGCGCGCTTCATCGCGGCCGACGCCGATGGCAACAAAACCTGCACCGGCACCCGCTGCGCCAGCCTGGGTTATGTCAGCGTCGGCGGGCTGAGCTCGATCAACGGCATCAATGCCTACACCGACTACGCCAACAGCAACAGCGGTTATGGCTACCTGCGTGGCAGTGATTTCGGCCAGTCCAAGCGCTACGAAATCATCGACAACCAGACCGACCTGCGCTTCAACCTCGACACCGGAGGCATCCACCACGAGGCGGTGACCGGCATCGAGCTGTACCGCGAGACCTATGGCGGCCTGCACAAGACCCTGGACGTGCCGGCCGGCGACATGTTCTTCGACCTGTCCGACCCGTCGCACCATTTTGCTTCCACCAGCACCGACAAGGGCTACGGCGACCCGCGCAGCGTGGTCAAGGATGCCGCGCTGTACGTGTCCGACACCATGACCCTGAGCCCGCAATGGCAACTGCTCACGGCCCTGCGCTACGACCATTGGCAGGTCGACACCGACCGTTCCACCGGCAGCAGCAGCACCCGCGACGATGCCTTCGGTGGCCGCCTCGGCCTGGTCTACAAGCCGTTGCCCAATGGCAGCATCTACGTGTCCTACAGCCAGGCGGCGCAACCGTCGGCGGTGGGCGCCAGCACCAACAACCAGATCTACGGTGCGGCCAGCACCGAGGACTACAAACCGGCCGTGTCGAAAACCTACGAGCTGGGCACCAAGTGGGAGCTGTTCGACGACCGCCTGAACCTCACCGCCGCGCTGTTCCGCACCGAACTGGAAGACAGCTGGGAATACACCGAAGGCGAAAGCGCGCCGGTGCGTTCATTGCCGGCCAAACGGGTGGACGGCATCGAACTGGGCCTGCAGGGCCAGCTCACCCAGCGTTGGTCGGCCTACGCCGGTTTCGCGGCGATGAAGAGCCGCCAGACCAAGGGCGATAACAAGGGCGAGGAGGCCAAGAACGTCCCCGACCTGACCGCCAACTTGTGGACCACCTACGACCTCACCGACCAGCTCAGCGTCAGCTACGGCGCCGACTATGTGGGCCGACGCCGCTACAGCGACAACAAATACGTCGGTGGCCTGAACAACAACAGCAGCTACGCCAATGGCTCGGCCGGGGTCTACACGATCTACACCCGCGACCACGAGAAAGCGCCGTCGTACTGGTTGCACAGCCTGGCCGCGCGCTACAAGGTCGACAGCCAGACCACGGTCAACCTCAACGTTTCCAACCTGTTCAACAAGTTCTACTACAGCCGTGTCGGCGCCTCGCTCGATGGCTTCCAGCTGTACGGCATCCCGGGGGCCGGGCGCACCCTGACCGCCAGCGTGGACTACAGCTTCTGATGCTGGTGGAAATCGACCGGCTATTCAGTGCCGATGAACTGGATGCCCTGCGCCGGCAATTGCTGGCGCAACCCTGGGTCGACGGCAAGGCCACCGCCGGCGTGCAGTCGGCCCAGGCCAAGCACAACCGCCAGCTGGACGAGGACGACCCAGTCGCGCGCCAGCTCGGCGGGCTGATCCTGCAGCGGCTGTCGGACAACCCGCTGTTCATGTCCGCCGCCTTGCCCAAGCGCATCTACCCGCCGCTGTTCAACCGCTATGGCGACGGCGAGGGGTTCGGCTTTCACATCGACAATGCCATCCGCGGCATCAAGGGCGTGCGCGAACGGGTGCGCACCGACCTGTCGGCGACCTTGTTCCTCGCCGAGCCCGACAGCTATGACGGTGGCGAGCTGGTGATCCGCGACACCTTCGGCGAGCGCCAGGTCAAGCTGCCGGCCGGCCATCTGGTGCTGTACCCGGGCAGCAGCCTGCACCGGGTGCAGCCGGTGACCCGCGGCGAGCGCCTGGCCGCGTTCTTCTGGGTCGAGAGCCTGGTGCGCGAAGACAGCCAGCGTAGCCTGTTGCTGGACATGGACGTGGCCATCCAGCGCCTCACCGCCCAAGGGGCCGACGCGGGTTCGCTGCTCGAGTTGACCGGGGTCTACCACAACCTGCTCCGCCGTTGGGGCGATACCTGACCATGGGAATCACGCAATGAATCATCAACGATCCTGGCGGCGCCTGCTGCCTTTGCTGCTGGTGCTCGGCGCCTGCTTCGGCATTGCCTGCAACGCCAGCGCCGTGGAAGTGACCGACGTGCTTGGGCGCAAGGTCGAAGTCGACCACGCGCCGCAGCGCATCGTGCTGGGCGAAGGGCGGCTGTTCTTCGCCCTGGCGCTGCTCGACCGCGACAACCCGTTCCAGCGGGTGGTCGGCTGGCAGAACGACATGCGCCTGCTCGACCCGCACACCTACGAGGTCTACGCCAAGCTGTACCCGCAGGTGGCCAAGCTGCCCTTGATCGGCCAGGCCAGCGAGCAGAGCGTCAGTGCCGAGCAGATCCTTGCGCTGAAGCCGGACCTGGCGATCTTCAGCATCGCCGGTGAAGGCCCGACCCAGCACAGCCCGGTGGCCGATTTGCTGGAGAAGGCCGGCGTGCCGGTACTGTTCATCGACTTCCGCGTGCACCCGATCCGTAACACGCGGGTCAGCATGCAGGCGTTGGGTATCTTGCTCGGGCGTGAACAGCAGGCACAGGAATACCTGAGCCTGTACGACCGCCACCTCAAGCACATCACCGACAGCGTCGCCGCGCTGAAGGCCAGCGAGCGGCCGAAAGTGTTCCTCGAACTGCTGGCGGGTGTGTGGCAGGCGCCAGGGCACACCACCGGCAAGAGTGGCCTGGGCAGCGTGGTCGAGGCGGTCGGCGGGCACAACATCGGTGCCGACGTGGTGCCAGGTGCGCTGGGTGACGTCAGTGTCGAATACGTGCTGCAGGCCGACCCTGACGTGTACATCGCCACCGGCAACCGTGCACCGGGCGTGCTTCTGGGCGCAGGTGTGTCCACCGAAACTGCACGCCAGAGCCTGGCGAAGATCACCGCCCGCCCCGAGTTCGCACCGCTGCGGCCGATCCAGGCCGGGCAGGCCCACGGCCTGTGGCATGACTTCTACAACTCGCCGTTCAACATCCTCGCGGTCGAAGCCATGGCGCGATGGGTGCACCCCGGGCGCTTCCAGGATGTCGACCCGCAGGCCACCATGGGCGAAATCAACCGGATGCTGAAGGTAGGCCTGGACGGCCAGTACTGGGTCGACGCCAAGTGACCGCGCTGGCTCAGGAAGGCGCGGCACTCGCGGCCTGGCATTACCGCCGCCTGCTCTGGCGGCGAGCCTTGCTGGTGATGGCGCTGGCGCTGTTGCTGCTGCTGTCGGTGCTCGGTGACCTGGCCAGCGGTGCCTCGGGCATGGGCCTGGGGCAACTGCTGCACGGCATCGTCGACCCGGCGACGCTGAGCGCCACCGAGCGGGTGATCATCTGGAACGTGCGCCTGCCGTACTCGCTGATGGCGGTACTGGTGGGCGCAGCATTGGCGCTGGCTGGCGCCGAGATGCAGGCGATTCTCGACAACCCGCTGGCCAGCCCCTTCACCTTGGGTGTGTCGTCGTCGGCAGCGCTCGGTGCATCGCTGGCGATTGCCTATCCACTGGGTGTCGCCTGGCTGGCGCCAAGTGCGCAAGTGACGGTAATGGCGTTCGTCTTCGCCTGCCTGTCGGTGGTGCTGCTGCAGGGCATGTCACGCCTGCGCGGCGCGGGGGTGGAGAGCCTGGTTCTGTTCGGCATCGCGTTGGTGTTCAGTTGCAATGCGCTGGTCTCGCTGCTGCAGTTGCTGGCCACCGAGGACGTGTTGCAGCAACTGGTGTTCTGGACCCTGGGCAGCCTGGCCCGGGCCGACTGGCACAAGCTCGGCATCCTCGCCCTGGTGCTGGCGCTGCTGCTGCCGTTCTCGCTGCGCGCGGCGCCGGCCATGACCCTGTTGCGCATGGGCGAGGACCGCGCGCGCAGCTTTGGCGTGGATACCCGGCGCCTGCGCTTTGCCTCGCTGCTGCGTATCAGCCTGCTGTCGGCCACGGCGGTGGCGTTTGTCGGCACCATCGGTTTCGTCGGCCTGGTCGGGCCGCATATCGCCCGCTTGCTGGTGGGCGAGGACCAGCGCTTTCTGTTGCCGGCCAGTGCGCTGGTGGGGGCATTGATGCTGTCGTTGTCGTCGCTTGCCAGCAAGCTGATCCTGCCCGGGGTGATCGTGCCGGTGGGTATCGTCACGGCGCTGGTCGGTGTGCCGGTGTTCGTGCTGCTGGTGTTCCGCCGGGGGAGAAAACTGTGAGCCTGCTGATCGATGAAGTGGCGGTCGCCTACGGCACGCGGCAGATCCTGCACGAGGTGAGCTTGCCGGAGCTGCCGGCCGGCAGCCTGGTGGCGCTGGTCGGGCCCAACGGCGCGGGCAAGTCGACCTTGCTGCGGGCGTTGGCAGGGCTGGAGCGGATGAAGGGCGGCTTGAGCCTGGATGGCCAGGACGTGACCCGGCTGAGCTTCGCCGAGCGCTCGCGACGGCTGGCCTACATGCCGCAGCAACTGCCCCCCGGGATTGCCCTTGGGGTGCTGGAAAGCATTGTCGCGGCGCTGCGCGTGAGCGGTGCGGATGACCTGCTTGGCAACGCTTACGAGGCACTGCGCCAGTTGGGGGTCGAGGCGCTGGCCGAGCGCTCGCTCGACAGCCTTTCAGGTGGCCAGCGGCAGCTGGTGGCACTGGCGCAGTTGCTGGCGCGCAATCCGCAAGTGCTGTTGCTCGATGAGCCGACCAGTGCGCTGGACCTGCATTACCAGCTGCGGGTGATGGGCGCGGTGCGCGAGCGGGTGGTGGCGCACCGGTTGCTGGCGGTGGCGGTGCTGCATGACATCAACCTGGCGGCTGCCCATGCCGATTGGCTGGTGGTGTTGCGTGAGGGCAGGGTGGTGGCGTGCGGGGCGCCGCAGGAGGTGCTGCAGCCTGCGTTGCTGGCCGAGGTGTATGGCGTCGAGGCGCGGGTCGAGCGTTGTTCGCAAGGGCGCCTGCAGGTGCTGGTGGACCGGGCGTTGGCCTGATTTTCCGGGCTGACACGGTCATGTGTGGGAGCGGCCTTGTGTCGCGAAAGGGCTGCACAGCAGCCCCGGCAATTTGTGCTGGGGCGAAGATTCTGGGGCCGCTGCGCGCCCCTTTCGCGACACAAGGCCGCTCCCACAAGGGAATGCGCAATACCTGTCAGTTTTCAGTCCGGCAACAACCGATCCCGGCTGTTGGACAGGTGCAGGCAGATCGCCGCCCGCGCCGCATCCGGGTCCTGCCGGCAGATGGCATTGAGGATCGCCTCATGCTCGAGGTTGGCCAGGTACGCATGCCGCGCCAGCCTGGCCCCGGCGCGTTCGGCCAGGGCCATGCGGTTACGCGGGATCAGGCCATTGCCCAGCTGCGCCATCATCTCGCTGAAATACAGGTTGCCGGTGGCCTCGGCGATCAACAGGTGAAAGCGCCGGTCCGCCTCGATGCAACTGTCCCCGGCCGCCGCCAGGTCCTGATAGTCATCCAGCGCCTTGCGCATGCGTGCCAGGTGTTCGTCACTGCGGCGCACGGCAGCGAGGGCGGCCGCCTGGCCCTCCAGGCCGATGCGCAGTTCCAGCAGGTCACGCACGCTCGCGGCGTTCTCTGCCCCCACGCGCAAACCCGCCTGGCCTTGGCGTTCCATCACGAACGTGCCGATGCCATGGCGTGGTTCCACCAGGCCTGAGGCCTGCAACTTCGACAGTGCTTCGCGGACCACGGTGCGGCTGACGCCATGCTCGCGCACCAGGGTGTTCTCCGACGGCAGCTTGTCCCCGGGCTTGAAGGTGCCCAGCAATATCTGCTGGGTCAGGCTCGACACCAGATCATGGGCGCGGCTGTGGGTGCGTTTGGCAGGGGAAGTATCCATGGGGGTTCCGGGGTAGGGGTGCTTGTACGACAAGTTAACCATCAAAAATATTTTTTGCCTGGTTTTTCTCTGCATGGTGCAGGTCTGTTTATAGCTTTGTCTGCACGTTCGTAACCATATTGCGATTTATCAGCTTGTATTTTGCTATTTAGGCGACATTCGGCATCTTGTCGTACAACCCCGCTGCGAATATGCTCCGTTCCACTGTCATGTCAGACAACTTCGACCCGCACAAAAACAATTAGTGGGAGATCCACAAGTGAACGACACCCTCGCTCCGTCTGCCCGGAATGAAGGCGACGCTTTGGCCAGTGCCGTGGCCAAGGTCAAGCGCCACGTCCTGCCGCTGTTCGTCATCATGTTCATCGTCAACTACCTCGACCGCGTCAATATCGGCTTTGTCCGTCCGCACCTGGAAAGCGACCTGGGCATCAGTGCCGCCGCCTTTGGTTTCGGTGCCGGGCTGTTCTTCATCGGCTACGCGTTGTTCGAAGTGCCCTCGAACATGCTGCTGCAAAAGGTCGGTGCGCGGCTGTGGCTGACCCGCATCATGTTCACCTGGGGCCTGGTGGCCACCGCCATGGCCTTCGTTCAGAGCGAAACCCAGTTCTACGTGCTGCGCTTCCTGTTGGGTGTTGCCGAGGCAGGCTTCTTCCCCGGTGTGATCTATTACTTCACCCGCTGGCTGCCGGCCGCCGAACGCGGCAAGGCGATCGCCATCTTCCTCAGTGGCTCCGCCTTGGCGTCGCTGATTTCCGGGCCGCTGGCCGGTGCGCTGATGCAGATCCAGGGCCTGGGCCTGCATGGCTGGCAGTGGATGCTGTTCATCGAAGGCATGGCCTCGGTGACCCTGTGCTTCTTCGTGTTCTTCTGGCTCGACTCCAAACCGCAGGATGCCAAGTGGCTGAGCCAGGCCGAACAGGACGCGCTGGTTGCGACCATCGACCGTGAGCAGCGTGAACGGGAGGCCGTCGGCGCGGTGAAACCGTCGACCTGGAGCCTGCTCAAGGACCGCCAGATCGTGCTGTTCTGCCTGATCTATTTCTGCATCCAGCTGACCATCTACGCCGCCACCTTCTGGCTGCCGAGCATCATCAAGCGCATGGGCGACCTCAGCGACCTGCAGGTCGGCTTCTTCAACTCGATCCCATGGCTGATCTCGATCATCGCCATGTATGCCTTCGCCGCCGGTTCCACGCGCTGGAAGTTCCAGCAGGCCTGGGTGGCCGGTGCCCTGCTGGTCGCTGCCATCGGCATGTTCATGTCCACCACCGGCGGCCCGGTGTTTGCCTTCGTCGCGGTGTGCTTCGCCGCCATCGGCTTCAAGTCGGCCTCGTCGCTGTTCTGGCCGATTCCGCAAGGCTACCTGGACGCCCGCATCGCGGCGGCAGTGATCGCCTTGATCAACTCGGTCGGCAACCTCGGCGGCTTCGTCGCCCCCACCACCTTCGGGCTGCTCGAACAGCAGACCGGGTCGATCCAGGGCGGGCTGTATGGCCTGGCGGTGACCTCGGTGCTGGCGGCCATCGCCATCTTCTTCGTACGCATTCGCCCGAAGGGCGCTCCTTCTGACGACCTCAAGGCGCCTTCGGCCTTGGGCCAGACCCACTGATGACTGCGAGACAACAACCATGAATATGCAGACCAATCCCGCCGTTCACACCAGCACCCCCGTGGTCACCGAGCTGCGCGTGATCCCCGTGGCGGGCCACGACAGCATGCTGCTCAACCTCAGTGGCGCCCATGGCCCGTACTTCACCCGCAACGTCGTGGTGCTGCGCGACAGTGCCGGCAACACGGGCCTTGGCGAGGTGCCCGGTGGCGAGAAGATCCGCCAGACCCTGGAAGACGCCCGCAGCCTGGTGGTCGGCCAGCCGATCGGCCACTACCAGCGCGTGCTCAATGCCATGCGCCAGACCTTCGCCAACCGCGACGCCGCCGGCCGCGGCCTGCAGACCTTCGACCTGCGCATCACCGTGCATGCGGTGACGGCCATCGAGGCGGCGCTGCTCGACCTGCTCGGCCAGCACCTCAACGTGCCGATGGCGGCGCTGCTCGGCGAAGGCCAGCAGCGCGAGGCGGTGAAGATGCTCGGCTACCTGTTCTACATCGGTGACCGCCAGCAGACCGACCTGGCCTACCGCAACGAAGCCGATGCCGATGACGACTGGTTCCGCCTGCGCCACGACAAGGCCCTGACCCCGGAAGCCGTGGTGCGCCTGGCCGAAGCCGCCAAGCAGCGCTATGGCTTCAGCGACTTCAAGCTCAAGGGCGGCGTGCTGCGTGGCGAGGAGGAAATGGAAGCGGTGACGGCCCTGGCTGAACGTTTCCCCGAAGCGCGCATCACCCTCGACCCGAACGGTGCCTGGTCGCTGAAGGAAGCCATCGCCCTGTGCCGCGACAAGCACGCTGTGCTGGCGTATGCCGAAGACCCGTGCGGTGCCGAGAACGGCTACTCGGGGCGTGAAGTGATGGCCGAGTTCCGCCGTGCCACCGGCCTGCCGACGGCCACCAACATGATCGCCACCGACTGGCGGCAGATGGGCCATGCGATCCAGCTGCAGTCCGTGGACATCCCCTTGGCCGACCCGCACTTCTGGACCTTGCAGGGTTCGGTGCGGGTGGCGCAGATGTGCAACGACTGGGGCCTGACCTGGGGCTCGCACTCGAACAACCACTTCGACATTTCGCTGGCGATGTTCACCCAGGTGGCAGCGGCGGCGCCGGGTGAAATTACAGCCATCGATACCCACTGGATCTGGCAGGACGGCCAGCGCCTGACCCGTGATCCGCTGCGCATCGTCGATGGCCATGTGCGGGTGCCGGCGCGGCCGGGGCTGGGGGTGGAGCTGGATGAAGACCAGCTGGCCAAGGCCCATGAGTGCTACCGCAACATGGGGCTGGGGGCGCGGGATGACAGCGTGGCGATGCAGTTCCTGATTCCGGGTTGGAGCTTCGACAACAAGCGGCCTTGCCTGGTGCGATAAGGCCACAGGCCTCTTCGCGGGCAAGCCCGCTCCCACAGGTACTGCCAAATCCCTGTGGGAGCGGGTTTACCCGCGAAGAGGCCGGCACAGATTATCCCTTCTCAAAAAAGGCCCGCGCCATCTCCACAAAGCCCCCGAGCACCGGGTTCGGGTTGTCCCGGCAAAACGCCAGAAAGATCTCCGCCTGCTGCTCCATCCCCACCAACGGCTTGAACACCACCTGTTCCAGGCGCAATGCCTGCGCCGAAGCCGGCACCACCGCGCAACCCAGCCCGACATTGACCAGGCCCAGGATCGAATGCGTCTGCCCCAGCTGATGCAGATACCGCGGCTGCACTTCATGCCGGGCAAACAGGTTGGCAATGCGGTCATGGAAATAGCGCCCTTCGTTGGCGCTGTACATCACGAACGGCTGCCCATCGAAGTCGCTCGGCCTGAGCCGCTCGCGTGCCGCCAGCGCATGCCCGGAGGGCAGGGCGGCGACGAACGCTTCGCGGTGGACCGGCAGGTATTGCACGCGCGCACTGGGCAGCACCTGGCGCACCAGGCCGACATCGATCAGGCCGGCCTCCAGGTCATGCACCTGGGTGGAAGAGACGCGCTCGCTGAGCACCAGCTCGATGTCCGGCAAGGTCTGCCCGGCGTGTACCAGCAAGCGCGGGATCATGCTGTAGGCGCCGACAGCGGTGAAGCCCAGGGTCAGGCGGCCCGCTTCGCCATGGGCGATACGCCGCGCCGACTGGCTGGCCGATTCGGCAACTTGCAGGATACGCCGGGCATCTTCGAGAAAGCTTTGCCCGGCCAGGGTCAGGCGTGCCTGGCGGTTGTTGCGCTCCAGCAACAGCACACCGAGGGAATGCTCCAGCAGCTGGATCTGCCGGCTCAGAGGCGGCTGGGTCATGTGCAGGCGGGTGGCGGCGCGGCCGAAATGCAGCTCTTCGGCGACGGCGACGAAGCAGCGCAACTGGTGCAGCTCCATGATTCAATTCCTGAATTATTCGATCCACTAACTATATTAGACCTGTATCAAATGCGGGCCTAGCATCGAGTCATGTCTTCGAACTGCCGGATGCCCAGGATGAACAACAATCCAATCGACGTACTGTTGACCCAGCCCGTGCCAGAGACCATCGATGCCCAGCTGGTCAGCGCGTACCAGGTGCATCGCCTGTACCAGCATGCCCACCCGCAACAGCTGCTCGCCGAGGTCGGCCCGCGCATTCGCGGTGTGGTCACCGGCGGCGCCAAGGGCCTGTCGAACGCGCTGATGGACCAGCTGCCGGCCCTTGAGATCATCGCCATCAGCGGTATCGGCACCGACGCCGTGGACCTGCGCCACGCGGCCAGCCGCGGCATCCACGTCACCACCACACCGGGCGTGCTTACCGCCGATGTCGCCGACCTGGCCATGGGCCTGATCATCAGCACCCTGCGCCGCCTGGGCGAGGGTGAGCGGCTGGTGCGCGACGGTTTGTGGGGCACGGTCAACCTGCCCTTGGCGCGCAAGGTAAGTGGCATCGAACTGGGCATCGTCGGCCTGGGCGAGGTCGGCAAGGCCATCGCCCGGCGCGCCGCTGCATTCGACATGCGCATTACCTACAACGGGCGGCGCGAGCAGCCAGAGAGCGGTTACCGCTATGAGGCTGATCTGGTCGAGCTGGCGCGGTCGGTGGATGTGCTGGTGGTGGCAGCCAGCGCCGATGGCGGGCAGGTGCTGGTGACGGCAGAGGTGCTCGATGCACTGGGGCCGCAGGGGTACCTGGTGAATGTGGCGCGCGGCAAGTTGGTCGATGAAGACGCGCTGGTCGAGGCGTTGCGTGAACAGCGCATCGCCGGGGCCGGGCTGGATGTGTTCGTCGACGAGCCGTATGTGCCGCCGGCGCTGCGTGACCTCAATCAGGTCAGCCTGCAACCCCATCGCGGCAGCGCCACGCTGCAGACCCGGCTGGAAATGGGGCGCATGGTGCTGGCCAACCTTGAGGGCTGTTTCAGGGGCGAGGCGCCGCCGAACCGGGTGATCGACCTTTAGGGCCCTTTCGCGGGCAAGCCCGCTCCCACAGGTACCGAGCTGTACCTGAAGACAGCACTGAACCTGTGGGAGCGGGCTTGCCCGCGAAGAGGCCGGTACAGGCAACACAAGGCCCCCAGGGCCACACCTTCTCCGTACAAGAACTACCGCTTCCACCGAGAAGCAAGAGGGTCCACATGAACAGCAAATCCGCCGTCGCCGCATCGCAGGCCGTGGCCGGGATCGGTCGCCATCGCTTCCTGGTCCTGGCGCTGATCTTCGTCATCACCGTCATCAACTACGCCGACCGCGCCACCTTGTCGATCACCGGCACCGAGGTACTGAAAGACCTGGGCCTCGACCCAGTGATGCTGGGCATGATCTTCTCGGCCTTCGCCTGGGCCTACGCCCTGGGCCAGGTCCCCGGCGGCTGGCTGCTCGACCATTTCGGCGCGCGCCGAGTGTATGGCATCAGCCTGATCCTCTGGTCACTGTTCACCCTGCTGCAAGGCACGGTTGGCTGGCTGGGCCTGGCCGGGGTGTCGGCGGCGGTGGCGCTGTTCTCCATGCGCTTCATGCTCGGCCTGGTGGAGTCGCCGGCGTTCCCGGCCAACTCGCGTATCGTCAGCTGCTGGTTCCCTACCCGTGAACGCGGTACGGCGTCAGCCTTGTTCAACTCGGCGCAGTACATGGCGGTGGTGGTGTTCGCCCCGCTGATGGCGTGGATGACCCACACCTTGAGCTGGGAGCAGGTATTCATCTGGATGGGCGTGCTGGGATTGGTGCTGAGCGTGGTGTGGTTCCGTCTTTATCACGAGCCGCACAGTGCACCGGGGCTGAGCCGCGAAGAGCTCGACTACATGCGTGAAGGCGGTGCCCTGGTCGATCTGGAAAAGGAACGCAAGACGGCCAAGAGCAAACCGACCCGCGCCGAGATCGCCCAGCTGTTCACCAGCCGCAACCTGTGGGCGGTGTACCTGGGCCAGTACTGCATCACCGCGCTCACCTACTTCTTCATCACCTGGTTCCCCATCTACCTGATCAAGGGCCGTGGCATGACCATCATGGAAGCCGGCTGGGTCGCCGCGCTGCCGGCCATCTGCGGCTTCACTGGCGGCATTCTTGGCGGCTTCGTTTCGGACTGCCTGATCCGCCGCGGCGTGCACCCGTCCAAGGCGCGCAAGACCCCGTTCGTGATCGGCATGGCACTGTCCACCAGCCTGGTGCTGGCCAACTACGTGGATGGCAACGCGGCGGTGATCGCCCTGATGACCCTGGCCTTCTTCGGCAAGGGCCTGGCGGCGGTGGGCTGGGCGGTGCTGTCGGACGTGGCGCCGAAGAAGATGGTCGGCCTGTGCGGTGGCGTGTTCAACGGTATCGGCAACATCGCCGGCATCGTCACCCCGCTGGTGATCGGTTACGTGGTAGCGAGCACCGGCTCATTCCACAACGCACTCTGGTTCGTGGCCGCCCATGGCGTGCTGGGGATCTTCGCTTACCTGTTGCTGGCCAGGCGCTTCGAGCGCACCGGGCAGGCGTAGGCAGACGCCTGAGCAACAGAGGCCCCGGGAGACCGGGGCTTTTTTGTGCCTGCGACAAACATATCCAAATGAAAAACAAAAGCTTCAGGCGTTCCTCTGGCGTAATCGGATATGCCATTCGCGACATCTGGCGTTTCTGGAAATTCGCTGTCGTGATCGAACAGTTCCGAGGCGTTCTCGTGTAATTTCCCACAGCCTCGCGGGGCTTAAATGAAGCCCGAACCACACCGGCATCTTGCTCTGTGACGTGTGCCAAAGATCAACAACAGAGCACCAGCAACGTGTCGACTTATTGATTTGAAAGGAGATATTTTCGCCTACGCCTGCCCGTCCTTCCTTGTGTCAGCAAAAAGAGAACAAGATCAATGAACACCGTGGGATCTGATGGCAACCTTGCACAAGGTTTCAAGCCGCGTCATGTAACGATGCTGTCCATTGCGGGCATCATCGGTGCCGGACTTTTCGTAGGCTCCGGGCACGCCATTGCGGCGGCCGGGCCAGCCACCATTATTTCGTATTTCGTGGCCGGGACCTTGGTGGTACTGGTCATGCGCATGCTCGGCGAAATGGCCGTGGCGCATCCGGACACTGGATCGTTCTCCACCTATGCTGACCAGGCCATCGGCCGCTGGGCCGGCTATACCATCGGCTGGTTGTACTGGTGGTTCTGGGTGCTGGTGATCCCGATCGAGGCACTGGCGGCGGGGCATGTGCTCAATGCCTGGTTCCCCGATATCCCCAGCTGGATCTTCGCCCTCGCCTCGGTGCTACTGCTGGCGGGCACCAACCTGTTCAGCGTGGCCAAGTACGGCGAGTTCGAGTTCTGGTTCGCCATCCTCAAGGTCACGGCGATTCTCGGCTTCATCGGCCTCGGCTTCGCGGCGCTGATGGGTTGGCTGCCGAACCGTGAGGTCAGTGGTTTGAACGGCTTGATCGCCGAGCATGGCGGCTTTGCACCGAAAGGTTGGTCTGCAGTCATCGGTGCGTTCATCACCGTGATGTTCAGCTTCATCGGCACCGAGGCCGTGACCATCGCCGCCTCCGAATCCAGCGACCCTTCGCGCAACATCGCCAAGGCGACCCGCTCGGTGATCTGGCGGATCAGCACCTTCTACATCCTGTCGATCTTCGTGATCATCTCGGTGGTGCCGTGGAATGACCCGCAGCTGGCGGTGGTGGGTTCGTACCAGCGCGCACTGGAAATCATGAACATCCCCAACGCTGCCTTCATGGTGGACCTGGTGGTGCTGGTGGCAGTGACCAGCTGCATGAACTCGTCGATCTACATCGCCTCGCGGATGATGTACTCGCTGGCCAAGCGTGGCGACGCCCCGGCGTTCCTCAACAAGACCTCCAAGGTCGGTGTGCCTCGTGCCGCCGTGTTCGGCAGCACCCTGATCGGCGCTGCCATCGCGGTCCTCAACTACTTCGCACCCAAAGGCGTGTTCGAGTTCCTGCTGGCCAGCTCCGGCGCCATTGCGCTGCTGGTGTACATGGTCATCGCCATCTCGCAGCTGCGCATGCGCCGCCGCCTGGAGCGCGAGAACACCGAGTTGAAGTTCCGCATGTGGCTGTTCCCGTACCTGACCTGGGCAGTGATCATCTTCATCGCCGGCGCGCTGGCGGTGATGATGTACACGCCTGAGCACCGGGCGGAAGTGAGTTCGACCTTGGGCCTGGCGATCGTGATTTCCTTCCTGGGGATCGTCACCTCGCGGGGCCATGCGCAAACGGTGGGGGCGCGGTCGATAGGGTGATTGAGTTCACCTTGCAACAAGGGCGAGGGCACCAGTGGATGGGTGCCCTTGTTTTTTGTATTTGAGGTGATGTTTTCAGCTCACGGCGATCAGTTACAAGATCTAATCCCCCACCATTTCGATGTACCTGGTCACCGCAGGCGCTTTCTCGAAGCGCCGGTGAACCAGGCTCAACCACGAGCTTGCCTGGTAATCGGCAATCCGCCGGTAGTTCACCTGCGGCAGGCTGATGCGCTGCACCACCGACTCTGGCACCACGGCGATCCCTTGCCCCAGCGACACCAAGGTAATCACCGCCACCAGGCTGCCCGGTTGTGGCCCCAGCCGTGGGACGAAGCCACCCTGCGCCGCCGCCTCCAGCGTGCCGGAAATCTGCTCAGGCAGGATGAAGGTCTCGTTGGCCAGGCGCGCTGCCGGAATCTGCGCCAGCTCGTTGATTCGTGAGCTGGCGGGCAGAGCGAGCACGAAGCCTTCCTGATGCAAGGCGATGGCTTCGAGTTCTTCTGGCAACTCCATCGGCGAGCGCACATAGGCCAAGTCGAGCAGGCCATCACGCACCATGCCCGGCAGTTCGGCCATGGGCAGTTCACGGATGTTCAGGCGCACGTCGGGGTGAGCATCGCTGAAGCTGATCACCTGCCGCTGCAACATGCCCGAGTACGCCGCCGACGCCACGTAGCCCAGCTCGATGCGCCCGCTTTCACCACGCCCTGCACGCTGCGCGCCCAGCTGCGCGGCATCGAACTGGCGCACCGCCTGCTCGGCTTCGATCAGCAGCGCCTGGCCGGCGGCGGTAAGGTTCACTTCGCGCTGATTGCGCTCGAACAGCCGCACACCCAGCTCGCGCTCCATGTCCTGAATCTGCCGGCTGAGGGTGGGCGGGGCGATGCCCAGCTGCTCGGCGGCACGGGTGAAGTGACCGTGACGGGCGACGCAGAGGAAGTAGCGGAAGTGACGGATTTCCATGCGGTGTTACCTGCAGGCTAATGACGCGATCCCTTGAGGCTAACAAGCTTCGAGGCTGCTGGCATTAAGGTGAGCCCAACATGCAGGGGACCGCTGCGCGGCCCATCGTCGGCAAGCCAGCGCCCACAAGGCTATGCGTTCCCTTGTAGGAGCGGCCTTGTGTCGCGAAAGGGCTGCAAAGCAGCCCCGGCGATCTCAATGGCCAGCCAACCAGCTCAAACCTCGGAGCCTATCCATGCCTTCTGCACGCTTCACCCTGCTCACCGCCTCCCTGGTCTGCGCCCTGATCATCCTCGACACCAACATCGTCGCCGTCAGCCTGCCCAGCATCGCCCGCGACCTGTCCGGCTCGTTCGCCGATATCGA
>Ga0105251_10000724_pt1 | contig 30418 bp, 26 predicted proteins | sample KBSS64metaG_FD_80424 | JGI IMG/M metagenome (GOLD analysis project Ga0105251, IMG submission 80424) | Switchgrass rhizosphere microbial communities from Kellogg Biological Station, Michigan, USA - KBS S6-4 metaG | ecosystem: Host-associated > Plants > Roots > Rhizosphere > Soil | place...
GGGCGACCTACTTTCTTTCGGGAAAGTAGGCAAACCATTTGCTCCTGGCTGGGCCTCGACTTCGTCTCGGTTCCCTCGCTCCGGCGCCGTTCCGGGGGCACGCTGTGATGGGCCATCCATGGCCCGCACGGCTTTCGCGGCTTCCTGCCGCTCATCCCCCTACACGACGCCTGCGCTCGGCCTGGCGCCTTTACGTCGCGTTCGGCGGTGTCTGGGCCATCGCGTATGAAGATCAAAAGCCAAATCAAAATCTAAAACACACCACCGTCCCGTAGCAGTCCGGCTTGCCGGCGTCGGCGCCCTCAAAATCGCCATCGCCGGCAAGCCGGACTGCTACGGGATGTGTGGCGCGGTTGCGATCTGTTTCTGGCCGCAGGCCGTGGGAGCCGGCTTGCTGGCGAATGCGATCTTGAGGACGCTCCCGCCGGCAAGCCGTGCTGCTACGGACGGCGTTTCACGCGCCGCCGAAGGCAATGGCAAGGCCGTGTTGTCTCAAGCCACCGAAGCCTGCAGCTTCACCTCCCGCTCGGGCTTGAGCAGTGGGGTCACGCCGAGCATCACCACCAGCACGGCGAACAACAACTCATACCCCGGTCCATACCCCCCGGTGACATCCCTCAGCACGCCGAAGCAGATCGGCCCCAGCGCGGCGATAAGGTAGCCGATGAACAACATGAACACCGTCCATGCCCCCGCCTGTTCGGGGGTGGCGGCGTTGTCCAGCGGCAGGGTCATGGCCACGGTGAAACCCATTCCCAGGCCAATCGCCGCCAGCACCACGTAAAGCACCGGCGCCCAGTTCGGCGCGAAGGCCATCCCGGCGATGCCCAGCGCCGCGAGCAGGGTCGACAGGCCGACCAGTGCACGACGGTCGTGAGCCTGCCCCGGAATCAAGCCCGCGCCCACACTGGCAATCGCAAACACCGCTGTGAACATCCCCAGCAACACACCCGACGGCAACGACGTCACCCCGGTCTCGGACGATGCAGGCGCCAGCCAGGCGAACAGCGCATACACCACGAACTGCCCGGCACCGAAGTTGAAGGCCACCAGCCATGCCTGGCGGTTGCCCCACGGCAGGCGTGCGCGTTGGGTGGTGGGTTTGGATGGTGTGGTGTTCGTGGCGAAGCGCCGGGCCATCCACAGCCAGCTGATGACTGCCGTGATGCACAGCAGCGCCCAGATGCCGGCGCCCACGCGCCAGTCCTGTGCCAGTTGCGCAACCGGCGCGGTAAAGACCGCCGCCAGCGTTGCGCCAAGGCTCAGGCCTGCGGCATAGATCCCCATGAACAGCGCCGCGCGGTGAGGAAAGTGCGCCTTGATCCAGCCACCGATCAGCGCCCCGGCAATGGCGATGCCGACGCTCGCCAGAAAGGTGCTGGCCAGCAGCACAAACGTCCCTGGCGATACTGCCCGCAACACCGTCGCCACCCCAAGCAAGGCCAGTGCCGCCACCACACAACGGTCGGTACCGAAGCGCCGTGCCAGGTTGGGTGCCATGAGCGCGAACACGGCCATGCACACGTCAGGAATGGAGGTGAGCAGCGCTGCCTGGGTGAAGCTCAGATCAAAGTGCTGCTGGATCAGTAACAGAATCGGCCCGATGGACACGATGGCCGGGCGCAGGGCGATGGACAGGACCAGCAGGCCAATAACCGCTGCCACCGTGTGCCTGGTGGCGGGTGAACCGGATGAATCGCTCATGTGCAAACCCTCGTACAGGTGATGAATGAGGGCAATGCTAATGATGGTTGGAAAGTGACAAATGCCAGATATTGTCGAGAAAGTGACAAATCTACTTGACGGCAACCCCTAGGCCGGGCGAGATATCCGCTGGCGACCGATGAGCCCAAAGCATGAAAAAAACCACCCCAACCCTCGCTGCCAACGCCGAGCGCAGCGTCGACTATCAGGATTATCGGGACGTCGTGCGCCCGATGACCGTGCTGGTGCGCAATCAGCAGACCGGCGAATACAACGTGCCGCATGTCCACCGCCATGGCCAGATCCTGTATGCCGCCAGCGGCATGATGCGCGCGGTCACCGAGGACGGCCTGTGGTTCCTGCCGCCCCGCCGTGCGCTGTGGATTCCGCCGGGCGTCGTCCACGATCAGTTGATGCTCAGCCCCGTGCGGCTGCGTTCGGTGTACATCGAGCCTGATCTTGCCGAAGGCTTTGGTGACAGCTGCAAGATCGTCGAGGTCTCGGTCATGTTGCGCGAGCTGATCCTGGCGCTGGCCGACCAGCCCATCGAATACCCGCAGGAGGGGCGCAACGCGCACATCGTCGCGTTGATTCTTCATGAGATCGCATCGGCGCAGAGCCTGCCGCTGCAGATACCCTGGCCGGTGGATCGCCGGCTGGTGACGGTGTGCAAGGCGATTCTGGATCATCCTGAACAACCGCAGTCGGTAGAGTTCTGGGCGGACAAGGTCGGCGCCAGTTCGCGCACGCTGATACGACTGTTCATCAAGGAAACCGGGCTGACGTTTCGTCACTGGGTGCAGCAGGTCAGGCTGGCCACGGCCATCGACCGGCTGGAGCAGGGGCAGTCGGTGGGCCGGATTGCGCGGGATCTGGGCTATGCCAGCCAGAGTGCTTTCAGTGCGATGTTCAGGCGGGTCATGGGCGAGTCACCGAGGGAGTTTCTGTCCCGGGAGTGAGGGGTTTTGTAAGGCAGTGTGTTGAAACGGCGCAAACCTACACTTCATTGCAAATCGGCGTTGTGCCGATACATCGACGACACATGGCGCTCTTATCGTCCGGGTTTGAACCCTGGAACGACCCAAAGGAGCACGCTCATGCCGCGGATCAACACCGGACTTTTCGCGACCGTCTGCGCCACCTTCATTTGCGCGGTCGGTGTGGCTGCCGCTGTGGTAGCTCATGCCGATGAAACCCCTGCCAACGCCTCGCCGATCTATGGCGTGACCATTCCCGACGGTTATCGCCAATGGCAGTTGATTGCCCCTGCCACCGAAGGCGCGCCACTCAACGAGATCCGCGCTGTGCTGGGCAACGACATTGCGGTGAAGGCTTACAAGGAGGGTACGTTGCCGTTTCCGGACGGCACCATCCTGACCAAGCTTGCGTGGAAGCACGCGCAGTCTGCCGAATTCGAGCCGGCCGGCGTGCCGGGTGCGGCCACCACCGTGCAGTTCATGGTCAAGGATTCGGTCAAGTACAAGGATTCAGGCGGCTGGGGCTTCGGTCGTTTCGTCAACGGCCAGCCGGTGGACGAGAAACAGCACCAGACGTGCCTGGGCTGCCACCAGGCCAAGGTCAAGAACCATGATCTGGTGTTCAGCCGCTGGGCGCCGTGATCCGGTGAGCCATCCCACCGACATCTCGTAGCACGGTATACAAATAAAGTTCTTGATCTTGATCTTGATCTTGATCTTGATCTTGCTTTTGATCTTCATGCGCGGTGGTGCAGGCGCCGCCGAACGCGACGTTAAGGCGCCAGGCCGAACGGAGGTGTCGTGTAGGGGGATGAGCGGCAGGGAAGCCGCTAGCCATGCTGGCCATGGACGGCGCTCAGATGGACGGGACGGCGTGCCCCCGGAACGACGCCGGAGTGAGGGAAGTCCGAAGGACCCCAGCCTGTCGCAAAGACCTTTTGGTTACTTTTGGGGCGAATGCCAAAAGTGACCCGCCGTAAGGGCGGAAGGGTGACTCAGCGTCACCCTCGGCAACGGATATGCTCACCAAATTACAAACCACCGTGACGCTCGCATTCGGGACATATCCGTTGTCGCGGTGGCTGGGCTTTAGGGTTTCGCCCCTTTCGGGCGACCTACTTTCTTCCGGGAAAGTAGGCAAACCATTTGCTCCTGGCTGGGCCTCGACTTCGTCTCGGTTCCCTCACTCCGGTGCCGTTCCGGGGGCACGCCATGATGGGCCATCCATGGCCCGCACGGCTTTCGCGGCTCCTGCCGCTCATCCCCCTCCACGACACCTACGCTCGGCCTGGCGCCTTTACGTCGCGTTCGGCGTCGTCTGCACCATCGCGCATGAAAATCAAAAGCAGAAGCAGGAGCTTAGGCGCGCCCGTAGCAGCACGGTGATCGACTCGATCAGACTGCCGCGTACGGCGGATAGTCCACATACCCCTTGGCACCGCCGCCGTAGTAGGTGTCGCGATCCGGCGTGGTCAAGGGCCAGCCGTTCTTGAGGCGGGCCACCAGGTCAGGGTTGGCGATGAAAGGCTGGCCGAAGCCTGCGAGGTCGATCAAGCCGGCGTCGACCAGGTCCTGGGCGCGCTCCAGGGTCATGTCACCGGCGAGGATCAGCGCGGTGTTGCCCAGTTGCGCCTTGCAGTGTTGCAGCAGGGTACGCAAGGCCTGTTCCTGGGCATCGGCGCCTTCCTGGGCGAGGAAGAAGTGCGACTGGTCCATGACATGCACGTACGAAATGCCGCGCTGGCTCATGCCGGCGCACAGTGCCGAGTAGGTTTCGTCGATTTCGGGATAGATCGGCATGTCGAACAGTTGGCCGTAGGGCGACACGCGGATGCCGACGCGGTGGGCGCCGATCCGGGCGATGACGGCGTCGACCACTTCGAACACGAAGCGCAGGCGGCCTTCCAGAGTCTGGGCCGAGTAGCGGTCGGTGCGGTCGTTGATCAGCGGGTTGAGGAACTGCTCGATCAGGTAGCCGTTGGCCCCGTGGATTTCCACGCCGTCGAAGCCTGCGTCGATGGCGTTCTGCGCAGCCTGGGCAAAGTCTTCGACCACGCGGCCGACTTCGTCAGTGGCCAGGGCGCGAGGGGTCGAGGTCGCGACGAAACCGGGCTCGCCGTCATCGGTGTAGCCGAAGGCGATGGCGCCTTCTGCGGGCTTGTTGGTGGAGCTGACCGGCGCCTTGCCGTCGACCTGGATCGAGGTGTGGGACACGCGGCCCACGTGCCACAGCTGGGCGAACATGCGCCCGCCGACACTGCGTACCGAGTCGGTGACCAGCTTCCAGCCTGCGATTTGCTCCGGGGTGAAGATTCCGGGGTTGAACAGATAACCCTGGCCTTCACGAGAAATCGGCGTGCCTTCGGAGACGATCAGCCCGGCGGTGCCGCGCTGGGTGTAATGCAGCGCGATCTGCGCGGTGGCGATGTCTTGCGGCGCCCGCGAACGGGTCATCGGCGCCATCACGAAACGGTTGTTCAGGGTCAGGCCGTTGAGGTCGTAGGGGGCGAACAGGTCATTCATAAAGGGGCTCCGGCTGCGCAATGGCAGGTGGTGGTGAAGAATGCAGCGATGGTAGAAGCTTGCTGAAACAGCCACAATGCAGCGCATTCGCAAAAGACCATTGCGATTTTAGCAATCGAAACGGAGCCTCGGCATGCACCTCAAAGCCCATCGTTTCTTCGCCATGGTGGCCGTGACCGGCAGTTTCTCCGCCACTGCACGGCACTTTCAGGTGCCGGCGTCTTCGGTTTCGCGCTTCATTGCGGCGCTGGAACGCGAAGTCGGACAGCAACTGCTGTATCGCAACACCCGCGCGGTGACGCTGACCGAGGCGGGCGAGCGCTATTACCTGCAAATCCGCGAAGTGCTGGACCTGCTGGACGCCGCCGACGAGCAAGTCACCGGCAAGGGCGGCGGGATTCGGGGACTGGTGCGGATCAATGCGCCGGTCGCGTTAGGGCATCTGCACATCGTCAAGCTGCTCGACGGCCTGTACCGGCGCTACCCGGAGCTGACCGTGGAACTGACGGTGTCGGATGTCTACATCGACCCGGTACAGGAAGGGTTCGACCTCACCTTCAGGGTCGGACACCTTCAGGATTCGGCGCTGATCGGGCGCAAGATCTGCGATCAGCATTTCGTACTGTGCGCCAGTCCCGCCTACGTGCAGAAGCATGGCGAGCCGAAGAACCCTGACGATCTGCGCAATCACCAGTGCCTGGTGTACAAAGGGTCGAGCGGTGCGCAGCGCTGGCATTTGCGCAAGACCGCCGGGGGTGCGGCGCAGGTCATCGACGTCAACGGGCCGCTGCGCAGCAATAATGCGCAGGTGCTGGTGGAGGCTGCATTGTCCGGCAGGGGCCTGGTGTTTTTCCCGACCTGGCTGTTCGAAAAAGCGCATTTCACCCAAGGCAAACTGGTGAGGCTGTTGCCGCAGTGGTGCGGGTCGGTGGAGGAGATCCCCAGCCCCATTCACCTGATTTCCCCCGAAAACCGCCTGCGGTCGCAGAAGACCCGGGCGGTCTGGGATTACTTCCTGGAGGCGATTGGCTCACCACCCTACTGGGATGACCTGGGCGATTGAGCGTCTGATGCCCGACTCGTCAGCCGGGCATTGAACCGAGCCTCAGCCAAGGTCGGCGAGCAGCGTCTGCAACCGGGTGCGACCCTGTTGGTCAAGCGGGAACACCGGCAGGCGCGGGGCGCCGACTTCCAGCCCGGTCATGCCCAGGCCGGCCTTGATCGTCGCAGGCAGACCGCCCTTGAGGATGAACTCCAGCATCGGCAACTGCCGGTAGAACGACTCCCGCGCGCCCGGCAGATCGCCTTCGAGGATGGCGTGGTACAGGTCAAGGGTGTGCGCGGCAATCAGGTTCGGCGCGGCGGTGCACCAGCCCTTGGCCCCGGCCACGAAAGCCTCCAGTGCCAGCGGGTTGCATCCGTTGTAGAACGGCACCTGGCCTTCGCCCAGTTGCTGCAGCTTGTGCATGCGCTGGATGTCGCCGGTGCTTTCCTTGACCATGGTCACGTTTTCCACTGCGCGCACGATCTTCAGGATCAGGTCCACCGACATGTCGGTGCCGCTGGTGGCCGGGTTGTTGTAGAGCATGATCGGCGTTGCGATGCTGTCGCCGATGGCCTGGTAATGCTGCAGGATTTCCTGCTCGCTGAGTTTCCAGTACGAAGCCGGCAGGACCATCACCGCATCGGCGCCATGGGCTTCGGCGAAGCGGGCACGCCCGATGGCCTTGGCGGTGGTGAGGTCGGACACGCTGACGATCACCGGCACGCGCTTGTTGACGTAGCCGGTGCTGAATTCGGCGACTTCCTGCCACTCGGCATCGCTCAGGTAGGCGCCTTCGCCGGTGCTGCCCAGTGGCGCGATGGCGTGCACGCCGCCTTCGATCATGCGGTCGATGGAGGCGCCCAGGGCGGTCAGGTCAAGGCCGGTGCCGTCAGCGCTGAACGGGGTGATGGTGTAGCCGATGATGCCGTGGATATCAGGGGTAGACATGTGCGGTGCTCCAGATGGTGATGGGCTCAGGCGAGGCAGTCGACGTGCTGGCGCAGGCTGCGGCGCACGTAATAGTTGAAGGCGGCGGCGTGGCGTTTGGGCCGGGAAATCCAGTCATGGGCCTCGTTGCCAAGGGCAGGCGGGATGGGCTGGATTTCACCAGCGGACATCGCCAGCAACTGCAACTTCGCAGCGCGCTCGATCAGCACCGAAATCACGCAGGCCTCCTCCACGGTGGTGCCGGTTGACAGTTGGCCGTGGTGGGAAAGCAGCACCGCGCGCTTGTCGCCCAGGGCTGCGGAAATGATCTCGCCTTCTTCGTTGCCCACCGGCACGCCGGGCCAGTCCTTGAGGAAGGCGCAGTCGTCGTAGAGCGGGCAGAGGTCCATGTGCGAGACGGCCAGGGGCACTTCGAGCATCGACAATGCGGCGATGTGCGTGGGGTGCGTGTGGATGATGCACTGCACGTCGGGGCGGGCGCGGTACACCCAGGTGTGGAAGCGGTTGGCCGGGTTGGGCATGCCGTGGCCTTCGAGCACCTCGAGGTCCTCATTGACCAGCAACAGGTTGCTGGCGGTGATTTCATCGAAGCCCAAGCCCAGTTGCTGGGTGTAAAAGGTGCCCGGTTGCTCGCCGCGGGCGGTGATCTGGCCGGCCAGGCCCGAGTCATGTCCGTTGTCGAACAGGATGCGGCAGGTCAGCGCCAGCTTCTGGCGGATCGTCCAGGTGTTGTCTTTTAACGTAGTATCCATCTTCGCGGTGGACTGCGAGATGAGGTGTTCTTTCGAGAGTTCCAGAGTTGTGGCCATTGCGGTGTCCTCATCAACAAAGGTCTGGGTCATTCGGGTGAAAGTCGGTGAGAGGGCTTTCAGGGCTTGAAATGACACAAAACAATCCTAATGACACAAGGTGTCATTGGCAACGTATAATTTTGCCGTTCGACGGAAAAACTGTTTATCCATGTCCATTCGTTTGAAGCTGCTGCGCAAGAAAATGGGAGTCACGCTGGAGGCGTTGGCTGAAAGCTCCGGCATGACCAAGAGCTATCTGTCCAAGGTCGAGCGTGGCCTGAACACGCCTTCGATTGCCGCTGCGCTGAAGCTGGCCAAGGCACTGCACGTCAATGTCGAAGACCTGTTCAGCGAGAGCGAGGCGAACCTCGACAGCTACAGCCTGGTACGCCACGACCAGCGTCGCCTGCTGACCAACAGCGAACAGGGCTCAAGCTATGCGGTGCTGGCCCATCAGGTCAGTGACCGCAACCTGCTGCCGTTCATGATGTCGCCGCCGGCCGAATTCGCCGGCACCACCTTCAAGGAGCACGTGGGCGAGGAGTTTCTGTTCGTCCACGAAGGCCGCGTCGAGGTGGACTTCATGAACGAACGGGTGATTCTCGAACGCGGCGACGCACTGCACTTCAACGCGCAGAAACCTCACAGATTGCGCTCAGTGGGCGAGGTGCAGGCGCAACTGCTGGTGGTCGTGCACAGCGAGAAGGACGACGACGCCTGAGCTACACCGGGTTGCGCCGTTCCTCGACCTCGGCCAGCACCGCCAGGTCTTTCTCGCCGTCGCCGTGATCGACGGCTTGCTTGAGGTTGGCGCGGATCATGTCGGCGCTGGGCATCTGCACCGACACCTGGCTAGCGGCGGCCAGGATCAGGTCCACGTCCTTGAGGCCCAGCACCGCCTTGAACGCGGCGGGTTCGTAGCGGCGTTCACCGATCAGCGCGCCGTAGCCGGAATAGACCGGCCCGGTGAAAATGGTGCTGGACACCAGGTCCACCAGATCCGCCGACCTCAGGCCATGGCGGCTGACCAGCACCGAGGCTTCGCTCATCGCCTGCACCGCTGACACCAGCAGGAAGTTGGTCGCAAGCTTCATGGCGTTGGCGGCCGAGGGCTTATCGCCCAGACGCCAGGTCTTGCGCCCGATCAGATCCAGCAGCGGCTGGACTGTGTCGATGGCCTTCTCGGGGCCGGCCGCGAGGATGTTCAGTTGCGCGGCAGCGGCGACGTTGGGCCGGCCCATCACGGGCGCGGCGATGTAGTCGACGCCCTGGGCCTGGTGCAGCTCGGCCAGTTCGTCGGCGAAGGTGACGGCGATGGTCGCCAGGTTGACATGGATCAGCGGCGCCTTGAGTTGCGCCAGCAGCCCGGAATCGATCAGCACCGAACGCAGGGCCTTGTCGTCGGCCAGCATGCTGAACACCACGTCGGCGGCAAAGGCCTGGGCGGGCTCGCTGACCGCTTGTGCGCCGAGTTCCACTAAAGGCTCAGTGGCCTTGGGCGAGCGGTTCCAGACCAGCAGTTGATAGCCGCCCTTGAGCAGGTTGGTGGCGATGGCCTGACCCATGTTGCCTAAACCCAGGAAACCGATTTTCATCCGATGTACCTCGTGGACGGGGAGAGTGGTAAGCCACTCTAGCACCGCCGACCGTTGCACGCGGTCATACCAAGGTGTCGGGAGGAGGGCGCGTCCGTTGCGCCCGCAAGGTTCAGTCCAGATGCTCTTCGGGACCGTCGTGCAGCAGGTGGAAGATGTTGCGCTTCATGCGGATGAATTCCGGGTCCATGACCATGTCCAGGTTGCGCGGACGGCCCATGGGCACGTCGAGCACTTCCTTGATCCGGCCAGGGCGCGCGCCCATGACGAAGATGCGGTCGCCCAGCAGGATGGCCTCGTCGATGTCGTGGGTGACGAACAGCACGGTCTTCTTGCTGTGCTCCCAGACCTTGAGCAGCAGCTGCTGCATGTGCAGGCGGGTCTGACTGTCGAGGGCGCCGAAGGGTTCGTCCATCAACAGGATCTGCGGATCGTTGGCCAGGGCCCGGGCGATGGCCACCCGCTGCATCATGCCGCCCGACAGCTGCTTGGAGTAGTTGTCGGCAAAGCGCAGCAAGCCCACTTCATTGAGGTAGAACTCGACAATCTCCTTGCGCTCGGCAGCAGGCATGCCACGGCGCTTGAGGCCGAACTCGATGTTCTTGCGCACGGTCAGCCAGGGAAACAGCGTGTAGCCCTGGAACACCATGCCACGATCCGCACCGGGGCCATCGACCTGCTGGCCGCCGACGTAGATGTCCCCTGACGTCGGTTCGGCAAGACCTGCGGTGAGGTACAAAAGGCTCGACTTGCCGCAGCCCGACGGGCCCACCAGCACAGCGAACTGCTGGTCGGGCACATCGAAACTGACCTTGTCCAGCGCGGTGAAGGTGCTGCCCGACGGGGTCTTGTACTGCAGCGTGACGTTGTCCACCCGCAGGCGCGGTGTGGCGGGCGCTGGCACCGGCATCGGCTGGAGACGGAGGGGTGAGGTTGCGGTTACTGAGCCCATGCGGCCACCTTCAGGCGAAGAAGTCGGAAAAGTTGATCGGTAATCAGGCCCAACAGGCCGATGACAGCGATCGCCAGGAAAATCACGTCAACCTGAAAGCCGCGCATGGCCTTGAGGCTCAGGTAGCCCAGGCCGCTGGATGCCGCGACCAGTTCGGCCACCACCAGGTAGGTCCAGGCCCAGCCCATGGTCACGCGCAGGGTGTCGAGCACACCGGGCAGGGACGCCGGCGCAATGACGTGCAGCACGGCATCGGTGCGGCTCGAACCCAGGGTGTAGGAGGCGTTTATCAGGTCCTTGGAAATGCCCTTGGAGACGTCGGCGATCATCACCAGTTGCTGGAAGAACACGCCAAAAATGATAATCGAGACCCGTTGCTCCAGGCCGATGCCGATCCACAGGATGAACAGCGGCACGAAGGAGGTCACGGGCAGGTAGCGGATGAAGTTCACCAGCGGTTCGAGAAACGCCTGCACCACCCGGAAACTGCCCATCATCAGGCCGATGGGCACGGCCACCACCGAGGAAATGATGAAGCCGACCATCACCACCTCAACGCTGGCCCACACGTGCGGCCCCAGGGTGCCGTCATGGGCCAGGCGCATGGCCGCCTCGAACACCGCCCCAGGCGTCGGCAGGAACATCGCCGGCACCACGCCGCCGTAGGAAAGGATCGCCCACAGGCCGATCAGCAGGACCCAGGCCAGGCCGCTGGCGCCCCAGATCACCTGCACCGGCAGGCTGGTCTTGGGCGTGAGGCAGCGGTTGAGCCATGAATTGCGCTTGGACATGACGTGCTCCTGAATTTATTTCGGGCTGATGTAACGGTTGTCGACCAGATCGTTGAAGCTGACGTTGAACGGCTTGCCCTGCAGCTCTGTGGCGGTTTCGTTGGCCAGCTTGATGACGTTCGCCGCATCGCCGCTGGAGCCATTGCTGCCTAGCAGTTTTTCGCTCATGGCCTGGTCATAGAAACGCACGCCCTTGGCCGCCGCTTCCAGCTCCTTTGGATCGGCCAGATAGCCACCGACGCCCTTGGCCATGATCGCGTAGGCTTCTTTCGGATGGTCCTTGGTGTACTGCACGGCCTTGTACAGGCCGGCCACCAGGGCCTTGACGTCTTGTGGCTGTTTCTCGATGACGTCGCAGCTCAGGGCGACCACATCGACGATCACGCCAGGCGTCGAGCTGCTGTCCACCAGCACCTTGCCTTGCTGCTTGTTGCGCACGCCGGTCAGGTGCGGCTCCCAGGTCACGGCAGCAGGCACGCGCCCGGCGATGAAGGCGGTGGCGGCGTCGTCGGCGGTCATGTTCTGGATGGTCAGGTCGCTCATCTTCATACCGGCGTTTTTCAGCAGGTAGTTGAGCCAGAACTGCGAGACCGACCCTTCGTTGACGGCCACGGCCTTGCCCTTGAGGTCTTTGAGGCTGGTCACGTCCTTGCCCACCAGCACGCCGTCGCCACCGTGGCTTTCATCGAGTGCGGCCACGGCCTTGAAGCAGAACTGCGGGCGGTACTTGAGGATTTCGTCGATGGTGGAGGCCGAGCCGGACAGCTGGCCCGAGGCCTGGGCGGCCATGTACATCGAGGCTTCTTCGATGGTCGGCAGCTCGACGGTCAGGCCTTGGTCCTTGAAGTAGCCAAGGTCTTGAGCCAGGTACAGGGTGCCGTAGCCGACCCAGGTGGTATGACCGATGGACAGGGTGCCGGCCTGGGCGCCGCCGACGATGCCGGCAGCCAGGGCTGTCACGGCCAGCGGACGCACACAACGCGATACGAAAGACTTGATCATGGAGCACTCCCGGATTGGTGTTTTTTAAAATCGTTATTCACGGGGCAGTGGGGCTAGACGCCAAAAACAGATAACGCTTGTGGCCTCTGACGGACCTTTTGCCTCTGTGGGCGAAGTTGATGTTGGCCGATGTCGAGGGATAGGAAAATTAGTAAATATGTGGTCCCTGATGAGGAAAAAACTGGGGTGAAAATCGTGCGCAAAGGTGGGGCGTGGGCAGCTCGGATGCGCCGAAAAATGGCACCCGTAGCAGTCCGGCTTGCCGGCGTCGGCGATCTTTCGGGCGCTGACGCCGGCAAGCCGGACTGCTACGGTTTTGTGGTGTGCCGAAGATGGGAGGCTCCCCGCCGGCAAGCCGTGCTGCTACGGGGTTTGTGGTGCGGTGGCGAGGGTGTGATTGCCTGGTGAAGGGGCCGGGGATGCGGGGCGCAACATCATGTGCGCAGCTTTCTCGCCGATCATGATGCACGGCGCGTTGGTGTTGCCGCTGATGAGGGTCGGCATGATCGAGGCGTCGACCACGCGCAAGCCCTGGATGCCATGCACCTTCAATTCGGGATCGACCACCGCCATCGGGTCGGTGCCCATCTTGCAGGTGCCCACCGGGTGGAACACCGTGGCGGCGTAGTCGCGCACGTAGGTCATCAACTGCTCATCGGTCTGCACCTGCGCGCCGGGCAGCATCTCCTTGCCGCGTATTCCGTCGAAGTGCTGATCGGCGAGGATCTTGCGCGCAAGTTTCAGCCCCTCGACCAACACCTTCGCGTCCTCGGGATCGGACAGGAAATTGAAGTCGATCACCGGTTTTGCATCCCGCCCCAGACGGATTTCGCCGATGCTTTTGGGGCGCAGCACGCACGTGTGCACGGCATAGCCATGCCCCCACTCGAACAGTCGCCCGCGATGGCTGCGGTAGCCTGGCACGAAGTGAAATTGCACATCGGGCAAAGAATCGGCCAATGGCGTGCGGGCAAAGCCTCCGGCTTCGACGTAGTTGGTGGTCAGCCAGCCCTTCCTGCGCGCCAGGTAACGAAACGGCGAGAGCAGAATGCTCGGCAGCGAGCCCAGGGAAAACCCCAGGGTCACCGGGCTTTTCGAACGTACGGTCACCAGCCCGTCGAGGTGATCCTGCAGGTTCTTGCCGACGCCCGGCAGGTCATGCTCAACCCTGATGCCTGCGTTATGCAGATCACTCGCCGGGCCTATCCCCGAGGCCAGCAACAGGCTCGGGCTGCCCAGCGAACCTGCCGACAGAATCACCTCGCGCCGCGCCTTCAATGCCATCGGCTGACCGTTGCAAATGACCTTCACGCCCTTGGCAACCCGTTGCTCGACCATCACCGATTGCACTGTGCAGTCGGTGATGACCGTCAGATTCGGGCGGTCCAGCACCGGTGTGACGAAAGCGCGATAACTCGACAGCCGCCGGGCGTTTTTCTGGGTCAGGTTGTAGATGCCGCAGCCTTCCAGGTGCTCGCCGTTGAAGTCATCGTTGTGTCGAATGCCTACCCGCTGAGCCGCCTTGACGAACAGCCGCGACACAGGATTGGGATCCCGCGCTGCTTCGACATTCAACTCCCCCGCAGTGCCGTGCAGACGCGGGTCCTGGCCCAGACGGTTGTTCTCCGACTTCTTGAAGAACGGCAGCACGCCATCCCAGTCCCAACCGGGGCAACCGGCCTGCGCCCAGCGGTCGTAATCGCTGGCGTGACCACGGATGTAGATCATGCTGTTCATCGAGCTGGATCCGCCCAATGCCTTGCCACGCGGGGTGTGCAGGCAGCGGCCATTGAGGTGCTGCTGCGGCGCCGAGAAGAAATTCCAGCTGTACTTCCTGCTCTTGTACAGCGTGATGGTCCCGGCGGGTGTCTGGATGCGCAGGCTGTTGTCATGGCTGCCGGCCTCGATCAGGCAGACCCGCACGGACGGATCCGCGCTCAGCCGGTTGGCCAGCACACAACCGGACGACCCGGCGCCGACGATGATGTAGTCGTATTCGGTGTTCATGGTAGGGCAAGCCTCAGCGCAACTGAAACCAGGTGGTCTTCAACTGGGTGTATTTGTCGAACGAGTGCAGCGACAGGTCGCGGCCGAAGCCCGATTGCTTGCCGCCGCCGAAGGGCACGCAGACGTCCAGCGCGTCCACCGTGTTCACCGACACCGTTCCTGCATTCAGGCGGCTGGCCACGCGGTGGGCGCGGTTGAGGTCGTCGCTCCAGACCGACGCCGCCAGGCCGTAGATGTGGTCGTTGGCCATCTGCACGGCCTGATCCTCGTTGTCGAAGGGAGTGATCGCCAGCACCGGGCCAAACACTTCCTCGCGGGACAGGCGCATGTCGCAGGTCACGCCGGTGAAGAGGGTAGGCTGGATGAAGTTGTCCGACCCGTTGATCGACACCCGGTCCCCACCCGCCACCAACTGCGCGCCACTGGCGCTGGCATCGGCGATGTAATCCATCACCCGTGTCGCCTGAGTGGCGTCGACGATGGCGCCCATCTTGCTCGCCGGATCCAGCGGGTCACCAGGTTGCCATTGCCGGGCTTTGTCGATCAGCCGCTCGACGAATTCATCATGAATCGAACGCTGCACCAGCAGCCGCGAGTTCGCCGAGCAGACCTCACCCTGATTGAAGAAAATCCCGAACGCGGCTTTTTCGGCGGCCAGATCCAGGTCCTGGCAATCGTCGAACACCAGGTTCGGGCTCTTGCCGCCGCATTCGAGCCATACCTGCTTGAGGTTCGATTGCCCGGCGTACTGCATGAAGTATTTGCCGACCTGAGTCGAGCCTGTGAACACCAGCGCGTCAACGTCCGGGTGCAGGCCCAAGGCGCGGCCGGCCTGTTCGCCCAGGCCCGTGACGACGTTGAACACGCCTTCGGGCACGCCTGCCTGCAGCGCCAGTTCGGCCAGGCGCAGCGCAGAGAACGGCGATTGCTCGGCGGGTTTGAGGATCACGCTGTTGCCGGCCGCCAGCGCAGGTGCGAGTTTCCAGGCGGCCATGTCCAGGGGGAAATTCCACGGCACCACGGCGGCGATCACCCCCAATGGTGCGCGGGTGATGGTGGCCAGCGTGCCGGGCCCGGTCGGGGCGACCTGATCGTAGAGTTTGTCCAGGCTTTCGGCGTACCAGGCGAACACGTGCGCAGCGCCGGGCACGTCGATGTTGAAGGCGTCCATCACCGGCTTGCCCATGCTCAGGGAGTCAAGCAGGGCCAGCTCTTCGCGATGGGCCAGAATCAGCTCGGACAACCGCAGCAGCGTCGCCTTGCGCTCCCGTGGCGGCATGCGAGCCCAAGGGCCGCTGGCGAAGCTCTGGCGGGCGGCGCGCACGGCGAGATCCACATCGGCGTCCGCGCAGGCCGCAACCTTGGCCAGCAGCGTGTTGGTGGCCGGGTTGATCACGGCGAGGGTGTCACCGCTCAGCGCCTGGTGGGCCTTGCCGGCAATGTTGGCCGTATCGATCAAACGTTGGTTTTGCGCCAGGCGCTGCCAGCTTTTCAAGTCCGTCACTGCTCACTCCCCGATGGCCTCTCTGGGCCATGTCAGTTATCCGTCGTGCCGATAGTGGAGGATGTGGGGAGAGCAGGAAATGAGGAAAAATGTCTTCGCTATCGATAAAAAAACTCGCCAGTTACGCACTACGCTGGTGCTGTCGTGCACCACTTTCTTTCAGCAGGACGGAGCAGGTTTTTTAGCCTCAATGGAGAGGAATTTGCTTGTTTCTCCAAGGCCTGTGACGTCGCAGAATAACGCGCACTATCCAGGTCACGGTTCAATCAAGTTTGAGGTAGCAATGGCAGCCTACAACCTGCGACAACTCAAGTATTTCGTCACCACGGTGGAGTGCGGCAGCGTCGCCGAAGCTTCGCGCAAGCTCTACATCGCCCAGCCGTCGGTCTCGACCGCGATCAAGCACCTGGAAGAAAGTTTTGCCGTGCAGCTGTTCATCCGCCATCACGCCCAGGGGGTGTCGCTGACGCCCAGTGGCGCGCGCTTCTACCGCAAGGCGCAGGAGCTTTTGCGGGTGGCCCACGAGTTCGAACAGAATGCCCTGGCCGACAACGACGTGGTGGCCGGGCAGATCGACATCGGCTGTTTCGAGACCGTTGCCCCGTTGTATTTGCCGCGCCTGATTGCAGGCTTCAGGGACCGCTGGCCCGGCGTGGAAATCCGCATTCGCGATGGCGAGCAACAGGAGCTGGTCCAGGCGCTGACGTCAGGCAGCATCGATCTGGCGATTCTCTACGAGCACGATCTGGACAGCACCATCGACACCGTGTCGCTGATGGCGCCGCAGCAGCCCTACGCGCTGTTGCCCGAAGGTCATCGCTTCGCTCATCAGGCAAAGGTGTCGCTCAATGACCTGGTGCTTGAACCCATGGTGCTGCTGGACGTGCAACCGAGCCGTACGTACTTCGTGAGCATCTTCGAAGAACGCGGGCTGACCCCGCACATCCAGTTCAGCTCGCCGTCCATCGAGATGGTCCGGGGTATGGTGGGACGCGGATTCGGCTTCTCGATTCTGGTGACCCGGCCGACGTCCGACTACACCTACGACGGGCAGAAACTGGTGTGCGTGCCACTGGCCGAGCAGGTCACCGGGTCCGGCCTGTCGGCCGCCTGGCTGCGCCGTGCGCAATTGACCAAGCCGGCGCAGTTGTTCGTGGATTATTGCCAGGAGGAGCTGGCGCCGAAGGGGCAGGATTGAGGGCATCTGACAACGGATGTGCTGCGACACAATTCCTGTGGGAGCCGGCTTGCTGGCGAAAGCGGTGTGTCATTCAGGACTGATGTAACTGACCCGACTCCTTCGCCAGCAAGCCGGCTCCCACAATCCATGACCTCTATCTCAAGGTTTCGATCATCCGCTGCAGCATCGCATCGCACGCCTCAAGCTGCGCAACGCTGACGAACTCGTCGGGCTTGTGCCCCTGGTCCATGCTTCCGGGGCCGCACACCACGGTCGGAATGCCGATGGCGTCGAACAGCCCGCCTTCGGTGCCGAAGGCCACGGTGGTAAAGGCGTCCGAGCCACAGAACTGTGCGATCAACTGCGCCGCCTGGCTCTTCGCATCGGTGGCCAGGCCCGGGTAGGCCGACAACTCCGAGAAACGAATGTCACTGCCGGGGTGTACCGCCTGCATGCGCGGCAGCACCTGCTCTTTCGCGTATTGCTGCAATTGCCGGGCAACCAGCAACGGATCGTCGGCGGGCAGGGCGCGCACTTCAAAGTCGAAGCGGCAGTCGGCGGGGACGATATTCAGCGCCTTGCCGCCGCTGATGACGCCCGTCTGCACGGTGGTGAAGGGCGGATCGAACCGAGTGTCGTGCCGTTCAGGACTGCGTAGCGTGGTGCCGATGCGGCCCAGCTCGCCGATCAGTTCGGCCGCATATTCGATGGCATTTACCCCCTGTGGCGCATAGGCCGAATGACAGGCCGCGCCGTGCACGTCGCAGCGCATCGCCAGTTTGCCCTTGTGCCCGAGCACGGGCTTCAGCTCGGTGGGTTCGCCGATGATGCACAGCAGTGGCTTGACGGGGCGCTGCTCAAGCTCGGCGAGCAGGGAGCGCACACCCAGGCAGCCAACTTCTTCGTCGTAGGACAGCGCGATGTGCACCGGCATGCGCAACGGCGCCGCGAGCAGGGCAGGCACCGCTGCCAGGACGCAGGCTATATAGCCTTTCATGTCCGCCGTGCCGCGCCCGAACAGCTTGCCGTCCTGTTCGCTCAATTCGAACGGCGCCACGGTCCAGGGCTGGCCGTCCACCGGCACCACATCGGTATGGCCGGACAGCACGATGCCCGGACGATCCGCCGGGCCAATGGTCGCGAACAGATTGGCCTTGCTGCGCACCTCGTTGTAGATCAGTTCACAGGGCACATCAAACTGCGCCAGATAATCACGAACGAACTCGATCAGTTGCAGGTTCGATTCACGGCTGGTGGTGTCGAAGCCCACCAGGGTGGCCAGCAGTTTCTTGCTGCGGATGGCGTTACTCATCGCCCGGCACGCCATAGCTCGGGGCCTTGGTCGGGTCCAGTGCGCGGGTGATGTAGTCCTGCATCTGCGGGCGGTAGTCAGCCCACAACTGCGCAAGCTTGCCGATGGGGTCTTGGTCCGCCCAGTCGACCCGCAGATCGATGATCGGCCAGGTCAGCTCGCCCACTACCACCAGCGCCGCCGAATGCACCGGGCCTGCTTCACCGCCGGCGGCCACCGCAGCCTGCATCGCCGCAATCAACCGATCAGCAAGCTGGCCGCCGCTGTTTTCGAAGGTCTGCACCAGGGTTTCGATCACGGCGCGGTCAGCCAGCATGTTGCCTGCGCCTACGCACTGCTCCCCGGAGATCGCGTTGTGCGTGCCAAGGGTCTGGCTGCCGCTGAAGTGCGCGGTCTGCCCCAGGTGGTCGATGGCGGTGAGCTGGCGAAACTGGCTGTAGCCGTTGCTGGTCAGCGCCTTGTCCAGCGCCTGGGCCGGCGACAGGCCGTTCTCCATCTGATCCAGGACTTGCGGGCCGAGGGCCGGGAGGGTGATGTTCTGCGTGGCGACAGCGCCAACCCCGGGGCGCAGCCAGGGGCAGCGGGCGCCGACGGCAATGCTGGAGGAGCTGATGGCGATGCCCAGTTGACCGGTTTCGGCGCAGCGGCCGACGATGGAAAACGTCATGGTGTGTTCGTCCTGTTTCGTCCTGACCTGCCATCCGGTACCCCGACAGTGCAACTGAATCTGCCGGGGTACGGGATGGGACATGGCTTGCATTCTGGAGATGCGCTGGCGCCTGCGAAACGAGGTTTTTTGTGGAGCCTGATTACCTAAAAACTTCTCAACAGTATTACAAGCGGCCGTACTCCCGGGCAGTACGGTCCACAGCGATGCGGGTCATGTCCACCAGTTCGTCCAGCTCGGCGCGGGTGGCGATCAGGGCCGGGGCCATGATCATGCGGCCTAGTGTCGAGCGGATGATGATGCCTTCCTCGAAACCGATGGTGCGGCAACGCCACGCGATGTCGTTTTCGTTGGCAAAACGCTTGCGTGTGGCCTTGTCCTCGGCAAACTGCAACGCTGCCACCAGGCCCACGCCCTGAACTTCCCCCACCAGCGGATGGTTGCCGAACACTTCGCGCAAACAGCTTTGCAGGTAAGGCCCGGTGTCAGTTTTCACCTGGGTGACCACCCCCTCATCGCGCAGGGCCTTGAGGTTGGCGATGGCCACGGCCGCAGCCACCGGGTGTCCGGAGTAGGTCAGGCCATGGGCGAACACGCCGCCTTTTTCCACCAGCGCCTCGGCCATGCGCCGCGACAGGATCAGGCCGCCCATGGGGATGTAGCCCGAAGTCAGGCCCTTGGCGATGGACAGGGTGTCAGGCTCGAACCCCAGGGCCTGATGGGCGAACCACTCGCCGGTGCGTCCGAAGCCGCCGATCACTTCGTCGGCGCACAGCAACACGTCATATTTGCGGCAAATGCGCTGGATTTCCGGCCAGTAGGTCGCTGGCGGGATAATCATGCCGCCTGCGCCCTGGAAGGGTTCGGCGACAAAGGCGGCGACCTTGTCCGCGCCCAGCTCCAGGATCTTGTCTTCCAGCTGGCGAGCGGCGCGCAGGCCGAATTCCTCGGGGCTCAGATCGCCCTCGTGGGCGAACCAGTAGGGCTCGTCGATGTGAGCGACGTCCGGGATGGTGCCGCCCATTTCATGCATGAACTTCATGCCGCCCAGCGCCGTCGCCGCCAAGGTCGAGCCGTGGTAACCGTTCCAGCGGCCGATCATGACCTTCTTCTCGGGCTTGCCCATGACCTGCCAAAACTTGCGCACGGTGCGGATCAGCACTTCGTTGGCCTCGGAGCCTGAGTTGGTGTAGATCGCGTGGCTGTAGTGCGGCGGCAGCAGGCTGAACAGCAGCTCGGACAGCTCGATCACCGCCGGGTGAGTGGTGTGGAAGAACATGTTGTAGTAGGGCAGTTGCTCAAGTTGCGCACTGGCCGCCGCGGCCAGGTCCTTGCGGCCATAACCCAGATTCGTGCACCACAGGCCCGACATCCCGTCCAGATAGCGCTTGCCGTCGTTGTCCCACAGCGCCAGCCGATCGCCCCTGACCATCACGCGCGGGCCTTCTTGGTTGAGGGCTTTCTGGTCGACGAACGCGTGAATGTGGTGGGCGGCATCGGACGCCTGATAGTCGCCCGTGCTGCGGCTGCTATTGCGTTCGGTATCGAGTTCGATGGACATGACGCTTCTCCTGGCTGACGGCGCCCTTAGGTAGGGTGCGGGCGGTGTTGTGTAATAAGTTTTGTCAGCTAAAAATATTTTTGTAAAGAAAATATTTGTGGAGAAAAACCGGATTCCGTACTCTGACCGCCACGATTCCCCATGCCAGAGCCCCCATGACCGGATTGCGAGAACGGCAGAAAGAGCAGCGCCGCCACGACATCGCCCAGGCTGCGCTTGCCTTGTTCAAGGCCAACGGCTTTGCCGCCACGACCCTTGAGCAGATCGCCAGCCAGGCAGGGGTGTCGGCGCCCACGGTGGTCAACTACTTCGGCGGCAAGCAGGAGATCCTGCTCACGCTGCTAAAAGCCCCGGACGAGCAGGCCATGAGCGAGGCGCGGGCCAATCTGGGTGAAAACTCCGACCCGCTGGAGGCCCTCTGCGAACTCGAAGGCCTGATGACCCGCTATCAGCTCCAGGCCATGCCGGCCTCGCTCTGGCGTGAGCTGGCGCCGTATCTGTTCACCGGTGAGCTGGCCGAAGCCTTCGGGCCATGGAACGCTGCCGTCGTCGAAGCTGCACGGTCGCTGCTGGTGCATTTCCAGCAGTTGGGCAAGGTTCGCGCGTCAGTCGACGTCGAGGTCGCGGCAACGCTGTTCAACCAGTACGCCAACCTTGCCTTCATTCGCCTGGCAACCGAGGGCGAACCTGACCGTGAGGCACACGCCAGGCACATGCGCAGCGTGTTGGGGTTGATCTGCCATGGGATGTTGAGCGAGTGACCTGACAGCAGGTCTTGGCAGGGCTCGCTCAGGGTCTACACTTACACGCCTTCCCCTAACGGGGCCAAGATCATCTGGCCACCGCCAGCAGCTTTCAGGTCCGCCAATGCCCGTGCCGACGATGGCCTTCCTACAGGAGGGCAGGAAATGGACGAGGCCAAACTTCAGGAATTCATGGGCAGGCTGGTGTCCGACATGGGCGCTGCGGCGATGCTCGCCAACGTCATCCTCGGCGACGAACTGGGGCTGTACAAGGCCATGGCCGACAGCCAGCCGGTGACACCCGACACCCTCGCCAGCCGCACCGGCTGCAACCCCCGACTGATCAAGGAATGGCTCAGTGCCCACGTGGCATCGGGCTACATGGAGCATTATGACGGGCAATTCGTGCTGCCCGAAGAACAGGCGCTGGCCCTGGCCATCGAGGATTCGCCAGTGTATGTCGCGGGCGGCATCATGGTGGTGGCGTCGATGTTCCACGACAAGGACAAGCTGGTGGCCGCCATGCGCGGTGACGGCGCCCTGGCCTGGGGCGATCACCATCCGTGTATGTTCAGCGGCACCGAGCGCTTCTTCAGGCCGGGCTACAAAAGCTTTCTCGTCGGCCAGTGGCTGCCGGCGCTGGACGGTGTGGTTGCCAAGCTTGAGGCCGGTGCGAAAGTAGCCGATATCGGCTGTGGCCACGGGGCCTCGACCATTGTCATGGCCAAGGCCTTTCCAGCCTCGCGTTTTGACGGTTTCGACTATCACGAGCCGTCCATCGCCACGGCGACTGACCGCGCCAGGGAGGGCGGCGTGAGCGATCGCGTCAACTTCGCCCAGGGCACGGCGAAGGATTACCCCGGCAAGGATTACGACCTGGTGTGCTATTTCGATTGCCTGCACGACATGGGCGACCCGGTCGGCGCGGCAAGGCACGCGTACCAGTCACTGAAGGCAGACGGCACGGTGTTGCTGGTCGAGCCTTACGCCAATGACAGCCTTGATCAGAACATCAACCCCGTTGGCCGTTTGTTCTACGCCGCCTCAACCTTCATCTGCACGCCCAACTCCCTGTCCCAGGAGGTGGGTCTGGGGCTGGGTGCGCAAGCGGGTGAGGTCAGGCTGCGCGGGGTGTTTGTCGAAGCAGGCTTTAAACACTTCAGGCGCGCGGCCGAGACGCCTTTCAACCTGATCCTGGAGGCGCGCAAGTAGCCCCGGAGCACAACGCCCGGCGCAAGGTGGCGTCGGGCGTGACGCTCATGGCCCTAGCTTTTTCCTGCTCTGCGACGACAAAAATCATAATTTCGCTATCCCCTGATCCTGCACAGAATGCGCCCACACCCGCCTTCGTGAAGGACACAGGTATGACAGCTGCAAACATAGAAATCGATACGCTCGTGGTCGGCGCAGGTCAGGCTGGCGTGGCCATGAGCGAGCACTTGAGCAAACTGGGTATCGCGCACCTGGTCCTTGAGCGCAACCGGATTGCCGAAGCCTGGCGCACCGGGCGCTGGGACTCGCTGGTCGCCAACGGGCCGGCCTGGCACGATCGTTTTCCGGGGCTGGAGTTTGACGACCTGAGCCCTGACGCCTTTGCGTCCAAGGAGCGCGTCGCCGCCTATTTCGAGGCCTATGCTCGCAAGTTCAACGCGCCCATCCGCACAGGCGTCGAGGTGCGCAAGGTGACGCGCAATGTCGGTCGGCCAGGCTTCACGGTCCAGACGTCCGAGGGCGTGATTGCCGCCAGCCGCGTGGTGGTCGCCACCGGGCCGTTCCAGCGTCCGGTCATCCCGGCCATCGCCCCCCAAGACGAACGCCTGACGCAGATTCATTCCGCGCAGTACCGCAACCCGCAGCAACTGCCCGAAGGCGCGGTGCTGGTGGTGGGCGCTGGATCTTCCGGGACGCAGATTGCCGATGAACTGCAGCGTGCCGGCAAACAGGTCTATCTCTCTGTGGGCCAGCATGACCGGCCGCCGCGGGCCTATCGCAACCGGGATTTCTGCTGGTGGCTGGGTGTGCTTGGCGAGTGGGATCAGGCGGCGATGAAGCCGGGCAGGGAGCACGTGACCATCGCGGTCAGTGGCGCCCACGGCGGGCGTACCGTGGATTTTCGCGAGCTGGCCCAGCGCGGCATGAAGCTGGTGGGCGTGACCCGCTCGTTCGACAACGGCGTGGTCAGCTTTCAGCCGGACCTGGCCGAGAACCTGGCGCGGGGCGACGAAAACTATCTGGCCGTGCTCGATGCCGCCGATGCCTACATCGAACGCAACGGCCTGGACCTGCCGCTGGAGCCCGAGGCGCGCCGGGTTTTCCCGGATCCGGAGTGCGTGCGCAACCCGCTGCCTGAGCTGGATCTGGCCAAGGCCGGGATCACCACGATCATCTGGGCCACCGGCTTCGCCACTGACCACAGTTGGCTGAAGGTCGATGCGTTCGACGCCAAGGGCAAGCCGCAGCACCAGCGCGGCGTCTCGACTGAGCCGGGTATCTATTTCCTTGGCCTGCCATGGCAGTCGCGGCGCGGGTCGTCGTTTATCTGGGGCGTGTGGCACGACGCCAAATACGTGGCCGACCACATCGCCACCCAGCGCCAGTACCTGACCTATCGCGACGCAGCCGAGCGCGAGGCGCTGGAGGTTGTTCCAGTGGTGGCGTCTGTCGCCAGCGCCTGAATCTTGTCATCCGCGCTGATAGATGATCCTCGGCGCGGCTATTGTCACCTGTTCAAGGAATTTCAAATGGCACAGCCCACCCACACCCGCATTCGCATGTTCAACACCAAGGAAACCTACCCCAATCAGTCGCTGGACAATGATCTGTGCCAGGCGGTTCGAGCCGGCAACACGGTCTACGTGCGCGGCCAGATCGGCACCGATTTCGAAGGCAATCTGGTGGGGCTGGGCGACCCGCGTGCCCAGGCCGAGCAGGCGATGAAGAACGTCAAGCAGTTGCTGGAAGAGGCGGGGTCGGACCTGTCGCATATAGTCAAGACCACCACCTACATCATCGATCCGCGCTATCGGGAGCCGGTGTATCAGGAGATCGGCAAGTGGCTCAAGGGCGTGTTCCCGATTTCCACGGGGCTGGTGATTTCCGGGTTGGGACAGCCGCAGTGGTTGATGGAAATCGACGTTATCGCCGTGGTGCCGGATGACTGGCAACCGGCGCGCTGAGGTTAAGGGCGAGGCGTCCTCAAGATCGACCCGCCGGCAAGCCGGACTGCTACGAGGGGGGAGCAGGTGTTCGTGGGATTTGGGGTCCCCACAAATCCCGCAGTCCGGCTCGCCGGCCACAGCGATCTTGAGACCGTCACGCCGGCAAGCCGGACTGCTACAGGGACACGGGTGTTCGCGGAATTCGGGTTCACCACAAAACTCGTAGCAGTCCGGCTTGCCGGCGACGGCGATCTTGAAGCCGCCACGCCGGCAAGCCGGACTGCTACAGAGAAAGTGGGTGTTCGCGGAAGTTGTGTTCACCGCGAGCCCGTAGCAGCACGGCTTGCCGGCGGGGGCGTACTGGAGGTCGCCGCGCAATCTCAATCAATACCGCTGAAACTGCGAACCGAACTCCGAGCGCACTTCGGCCACGGTTTCGGCGTTCTTCGCATCGAAGGTCACCGAGGCGGTCTGGAAGGCTTTCAGGTGGTCGGAGCCATCAGAGGCCACCTGTTCTTGAGTGGCTGCCGGTGCGCTGAACTGGGCGCTCTGGTACTGCTTGAGGTGTTCTGCGCCATCGGCGGCAAATACGTTGGCGGCCAGGACAGACAAGGCGATGCTGAGAAGGATCTGACGTTTCATGGTGTGAACTCCTGCAATGGGTTTTCAAGGTTTGGTTAGCGTCGCCGTTGAAGTGGGCTGCGCTGTTCGACGTGCCTAGTAAACCGTGCAGGTGTATCGCTTCTGTGTCTGCAACGACCTGTGAATGCAGGCGGATGTATCCCTGGGCAGGTGGTACACAGAGCGATACAAAAAGCCCTGCGCTCACCTCTATGGCCCCATCAATGCGCCTCACCCGCCTTGATCCCCACTGGCAATTTCTTGGTCAGCATCACCGCCAGCATGCTGATCCCCAAGGCCAGGGCGACGAAATGGAAAGCGTCGTTGTAGGCCATGATCGCCGCCTGTTGGTGGGTGATTTCGCTGAGCTTGCCCAGTGCCGCGGTTTCATTGCCCAGGCGGTCGGTGAGTTGCGCCAGGCGTTCGGCGACTTGCGGGTTGGCCGGGGAGATGGATTCGCGCAGGTAGTCGAAGTAGGTCTTGGTCCGTGCATCCAGCAAGGTGGCCAGCAGCGCGATGCCGATGGCGCCGCCCAGGTTGCGCAGGATGTTGAACAGGCTCGATGCCGACCCTGCGTCCTGAGGCTGGATGTAGGACGTGGCAATCAGCGAGATGGTGACCATTATCATCGGCTGGCCCAGTGCGCGGACGATCTGGATGTGGTTGAACTGCGGCCCGGCAAAGTCCGGATTGAGCACCCCCGAGAGAAAACTCGCCGCGCCGAACAGACCGAATCCCACCGTGCACAGCACCTTGGGCGGGATGATTTTCATCAATTGCGGCACCAGCGGGATTAGGAACAGCTGCGGGATCCCCATCCACATGATGACCTCGCCGATCTGCTGGGCGTTGTAGCCCTGAATCTGCGCCAGGTACAGCGGCAGCAGGTAGACCGAGCCGTACAGTCCCACTCCCATGCCGACGCTGGAAATGCTCGACAGGCCGAAATTGCGATTGCCAAGTATGCCCAGGTTGATGAGCGGCCTGTCTTTGGAGAACTGGATAATCACGAAGGCGATCAGGCTGAGCAGGGCGATGCTGCCCAGGGTGACGATCAGGCTCGATTCGAGCCAGTCCTTGCGGTGGCCTTCTTCAAGAAACACCTGTAAACATCCCAGGCCCACGCCCAGGGTGACGATGCCGGCGTAGTCGGTGCTCTTGAGCAGTTCCCAGTGCGACGCTTTCTTCTCGAGGCCGTACATGAGGCCGGCGATCATCACCAGGCCCGGCGGCACGTTGATGTAGAAGATGTATTCCCAGCCGAAGTTTTCCGTCAGCCAGCCGCCCAGGGTCGGGCCGATGGACGGGGCGAAGGTGGCGGTCATGGCGAACAGGGCCATGCCCTTGGCGCGATGATGTTCGGGCAGCTTGATGAGCGTCAGGGTGAACGCCAGGGGAATCAGCGCGCCCCCGGTAAACCCCTGCATGGCGCGGAACACGATCATGCTTTCCAGGCTCCAGGCCATGGAGCAGAGGAGGGACGAGGCCAGGAACCCCAGCGATACCCACACCGCCAGCCTGCGGGCCGAGAGCAACTGCACCAGCCAGGCGGTGAGCGGGATCATGATGATTTCCGCCACCAGGTAAGACGTGGAAATCCACGAGCCTTCTTCGAGGGTGGCTGACAGCGCGCCCTGAATGTCCTTGAGCGAGGAGTTGGTGATCTGGATGTCGAGCACCGCCATGAAGGCGCCGAGCATTACGCTCATCACCGCGATCCAGTCACGCCGGGTCGGTTCGCCGACCGGGCGAATCAGCTCGTCACCGGCCACTGTCGGCCTCGTTCGCAGGCTTGATGTCGACCGCGACGGTCACCGACATGCCCGGGCGGATTTTGCCGTGCAGCGGGTTGTCCGGCGCGAAGGTGAGCTTGACCGGAATGCGCTGCACGACCTTGGTGAAGTTGCCGGTGGCATTGTCCGGCGGCAGCAGGCTGAACTGCGCCCCCGAGGCGGCGAACAGGCTATCGACCCGGCCCTGGATCGGCGTGCCGGGGAAGCTGTCGAAGGTCAGTTCGGCGCGCTGGCCGATCTGCATGTGTTCGATCTGGGTTTCCTTGAAGTTGGCCTGCACCCAGATGTCCTCATCCGGCACGATGGACAGCAGGTAGGCGCCACCCTGCACGTACTGGCCATTGCGCGCCGCGCGCTGGCCGATCATGCCGCTGATGGGCGAGTGGATTTCAGTGCGCTTGAAATTGATTTCAGCCTGGGCGAGGTCGGCGCGGGCGCTGGCGATCTGTGCGTCCAGGCGCTTGATCTCGGCGGTCAAGGCCATCACTTGCTGGCGCTGCCCTTGGGCATCGGCCTGGGCCTTGCTGACCTGAGAGCGGGCGACGCTGCTGTCGGCGGTCATGGTGGTGACCTGTGCTTCCGACACAAACCCCGGCTTGCGCAGCTTTTGCAAGCGCGCGAGGTCAAGTTGCGTGCGTCCCAGGGTCGCCTGGTTGGCCTGCACCTGCGCGTCACTGGCGGCGATCAGGCTCGATTGCTGGGTCAGCTTGCTTTGTGCCTGCACCCGCTCGGCTTCACGGGTCGCGAGGGTGGCTTGGGCACGTTCGACGGCCAGGCGGAAATCGTCCGGCTCCAGGCGCACCAGCAACTGGCCCTTGTCCACGTGCTGGTTGTCCTGCACCAGCACCTCGCTGACCCGCGCGCCCAACTGGCTGGAAATCCGCGTGATCTCGCCCTGCACGTAGGCGTTGTCAGTGGTTTCGACGAACCGCCCCTTGAAATACCACTGGGCGAAAAAGGCGAGGGCGATCAGCAGGACCACCACGAGAAAGATGAGCAGGCGGCGTTTCAGTTGGGCAGGCATGGGCGTTCTTGGTTATTAGAATGTAAGGAAATTTATCAGCAAATGAAGTCTGGCAACTAGCCATCGTCGAAATAATGACTGGAAGTGGTAATCCGGTATTCATTTCTGGCGCTTGGCCGCGGACTGGCTACGCTCAATTCCCACCCACGCGAATCCTCCCCGCATTCGGTCCCGACGCTGGAGCCGCGAGGGCTGCGCCTGTTAAGATTCGCGGCTTGTTCGACCTATTCGGAAATTTCCATGACCACCGTTCGTACCCGCATCGCGCCATCGCCTACCGGCGACCCCCACGTTGGCACGGCTTACATCGCGCTCTTCAACTATTGCTTTGCCAAGCAGCACGGCGGCGAATTCATCCTGCGCATTGAAGACACCGACCAGCTGCGCTCGACCCGCGAGTCCGAACAACAGATTTTCGACGCCCTGCGCTGGCTCGGTATCGAGTGGAGCGAAGGCCCGGACGTTGGCGGCCCCCACGGCCCGTACCGTCAAAGCGAGCGTGGCGACATCTACAAGAAGTACACCCAGCAACTGGTCGATGCCGGTCACGCCTTTCCGTGCTTCTGCACAGCCGAGGAACTGGACCAGATGCGCGCCGAGCAGATGGCCCGTGGCGAAACCCCGCGCTACGACGGCCGCGCGCTGCTGCTGTCCAAGGAAGAAGTCGAGCGCCGCCTGGCGGCCGGCGAGCCCCATGTAATCCGCATGAAGGTGCCGAGCGAAGGCGTGTGCGTGGTGCCGGACATCCTGCGTGGCGAAGTCGAAATCCCGTGGGACCGCATGGACATGCAGGTTCTGATGAAGACCGACGGCCTGCCGACCTACTTCCTGGCCAACGTCGTCGATGACCACCTGATGGGCATCACCCATGTGCTGCGCGGTGAAGAATGGCTGCCATCGGCGCCCAAGCTGATCCTGCTCTACGAATACTTCGGCTGGGAAAAGCCGGCACTGTGCTACATGCCGCTGCTGCGTAACCCGGACAAGAGCAAGCTGTCCAAGCGCAAAAACCCGACCTCGGTGACCTTCTACGAGCGCATGGGCTTCATGCCCGAGGCGATGCTCAACTACCTGGGCCGCATGGGCTGGTCGATGCCGGACGAGCGCGAGAAGTTCTCGCTGCAGGAAATGGTCGACAACTTTGACCTCAACCGCGTCTCCCTGGGCGGCCCGATCTTCGACATCGAAAAACTGTCCTGGCTCAACGGCCAGTGGCTGCGTGAACTGCCCGTGCAGGAATTTGCCGCGCGTGTGCAGAAGTGGGCGTTCAACAGCGACTACATGATGAAGATCGCGCCCCACGTACAGGGCCGCGTCGAAACCTTCAGCCAGGTGGCGCCGCTTGGCGGCTTCTTCTTCGCCGGCGGCGTGACGCCGGACGTGAAGCTGTTCGAGCACAAGAAGCTGTCGCCCGAGCAGGTGCGCCAGGTGATGCAGTTGATCCTGTGGAAGCTCGAATCCCTGCGTCAGTGGGAGAAGGACCGCATCATGGGTTGCATCCAGGCGGTGGTCGAGCACCTGGAGCTGAAACTGCGCGACGCCATGCCGCTGATGTTCGCCGCGATCACCGGGCAGGCCAACTCCGTGTCGGTGACTGACGCGATGGAGATCCTGGGCCCGGACCTGACTCGCTACCGCCTGCGTCAGGCCCTGGACCTGCTGGGTGGCGTGTCCAAGAAAGAAAACAAGGAATGGGAAAAGCTGCTCGGCGCCATTGCCTGAGTGGTGATCGCGCCTGTTGCGTCGCAGCCTTGCGATGCAACAGGCGCGGCAACCCCCTGCTTTTCTTGGGGAAAGCCGGGGGAGGGCGGTAAGTGATTGTTATCCCGGAAATTTTTTTTGAAATATGTTTAAAAAAAGTTTGACAGGTACCCGGGCCGCACTTAATATGCGCCCCGTCCACACGGCAACACGGAAAACACAGCGGCAACGCAGCGTGATCCGAGAGTGTAATGTGGGGCTATAGCTCAGCTGGGAGAGCGCCTGCATGGCATGCAGGAGGTCAGCGGTTCGATCCCGCTTAGCTCCACCAAATTAGAAGCTTCAAGGTTGGCTACACTGCCTTGAAGTTTGTACCGCGAATCGGAACCAGCGCCGATCGGGTACACAAGGGTTACGTCCCCTTCGTCTAGTGGCCTAGGACACCGCCCTTTCACGGCGGTAACAGGGGTTCGAGTCCCCTAGGGGACGCCACGTTTCACCGAGTGATGCCGCAAGGTTGATCTCCGCCGCGAGGCGCTAAATCTGGGGCTATAGCTCAGCTGGGAGAGCGCCTGCATGGCATGCAGGAGGTCAGCGGTTCGATCCCGCTTAGCTCCACCAATTTCGCCAGGGTTCGTTGAGTTGTTTGAACGAACCTGACAGAAGGTTTTGCGTCCCCTTCGTCTAGTGGCCTAGGACACCGCCCTTTCACGGCGGTAACAGGGGTTCGAGTCCCCTAGGGGACGCCACGATTTCTCGCTCTGCGAGACCAAGGGTCATTCGATTATTGAATGGCCCTTTTGTTTTTCTGGGGTTTTA
>Ga0105251_10000725_pt1 | contig 30353 bp, 27 predicted proteins | sample KBSS64metaG_FD_80424 | JGI IMG/M metagenome (GOLD analysis project Ga0105251, IMG submission 80424) | Switchgrass rhizosphere microbial communities from Kellogg Biological Station, Michigan, USA - KBS S6-4 metaG | ecosystem: Host-associated > Plants > Roots > Rhizosphere > Soil | place...
GGCGCCAAAGAAGGGCTGAAGTTCACGTTGTTCCGTCCGTTTAACTGGATGGGGCCGCGCCTGGATAACCTGGATGCCGCGCGCATCGGTTCATCACGCGCCATCACCCAGCTGATCCTCAACCTGGTGGAAGGTTCGCCGATCAAACTGATGGACGGCGGGGCGCAAAAACGTTGCTTCACCGACATCAACGACGGCATTGAAGCGCTGTTCCGCATTATCGAGAACCGTGACGGCCTGTGCGACGGCCAGATAGTCAACATCGGCAACCCGACCAACGAAGCGAGCATCCGCGAGCTGGCGGAAATGCTGCTGGAAAGCTTCAACCGCCATCCGTTGCGCGACCGCTTCCCGCCGTTTGCCGGCTTCAAGGACGTCGAAAGCAGCAGCTACTACGGTAAAGGCTATCAGGACGTCGAACACCGTACGCCGAGCATCAAAAATGCCCGCCGTCTGCTGGGCTGGCAGCCGACGATCGAGATGCAGCAAACCGTTGCCGACACGCTGGACTACTTCTTGCGCACTACCGTTCAGGAAGGTAAGGGTGCATGAAGAAAGTCGGTCTGCGAGTTGACGTAGATACCTTCAGCGGCACCCGGGAAGGGGTGCCGCAGTTGCTGGATCTATTCGAGAAGTACGGCATACAGGCCAGCTTCTTCTTCAGCGTCGGGCCGGACAACATGGGGCGCCATCTTTGGCGCCTTTTGCGTCCGAAATTCCTGTGGAAAATGTTGCGTTCGAACGCCGCCTCACTGTATGGCTGGGACATTCTGTTGGCCGGTACCGCTTGGCCGGGGCGCAATATTTCACGCGCGCTGGGGCCGTTGATGAAGCGTACCGCCGAGGCAGGCCATGAAGTGGGGCTGCACGCCTGGGATCATCAGGGCTGGCAGGCCAACGTCGGCCGCTGGTCGGAGGCGCAGCTGACGCAGCAGGTCCAACGGGGGGTTGACGCCCTGAACGCCAGCACCGGCCAGCCGGTCAGGTGTTCCGCGGTGGCGGGATGGCGGGCGGACACGCGGGTGCTGGAGGTGAAACAGCGCTTCGGTTTCCATTACAACAGCGACTGCCGCGGCACGCATCCGTTCAGACCGGTGCTGAGCGACGATCGGCTGGGCACGGTGCAAATCCCGGTGACGCTACCGACCTTTGACGAAGTGATCGGCAGCGAGGTCAGCATGGCCGATTTCAACGACTACATCCTGCGCGCGATTGAAAACGATCGCGGCGTGCCGGTTTACACCATTCATACCGAAGTAGAGGGCATGTCGCAGGCGGCGATGTTCGAACAGTTATTGCAACGGGCGCAGCGGCAGGGCATCGAATTCTGCCCGCTGGGCGCGTTGCTGCCGCAGGATTTGGCGTCATTGCCGTTGGGCCGCATCAAGCGCGCTCCTTTCCCCGGCCGCGAAGGTTGGCTGGGTTGTCAAACTGATGTGAAGGACGATTCATGAAGGCGCTAAAAGGATCCTGGGCCATTTTGCTGGCCGTTTTTTTTGCTCTGGTGTATTTGATCCCTCTGAATGGTCGGCTGCTGTGGCAGCCGGATGAAACCCGCTATGCCGAGATCAGCCGCGAAATGCTGCAGCGCGGCGACTGGGTGGTGCCGCACCTGCTGGGGCTGCGCTATTTTGAAAAGCCGGTGGCGGGTTATTGGTTCAATAACGTTAGCCAATGGCTGTTTGGCGACACCAATTTTGCGGTACGTTTCGGTTCGGTATTCAGTACCGGCATGACCGCGCTGTTGGTGTTTGCGCTGGCGATGCTGATGTGGCGCAATGCGCGCCGCGCCTGCCTGGCGGCGCTGATTTTCCTGTCGATGGTGCTGGTGTTCAGCATCGGCACCTACAGCGTGCTTGATCCGATGATCGCCCTGTGGCTGACGGCGGCGATGGTCAGCTACTACCTGACGCTGAAGGCCACCTCGGCCACCGGCAAGCTGGGCGGTTATGCGCTGCTGGGCCTGGCCTGCGGCATGGGCTTTATGACCAAAGGCTTCCTGGCGCTGGCGGTGCCGGTGATCGCGGTGATCCCGATCGTTATCCAGCAAAAGCGCATCAAGGACCTGTTGCTGTTCGGCCCGGTGGCGATCCTGGTCGCGCTGCTGCTCAGCCTGCCCTGGGCGCTGGCCATTGCCCAGCGCGAGCCGGACTTCTGGAACTATTTCTTCTGGGTGGAGCATATCCAGCGTTTCGCGGAAGATAACGCGCAGCATAAGGCGCCGTTCTGGTACTACATCCCGGTCCTGATGGCGGCGGTGCTGCCCTGGTTGGCATTGCTGCCGGGCGCGCTGCTGAAAGGCTGGCGTGAACGCGTTCAGCGCCCGGAGCTGTTCTTCCTGCTTAGCTGGGTCGTGATGCCGCTGATCTTCTTCAGCATCGCCAAGGGTAAGCTGCCGACCTACATTCTGCCGTGCATGGCGCCGCTGGCGCTGCTGATGGCGGCCTATGCCGAGGACTACGCCGCGTCGCTGCGCAGCAAAATGTTCAGGGTCAATGCGTTGTTGAACGGGCTGTTCGGCCTGATCTGCGTGCTGGCGCTGGTGGTGCTGGGCACCGGCCTGCTGCCTAAAGTGCATTTGTTCACCGCACAGGAATGGCCGAAGATTGTGATTGGCATCGTCGCCTTCGGCGGCTGGCTGCTGTTCGCCGTCGTCTCCGCCGGTGACAACGCGCGGCGGTGGCGCTGGGCGGCGGCGTGTCCGCTGTTGCTGTGCCTGCTGATCGGTTATGCCATCCCGCAACAGGTCACCGACTCCAAGCTGCCGCAGAATTTCATTCGCGTTAATATGGCGGAGCTGGGGAACAGCCGTTACGTGCTGACCGACAGCGTAGGGGTAGCCGCAGGGCTGGCCTGGGAGCTGAAACGCAGCGACGTGCTGATGTACAGTCAAAAAGGTGAGATTGCCTACGGTCTGGAATATCCGGATGCCAAAGACCACCTGATCGGCGATGCCGACTTCCCGCAGTGGCTGGCGCAGGCGCGCAAGCAGGGTGATGTCTCTCTGGTGCTGCAGCTGTCGCGCGGCGAAAGCATTGAGCAACAGCATCTGCCGACGCCTGACAAGGTTGAGGTGATGAATCGCCTGGCGCTGGTCTGGTATAAACAACAGCCATGATCGCTTTTCTGTTGGTGGTCGTGGTCAGCCTGCTCACCTGCGGTGGGCAGCTGTGCCAGAAACAGGCGGCGCAACGCTGGCAGCAGCCGGACGCGCAGCGGCTGAAGAGCACGCTGCGCTGGCTGGCGCTGGCGGTACTGTTGTTGGCGCTCGGCATGGCGGTGTGGCTCAATGTGTTGCAGCGTTTGCCGCTCAGCCTGGCCTACCCGATGCTCAGCTTCAACTTCGTGCTGGTGACGCTGGCGGCGCGCTGGCTGTTTCATGAACCTACCACCGTGCGCCACTGGTGCGGCGTGGCCTCGATTATGCTGGGGATCCTGTTGATGAGCGTGCACGCATGAAGGGCTACGCCTGGGGCTGCGCCAGCGTACTGCTGGTGACGCTGGCGCAGCTGTTGATGAAATGGGGCATGGCGCAAATCCCGCTGATGTCGTTCGCCGACGTTACGCCGGCGCTGCTGGGCGATTACGGGTTGCCGCTCCTGGCGGTCAGCGGCGGTATCTTCGGCTATGCGCTGTCGATGCTGTGCTGGTTTTTCGCCTTGCGTTACCTGCCGCTTAACCGCGCTTATCCGTTGCTTAGCCTTAGCTATGCGCTGGTCTATCTGGCGGCGGTGATCCTGCCGTGGTTTAACGAATCCGCCACCCTGCTGAAATCTCTGGGTACGTTATTCATCCTGTTTGGCGTGCTGTTGATTAACAGCAAGCCCGCATCAAAAACCCCCGAATAGGGCGAATCCCGGCGTTAATGCTATTATCTCCTTCTCAGCGCTTGCCTTTTTCCCTGCGCGGGAGATAAATTAACGCCAAATAGCGCTCTCCTTACGTGGTATCGGCTTTGCCTCGCTGGCGGTGTGGTGTGTTGTACCGGACGGCATGATGCGCAACGGGTTCAATGAAGGGATATTATGCGGATGCGTGTGTGGTTTTTATTCGCCAGTTTGATTCTTGCCGGGTGCAGCAGCCATGCGCCGCCGCCCAGCGGGCGGCTGGCCGATTCAATCGTGGTGGTCGCCCAACTGAATGAACAGCTGCGCCAGTGGTACGGCACGCCATATCGCTATGGCGGGATGGATCGCGGCGGCGTAGATTGTTCCGGGTTTGTTTACCGCACTTTCCGCGACCGTTTCGACATGCAGCTGCCGCGCTCGACCGAGGAGCAGACTTCGCTTGGCACCAAGGTTTCTCGCGATGAGCTGATGCCGGGCGATTTGGTATTCTTCAAAACCGGCGGCGGTGAAAACGGCCTGCACGTCGGCATCTACGACACCAACGATCAGTTTATTCACGCCTCAACCAGCCGCGGCGTTATTCGCTCCTCGCTGGACAACGTCTACTGGAAGCGCGTTTACTGGCAGGCGCGGCGCATTTAGCCTTAACCCGTTGATTTGTGTATCATGGCGGCATCACGACTTATAACGGTGGCCGCCATGAATAACTTACGCCTGCTGATTTCCGATTCCTACGATCCCTGGTTCAACCTGGCGGTTGAAGAGTGCATCTTCCGCGAAATGACCAGCCAAAAAATTCTGTTCCTCTGGCGCAATGCCGAAACCGTTGTGATTGGCCAGTCGCAAAACCCGTGGAAAGAGTGCAATACCCGGCGCATGGAGCAAGACGGTATACGGCTGGCGCGCCGTAGCAGCGGGGGCGGGGCGGTATTTCACGATCTGGGCAATAGCTGCTTTACCTTTATGGCCGGCAAACCGGGCTACGATAAAACCGTTTCTACCGGCATTATTTTGCAGGCCTTGGCGCAATTGGGCGTGACCGCCAGCGCGTCGGGGCGCAACGATCTGGTGATGGAAACTGCCTCTGGGCCGCGCAAGATCTCGGGATCGGCCTATCGCGAAACGCAGGATCGCGGTTTTCATCACGGCACGCTGTTGCTGAACGCTAACCTCGATCGCCTGGCGGATTACCTTAATCCAGATCCGAAAAAGCTGCAGGCCAAAGGCATCACCTCGGTGCGCTCGCGGGTCGCCAATCTGGCAGAATTTCTGCCGGACGTCAGCCACCAGCAGGTATGCGACGCGATCATCGAGGCCTTTTTCAACCATTATGGCGAGCGCGTCGCGCCAGAAGTCATTTCCCCGGACGTGTTCCCCGACCTGCCCGATTTTGCCGCTCAGTTCGCCAAACAAAGCAGCTGGGAATGGAACTTCGGCAAAGCCCCGGCCTTCAGTCACTTGCTTAACGAGCGTTTTGTCTGGGGGGGCGTGGACCTTTTCTTCGATGTGGAACAGGGGAGCATCGTGCGGGCGCAGGTCTTCACCGACAGCCTGAACCCGGCGCCGCTGCAAAGGTTGGCGGAAATGCTGGTAGGCCGCGCTTATCGCAGCGACGCTTTGGCCGCCTGTTGCGACGGCCTGATGGCGCAGTTCCCGCAGCGGTCGGACGAATTGCTTGAACTGCGGCAATGGTTGATCGAAACCGTAAAATAACGCCGCAAAGCGCCGCAGGGGGACGAGGAAGCTCGTCCCCTTTTTTATGCTCCCAATTAAAAGAATCTGCAGCGAACCCATGCATAAATTCGTCAAAAATCAAGACGGGCACTTGTGGGCTTTTTCAATAGCGAGAATAACAGCGGGAATTGAAGCGTTATTAAATTTAATCAATTCTCTTCGAGCCTGGTCTCATAGTGGGGGGGCGCGAGGATGTTATTCTTTTTTGTTTAGGATTTTTCTTAACAAAAACAAAGGTGATAAGTCAAATTTTTAACATACCGCCATCACTTAAGTGAAATATTCTTTAAATCCGGCCAGCCTGGCCTTGGCGCGCCATAAGCCAAACTGGTTTTTACTTGGCAGATTCCGAAGTGAATATAGCTTTAAACTATCAATTAAATGATAACTTATTGGTAATTACATTGATATTTCCGATTAATCCCAGAAGGATTGATCGATAAAATATATTGATATACGATGAGATGCTAGCCATTCAGCCTGTGGCATTAAAATGAAAATCCAATTCGAAGCTGACTTTATTAGTCGCTATGTTTTTCAACCCGTTTACTCAATGGAGGGTAGGCTGTTGGCGGTGGAAATATTGAGCCGTTTCAATAGCCTGGATGGCGATTTGGCCATGCCTGCCGACATTGGGATTAATTTATTGAGCCCCGCTCAAAGGATTGAGTTATTTAATGAGCAATTGATGCTCGCGCAACAACACGCCGCCTGGTTTAACCGGCATGATGTGTTGCTGACCATCAATATCGAAGAAGTGGTTGTTGAATTGATTCTTTCCGATCGGCAACTGTGTCAACGCATCAGGCAATGCCCATTTATTGCATTTGAAATTAGTGAGGGTTTTCCGAATTTATCCGCCGGAAAAAACAATGAAAACGTAAGCCGATTAAGCGAGATGTTTACGCTGTGGCTGGACGATTTCGGTTCGGGGAAGGCGACGTTAACCGCACTCTATGATGGTCTGTTTGACTATGTAAAGATCGACAAGCGTTTTTACTGGCAGCTGTTTACCCATCAGGGATATGACGTTGTCATCGACTCGTTGTTAAAGAATATCAATCTGCTCTGCAAGGGGGTGATCGTCGGAGGAATAGAGAAAAAAGAGTACTTTAATAAGCTCAGACACGCCGGCGTTTTTGGTCTGCAAGGTTTTTTATGGCCCAGCGTTGGTGTGGATAACCTGCAGGCTTTGCGGGCGATGCCCGACGAGTTCAATAAAAATAACTGATAAAATACTACACACAATGGGGTAAATAATGGACTGGATGATGTTTGCTGTGATTCCGGCGCTGTTATTCATTATCGTATTCTCACTGATAAAGTATTTCCTTAATCAGCGCTCAAGGGCATTTAAGCCGCATCGGCGTAAACGCTGATCTCCACGCATCTGTTCTGGCTGCAGACAGATGCGTTTCCCCTGCTTTTCCTCTGTGTTAATCCCCGCCTTCAGGCCCTACACTAAGGGTAAACGGAGGGCCTATGCCGCAGTTCGACAACGCTTATCACCAACAGTTAGCCGGTTTTTATACCGAACTCACCCCAACGCCGCTAAAGGGCGCGCGTCTGCTGTATCACAGCGCGCCGCTGGCGCGAGAACTGGGGCTGGATGAAAGCGAATTTACCCAAGACAAAACCCCGATTTGGGCGGGGGAGACGCTTTTGCCGGGCATGCAGCCTTTGGCGCAGGTCTATAGCGGCCACCAGTTCGGCGTTTGGGCCGGGCAGTTGGGCGATGGCCGCGGTATCCTGCTCGGCGAGCAGGTGCTGGCGGACGGCAGCCACAGAGATTGGCACCTGAAGGGCGCCGGGCTGACGCCGTATTCCCGCATGGGCGATGGCCGCGCGGTGCTGCGCTCGGTGATCCGCGAGTTCCTGGCTTCCGAGGCGCTGCACCATCTGGGCATTCCCACCACCCGAGCGCTGACCGTCGTCACCAGCGATCAACCGGTATTCCGCGAACGGCCCGAACGCGGCGCGATGCTGCTGCGGGTCGCGGAAAGCCACGTGCGGTTTGGCCACTTCGAGCATTTTTATTACCGCAAACAGCCTGAACAGGTGCGGCAACTGGCGGATTTCGTTATCGCTCGCCACTGGTCGCAGTTGCAGGATCAAGACGATCGTTATCTGCTTTGGTTCACCGACGTGGTGGAACGTACGGCGCGGCTGATGGCCCATTGGCAAACGGTGGGCTTTGCGCATGGCGTCATGAACACCGATAACATGTCGATACTGGGCGTCACTATCGACTACGGCCCCTACGGTTTCCTGGACGATTACCAGCCGGGTTATATCTGCAACCATTCCGATCATCAGGGGCGCTACGCCTTTGACAACCAGCCTGCGGTGGCGCTGTGGAACCTGCATCGTTTGGCGCAGACGTTGTCCGGCCTGATGAGCGCCGAGCAGCTGCAGCAGGCGCTGGCGGCCTACGAGCCGGCGCTGATGCGCGCTTACGGCGAACAGATGCGCGCCAAACTGGGGTTCTTTACCCAATCGACGCAGGATAACGATCTGCTGACCGGATTGCTGAGCCTGATGGCGCAAGAAGGGCGGGATTATACCCGCACCTTCCGCTTGCTGAGCGCAACCGAACAGCAGCAGTCGCAGTCGCCGCTGCGGGATGAGTTTATCGATCGCGCGGCCTTCGACCTCTGGTATCGGCAATATCGCGAGCGTTTGCAGCAAGAGCAGGTGAGCGACAACGAGCGGCAACAGGCGATGAAAGCAGTGAACCCGCGCCTTATTCTGCGTAACTATCTGGCGCAGCAGGCGATAGAGGATGCGGAGAAGGATGATGTCGGCCGGCTGGCGCGGCTGCACCAGGCATTGCTGACGCCGTTCGCCGATGGGCCGGAGTATGAGGATCTCGCCGCTTTGCCGCCGGATTGGGGCAAGCATCTTGAGATTTCCTGTTCAAGCTGAAAAGACAAAAAAGGGCGCGAAATGCGCCCTGATGCTTATTGCCGTAAATATACCTGCGGCAGCGCCACTTCCGGATGCTGCGCCACCCCCAGATCCGCCTGATACCAGCGGGTGAGAATGTCGGTCTGCAGTACCTCCCGCGGCGTGCCCGTGGCCACCAGCCGCCCCTGATGCAGCAGCAACACTCTGTCGGCATAGAGCGCGGCCAGATTGAGATCGTGCAACACACAGCAAACGCCAAGCGGTTGTTGGCGCGTCAGCGAGCGCAGCAGCCGCAGCGTATGCTGCTGGTGATACAGATCCAGGGCTGAGGTGGGCTCGTCGAGGAACAGCCAGGCGGGTGAGGGGTGCGGCTGCCACAGCTGCGCCAGCACGCGGGCCAACTGCACCCTTTGCTGCTCGCCGCCGGAGAGCCGGCGATAGTCCCGCTGCGCCAGCTCGAGGCAGTCCGTTTGCGCCATCACCTCTTGTATCGCCGGCTGCCGATCGCGCTTGCCATGCGGTGAGCGGCCCATACCGACCACTTCCTCCACGCTGAAAGGAAACGCCAAATCGCTGTGCTGGCGCATCACCGCCCGCACCTTGGCCAACTGCTGCGGCTGCCATTGCTCCAGCGGCCGATCGAGCAACCGGCATTCGCCGCAGCCGGGCGTCAGATAACCGGTCAGCAGGCGCATCAGCGTTGATTTTCCGGCGCCGTTCGGCCCGATAATCGCCACCATTTCGCCGCTGGCGATGCTGAGTGACACATCGTTGATCAACCGGCGCGAACCCATGCTGTAACGCAGCTGCTGGGCCGTCAGGTATGCGGTGTTATCCACCCGCAGGCTCCCGCTGGCGCATCACCAGCCACAAGAAGTAAGGACCGCCGATCAGGCTGGTCATCAACCCCACCGGCATTTCGGCCGGCGCCACCAGGGTGCGCGCCAGCGTATCGCTGACCAGCAGCAGGCAGGCGCCGCCCAGTGCGGAACAGGGCAGCAGCCAACGGTGATCGCCGCCAAGCCGCATGCGCACCAGATGCGGCACCACCAGCCCGACAAAGCCGATCACGCCGCTCATCGCCACCGCAGCGCCGATCAGCAGCGCGCTCAACAACAGCAGTTGCAGCTTGGCGCGCTGGACGTTGACCCCCAGATAATGGGCCTCTTCGTCGCCCAGCTGCAGCAGGTTCAGCCGGCGCGCCTGCAGCAGCGTCATCAGCGCGGCGGGCAGGATCAGCGAAGCGGAAACGATCAGCGTCGGCCACTGCGACTGGCTGAGGCTGCCCATCATCCACAGCGAGAACTGACGCAGCTGTTGATCGCTGCTGACATAAGACAGCACGCCGATGGCCGCCATGCACAGGGCGTTGATGGCGATGCCCGCCAACAGCAGGCGCGACAGGCTGCCGTGGCCGCTGCGGCTGATGCCGTAGATCAGCAATGAAACCAGCAGGCTGCCGAGAAAGGCCGCCAGCATGTGGCCGTACAAGGCGATCACCGGCGGCAGCGCCAGCGGCGTGACGATAATCAGCGCGACAAACAGCGCGCCGCCGCTGCTGATGCCCAGCAGGCTGGGATCGGCCAGGGGATTGCGGAACAGCCCCTGCATCACCGCGCCGGAAACCGCCAGCGCGCAGCCGATCACCACCGCCAGCAGTACGCGCGGCAGGCGGATGTTCAGCCAAATATGCCAGGACGCGTCGCTGAAGGGTTCACGCCACAGGGTGCGGAACGACAGCGTTAGCGCGCCCATGTTGGCGGCCACCAGCGCCAGCAGGGTCAGCAGCACCAGCAGGCCGGCAATGGCCAACTGGGGTGGGGTGCGGCAGCGCATCACTTTTGCTCCGCCGCTTGGCGCAGCTTGGCCAGCGTCGCCGGCGTTTCCAGGCCGAAGCCCAACAGCGCCATGTCATCGACGATCAACAGGCGGCGATTTTTGCCGGCCGGCGTCAGCGCCAGACCCGGCAGCGACCACAGCTGCTCCTGGCCGCCTATCGAGCGTACGCCGTCGGTGGTGACCAACAGCAAATCCGGCGCGCTGGCGATCACTCCCTCCTGGGAAAGTGGGCGATAGCGCTCGAAGCCCTGCATGGCGTTTTTCAATCCGGCGGCGGCGATCACCGCGTCGGCGGCGGTGTGCTGCCCGGCGGCCATCGGCGTAATGCCGCCGTGGCTCATCACGAACAGCACCTTGACCGGCAGCGGGCGGGTGTTGACCGCCGCCAACTGCTGCTGATAGCGGGCGCTGAGCTGTTTGCCCTGTTCGCTGCGCTGCAGCGCATCGGCGATTGCGGTGATTTTTTTCGGCACGGCTTGCAGGGTGGTGTCACCGGGCACAGTGACGACCTTAACGCCGCTATCCGCCAGCTGTTTGAGCACCAGCGCCGGCTGCGCCAGTTCAGTGGCCAGCACCAGCGTCGGTTTCAACGCCAGAATGCCTTCGGCGTTCAGCTGGCGCATATAGCCGACGTCCGGCAGCTTTTTCACCGCCTCGGGGTGCAGGCTGGTGCTGTCTCGCGCTATCACTTCATCGCCCGCGCCAAGTGCGAAGGCAATTTCGGTGACGTCACCGCCTATCGAGACGATGCGCTGCGCCGCCGTAGCGGTTAACGGCAGCGCCAGCGCAATGACCAGCGCCAGGCGACGGGTCAATGAAGTTCTCATGCGGCGATGTCCTTGGCGGCAAGCGCGGCGACCTGCTCGCGCCATTGGGTTTGTTCCGGCTGGCCTTCGGTGCGTTGACCATACAGCTGGGCTATCTGCGTGCCGTCGGCGGCAAACAGCTCCAGGCTGGTGACGATGCCGTCTTTGGTCGGTTTGCGGGTGATCCAGCTTTCGGCGATCGCATTTTCAATCAGGTGCAGGGTGAAACGGCGGTTGAATACGTTGATCCAGCCTTCCTGCGGCATCAGCCGTTCGATCTGGCCGGTGAAGATTTGCACGCAGCCGCGGTTGCCGACGAAAATCATGATTTCGTTCTGCAGCTGTTGCGCGGCGTTCAACAGCTGCGACAGCGCGCCGTTATCCACCTGATAGGCCAGATCGTCACCGACGGCGCGAAATGCTTGCTGGCGCGTCAGCTTATTGCGGCTCAACAGCTGGAAGAACTGATGGACGTCGGTCATTTCGCGCCATTCACGGTCGATCCTGCCGGTATCCTGCGGCGCCGGGAGTTCCGCCGCCGCGGCCGCAGGCTGCAATTCCAGCGCCGGGTTTTCCGCGTTCAGGTGGCGCTCGACCAGCGCCATCCAGGCCGGCAGATCGGTCTCGTCGGTAGTGTAGACCTTATGCAGCGCATCGCCCTGATGGTCGAAGAACTGGATGCTGTGGCGCACGCCGCGCTTGTTGGTTTCGCTCATGGCGAAGGCGCTGGCCCACTGGTTGAGGAACAAACGCAGGTCCAGCTCTCGTGGGTTGAGGATCAGGCCGGCATGGCCGTTCAGGTGCTGATTGCGGTAGCGGCCCACCTGCTCATGCACCGCATAGCCGTTGCGGGTGATGGACTTGGTGACGCCAACCTGCTCGAGCTCGGTCAACAGCGTGCGGGCATCGGCCTGCAGGCGACGGGTATCCTGGCCGACGCGGGCGTGGGTCAGCTCCGCTTCACTGACGCCAAGGATTTCCGCCAGGTCGCGGGCGTATTTTCCTGGATTATCGATTTTGGCCTGTTGGTAGCGCTCATACAGGGTGTTGCTCATAAGGTTGATCTCCTGTGCCGTGAGTCAAGCGGCGGGCAAGCGGCTTGCCCGCCAGATAATCAAAAAATCACCACTGGTAGCTGACCAGCAGCCTGGCGTTGCGGCCATCCTGCGGAATGCCCTGCGGCGAGTAATATTCTTTGTCGAAGGCGTTGCCCAACACCAGGGTGGTGGTTACGCCCTGCAGGCGCTCGCGCCCTTTGTAGCTCAGATAGAAATCGTTGACGGCGTAACCCGCCTGTTCAGCGGTGCCGGCGGCCACGTGGGTAGAGCGCTGCGCGAAGGTGGCGACCCAGCCGGTAGACAGGCCGGTTTCACCCAGCGGCACGTCCAGCGAGCTGGTGACGGTGTCCGGGTTGATGGTGCTCAGCCAGTCGCCGGTGGTTTCATCTTTCCCTCTGGTGCGGTTATAGGCCAGATCCCAACCGAACAGCGGTGTCTTGTAGCTGAGCGTAGCATCCCAGCCCCAGATTTTGGCGCGGTCGATGTTGGTCGAGAAGGTGGTGCAACTGATGCAATAAGGACCTCGCGGCCCGCGGCCCAACTCCATGGTGACGTCGGTGGCGATGTAGTCTTTGGCCTTGGTATCGAAATAACTGGCTTTGAACTGCAGGCTGTCGTCGGCCAGCAGCAGATCGTCAAAGCGCAGCCCGAAACCATACTCCTGCGTGGCGTTGGTTTCCGGCTTCAGGTTCGGGTTCGGCACCCAGTAGTTGGTAATGGTGGTGGGCCCCATCGGGATCGAGAAATGCCTGGAGTCGTTGTACATTTCTCCCATGGTCGGCGCGCGGAAGGCCTGGGAATAGGAGCCGAACAGCATCAGCCAGTCGGTTGGGGTGACGCTGACGGCGCCGCGAGACGACCACTTGTCGGCATCCACATCGGCGTAACCGTCGCTGGAGCCCTTGTAATTATCGTAGCGGGTACCGGCGAGTAAGGTGACCGGCAGGTCGCGCAGCGTAATCTCGTCCTGCAGCCAGCCCGACGCGAAATTGATTTTTGCCTGCGGGAAGCTTTCGGTGGCGCCGCCAGGGGTCTGTTCCTGTTTATAAGCCTCGGAGCCGTAGGTGAACAGGTGCGAGGCGAAACTGTCGGCAAACAGGCGGGTGCGGTTTTCCAGCTTGGCCCCACGGGTGGTTTGCTTACGGTTTTCGTCATCGCTACCCGCCTGGTGCGCATTTATTTCCACGTCGGAATAGTAGATTTTGGCTTCGGCATCCAGCCACTCTTGGCCAACCGGCTTCAGCTTGTAGCTCAGCGCCGCATCGCGCTGAATGGTCGAGCGGTCGGTCAGCGGGTTACCGCTGGAGGCGTCCGGCGTTTGCGGGTTTTTCGGCTCCTGTGCGCGGTTGTTGTAATAGCGCAGATTACCGCTGAGTGACTGGTTATCGTCGAGTTTCCAGGTGCCCTTGGCCAGTACGTTGCTGATGGTTTCATCGTTTGGCGCATCGAAACCGTTGCCCTGGCGCAAATCGCCGACGTCGCGGGTGCCGAACGACAGCAGGCCGTCGAGGTTGTCGGTTTTGCCGTAGGCGCTGGCGCCCATGCCCAGGCTGTGGTCGCCGCTGCCGGCGGTGCCGTAGACCCGGTAACCGCTATCGTGGCCAGGCAACAGCAGATCGGCGGCGTCGACGGTTTCATAAGACACCACGCCACCCAGCGCGCCGCTGCCGTACAGCAGGGCGGCGGGGCCGCGCACCACTTCAATGCGCTTCACCAACCCCGGATCCAGGAAGGTGCCGTTGATATGGCCGGTATCGGTGCCCTGGCGAATGCCGTCCACCAGCGTAAGCACGCCACGGCGATCGTAGCCGCGCATCATCAGGTCCTGGCCGTTGCTGCGGCCGGTGCCGGCAACGGTGAGGCCAGGCACGCGGCGCAGCATATCGGCGGCGGTGGCGGCGGTCTGGCTTTCAGGCGTGTCGCCGTCGATCACCGTTACCATCATCGGCGCTTCAAAGCTGCTGCGCGGGTTGCCGGTGGCGGTCACCGTCATGGTCTCGTCGGCGGCTTTGGTTTTTCGGGTGGGTTCCGCCTTGGCGGAGGAAGGTGCTGTGCTGGTGGTTTGTGCAAAGGCCACCGTAGGCAGAGCGCAGGCAATCGCCAGACTCAATGCGGAAAAACGCAACCGGGTGGAAATTGTCAGAGGCATGGGGCAACTCTCCGTATGTTTTAAACATATCAATAGATTTGCTGGCTGCCTGGATCAAAAGATCGGGGTGGCTGGCGTTAGAGGGATCTTTCGTTATTTGGTCAGGATCAATTTTCCGGCTTTGGTTTGCCGCAGTTGATAACGCTGGCCCTGATGGGTAATAACCGCCACGCCATCGGCGCCAAGCAGCAGGGCGCTGTCATAACAAGGGGGTACGTCCGCAGCCTGCCCGCTGGAAGGCCTGGCGGTGGAAGGGCGGTGGTTGTTGGGATTATCCATCGTCATTTTGTTTATAAAACACGCTATTAAATGGTAATTAATATCAAAGTGATAATCATTATCATGTGAACGAAAGGTTACATCAAGGAAAATTTTCTTACGGATGGAACCTTGTTACGGAAAATGCGTCCAGCAGCGGGCCGAAGGCGTTCGGCCCGTAAAAAAATCGGGGGATTAAAGCAGGGTTTCGATGCGGTCGAACAGGCGCTCGGGCTTGGTGATGGGGGCATAGCGGGTCACGCGCTGGCCGTCGGCGGTCAGCAGGAATTTGGTGAAGTTCCATTTGATGCGTTGGCTGCCCATCACGCCGGGCGCCAGGCGTTTCAGCTCGCTGAACAGGGGGTGAGCGCCGGGACCATTAACCTCGATCTTGCTGAACAGCGGAAAGCTGACGCCGTAGTTCAGGGTGCAGAAGTTGGCTATCTCGAGCGGGTCGCCGGGTTCCTGCGAACCGAACTGATTGCAGGGGAAGCCCAGCACCATCAGCCCGCGTTCGCGGTAGTATTGCCACAGGTTCTCCAGCCCGCGGTACTGGGGCGTGAAACCGCATTTGCTGGCGGTGTTGACCACCAGATAAGCGCGAGCGCGAAAGTCGCCCAGGGTTTTGGCTTCTCCCTGCAGCGTGACGCAGGGGATGGATAACAGTGAGTGAATCATGCCGGGGCTCCGATCCTTTCCATAGGGTTGCTGCGGGAATGGTTACCAGTATAGATGAGCGGCGATGAGGCGAAAAGCCGGGGCCAGACGCCCCGGCAGCGCGTCAGAAGCGGGTATCCACCGCATCCGCCAGCATCGCCAACAGCTGCTCGCTGTCGGACCAGCTCAGGCAAGGATCGGTGATCGACTGGCCATAGGTCAGCGGCTGGCCGGCGACGATTTTCTGCGTGCCTTCCACCAGGAAGCTTTCCGCCATCACGCCGGTAATGGCGGCGGAACCGGCGCGGATTTGCTGGCAGACGTTCTCGGCAACGTCCAACTGGCGGCGATGCAGCTTCTGGCAGTTGCCGTGGCTGAAGTCGATAACCAGGTGTTCCGGCAGATCGAACTCGCGCAGGCTATCGCAGGCGGCCACGATGTCGGTAGCGTGGTAGTTCGGCGTTTTGCCGCCGCGCATGATGATGTGGCCGTAAGGGTTGCCGCTGGTCTGGTAGATGGTCATCTGGCCGTTTTTATCCGGCGAGAGGAACATGTGGCCGGCGCGCGCCGCGCGGATGGCGTCGATCGCGATACGGGTGTTGCCGTCGGTACCGTTTTTGAACCCGACCGGGCAAGAGAGCGCGGAAGCCATTTCGCGGTGGATCTGGCTTTCGGTGGTGCGCGCGCCGATGGCGCCCCAGCTGATTAAATCGGCGATGTATTGGCCAACCACCATATCCAGGAACTCGGTTGCGGTCGGCAGGCCGAGCTGATTGACTTCCAACAGCAGGCGGCGCGCCATTTCGATGCCGCGGTTAACCTGGAAGGTGCCGTCCAGGGCCGGATCGGAAATCAGGCCTTTCCAGCCCACCACGGTGCGCGGTTTCTCAAAATAGGTGCGCATCACGATTTCCAGGCGATCCTGGTAACGCGCGCGCAGGGCGTTCAGGCGGCCGGCGTAGTCGATGGCGGCGTCGAGATCGTGGATGGAGCAGGGGCCAATCACCACCAGCAGGCGCTTGTCTTCGCCGGACAGGATTTTTTCAATGCGTTTTCGTGACGCGGTCACGTTATCTGCGATATCCGCCGAGATCGGCAGCTTGTCCGCCAGCGCTTGCGGCGTGACGAGGCTGTCGATGCGCGCGGTCCGCAGTTCATCTGTTTTGTGCATGGTTTTCTCTGGAAACTGTTCTTCTCTGCGGCAGGAGTGCCGGGAAGTGATGGCGATCACAATAACGCAAAAATCGCTGAATTCAACCGTAGAGATTGTGTTCTGTTGATCAGGACCGCTAAAAAAAGCACAAAAATTACCGCCGGCGCTGAAATAAGCGGCAGGGCAGCCCCTGCCGGCGCGAATCAGAACATGCGGCGACTCATGCCGAGGATGTCGAGGATCTTGGTCGAGATTTCCTCCACCGAGTAGTTGGTGGTATTGAGATAGCGGATCTGGTTTTTGCGGAACAGCGCCTCCACCTCGGCGATTTCCATTCTGCATTGGCGCAGCGAGGCATAGCGGCTGTTTTCGCGCCGTTCCTCGCGGATGGCGGCCAGGCGCTCCGGATCGATGGTCAGGCCGAACAGCTTGTGCTGAAACGGCTTCAGCGAGGCGGGGAGGTGCAGATTGTCCATATCGTCGGCGATAAACGGGTAGTTGGCGGCGCGGATGCCGAACTGCATCGCCAGATACAGGCTGGTGGGGGTTTTGCCGCAGCGCGAAACCCCCAGCAGGATAACCTGCGCCTGGTCGAGGTTGCGCAGCGAGATGCCGTCGTCGTGCGCCAGCGTGTAATCGATGGCGGCGATGCGCGCGTCGTATTTGCCGAGGTTGTTGGCGGTCAGCCCATGGGTGCGGTTCGGCACCGGTGTCGGTTCTACCTCCAGTTCGTCCTGTAACGGGCCGACCAGCGCTTGCACGATATCCTGGCAGAATCCCTGGCTTTGCACGATCACGTCGCGCACCTCCGGCGAAATGATGGAGTAGAACACCAACGGCCTGACGCCGGTTTCACGGTAAATATCATCAATTTGCTGGCAAACCGCCCGCGCGCGCGCCTCGGTTTCGACGAACGGCAGCGTAAAGGTGGTGGCCGTCACCGGAAACTGCGACAGCACCGCGTGGCCCAACACCTCGGCGGTAATCGCCGTGCCATCCGAAATATAAAAAACGCTTCTTTCCACCCGAGGCTCCTTACCTGAAAACGGTGTTCCTGCATTAACCACTAAGAGACATCATGTGCCGCGGAGGATCCGCCGGTAAAGAGGTTAGCGAAAAAATTGTGACTATGCGCCTCGTTCGGCGCAAACCGGCCGGGAGGGTATCGATTGCCTGGCGCGTTAATCGAAAGTTTAAAAACTACTTAATTTGTTGAGAATTAAGCTTTTAGTATCGTTGGGAACGGTTCCCATGAAAATCAGACGGTTAGGTAATTCTCTTAAAATCCATTTTCTTCAGCCGGTTGATCGATTCACCTTTCCATTTCCTGGGGATCATTGTGCTAGTCTGGTCCAGCTCCGTTTTTAGCGGCGCTGAGATAGCAAGCGAATTAAATCCGTCTATACCCTACTGATAGCAATAAGGATTGTCTCGATGTCCAACAATGGCCCAGACTTGCGGAATGTGCTTTGGTACAACCAGCTTGGCATGCACGACGTTGACCGCGTCGGCGGCAAAAACGCCTCCCTCGGTGAAATGATCACCAACCTTTCCGACTTGGGCGTGGCCGTGCCAAACGGTTTTGCCACCACCGCGCAGGCGTTTAACGATTTTCTCGAACAAAGCGGTGTTAACCAGCGCATCTATCAGTTACTGGATCAAACTGACGTTGACGACGTTGCCCAGCTGGCCAAGGCCGGCGCGCAAATCCGCCAATGGGTGATCGACACGCCGTTCCATGCGGAATTCGAGCGTGAAATCCTCCAGGCGTACCAACAACTCTCCGACGGCCAGCCGGAAGCCTCGTTCGCCGTGCGCTCTTCGGCCACTGCCGAAGACATGCCGGACGCTTCTTTTGCCGGCCAGCAAGAAACCTTCCTCAACGTGCAGGGCATCGACGCCGTGATGGTGGCGATCAAGCACGTATTCGCCTCGCTGTTCAATGACCGCGCGATTTCCTACCGCGTGCATCAGGGTTACGACCACCGCGGCGTGGCGCTGTCCGCCGGCGTGCAGCGCATGGTGCGTTCAGACCTGGCGTCGTCGGGCGTGATGTTCACTATTGATACCGAGTCCGGTTTCGATCAGGTGGTGTTTATTACCTCGGCCTACGGTCTGGGTGAAATGGTGGTGCAGGGCGCGGTGAACCCCGACGAGTTCTACGTGCACAAACCCACCCTGCAGAAGGGTAATCCGGCGATCGTGCGCCGCAACCTGGGCTCGAAGAAAATCCGCATGGTGTACGCGCCGTCGCAGGATCACGGCAAGCAGGTACGCATTGAAGACGTGCCGGAGCAGCAGCGCAGCCGTTTCTCTCTGACCGACGACGAAGTGCAGGCGCTGGCGCATCAGGCGATGCTGATCGAAAAACACTACGGCCGCCCGATGGATATCGAGTGGGCGAAAGACGGCCACACCGGCAAACTGCTGATCGTGCAGGCGCGTCCGGAAACCGTGCGCTCCAACGAGCAGACCATGGAGCGCTACCAGCTCAACGGCTCCGGAAAAGTGCTGGTGGAAGGGCGCGCTATCGGCCACCGCATCGGCGCCGGCCCGGTGAAGGTGATCCACGACATCAGCGAGATGGACCGCATCCTGCCGGGCGACGTGCTGGTGACCGACATGACCGACCCGGATTGGGAACCGATCATGAAGAAGGCCGCGGCTATCGTCACCAACCGCGGCGGCCGCACCTGCCACGCGGCGATTATCGCTCGTGAGCTGGGCATTCCCGCGGTAGTGGGCTGCGGCCACGCCACCGACGTGTTGAAAGACGGGCAGAAGGTCACCGTCTCCTGCGCCGAAGGCGACACCGGCTTCGTGTACAGCGACATGCTCGATTTCACCGTGCAGAGCTCCGAAGTGACCGAGCTGCCGGATCTGCCGCTGAAGATCATGATGAACGTCGGCAACCCGGATCGCGCCTTCGACTTCGCACGTTTGCCGAACGAAGGCGTGGGCCTGGCGCGGCTGGAGTTCATCATCAACCGCATGATTGGCGTGCACCCGAGGGCGCTGCTGGAGTTCGATCAGCAGACCCCGGCGCTGCAGAACGAAATCCGCGCGCTGATGCAGGGCTATGACCACCCGGTCGAGTTCTATGTCGGCCGCCTGACCGAAGGCATCGCCACCCTGGGCGCGGCCTTCTGGCCGAAGCGGGTGATTGTGCGCCTCTCCGACTTCAAGTCGAACGAATACGCCAACCTGGTGGGCGGCGAGAAGTACGAACCGCACGAAGAGAACCCGATGCTGGGCTTCCGCGGCGCCGGCCGTTACGTGGCCGACAGCTTCCGCGACTGCTTCGCGCTCGAGTGCGAAGCGGTGAAACGCGTGCGTAATGAAATGGGCCTGACCAACGTCGAAATCATGGTGCCGTTCGTACGCACCGTGGCGCAGGCGGAAGCGGTGGTGGCCGAGCTGGCGCGCCAGGGGCTGAAGCGCGGCGAGAACGGGCTGAAGGTGATCATGATGTGCGAGATCCCGTCTAACGCCCTGTTGGCGGACCAGTTCCTTGAGCACTTCGACGGCTTCTCCATCGGCTCCAACGACATGACCCAGCTGGCGCTGGGGCTGGACCGCGACTCCGGCGTGGTGTCCGAGCTGTTCGACGAACGCAACGAGGCGGTGAAAGCGCTGCTGTCGATGGCAATCCAGGCCGCCAAACGCCACGGCAAGTACGTCGGCATTTGCGGCCAGGGGCCGTCCGACCATGAGGACTTCGCCGAATGGCTGATGGAGCAGGGCATCGACAGCCTGTCGCTCAACCCGGATACCGTGGTGCAAACTTGGATTAATCTGTCGAAGAAAAAATAATGCCTTAGGGATTATTTGATGTAAAAGCCGCAGCCTGAGGTTGCGGCTTTTTTATTTCTTAATGTAACAAGCAGGCTGGAAAATAAACATATTGCCGAAAAAACAATAAAAAAAAGCCCATCATAGGAGATGGGCAAAGACTACACACAGCAATTCACATGTATGGCATTACATTGTTTAGAAAGGTTGCTTTAAAATCAGTGATTTGAAGCAATAGATGGCCATAATACTAGATTTTTCAGCGCGATTAGTCATTAAGAATCATCCTAATCAATAGCATAGTTACGTTTTATTTTTTCCGGCGTGGTTTTTTTGCCCGGCCGGAAAAGAAGTATTTATCCGGCATGTTTAATTAACGCCTGGCAGGCAGCGTATTCTGCCGCATTATATTTTTGCGCATATTACCCAAAGGAGTTAGGAATAATTAAAGGGGGGAATATATTCTGCCCGGCGTACCGGGCAGAGGAGGGAATTACATCTCTTCCAGATTTTTTTCTACTTCTTTCAGATCCGCGCTTGGCTCCGGCGCTTCGTCCATCCAGGCGGTGAGCAGGCGATAAGACACCGCCAGCACCACCGGGCCGATAAACAGGCCGATCAGGCCGAAGGCCAACAGCCCGCCAATCACGCCGGACAGGATCAGCAGCATCGGCAAATCGGCGCCCATGCGGATCAGCACCGGCCGCAGCACGTTATCCAGCGTGGCCACCACACAGCTCCACACCAACAGCACCGTGCCCCAGGTGGTGTCGCCGGTCCAGTACAGCCAAATGATAGCCGGCACCAGCACCAGCAATGGCCCCAGCTGTGCCACGCAGCAGATGAAGATCAGCACCGTCAGCAGGGTGGCGGCCGGAATGCCGCTTACCGCCAGGCCGATGCCGCCAAGCACCGACTGCACCAGCGCCGTTACCACCACGCCCAGCGCCACCGCGCGGATCGCCTGGCCGCCCAGCAGCACCGCCGCGTCGCCGCGGTCGGCGCCCAGGCGCACCGCAAAGTGGCGAATGCCCAGCGCCACCTGTTCGCCGCGCGCATACAGCAGCACGCTAAACAGCAGCATTAGCGTGCAGTGCAGCAACAGGCGGCCGATATGCGCCGCCTGCGCCACAAACCAGGTGGCGGTCTGGCCGAAGTACGGCTGCACCTTGGCCAGCAGCGCGGCGCCGCCGGCGTTGACCATGGTGTGGTAGCTGTTATAGACCTTGTCGCCGATCATCGGCAGGGACTGCAGCCAGGCCAGATCGGGAATATGCAGCTTGCCGGGCGTGCTGGCCCAGGCGATCACCGGGCCGCTGTTGTCCACCAGGCTGCTGATCATCAGCGAGATTGGCAGGATGAACAGCAGGATCAGCAGCAGCGTCATCACCACCACCGCCAGCGAGCGGCGGCCCCACAGCAGCTTTTGCAGCTTGATCAACAGCGGCCAGGTGGCGATCACCACCATGCCCGCCCAGGCAAAGCCGAGAATGAACGGTTGAATGACCCAAAAACAGGCGACGATCATGATGGCGATAAACAGCACGCCGAAAATAATTCGCGGTAAGTCGTAACGCGAGTGCGGAAGTGGCATCAATGGGTTCTCATCCTGGTCAGTTAAATCCTTGGCACCGTTTAATCATGGTGCATATCGGCCGATTTTCACAGCCAACGGCGCGTTTTTCCGCGCCGCCGACGGTGCGGCAATAAGGGCAATAATGTGAATGCCTTCACTAAACGAGTATGTTAGTTTTTACCATCAATAAAAAATAGGGTGGGTCTGAATAAAGACCCGATTCAGCGTTCATTGGCGCATAAAAAATAGACAGGCAGGGTCAAAAAAGCGAATGATCCCACAAATTTCTCAGGCACCCGGCCTCGTTCAACGGGTGCTCGACTTTTTGGAAGCACTGAAGCAAAACGGATTTAACGGCGATACCGCCACCAGCTACGCCGATCGGCTGACGATGGCGACCGACAACAGCGTGTACCAGCTGCTGCCGGACGCGGTGGTGTTCCCTCGCTCCACCAGCGACGTGGCCCTGATCGCCCGTCTGGCGGCGGAAGAGCGCTTCAAGGCGCTGACCTTCAGCCCGCGCGGCGGCGGCACCGGCACCAACGGCCAGGCGCTCAATACCGGCATTGTGGTCGATATGTCGCGCCACATGAACCGCATTCTGGAAATCAACGTCGAACAGGGTTGGGTGCGGGTTGAAGCCGGGGTGATCAAAGATCGGCTCAATCAGTACTTGCGGCCGTTCGGCTATTTCTTCTCGCCGGAGCTTTCCACCAGCAACCGCGCCACCTTGGGCGGCATGATCAATACCGACGCCTCCGGGCAGGGCTCGCTGGTGTATGGCAAAACCTCCGATCACGTGCTTGGCCTGCGGGCGGTGCTGCTGGGCGGCGAAATGATCGACACCCGCGCCATGCCGACGCCGCTGGCGGAAACGATTGCCCAGGAAGACACCGCCGAAGGGCGCATCTACCATCGGGTGCTGAACAGCTGCCGCGACCGGCGTGCGCTGATCCTGGAGAAATTCCCCAAGCTCAACCGCTTCCTGACCGGCTACGACCTGCGCCACGTGCTGAGCGACGATCTGCAGACTTTCGATCTGACGCGCATTCTGACCGGCGCAGAGGGCACGCTGGCGTTTATCACCGAGGCGCGGCTGGACATCACGCCGCTGCCGAAGGTGCGCCGGCTGGTGAACGTGAAATACGATTCCTTTGACTCCGCGCTGCGTAACGCGCCCTTTATGGTGGAAGCCAAGGCGCTGTCGGTGGAGACTATCGACTCCAAGGTGCTGAATCTGGCGCGGGAAGACATCGTCTGGCATTCGGTGAGCGAATTGATCACCAATGTGCCGGACAAAGAGATGCTCGGTCTGAACATCGTAGAGTTCGCCGGCGACGACAAAGAACTGATCGACGGCCAGATGGAAAGCCTGTGTCGGCGGCTGGATGAGCTGATTGCACAACGGCAGGGCGGCGTGATTGGTTATCAGATCTGCGGCGATCTGGCGGGCATCGAGCGCATCTATAACATGCGTAAAAAAGCCGTTGGCCTGTTGGGCAACGCTAAGGGGCAGGCCAAACCTATCCCGTTCGCCGAAGATACCTGCGTGCCGCCGCAACATCTGGCGGATTACATCGTCGAGTTCCGCCAACTGCTGGACGGCCACAACCTGAGCTACGGCATGTTCGGCCACGTCGACGCCGGCGTGCTGCACGTGCGGCCGGCGCTCGACATGTGCGATCCGCAGCAGGAGGTGCTGATGAAGCAGATTTCCGACCAGGTGGTGGCGCTGACCGCCAAATACGGCGGTCTGTTGTGGGGTGAACACGGTAAAGGATTCCGCGCCGAATACAGCCCGGAATTCTTCGGCGAAACGCTGTACGAAGAACTGCGCCGCATCAAGGCGGCGTTCGATCCGGATAACCGACTCAACCCGGGCAAGATCTGCGCGCCGCTGAACCTGGATGCGCCGATGATGAAGGTGGATGCGGTAAAACGCGGCACTTTCGATCGCCAGATCCCGATTGCCACCCGCACTTCGTTCCGTGGCGCGATGGAATGCAACGGCAACGGCCTGTGCTTCAACTTTGACGTGCGCAGCCCGATGTGCCCGTCGATGAAGATTACCGGCAACCGCATTCATTCGCCGAAGGGGCGGGCAGCGCTGGTGCGCGAGTGGCTGCGCCTGCTGTCAGAGCAGGGGGTCGATCCGCTGGCGCTGGAAAAACAGCTGCCGCAGCAGCGCCTCAGTTTCCGCAGCCTGATCGAAAAAACCCGCAACAGCTGGTACGCCGGCAAGGGCGAGTATGACTTTTCGCATGAGGTGAAAGAGGCGATGTCCGGCTGCCTGGCCTGCAAAGCCTGCTCCACCCAGTGCCCGATAAAAATAGACGTGCCGGGATTCCGCTCGCGCTTCCTGCAGCTGTATCACACCCGCTACCTGCGCCCGGCGCGCGACTATATGGTGGCCGGGGTGGAGAGCTACACGCCGCTGATGGCCAGGGCGCCGAAGGTGTTCAACTTCTTCTTCCGCCAGCCCTGGGTGCGCGAAATGAGCCGCAGCGCCATCGGCATGGTCGATCTGCCGATGCTGTCCAGCCCGACGCTGCGCCAGCAGCTTTCCGGCCACAGCGCCGTCACCCTGACGCTGGAACAATTGGAAGGGCTGAGCGCCGAACAGCGCGAACAGCACGTGCTGGTGGTGCAAGATCCGTTCACCAGCTATTACGACGCCAAAGTGGTGGCGGACTTTGTCCGGCTGGTGGAAAAGCTCGGTTATAAACCGGTGCTGTTGCCGTTCTCGCCGAACGGCAAGGCGCAGCATATTAAAGGTTTTCTCACGCGCTTTGCCCGCACCGCGCGCAAAACCGCCGACTTCCTCAACCGCGTGGCGCAGCTCGGCATGCCGTTGGTGGGGGTCGATCCGGCGCTGGTGCTGTGCTATCGCGATGAATACAACGAGATCCTCGGCGAACAACGCGGTGATTTCCAGGTGCAGCTGGTGCACGAATGGCTGCAGCAGTTGGTGGCGGAACGCGCCGAACAGCCGGCGACCGGCGAACCCTGGTACCTGTTCGGTCACTGCACCGAGACCACCGCGCTGCCGGCCAGCGGCCAGCAGTGGGCGGCGATCTTCGCCCGCTTCGGCGCCAAACTGGAGAACGTCAGCGTCGGCTGCTGCGGCATGGCCGGCACCTACGGGCATGAAGTGAAGAACCTGCAGAACTCGCTCGGCATTTATGAGCTATCATGGCATCCGGCGTTGCAGCGCCTGCCGCGGCAACGCTGCCTGGCGACCGGTTATTCCTGCCGCAGCCAGGTGAAGCGTATCGAGGGCAACGGCGTGCGCCACCCATTACAGGCACTTCTGGAGATGATTGTGTGAAACTGTGGAAACGTGAAACGTCGCTGGAGCAACTGAACCGCGCCGGCGAAGGCTGTATGGTCAGCCACGTGGGGATTGAGTTTACCCAGCTGGGCGATGACTTCCTTGAGGCCACCATGCCGGTGGACGGCCGCACCCGCCAGCCATTCGGGCTGTTGCACGGCGGGGCGTCGGTGGTGCTGGCGGAGTCGATGGGTTCTATGGCCGGCTACCTGTGCAGCGAAGGCGAGCAAAAGGTGGTGGGGCTGGAGATCAACGCCAACCACCTGCGGGCGGTGTTTGATGGCCAGGTGCGCGGCGTGTGCCGTGCGCTGCACGTTGGCCGTCGGCACCAGGTGTGGCAGATTGAGATTTTCGACCCGCGCGATCGCCTGTGCTGCACATCGCGCCTGACCACCGCGGTGATTGACTGACAGTCCCTTCCCGCAGGCGGTTCGCCTGCGGGTTCGTCTTTGGCGCCGCGAGCATGACCACCTCTGAGATTCTATGTTTATAAATTCGTTTTCACGAATATGATTTTGACATCGAGAGAAAAAATAATACTGTGGGTAGAAGTAACCTGAGGTGATGAAAATGGCTTTAACGGCCCTGCAGCTTTTCAAAAATCTGTCTGATGAAACACGTTTGAAAATAGTCCTGCTTCTACGGGAGTTGGGCGAGCTCTGCGTCTGTGAACTTTCAGGTTCACTCGAGGAGTTGCAACCCAAAATATCACGACATCTTTCGATGCTCCGTGAAAGTGGATTGTTGATGGATAGACGCGATGGGAAGTGGATCCACTATCGGCTTTCACCGCATATGCCTGCCTGGGCTGCGGCCGTCATTGAACAAGCCTATCTGAGCCAGAAAGACGACGTCATTCAATTGGCTCGACGTGTTGCTCGCAATAATGCAGCTACCGGCGGCAAGGCTGTCTGCCTCTAGTTAACGAAATTTTTTGCTTTTTCATATTCGATTTTTCGAATGTATTTGACGCTGTGTCGTTTTGACGGGGAATGCTTCTCAAACGGGGGAGAACCCAGGCTATCGGAGGTTGTATGGGGTTGGCAGCGGCGATTTTTGTCCTGACTATTGTTCTGGTGATTTGGCAACCGAAAGGGTTGGGGATCGGTTGGAGCGCCATGCTGGGCGCGGCACTCGCTTTGCTATGTGGCGTCGTGCACTTCGGCGATATTCCCGCCGTGTGGCATATCGTCTGGAACGCCACCGCGACCTTTATCGCCGTCATTATCATCAGCTTGTTGCTGGATGAGTCCGGCTTCTTTGAATGGGCGGCGCTGCATGTGGCGCGGTGGGGCAACGGGCGGGGGCGCTGGTTGTTTACTTATATTGTGTTGTTGGGGGCGGCGGTTGCCGCGTTGTTCGCCAATGATGGCGCTGCATTGATACTGACACCCATAGTGATCGCCATGCTGTTGGCGTTGGGCTTCAGTCAAGGCACGACGCTGGCGTTTGTGATGGCCGCGGGGTTCATCGCGGACTCGGCCAGTTTGCCGCTCATCGTGTCGAATCTGGTCAACATCGTCTCGGCCGATTTCTTTAAGCTGGGATTCAATGAATACGCTTCGGTGATGGTGCCGGTCGATATCGCCGCGATCGTCGCTACGCTGGCGATGCTGCACCTGTTTTTCCGCAAAGATATCCCGGCTACCTATGAAGTATCCAAATTAAAAGCCCCCAAAGAAGCGATCCGCGATCCGCAGACATTCAAAGCAGGCTGGGGGGTTCTGCTGCTGCTGCTGATTGGGTTCTTTGGGCTGGAGCCGCTGGGCGTTCCGGTCAGTTTGGTGGCGGCCGCCGGCGCCTTGATTCTGTTTATCGTGGCTAAGCAAGGGCACACCATCAATACCGGCAAAGTGCTGCGCGGCGCGCCCTGGCAGATCGTCATTTTTTCTCTGGGCATGTACCTGGTGGTTTACGGATTGCGCAATGCCGGGCTCACCGATTACCTGTCATCGATACTCAATGGCTTTGCCGGGCAGGGCCTCTGGGCCGCCACTTTGGGAACCGGTTTCCTCACGGCGTTCCTGTCTTCCATCATGAACAATATGCCAACGGTGCTGGTGGGCGCATTGTCCATCGACGGCAGCGTTGCCACCGGCGTGACTAAAGATGCGATGATCTACGCCAATGTCATCGGCAGTGATTTGGGCCCTAAAATCACCCCTATCGGCAGCCTGGCGACCTTGCTGTGGTTACACGTGTTGGCGCAAAAGGACATCAAAATCACCTGGGGATATTACTTCCGGGTGGGCATTGTCATGACGCTGCCGGTGCTGTTTGTCACGCTGGCGACCCTGGCATTGCGTTTATCCGTGTAGAAAAAATGCCTTTACTCAGCCAACCGCCAGCCGCGAATAGCGCTGGCCAACCTTAGAGAGTGATGTATGAGCGCTATTACGATTTATCACAATCCGGCCTGCGGCACGTCGCGCAATACCCTGGAACTGATCCGCAATAGCGGCGTGGAGCCAAGGGTAATTTTGTACCTGGAGACGCCGCCAAGCCGTGATGAACTGGTCAAACTCATCGCCGATATGACGATCAGCGTGCGCGCCCTGTTGCGTAAAAATGTGGAGCCTTATGAGCAGTTAGGGTTGGCTCAAGCGAAATGGAGCGATGACCAATTGATCGATTTCATGCTCCAGCAGCCGATTCTGATTAACCGGCCTATTGTCGTGACGCCCTTAGGCACCAAACTGTGCCGGCCTTCCGAAGCGGTGCTGGATATTTTACCGGATGTGCAAAAAGGCGAGTTCACCAAAGAAGACGGCGAAAGGGTGATCGACGCGCAAGGGCGGCGCGTAGCCAAATGATTTTCCCTCATCCGAACTATTTGCCCGATAATTTCATCTCATCAGCCGCCATTACAGTTGAAAAGGCACCCGCTTGACGAAGTCCTTTTGGAAAGCGTTGGCCTTTTCCCAGGTGCCTTCCATCGCATATTTCTGACAGATCAGCGTCAGCGTATGGCGGGCAAAGTGGTAGCTCTGTACCCGAAACAGCTGGCAGCGCTGCGGGTTGTTGATCTCTACGATCAGCCGGTTGTGCAGCTTGCTGAGCGCATGCAGATAGCTTTCGTCGTCGCCGTTCTCCAGGCACAGGTTGGCCATGGTGAGGCAGACGCTGTTGTAGCGCTTCAGGTGGTTAACGTTGCATTCCGGTCGCTTGAGCGCTGCCTCCGCCATGTAGAAATCTACCGTGGCGTCCCGCACGCTGAATTTGTAGTCATCAATCTTGCCCAGCAGCCATGCATTGATCGAAATAGTCATTTGCCCGCGCTCAAATTACAATTGAATGATAATCATTATCATATTTACTGCTGCGTTTGCGATCAATCCTTCTGTTGAATTTTTTATTGGCCGCTGGGGTGCAATGGGCCGGCGGCGACCCAATATACTCAGTAACGACTAAACTTTATCCCATGGGGCAGGCTGAAAATGCCAGTTATTACCGTTAAACGCATTTTTACGACAGACAAAATACAGAAATAGGTATTTTCTATGAATGTTTAAATCGGCAATGTTCCGCGCTGCTGTAAAGCCGGCGGGCCGCCGGGGAAAGCGGTACGGTGATGCAGGATGTGCAATAAATTCATAGGGATAAAATGAACTCCTTTCCGCAATATCGCGCCAGGCGCCGAAGCTGTCCCGCGCGCTTGCCGCACGCCGCAGCGGAAAAGCGCGCCGGCGACGGATACCCCCGCAAAACAAACGGTTGAAGTGATAATCGTTATCACTAACATATAAGCAACCCAGATTGGCTGTGGTCAAACACGAGTGTGAGGTAGACCCTATGCAAACGGAAAATGTCGGCACTTTTTCTCTGGATGAAAATGTCTGGCAAGGCATTGCGCTCAGCGATAGCGCCGTACAACAAATTACTAAACTGATGCAACAGGATCCGCAGGTGAAGGGGCTGCAGCTAGGGGTGAAGCAATCCGGCTGCGCCGGGTTCGCCTATGTGCTGGATCTGACCCGCGATCCGGCCGATGACGACCTGCTGTTTGAGCGTGAAGGCGCCAAACTCTATGTGCCGTTGAAAGCCATGCCGTTTATCGATGGCACCACGGTGGATTTCGTCCGTGAAGGGCTGAATCAGATATTCAAATTCAATAACCCTAAAGCTCAGCATGCCTGCGGGTGCGGCGAGAGTTTTGGCGTTTGAGCGATGCAATCAACATGACACGAAGCAATGTAGAAATGCCTAATGAAGTACAGGCTTGGGTCAGCGAAGGTCGCTATAAAGAAGGTTTCTTCACTCAGCTGGCCACCGATGAGTTGGCCAAGGGCATCAACGAAGACGTGGTGCGCGCCATTTCGGCCAAGCGCAACGAGCCCGAGTGGATGTTGGAATTCCGTCTCGAGGCCTATCGCGCCTGGCTGCAGATGGAAGAGCCCCACTGGCTGAAGGCCAACTACGATCGCCTGAACTACCAGGATTACAGCTATTATTCGGCGCCCTCCTGCGGCAGCTGCGACGACGCCTGCGGCTCACAGCCCGGCGCGGAGCAACAGCCTGGCGCCGCGACGGAAAAAGACTACCTGACCAGCGAAGTGGAACTGGCGTTCAATCAGCTCGGCGTGCCGGTGCGCGAAGGCAGCGAGGTGGCGGTGGACGCCATCTTCGACTCGGTGTCGGTGGCCACCACCTACCGTGAAAAGCTGGCGGAAAGCGGGGTGATCTTCTGCTCGTTCGGCGAAGCCATTCAGGAATACCCGGACCTGGTGCGCCAATACCTGGGCCGCGTCGTGCCGTCCAACGATAACTTCTTCGCCGCGCTGAACGCCGCCGTGGCCTCGGACGGAACCTTCGTCTACGTGCCGAAGGGCGTACGCTGCCCGATGGAACTGTCGACCTATTTCCGCATCAACGCCGCTAAAACCGGTCAGTTCGAGCGCACCATTCTGATCGCCGACGAAGGCAGCTACGTCAGCTATATCGAAGGCTGCTCGGCGCCGGTGCGCGACAGCTACCAGCTGCACGCGGCGGTGGTGGAGGTTATCCTGCACAAAGACGCCGAGGTGAAATATTCGACGGTGCAAAACTGGTTCTCCGGCGGGGAGAGCAAGGGCGGCATCCTGAACTTCGTCACCAAGCGTGCGCTGTGTGAAGGCGCCGGCTCAAAAATGTCCTGGACCCAGTCGGAAACCGGCTCGGCGATCACCTGGAAATACCCGAGCGTGATCCTGCAGGGCGACAACTCGATCGGCGAATTCTTCTCGGTGGCGCTGACCAGCGGCCATCA
>Ga0105251_10000728_pt1 | contig 30248 bp, 25 predicted proteins | sample KBSS64metaG_FD_80424 | JGI IMG/M metagenome (GOLD analysis project Ga0105251, IMG submission 80424) | Switchgrass rhizosphere microbial communities from Kellogg Biological Station, Michigan, USA - KBS S6-4 metaG | ecosystem: Host-associated > Plants > Roots > Rhizosphere > Soil | place...
CCCCTCATGTGGTTCAAGAACCTGCTGTCCTACCGCCTGACCCAGGAAGTACCGTTCGAGGCTGAAGCGCTGGAGGCCGCCCTGGCCACCAAGCCGGCCCGCCCCTGCGCCAGCCAGGAGCTGACCACCTACGGTTTCGTCGCGCCGTTCGGCAAGGGCGAAGACGCTCCCCTGGTGCACGTCAGCGGCGAGTTCCTGCTGATTGCCGCGCGCAAGGAAGAACGCATCCTGCCGAGCAGCGTGGTCAACGATGCGGTGAAAGAAAAGGTCGAAGAGATCGAGACCGAGCAGATGCGCAAGGTCTACAAGAAAGAGCGCGACCAGATCAAGGACGAGATCATCCAGGCCTTCCTGCCGCGCGCGTTCATCCGCCGCTCGATGATCTTCGCCGCCATCGCCCCTCGCCTGGGCATGATCCTGGTCAACTCGGCCAGCGCCAAGCGTGCCGAAGACCTGCTGTCGACCCTGCGTGAAGTGATGGGTTCGCTGCCGGTACGCCCGGCCACGGTGAAGATCGCACCGACCGCGACCATGACCGACTGGGTCAAGTCACAGCAGGCTGCCGAAGGCTTCTATGTGCTGGACGAGTGCGAGCTGCGCGACACTGCCGAAGACGGCGGCATCGTGCGTTGCAAACGCCAGGACCTGACCAGCGAGGAAATCCAGCTGCACCTGAGCACCGGCAAGGTGGTCACCCAGCTGGCCCTGGCCTGGCAGGACAAGCTGTCGTTCGTGCTCGACGACAAGATGGTGATCAAACGCCTGAAGTTCGAAGAGCTGCTGCAGGAGCAGGCCGAACAGGACGGTGGTGATGAAGCCGCGCAACAGTTCGATGCCAGCTTCCAGCTGATGATGATGACCTTTGCCGAATTCCTGCCGGTGCTGTTCGAAGCGCTGGGTGGGGAGGAGATTCCGCAAGGGGTCTGAGGTAATTGATGTGCCGGTGCTGGCCTGAAATTGGTTTTCTGCCAGGACCGGCCCTTTCGCGGGTAAACCCGCTCCCACAGGTACTGCTCAGCTTCCAATGGCGGCGCAGTACCTGTGGGAGCGGGTTTACCCGCGAAGGGGCCAGTGAAATTCATAAAGCTATAAATAGAAAAGGAATTGCCCCATGCGTGCCCTTGCCGCCCTCAGCCGCTTCGTTGGCAACACCTTCGCCCTGTGGGTGCTGGTGTTCGCCGTGCTGGCCTTCCTGCAGCCCCAGTGGTTCATCACCCTCAAGGTCGCCATCGTGCCGCTGCTGGGCCTGGTGATGTTTGGCATGGGCCTGACCCTCAAGCTCGACGACTTCGCCGCCCTCGCCCGCCAGCCCTGGCGTGTGGCCCTTGGCGTGGTGGCGCACTTCGTGATCATGCCGGGCATGGCCTGGTTGCTGTGCCAGCTGTTTCACCTGCCGGCGGAAATCGCCGTGGGTGTGATCCTGGTCGGCTGTTGCCCGAGCGGCACGGCGTCGAACGTAATGGTCTGGCTGTCCAAGGGCGACCTGGCGCTGGCCGTGGCGATCGCCGCGGTGACCACCCTGCTCGCCCCGCTGCTGACCCCGGCGCTGATCTGGTTCCTGGCCTCCGCCTGGCTGCCGGTGTCCTTCATGGACATGTTCTGGTCGATCCTGCAGCTGGTGATGCTGCCGATCGTGCTCGGCGTGCTGGCCCAGCGCCTGCTGGGTGCGCGGGTACAGACGGCGGTGCAGGTGCTGCCGCTGGTGTCGGTGGTGAGCATCGTGATGATCGTCTGCGCGGTGGTGGCGGCCAGCCAGGCCAAGATCGCCGAATCGGGCCTGCTGATCATGGCGGTGGTGGTGCTGCACAACACCTTTGGCTATCTGCTGGGTTACCTCACCGGCCGGCTCTGCAAGCTGCCGCTGGCCCAGCGCAAGTCGCTGGCGCTGGAGGTGGGAATGCAGAACTCGGGGCTGGGGGCGGCATTGGCGGCGGCGCACTTTTCACCGCTGGCAGCAGTACCGAGCGCATTGTTCAGTGTCTGGCACAACATTTCCGGGGCGCTGCTGTCGACCTGGTTCCGCAGGATGGAAGATCCATCGGCCGCAACTGAAGAGGTTGAGCCGGCCAGGCATTGATGTGTACCCTGATAGCCACTGTGAGGACGACCTCACGACGCACCGCGTGACCATCCCGGGGACGGCCCCATCATTCGCAACGATGGAGACGCATCATGTCCTGGATCATTCTGTTCTTCGCCGGCCTGTTCGAGGTCGGCTGGGCCGTCGGCCTGAAGTACACCGACGGCTTCAGCAAACCCCTCCCCACCGCGCTCACCGTCGCCGCCATGGCCGTCAGCCTGGGCCTGCTGGGCCTGGCCATGAAGGAACTGCCGCTGGGCACCGCCTATGCCATCTGGACCGGCGTCGGCGCCGTCGGCACGGTGATCGCCGGGATCATCCTGTTCGGCGAGTCGATGGCCCTGGTACGGCTGGTCAGCGTGGCGCTGATCGTTACCGGCCTGATCGGCCTGAAAGTCAGCGCCAGCTGAACCCCCTTCCTTAGCGCAGGCTGCCGCGCAAGCGGCTGACCTGCTCGCGCAAGGCTTCTGGCTGCGCCGCCTCCACCGGGATGGCGGCGCCTGCCACGATGGTCACCCGCGACCACAGGCGCTTGAAGAAGCCCTTGGCCGGGTCGCGACTGAAGAAGCTCCCCCACAGCCCCTGCAGCGCCAGTGGAATCACCGGCACCGGGGTTTCCTCGAGGATGCGGCTGACACCGCCCTTGAACGCATCGATCTCACCGTCGCCGGTCAGTTTGCCCTCCGGGAAGATGCACACCAGCTCACCGTCCGCCAGGTATTCGGCGATGCGGGTGAAGGCCCGCTCGTAGGTGGCCTGGTCTTCGTTGCGCCCGGCAATCGGAATGGCGCCCGCCGTGCGGAACACGAAGTTGAGCACCGGCAGGTTGTAGATCTTGTAGTACATGACGAAACGGATCGGCCGGCGAATCGCCCCGCCCAGCAGCAGCGCGTCGACGAACGACACATGGTTGCACACCAGCAGCGCCGCGCCTTCATCCGGGATGCGCTCGAGGTCGCGGTGCTGCACGCGGTACATCGAGTGGCTGAGCAGCCAGATCAGGAAACGCATGGTGAACTCGGGCACGATCCTGAAGATGTAGGCGTTGACCAGCACGTTCAGCAGCGACACCACCAGGAACAGCTGCGGGATGCTGAGCTTGGCCACGCTCAGCAGGACAATGGTGAAGATCGCCGAGACCACCATGAACAGGGCATTGAGGATGTTGTTGGAGGCGATCACCCGGGCCCGCTGGTCCTCGGCGGTGCGCGCCTGGATCAGGGCGTACAGCGGCACAATGTAGAACCCGCCGAACACACCAAGGCCGACGATCGCCAGCAGGATCCACCAGGCCTGATGCATGCCCAGCAGCGCCAGCCAGTCGTGCGGCTGGGCGCCGGCCGGTACGTCACCGGAATGCCACCACCAGAGCAGGCCGAACAGGGTCAGGCCGAACGAGCCGAACGGCACCAGGCCGATTTCCACCTTGCGCCCGCTGAGCCGTTCGCACAGCAGCGAACCGAGGGCGATGCCCACCGAGAACAGGGTCAGCACCAAAGTCACCGCGGTCTCGTCGCCGTGCAGCCAATCCTGGGCGTACTTAGGGATCTGGGTCAGGTAGATGGCACCGACGAACCAGAACCACGAGTTGCCGACGATCGAGCGCGACACTGCCGGGGTCTGCCCCAGGCCCATGCGCAGGATCACCCACGACTGCTTGAAGATGTTCCAGTCCAGCGCCATCTGCGGCGACGCGGCCGCCGCCCGCGGGATCCAGCGGCTGGCCAGGTAGCCCAGCACTGCGGTGCCGACCACGCCACCGGCCACCACCGTGGCGTAGCTGTCGGTGGCCATCATCACCCCGGCGCCGATGGTGCCGACCAGGATGGCGAGGAAGGTGCCCATCTCCACCAGGCCGTTGCCGCCGACCAGCTCTTCTTCGCGCAGGGCCTGGGGCAGGATCGAGTACTTCACCGGGCCGAACAGCGCCGAGTGGGTACCCATGCCGAACAAGGCCAGCAGCATCAGCGTGAGGTGGTTGCTGACGAAGCCGATGGCGCCGACCGCCATGATGCCGATCTCGGCCAGCTTGATCGCACGGATCAGCGCGTCCTTGGCGAACTTCTCGCCAAACTGCCCGCCCAGTGCCGAGAACAGGAAGAACGGCAGGATGAACAGCAGTGCACAGAGGTTGACCCAGATCGAACGATCGCCGTCGCCCAGGCTGAGCTTGAACAGGATCGCCAGGATCAGCGACTGCTTGAACAGGTTGTCGTTGAAGGCACCCAGCAGCTGGGTGACGAAGAACGGCAAGAAACGCCGCTTGCCGAGCAAGGTGAATTGCGAGGGGTGACTCATCGTCCTTGTACCTGAGTAGCGCCGCAGGCGGCCGTTGCTTGATTAGAATGCCTGCAAAGTCATCAAGCCACATTACTTCTGTCAACTGGCAACTCTGACAGTAGCGAAGATCGGGCTGGCTTATCACGCTGACGGACACGCCCCTTTCAGAAACAAGGAAGAATCATGTCCGGGACGCTACGTTCAGCGCACCCCATGCTGGTCGCGCTGATGCTGACCTTGACGCTGCCTTCACCCTGCGCCGTTGCCCGGCCCGCGCCCAGCTTGATGGAAAAGACGCGCTTTGTGGATGACTTGCTGTCGCGCATGAGCATGGCAGAAAAAGTGGGCCAGCTGCGCATGGTTTATGCCGGCCCCGCCCCGCTGCCGCCCAATGACTGGGTCGCTGTTACGCAAGGGCACGTCGGCGCCCTGCTCACGGCGCCGAACGTCTCGCGCGCACGATTGCGTCTGCTGCAGGATGCGGCCACTCGCCATAGCCGCCTGGGCATACCTGTGTTCTTCGCTGCCGATGTGTTGCATGGCCAGCGCACGGTGTTTCCCATAGGCCTGGCGTTGGCTTCCAGCTGGGATATGCAGGCCATCGCCAGTTCCGCACGTGTCGCGGCCAGTGAAGCCACTGCCGATGGCCTGGACATGACATTCGCGCCCATGCTGGATATCAGCCGTGATCCACGCTGGGGGAGAATTTCCGAAAGCCCTGGTGAAGATACGTTCCTGGCTACGCGCATCGCTGCTACCACCATTAGTGGCTTGCAAGGCCCCAGGCCAGGCGCCGCCGACAGCCTGATGGCCTGCGCAAAGCATTTCGCGGCCTATGGCGCGGTCGAGGGCGGCCGTGACTACAACACCACGGACATGAGCCCGCAACGGCTTTACCAAGACTATCTGCCGCCCTACAAGGCAGCCGTCGATGCTGGCGCGGGCGCGCTCATGACCGCACTGACCACGCTCAACGGCACCCCGGCGGCGGCCAACCCTTGGCTGCTGCAACAGATACTGCGCCAAGGTTGGCGTTTCAATGGCCTGGTCATCAGCGACGACGGCGCCGTCGGCGACCTGCTGGCCCATGGCATTGCCGCTGACGGCGGCAGCGCTGCGCAACGCGCATTCAACGCGGGCACGCAGATGAGCATGAATGACCGCTTTTTCGGCCAGGCATTACCTGAGCTGGTCAAACAAGGCCGCGTGCCTGGGGAAGCGCTCGACGATGCGGTGCGCCAGGTACTCGCCACCAAGTATGACCTGGGCTTGTTCCATGACCCCTACCGCAGGCTGGGCAAGGCAGAGGACGACCCCACCGATCAGCATGCCGAACAGCGCCTTCATCGAGCCCAGGCCAGGGACGTGGCACGCCGCACGTTGGTGCTGCTGAAAAACGCTGATCAAACCCTGCCATTGAGCAAGCACGGGACCATAGCCCTGATCGGCCCCCTGGCCGACAACCCTGTCGACATACTCGGCAGCTGGCATGGCAGTGGCCAGGCCCGACAGGCTGTCAGCCTGTATCAAGGCATGAAGAGGGTACTGGGCCGGGATGCCAAATTGCTTTACGCAAAAGGCGCCAACATCAGCGACGACCCGAAGGTGTTTCAACTGCTCGGCGACAATCAGGTTTCCTTCGACTCACGCTCGCCCTCTGTAATGCTGGCGCAGGCGGTTGCCGTGGCCAGCCGCGCCGATGCCATCGTTCTGGCGCTGGGTGAAGCACGGGGCATGTCCCATGAGGCCGCGAGCAAGACCGACCTGCAACTGCCGCTGCAACAGCGTCAGCTGCTCAGGGCCTTGAAACGCACCGGCAAACCGCTGGTACTGGTGCTGATGAATGGCCGGCCGCTGGCCTTGGTCGAGGAAAGCAAAACAGCAGATGCCATCCTGGAAACCTGGTTCAGTGGCACCGAAGGCGGCAATGCAATCGCCGACGTACTGTTCGGCAACTACAACCCCTCCGGCAAACTGCCCGTGACCTTTCCTCGCAGCGTGGGGCAGATCCCGCTCTACTACAACCACCTCAATACCGGCCGGCCGTTCGACCCGGCACGGCCCGCCCCCTATCGCTCGCGCCATTTCGATATCGAGGACACGCCGTTGTACCCCTTCGGTTTCGGCCTGAGCTATTCCCGCTTTGCGCTCGGCGCCCCACGCCTGACGAGCCAGCAGCTTCGCGCGGGCCAGGCCCTTGACGTCAGTGTCGAAGTGAAAAACCAAAGTAGCCGCAGCGGCGAGACGGTGGTGCAACTTTACCTGCGCGACATCACTGCCTCGATCAGTCGCCCGCTCAAGGAGCTCAAGGGCTTCGAAAAAGTGATGCTGGCACCTGGCGAGACCCGAACGGTCACCTTCAGGATCGAGCCATCCATGCTTGCCTTCTACGATCAACAGGCACGCCTGACAACCGAACCAGGCATGTTCGACGTCATGATCGGGCTGGACTCCGAGAACCTGCAGCAAACCCGTTTCGAACTGCTACCCAGCACTGACTGAGCGCACGCCCCGCCGAAAAGATGGCACAGAGCCATTAATTTCCTGCCGAGCACTGTTCAGATTTCGTTGTCTGCGCCGATAATTCATATAGATGACTATATCTGACAGAAGGAATGGACCTCAGGTCTCCTCCAATCCATAAGAAAAGGAGCTCGGCAGTATATGTTTACCTGGTTCGGCGACCTCAGGATCGCCCATAAACTCTTCCTCGGTTTCGGCCTGGTGCTGTGCCTGACGCTGGTGCAGTCGCTGATCAGCTGGGACGGCATGGGCAGCCTGGTACGGCGCAGCGAGGTGGTCAGCGATGTTTCGCGCCTCAACGACGCCTTGGGCGACCTGCGCGAAGCGCGCCTGCGGCACGCCATGGCCAATGGCGCGCCAACCGAGAGCGAGCAGTTGCAGGCCGCGCTGGAGGCGTTCAAGCCAACCCTGGCAAAGCTGCGTGAAGTGATGGTCAGGGCGCAAAGCCATGCGCTGATCAATACGGCCGACCAGGCACTGCAGGGCTACAGCGGCAATCAGGCCGCCAGCTTCCATTCCTATGAAAAGATGCGCACCGCACAGAAGGAAATGGGCGTGCTGGCCACCCAGTCGTTCGCCAGCATCGAGCAGATTCGCAATCAGGTGCGTGCCCTGCCCGATGCCGAACAGCGTTTCGTGCGCATCGAAGCGATCAACCAGATCCGCGAAAACCTGATCCTGCTGCGCTACCACGTTCGCGGCTACACGGGTAACACCAACGCCGAGACCGAGCAGTTGATGAACACCCAGATCGCCACCACGGTGAACGATCTGCCCGGGCTGATCGCTCGCTTCAATGGCAACTTCCCACAGCATTTCCAGCAACTGCAGCAGCAGGTGCAGGCCTATGCCAGCGCTGTCGAAGCCTTCCGCGGCGAGGTCAGCAAGCTGGTCGATTACCGCGCGGCCATGGCCAAGGACATCGAAACCCTCAACGGCGTCATTGGCCAACTGCTCGATGACCAGGCCGTGCTGGTCGCCAAGGACAGCCATTTCGCCCGCACCCTGCAGCTTGCCACCACCCTGCTCGCCTTGCTGATCGGGGCACTGGCTGCCGTGGTCATTGCCCGGCAGATCAGCCAGCCGTTGCGCCAGGCACTGAGCGCCATGCAGCAGGTGGCCGCCGGTGACCTCGGCGAGCAACCGACCAGCCGCCGCCGCGATGAAGTCGGCCAGTTGCAGAACGCCCTGCAGGGCATGACCCGCAACCTGCGCGAGCTGATTGCCCAGGTGCGCGATGGCATTTCGCAGATTGCCAGCGCGACCGAGGAGCTTTCGGCGATCACCGAGCAGACCAGCGCCGGCGCCAACAACCAGAAGGTGGAAACCGACCAGGTGGCCACGGCCATGCAGGAAATGGCTGCCACCGTCCATGAGGTGGCGCGCAATGCCGGCGAAGCCTCCGAGGCCGCCAGCGCCACCGACGACGAAGCCCGTGAAGGTGACAACGTGGTCAACCGCGCGGTGGTCCAGATCAACCGCCTGGCCAGCCAGGTGAATGCCACTGGCACGGCCATGGATGCCCTGCGCAGCGAAAGCCAGCGTATCGGCAAGGTCATGGACGTGATCAAGGCCGTGGCCGAGCAGACCAACCTGCTGGCGCTCAATGCCGCCATCGAAGCGGCCCGGGCCGGTGAAGCCGGCCGTGGCTTTGCCGTGGTGGCCGATGAAGTGCGCAGCCTGGCACAGCGCACCCAGGCATCGACACTGGAGATCGAGTCGGCAATCGGCAGCCTTGAGGAAGGCACCCGCTCGGTGAGCGAGTTGATGGAGCAAAGCCAGAGCCTGACCGAAAGCAGCGTGGCGCTGGTGCGTGAGGCGGGGGTGGCGCTGGAGGGGATTACCCAGCGCGTGTCGGGGATCCAGCTGATGAACCAGCAGATTGCCGCAGCCTCGGAGCAGCAAAGTGCGGTGGCTGAAGAGATCAGCCGCAGCGTGGTGACGGTGCGGGACATTTCCGAACAGACCGCTGAAGCCAGCCAGCAGACATCGGCGTCCAGCGTGGAACTGGCGCGGTTGGGTGGGCAGTTGCAGCAGATGATCAGCCGGTTCCGCTTCTGATTCATTGATCTGAAAGCTGAACTGACTTGTGTAGGAGCGGCCTTGTGTCGCGAAAGGGCTGCGTAGCAGCCCCAGCAATTGCTGAAAAATCGCAAGACCCTGGGGCCGCGTTGCGGCCCTTTCGCGACACAAGGCCGCTCCTACAGCTACTGCGGCGCCTTTAAGATGACGGATTACTCGAAGCCAAACAGCTCTCGCGCAGTCCCCACCAGCAGCGCCCGACGCAATTCCGCCGAGCAGCCCAGTGCCTCGAACTGCTCCACCGCCGTGGTAAAGCTCACCGATGACTCATGCTGGGTATGCGGCCAATCGCTGCCCCACATCAGCCGCTCGGCACCATAGTGAGCTTCAAGCGCACACAGGGCCTGACGCGCAAATGCCAGGTTCTGCTCCGGCGTGCCTTCCAGCCGGTAGATACCCGATACCTTGACCCACACCTTGCCCTTGCCGCCCAGCGTCAACAGCTCGGCAAAACCCGGCTGCCCCAGGCCCAGACGGGCATCGGGCCGGCCAAAGTGATCGACCACGATATCCAGGCCATAAGGTTCGAGTGCCCTTACCAGCGCAGGAATGTCCGCCACCTGGCGGTGCAGCTCCAGGTGCCAGCCCTGCTCGCCGATACGCTCCAGCAGGGGCCGCCATTGGCTGCCCGTCAGGTCTGGCAGGCCTTGCCCCATGAGGTTCAGGCGCACACCCCTGACACCCAGCCGGGCCATTTCCTGCAAAGTCTCACGCTCGGCGTCCCGGTCAAGCATCACGACACCGCGCAACTGCCCCGGCACCGTCTGCAGGGCGCTGAGCAGGTAGCGGTTGTCGGTGCCCAGGAAACTGGGCTGCACCAATACGCCATGGCTGAAACCATGGGCCAGCAACTGGCTCAGGTAATCGCCCAGCGGCGCATCGTAGCTGGGCGCGTAACGCCGCTCGCTGGCCAGGTTCAGCCCACGGCTGAACACGTGGGCATGGCTGTCGATGGCGGTCAGGTGTGGAGCAGAAACGTCGGGCATGGTTTTCACAGGACAGTCAGGTTACTTGGCGACAGCGCCAGCCACAGCCGGCGCTGGAGCGGCCTCGAGGTTGCGGCCACGGGTTTCCGGCAGGCACAGCGCGGCGAGCATGGCCACGCCGTAGGCGATGCCGGCATCGATGCCGATCGCGCTACCCAGCGACATGGATTCGCTCATGTGGCCGACCAGGAACGGGAACACCGCCGACAGCACACGGCCGAAGTTGTAGCAGAAGCCGACCCCGGCGCCGCGCACATCGGCCGGGTACAGCTCGTTGAAGAATGCCCCCAGGCTGGCCGGGATGCCGGCGGCGAAGAAGCCCAGCGGGAACCCGAGGAACAGCATCTGGGTATTGCTCAGCGGGAAGAACACATAAGCCTGCACGGTCAGCACGCAGCACAGGGCGAACAGCAGAATGTTCTTGCGCCGGCCGATGCGGTCGATCAGCAGGCCACTGACCACGCAGCCACACCAGAAGGCGAAGATGATCACCGCCAGGTAGCCACCGGAATTGAGTACCGACAGGTTGCGCTCGGTCTTGAGGAAGGTCGGCAGCCAGGTCATCACCGCGTGGTAACCACCGTGGGCGCCCAGGCCCAGCAGGCCACCGAGCAGGGTCACGCGCAGCAGTTCCGGGCGGAAGATGCCGGCCATGGACGTGAAGAAGCTGCCGGGGATGGCCTTGTCTTTCTGCAGGCGCTGGAAGCTGTCCGGCTCCGGCACGTTGCGGCGCACCCAGATGATCAGCAGCGATGGCAGCAGGCCGACGAAGAACATCACGCGCCAGGCGTATTCGGCCGGCACCAGCGAATAGATCAGGGTGAACAGCCCCACCGCCAGGCCCCAGCCCACGGCCCAGGCACTCTGCACGGTGCCCATGACCTTGCCGCGGTATTTCGGGTTGATGGTCTCGGCCATCAGCACCGCGCCGGCCGCCCACTCGCCACCGATACCGAAGCCCTGCAAGGCCTTGACGAACAACAGCGGGTAGAAGCCGGTGACGAACGCCGACAGGAAGGTGAAGAAGGAGAACCAGAGGATCATCCACTGCAAGGTCCGCACGCGGCCATAACGGTCCGACAGGGTACCGCCGAGCCAACCACCGATCGCCGAGGTGACCAGGGTCAGGCCGCTGATCAGGCCAGCATCGCCCTTGGTCAGGGAGAAGGCGGCGATCAACGCGGGGATGGCCAGGCCGAACATCTGCACTTCCAGCGCATCGAGCGACCAGCCGCCGAAACAGGCCCAGAACGTCTTGCGTTCCCGTGTAGTGATCTGGCGGTACCAGCTGAACATGATTGTTATCCTTCTAGTCGTGGGTGTTACGGCCGGGCGTGCCGAAGCGCTTGGCACGCTGACGACCGGGCAGGCGAAGCCACTGCGCCGTGGCAGAACGGCGCAGACGGGTAAAAGGCGAAGCGGCCGGCTTAACGGCTCAGCGAATGTCGACGCGGTAGCGGAAGTGCTGCGCGTGGCCGCGCGAGCGGCGCCATTCCAGAGGTTTGCCGGCGTAATCGCGGGCCAGGCGCTCGATCACCACCACCGGGCTGTCGACCGGCAGTTGCAACAAGCGGCCATGGGCCGCGTCGACCGCTTCGGCGGTCAGGGACTCTTCGGCATAGGCGACCACCTGGCCACACAGTTCCTCGTAGATCGGGTAGAGCAACGGGCCTTTGCTTTGCAGTTCAACCTCGAGCAGCGGCTGGAAGGTCTGGCGCGGCAGCCAGATCTCCTCGGCCAGCACCGGTTGGGCGCCGAGCAGACGGGTACGGACGATGCGAATGACCTCGGCCTCGGCGGCCAGGCCCAGGGCTTCGGCAACGGCCGACGGTGCCGGTACCGGCTCGATGGAGAGGATGCGGCTTTCCGGCATCACCCGCTCGCCGGTGGCGGTCTCGAAGCGGAAGAAGCGGAACAGCGAAGACTGGAACTGCGGGCGGCGGATGAAGGTGCCACGGCCCTGCTGACGCTCCAGCACGCCCTCGGCGACCAGTACGTCGACGGCCTTGCGCACGGTGCCGACGGACATGTCGAACTCGGTGGCCAGGGCCGCTTCGGTCGGAATGGCCTCGCCCGGGCGCCAGCGGTTGTTGGCGATCTGCTCGATCAGGTGATCGCGCAGTTGTTGATAGCGTGGCAGTCGAGCATCACCGGACAGTGGGTGCATGGGTCGGCTCTCGTCTTGTTATGTAAACATATATATGAATTTTTCGAGAGTATTCCCCGTGGGTGGCAGGCTGTCAATCCTCCGCTGGTCGCCGCTGCCGACCTCACTTATCCTCAGGCTTCGGAAAACCCCACAACAAGGACGTGGCAATGCTCGCCGCCCTGAAAGGCTACCCCGCCAGCGTCCGCCTGCTGCTGGCCACCACCTTTACCCTCACCGTGGCCCGGGCCCTCACCCTGCCCTACCTGGTGGTCTACCTGGCCGACAACTTCCAGCTTGCGGTCGGCCACATCGGCCTGCTGATCGGTGGCGCGCTGATCGTCGCGTCACTGCTGAGCCTGTACGGCGGGCACCTGGTCGACACCGTGCGCAATCACACCCTGGTCAGCGCCAGTACGCTGGTCTTTGCGTTGGCCTTCGTGGCCGCCATTGCCAGCCGATCGGCGTTGCTGTTCTTTTTCTGCCTGGTGCTGATCAACCTGGCCCTGGCGGTGGTCGACATCGCCGCCAAGGCCGGCTTCTGCGCGCTGCTGCCCGTGGCACAACGGGCCGAGGTGTTCGCCATCAAGTACACCTTGAGCAATGTCGGATACGCCGTCGGCCCGATGCTCGGCGTGGCCATGCTGGAGTTCGACGATCACCTGCCCTTCATTGCCTCGGCTCTGACCGGCCTTGGCATGTGCCTGGCCTACTGGCGCCTCGGCGACCGTGGGCTGCAGGCCAGCCCCCTGGAGCAGCCAGCGGTGGGGTTCGCCCAGGTGGCCCTGGGACTGGCACGTGACCGTCGACTGGTGTGCTTCACCCTGGGTGGCGTGCTGAGCGCGGTGGTGTTCGGCCAGTTCACCGCTTACCTGTCGCAGTACCTGGTGGTGACCAGCAGCGCCAGCGAGGCAGCACGGCTGGTCGGCTACCTGGTGACCACCAACGCGGTCACGGTGATCGCCCTGCAGTACCTGATCGGCCGGCGCATCGGCCGCCAGCAGCTGATGCCCTGGTTGCTGGCTGGCATGGCGCTGTTCATTGCCGGCTTGCTGGGTTTTGCCATGGCCGGGTCGGTAGTGGCCTGGTGCCTGGCGATGCTGGTGTTCACCCTCGGTGAGATCATCGTCATACCCGCCGAGTACATGTTCATCGACCTGATTGCCCCAGAGCACCTGCGCGGGGTGTATTACGGGGCGCAGAACCTGTCCAACCTTGGCGCGGCGTTGGGGCCGGTGCTGGTTGGGTTCGCCCTGGGGCGATGGTGGCCGGGGGTGGTCTTCTACCTGCTGGTGCTGTCGGTGATACTGGCGGGAGTGTTCTACTGGCTGGGTACCCGCAAAGGTTGATGTTGCCTGTGCCGACCTCTTCGCGGGTAAACCCGCTCCCACAGGTACAGTGCAATCCTCAAGCCCCTGTGGGAGCGGGTTTACCCGCGAAGAGGCCGACACAGGAGGAAGCGGTACCTGCGACGACGCGCCACTGCGACCATCGTCTGCGCTGACGAACCGCCGCCTGCGTGCCAGACTGATTGATCGGGACCGCGTTATCTTTTTTGCTCCGGAGTTTTCATGTCGTTGTCCAGCGGGCTGATCGCCGTGGTCGCCCTGGCCTATATGGCCATCATGTTCGCCATCGCCTTCTACGGCGACCGCCGCAGCACGCCGTTGCCGCCGCGTCTGCGTGCGTGGGTGTACAGCCTGTCGCTGGCGGTGTACTGCACCAGCTGGACGTTCTTCGGCGCAGTCGGCCAGGCCGCCGAACAGCTCTGGGCGTTCCTGCCGATCTACCTCGGGCCGATCCTGCTGCTGATCTTCGCGCCCTGGGTGCTGCAGAAGATGGTGCTGATCAGCAAGCAGCAGAACATCACCTCGATCGCCGACTTCATCGCCGCCCGCTACGGCAAGTCGCAGTCCCTGGCGGTGGTGGTGGCGCTGATCTGCCTGGTCGGCGTGTTGCCTTACATCGCCCTGCAGCTCAAGGGCATCGTGCTTGGCGTCAACCTGCTGATCGGCGCCAACGCCGACGCCACCGGCACCCGCGTGCAGGACACCGCACTGGTGGTGTCGCTGGTGCTGGCGCTGTTCGCCATTGTCTTCGGCACACGCAGCCTGGACGTCACCGAGCACCACCGCGGCATGGTCCTGGCCATCGCCTTCGAGTCGATGATCAAGCTGCTGGCGTTCCTCGCGGTGGGCGTGTTCGTCGTGTTCAACCTGTACGACGGCTTCGACGACCTGTTCACCCAGGCGCGCCAGTCGGTGCAGCTGGACAGCTACTGGCAGGAAACCATCAACTGGCCGTCGATGGTGGTGCAGACCGCGGTGGCGATGATGGCGATCATCTGCCTGCCGCGGCAGTTCCACGTCACCGTGGTGGAGAACATCGAACCCCAGGACATGCGCCTGGCGCGCTGGGTGTTCCCGCTGTACCTGGCCCTGGCCGCACTGTTCGTGGTGCCGATCGCCCTGGCCGGGCAGATGTTGCTGCCGGGTACGGTGATCTCCGACTCCTTCGTCATCAGCCTGCCACTGGCCGAAGCACACCCGAGCCTGGCCCTGCTGGCCTTCATCGGCGGTGCTTCGGCGGCCACCGGCATGGTCATCGTCGAGGCCGTGGCGCTGTCGACCATGGTCTCCAACGACATGCTGCTGCCCTGGCTGCTGCGCCGCAACAACGCCGAACGGCCGTTCGAGGCATTCCGCCACTGGATGCTGTCGGTGCGCCGGGTGACCATCGTGGTCATCCTGCTGCTGGCCTACGTCAGCTACCGCCTGCTTGGCTCCACCGCGAGCCTGGCGACCATCGGCCAGATCGCCTTCGCTGCCGTCACCCAGCTGACCCCGGCCATGCTCGGTGCGCTGTACTGGAAGCAGGCCAACCGCCGCGGCGTGTTCGCCGGCCTGGCGGCGGGCATCTTCCTGTGGTTCTACACCCTGGTGCTGCCGATCATCGCCCATAGCCTGGGCCTGTCGCTCGGGCTGTTCCCGGGCCTGGCCTGGCTGCACGGCAACCCGCTCGACCTGCCGATCAGCCCTTTGACCCAGGGCGTGGTGCTGTCGCTGGCGGGCAACTTCACCCTGTTCGTGTGGGTGTCGATGCTGTCGCGCACCCGCGTCTCGGAACACTGGCAGGCGGGCCGTTTCATCGGCCAGCAGACCAGCGCCCGGCCCAGCAGCAAACCGCTGCTGGCGGTGCAGATCGATGACCTGCTCAACCTGGCCTCGCGCTTCGTCGGCGAGGAACGCGCGCGGCAGAGCTTCATCCGCTTCGCCTACCGCCAGGGCAAAGGCTTCAACCCCAACCAGAACGCCGACGGCGACTGGATCGAACACACCGAACGCCTGCTCGCCGGCGTGCTCGGCAGTTCCTCGACCCGCGCCGTGGTCAAGGCCGCCATCGAGGGCCGCGACATGCAGCTCGAGGACGTGGTGCGCATCGCCGACGAAGCCAGCGAGGTGCTGCAGTTCAACCGCGCCCTGCTGCAGGGCGCCATCGAGAACATCAACCAGGGCATCAGCGTGGTCGACCAGAACCTGCACCTGGTGGCCTGGAACCGCCGTTACCTGGAGCTGTTCAACTACCCCGACGGGCTGATCAGCGTCGGCCGGCCGATCGCCGACATCATCCGCTACAACGCCGAGCGCGGCCTGTGCGGCCCGGGCGAGGCGCAAGTGCATGTGGCGCGGCGCCTGCACTGGATGCGCCAGGGCCGTGCCCACTCTTCCGAACGGCTGTTCCCCAACGGCCGGGTGATCGAGCTGATCGGCAACCCGATGCCCGGTGGTGGCTTCGTCATGAGCTTCACCGATATCACCCCGTTCCGCGAGGCCGAACAGGCGTTGCGCGACTCCAACGAAGGGCTGGAGCAGCGCGTGGCAGAGCGCACCCATGAGTTGTCGCAGCTGAACCAGGCGCTGTCGGAAGCCAAGAGCCAGGCCGAAGCGGTGAGCAAGTCCAAGACCCGCTTCCTGGCTGCCGTCAGCCATGACCTGATGCAGCCGCTGAACGCTGCGCGGCTGTTCTCCGCCGCCCTGTCGCAACAGGCCGAAGGCATGAACGAAGAGGCCCAGCAGCTGGTGCAGCACATGGACAGCTCGCTGCGCTCGGCCGAGGAACTGATCAGCGACCTGCTGGACATCTCGCGCCTGGAAAACGGCAAGATCACCCCCGACGCCAAACCTTTCGCGCTCAACGAACTGTTCGACACCCTTGGCGCCGAGTTCAAGGTGCTGGCGGCCGAAAAGGGCCTGGAGTTCCGCCTGCGCGGCAGCCGCCTGCGGGTCGACAGCGACATGAAACTGCTGCGCCGGGTGCTGCAGAACTTCCTCACCAACGCCCTGCGCTACGGCAAGAGCCCGATCCTGCTGGGGGTACGCCGCCAAGGTGAGCACCTGTGGCTGGAGGTCTGGGATCGTGGCCCGGGCATTGCCGATGACAAGCTGCAGGTGATTTTCCAGGAGTTCAAGCGCCTGGACAGCCACCAGACCCGCGCTGAAAAAGGCCTGGGCCTGGGCCTGGCGATCGCCGACGGCCTGTGCCGGGTGCTTGGCCACAACCTCGAAGTGCGTTCCTGGCCAGGCAAGGGTACGGTGTTCCGCGTCAATGTGCCGATTGCCCTGCAGGCCGCGGCGGCACCGAGCGCCCCGGTGGAAATCGCCAGCCAGCCGCTGGCCGGTCTGCAGGTGCTGTGCGTGGACAACGAAGACAGCATCCTGATCGGCATGAACAGCCTGCTCAGCCGCTGGGGCTGCCAGGTCTGGACCGCACGCAACCGCGCCGAATGCGAGGCGCTGCTGGCCAAGGGCATGCGCCCGCACCTGGCGCTGGTGGACTTCCACCTGGATGACGGCGAAACCGGTACCGGGCTGATGGGCTGGTTACGGGCGCGCCTGGGCGAGCCGGTGCCCGGTGTGGTGATCAGCGCCGACGGCAGCAAGGAAACCTTGGCCACCGTGCATGCCGCTGGCCTGGATTACCTGTCCAAACCCTTGAAGCCGGCGGCCTTGCGCGCCCTGCTCAATCGCCATCTGAGCCTGGTTCAGTAACCGCCTGGTCGGCCAGTGCTTCGTCCGAGAGTGCCCGCTCCAGCAGCTCGGCCGGCAGACTCTTGCTGGCGCGGGCCCCGAGCAGCTTGAGCTGCTCGCTGCGGCTGACCAGGTTGCCACGCCCTTCGCACAGTTTGTTGCGCGCTGCGGCGTAGGCCTTGTCGACTTGCTGCAGGCGGTTGCCCAGTTCGTCCAGGTCCTGGATGAACAGCACGAACTTGTCGTACAGCCAACCGGCGCGCTCGGCGATCTCTCGGGCGTTCTGGCCCTGGCGCTCCTGCTTCCACAGGCTGTCGATGACCCGCAGGGTAGCCAGCAAGGTGGTCGGGCTGACGATCACGATCTGCCGGTCGAAGGCCTCCTGGAACAGGTTCGGCTCCGCTTGCAGGGCCGCCGAAAACGCCGCTTCGATGGGCACGAACAGCAGCACGAAGTCCAGGCTGTGGAGGCCTTCGAGGCGGTTGTAGTCCTTGCTCGACAAGCCTTTGACGTGGCTGCGCAGCGACTGCACGTGCTGCTTCAGGGCGTTTTCATCGTTGTTGCTGACAAACTGCTGGTAGGCGGTGAGGCTGACCTTGGCATCGACCACTACCTGCTTGTCGCCGGGCAGCATGATCAGCACGTCGGGCTGGAAGCGCTCGCCGTCGGCGCTCTTGAGGCTGACCTGGGTCTGGTATTCGCGGCCCTTTTCCAGGCCCGCATGCTCCAGCACCCGCTCGAGGATCAACTCACCCCAGTTGCCCTGGGTTTTCTGGCCCTTGAGTGCCTGGGTGAGGTTGGTGGCTTCATCGGACAGGCGCAGGTTGAGCTGCTGCAGGCGCTCCAGTTCCTTGCCCAGCGAGAAGCGCTCGCGGGCTTCTTGCTGGTAGCTTTCCTCGACACGCTTTTCGAACGCCTGGATGCGCTCCTTGAGCGGGTCGAGCAACTGGCCCAGATGCTGCTGGCTGGTCTGGGCGAAGCGTTGCTCGCGCTCGTCGAAGATTTTCGTGGCCAGGTCGGCGAACTGGGCGCGCAGGGTGTCACGGGCCTCCTGCAGGTCTTCCAGGCGCTGCTGGTGGCTGTCTTGCTGCTCGCGCAGCTCGGCCTCCAGGCGTGCGGCCTGGGCTTCCAGGCGACGCAGCTCGGCTTCGCGGGTGGCGCGCTCGAGGTGCCAGGCGTGGGCGGCATCCCGGGCGTTGTCGCGATCGATCTGCAGCAGCTCCAGCTCACGGCCCTGGGCGGCCAGTTGGGTCTGCTTGACGGTGTTGGCTTCGCTGAGGTCGCTGACCTCGTCGCGGCTGGCGTCCAGTTGCGCCTGCAAGCCGGCCTGAGCCAGTTGCGCACTGCTCAGACGCTCCGCAAGCAGGGCCTGCTCACCCTGACGCGCGCCCTGACGGCGCTGCACCTGCATGAGCCAACCCAGACAAGGCAAGGCCCCTGCCACCAAGCCCAGCAGAATGCTGGTCAGATCCACTGCCATGCTTACCCCGATCACACTATTGCGAGTTGAGTGCAGCTTATCAGTCTGCTGGGGCGGGCGCCTGTTCCGGCGCATCGCCCTGGAACAGCCGCGCATACTCCAGCTGCGCGCGCCGATCACCAGCCCGCGCGGCCTGGCGCAGCAGTTCATGGCCGATACGGCGGTCCCGGGCATTGCCGCAGTCGCGGCAGAGCATCTGCCCCAACCGGCTCTGCGCCACCACCACGCCTTCGCGCGCAGGCTGCTTGAGCAGGCGCCCGGCGATGTGCTTGACCTGCTGTTTGTCACCCAGGCGCGGGCTGTCGAGCAGCCAGAGGGCCACTTTCAGGGAAAAGCGCTTGGGCGAAGGAGCTGATGAGGCAACAGCGGGGCTGGCGAGGGGTTTACCGCGAAACTTCATGACCGACAGGGATGGCAACTCGAAAGGCGCGCCACTCTACTCCTTTTTTTCGTGCATGACCTGTCGATTTCCGGAGGATTGAAATTTTTTTCAATGATCTTTTCTTGACGTTTCCGAGTGGATGACTGGCGGGTCGGCTGATGCCTGACGATTGTCGGACAGTTCTCTGATTTGCTGGCACGCCCGTCCTAGAGCAAGCGCTCGGGACAATCCACAGTTCCTGTGGATAACTCGGTGGACAACCCCTTCAGCGAGCCCGCAAACCCCCGTGAAATGGGGCCTACAGTCAAACTGACGATTTTTTCACCAGCAAAAATTAGTGTTTTTTTTCATTGACTTAACGCGCCAGTCAAGTCATTGGCAGGCCTGAACGGGGCTGTTGCCGGGCTGTTACATGTCACGCCTCGAATGTGAACAAGTGCACCGAAAGCCTGCGTTTGGATGCACGAAATTGGCACATCGGGCCGCCTGGAGGCCAGTTGCCCCCTCTTCCCATCAGGCGAAAGACGCGCCATACTGCGCGGCTCGCCTGAAGAAACGTGCAAAGCTTGCAAAGGCCGCTCATTTCCGTTAAGGTGCGCTCCGTTAGTACCCAAGCTGAAAGTCAATTGGCCATAAGCGTCCTTGCAGCCCATCGTTCTCCCGAACGACCGCTGCTGAAACCAGGACCGGCCCACTCGATGATTCCCTCGCCAGCCCAGCGCTGTTCAAGCACGAATCAACCGGAAGATTGATCAGGATTCCACCCCGATGGCCTAGAACCTTGGCCCCGGCGTGCTGCCTGCCTTCTGAAGTACCTACCAGTCAGCCCAAGCGCCCACACTTTGATTGCGCTCTCTCTGGCTGCCCTGTTCCAGTCAGGTTCGTTCGTCCCTTAATAAAGGCGTCACTGGAACGTTTCTATCATGCACGGATCATATCCCCCGTGTTTAAAGCAGGAACCTCCAACAACATGCAAACTCATCATCAAATTCAGGCTGCCATTGGCACCCTCTCCCAGGCCTTCTCGCCGTTGAAGTGCCTGATCACCGCCCCACGCAAGGGCAACTTCAGCTTCACCCTGGTGGACGAACACGGCGTCGCCTGCCACACCGAACGCCTGTACCCCGAGCAGTACAGCCGCTCGGAACCGCTGCAGGCAGTAATCGCCCGCACGCGCCAATCGCTCACCGCGTGAGTGGCGAATACCGTGGCATTCAAGGCCTGAATGGCCCCTGCCGCGAGCTGCCTGATCGTTCTTGGTCTAATTGCCGCAAGGCATATAGCACCGGGATGCAGGCAGCAATCGATTTAAAAACAGCCTTTTACACCACGATTATCACACTACACTTCAACTCGAGCGGTCCTTACCGCTTCCGGCGGGCCTGACCAATTACCAGCTGCCAAGCTCCGCGCCCGTCGGCCCTTTACTGCTCGAGGCCATCATGGGTATCGCGGCGAGTGAATTGTGTCTGTATGTGATCCGACCAACCCTGGTCTATCTGAACCGTCATTGCGCCAGCGCCGAGGCCCTTCTGCTCGGTATCGCGGCCAGCCAGTCGGCACTCGGCTCAGCCTTGCACGACCGCCGTGGCCACGGCCTGTACCGAATAGGCGAAAGTCGCCACCAGGCCGTCTGGGACCACTTTCTTGCCCGTGACCCAGAGCTGGCCAGCCTGGTACGCGGCCTGGCCAGCCAGCACGCCTTCCTCGGCGGGCCACACCTGGAACTCACGGTGAACCTGCGCTACTCCACCGCCATCGCCTGGATGCTCATCGAAGAGCAGTCCACGCCGCTGCCTGCAGCCGACGACCTGCTCGGCCTGGCACGTATCTGGCGGCAGATTTTCCACCCTCAAGGTCGCTTGCGCGACTTCACCCAGGCCTGGCAGCTGTGCATTGAACAGAAATTGCCACAGGTATCTTAAGAAGCGCCCTACAGCACTACCGGAAAAAATGGAATTTTGGTCGGATTGTCCTACAAAACCGCTCTATCTCCTGTGATTGAGGCTATAGCGCGGCGCGTGATTTGTTGGTAGCTTTTCGCCCCGGAGATCACAAGGAGTTTCTAATAATGAAAAAAGCAATGCTCAAAACCTCCCTCGGCGTAGCCGTTGCCCTGGCATCCAGCCAACTGTTCGCTGCCGGCTTCGCACTTAACGAACAAAGCATCAGCGGCATGGGGACAGGTTTCGCAGGTCGCTCCTCTTCTGCCGATGATGCCAGCACCGTGTATGGCAACCCGGCCGGCATGTCGCGCCTCAAGCGCCAGGAAGTGACCGTGGGCGGTGCAGCTGTAATCGCCAAGTCTGACATTTCTGGCCCAGGCAGCAGCCCACTGCCAGGTGAAACAGACGGCGACATGGTGCCCGTGGTTGGCGTACCGATGGGCTACTACGTGAAGCCGATCGATGAGCACTGGAGCGTCGGCTTTGGTGTTTACGTGCCATACGGCCTGGTGACCGATTACGGCAGCGGCGATGCCGCTCGCTATTGGGGTAAAAAGAGCCACGTCGAGGTCATCACCTTCCAGCCTACCGTCAGCTACGCCTTCAACGACAAGGTGTCGATCGGTTTCGGCCCGACCATCAACCGCATCAAGGGTGAGCTGGGCTCGAACACCATCAACCCGCGTTCTCCAGGCCGCAACGATGGCGAAGTGAAGATCAAGGGTGACGACACCGCCGTCGGTTACAACATCGGCATCCTGGTGCAGGCCACCGACCGCACCCGCGTCGGCCTGACCTACCACTCGATGGTCGACTACAAGCTCGAAGGCGACACCAAGATCAACAACGCACTGATCGGGCCTTTCAGCGGCAGCAAGTTCGACGCCACCCTGAAGATCAAGACACCTGAGTCGGTGGACTTCTCGGTCACCCACGAGCTGGACGACCAGTGGACCTTGTATGCAGGCAGCACCTGGACCCGCTGGAGCCGCCTGAAGGACATCACCGTCAACAACGAAGTGCCGGCAGCGCTGGCCGCCCAGTTCGGCACCATCACCGAAGAGCAGAACTGGCACGATACCTGGGCGCACGCCATTGGCGCTTCCTACAAGGTGAACAAGGAGTGGGTGCTGCGTACTGGCTTCTCCGTCGACCAGTCGCCAACCAACAACACCGACCGCTCGCCGCGCATCCCTACGGGTGATCGCAAGGCAATCAGCATCGGTGCCGGTTACAGCCCAACCGACGACATGACCATCGACGTGGCCTACTCCTACCTGTGGGAAGAGGACACCAAGGTCAACCTGGCCAGCCCGACCAAGGGCCGTTACCAGGCCAAGTACGAGAACAGCGCTCACGGTATCGGTGCCTCGCTCACCTACCGCTTCTGATTCGTACCGCTGCCTGAAGAAACCGCCCTCGTGGCGGTTTTTTCATGCCTGGATGTGCCACATGGCGCCCAGGGCGTCGCGCAGGTAATCCATGAATGCGCGCACTTTCGCCGTCATGGCGAACCGGTCAGCCACGCACAGGTAGATGTCCATCGGCTCGGTCTGAGCATAAGCCTGGCCGCTGTCGCTGTATTCGAACAGCGGCACCAGCGCCCCCGAGGCAAGATGAGGCCTGACGATGAACTCGGCCAAGCGGGTGATTCCGCCATCGTTGAGGGCCATCTGGGTCAGGGCATCGATGTCGTCGCTGATCAACACACTGCCAAACTCCGCCTCGAAGCGCATGCCGTCACGCACGAAGCCCCAGCGCAGGAAACGGCCATCCACCGGGTAACGGAAGACCAGGCAGCGATGATCAGGCAACGCCTCGGGGGTGGTCGGCAACCCCGCGCTGGCGAGGTAACCCGGTGATGCGCAGCAGATGAACGGGATACGAGCGATATGCCGCGCCAGCAGCTGGTCTTCCAGTTGCGGGGTGATGCGCAGGCTGACGTCGACGTCTTCGCGGGCGTGATTGACCTTGCGGTCAGTCGTTACCAACTCTATCGAAAGCAAGGGGTAGCGGGCACTGAACGCTGGGATCAGCGGTGCCAGGACGTGACGACCGAATGCGGAGGTCGAGGCGATGCACAGCCGCCCCTGAGGCTCACTATCGGGCGTGGTGACCGCTTGCTCGGCAAGGGCCAGGTCGCGCTCGATATGCCTGACCCGCTCGTAGTACTGGCTGCCGGCAGGTGTCAGCGCCATGCTGCGGGTAGTACGGCTGAGCAGGCGCACTTGCAAGTGCCCTTCCAGGCGCGCGAGGTTCTGGCTGACCGCCGCCGGGCTGAGGCCGAGGTTGCGGGCACCGGCGGCGATGCTGCCGGCTTCGACCACCTTGATGAAACTGCGGATGGCGTTGAGCAGATCCATGACAAGCTCTTCGATTCGTAAGAATCTCTTTATAAAGAACTCAATCAAGCGGGTCTACAGCCGCTGCCGGAGGCATTGCTAACCTGCGCCCTCAGCCAACCTTGAGGAGATCGCATGAGCAATCTGTCCCACACGCGCAGCCGGCGCAAATTACGCCCGAGCGCTACGCCGTATGTGTTCGCGTTTTACATGTCTTCAATCATGGCGCTGCTGATGTGTTTCGTGATTACAGCGGCGAATGCCGGGGTGAACCCGGAGTATCTGGGCAATGTGTTGAAGGCTTACCAGCTTGCGATGCCAGTGGCGTTCGTGTGCGTACTGATGGTGAGGCCCGTGGTGCTTAAGCTGGTGGCAATCACGGTGCATCCACACTGAGGGTGCGTGGGGGCTGACAGGTGTTCGCCGACAACCTTGCAGCGCCTGCCAGATCGAGCGCCGCGCGGGCGGCGCTCGATTTCACAAGCGCGGAAGAACTCAAGGCAGGCACTTACGGATGCGATGCTATCGCCTTCTCGATCGCTGCCCTGAACGCGGGATCATCAGGCTTGGTCAGGCTTGAGAAATTGCCGATCACCTTGCCCTGGCGATCCACAACGTACTTGTAGAAATTCCACTTCGGCGCGCTGCTCTGGTGCGCCAGCTCGGCAAACAGCGGTATCGCATCCTTGCCGCGCACCGCCTGGGTCTTGGTCATGGTGAAGGTCACACCGTAGTTGGCGTAGCAGACCTTGGCCGTCTTCTCGCTGTCGGCGTCTTCCTGCTTGAAGTCGTTGGACGGGACCCCCAACATTTCCAGGCCCTGCTCGTGGTACTCCTTGTAGGTGGCCTCCAGCCCCTCGAACTGCGGGGCGAAGCCGCAATAGCTGGCCGTGTTGACCACCACCAGCGGCTTGCCGGCGAAGCGCTGGCACAAATCGACCTGCTCCTTGCCACGCAGTTCGGGCAAGCTGCCCTGCAACAGCGCCGGACAATCGGCAGCCCAGCTGGAGCTGGCGGCCAGCAGAACCAGCAATGGCATCGTCAACCAATGAGCACGCATCGTTCAATTCTCCTGCAAGACAAATCCTTGAACTTGCAGGGTAGCGCTTAACAAACGCTCATGCCCAGCTGCATCAACGCCAACCCGCCTCGCTGCCAGCCCCACCACACCAGCACCAGCAGCAACGCCACCGCCGCCAGCAGCAGCCCGCGGGCCAGGTAGCGGTTCATGCCGCTTGCGCCTGCAAACGGGCGACCGGGCGTTCACGCACTGGCCAGTTGAGCGCGGCAGCCAGCAAGCTGAGCAGAATCGAAATCTGCCAGACCAGGTCATAGTTGCCGGTCTGGTCGTACACCACGCCACCCAACCAGCCGCCAAGGAAGGCGCCCAACTGGTGGAACAGGAAGACGATGCCACCGAGCATCGACAGGTTGCGCACGCCAAATACCGTGGCCACGGTGCCGTTGGTCAAAGGCACCGTGGAAAGCCACAGCAGGCCCATGGCAATACCGAACAGGTAGGCACTGACTTGCGTCACCGGCGCCCACAGGAACAGCGCGATTACCACTGCACGCAGCAGATACAGCGCGGTGAGCAGGCGTGGCTTGGACATGCGCCCACCGAGCCAGCCAGCGGTATAGGTACCGACGATGTTGAACAGCCCGACCAGCGCCAGCACCGTGGTGCCGGTGGTCGCTGGCAGATGCTGGTCGACCAGGTAAGCAGGCAGATGCACGCCAATGAACACCACCTGGAAGCCACAGACAAAGAACCCCAGGGCCAGCAGCCAGAAGCCGGAGTGCGAGCACGCCTCACGCAGGGCCTGGCCCAGCGTCTGCTCCGCACCATGACTGGGCAGCGGCCGGTCACGCAGCAAGCCGACAAAGGGCACGATCAGCGCCACCAGCAAGCCAAGCACCAACAGCGCCGACGACCAGCCCAGCCATTCGATCAGGCCGAGGGTTCCGGGGAGCATGGCGAACTGGCCGAAGGAGCCGGCAGCGCTGGCGATGCCCATGGCCATGCTGCGTTTTTCCGCCGGGACGGCGCGGCCGACCACACCGAGGATGACCGAGAATGAGGTGCCAGACAGACCGATACCGATCAACAGGCCGGCGCTCAGCGACAGCGACCAGGCCGAATCGGCGGTACTCATCAGCAGCAGGCCAGCGGCATAGAGTATGCCGCCGATAATCACCACCCGCGCCGCGCCGAGGCGGTCGGCCAACGCACCGGCGAACGGCTGCGCCAGCCCCCAGATAAGGTTTTGCAGGGCGATGGCAAAGGCGAACACTTCACGGCCCCAGCCAAAATCGGCGCTCATCGGCGCCAGGAACAGGCCGAAACCGTGTCGCACACCCAGGGACAGCGCCAGAATCAACGCCGCCCCCACAAGTACCCACCCGCTGGTTCGCCACACCGAAGTCATTGTCGTTATCTCCAGCACATCGCAAGGTTGTGCGGGTATATACCCGCTTCTAGTCGTAATGATTCAGGCAAGCCGCTCCAGCAAACGCACAAGCTCATCACGCTGCCCTTCGCCCAACTGCTCGACCAGCGACAACTGCGCCTGCTCCCAGGCTGGGTGAGCCGCTTGCAAGCGTGCCGCGCCCGCCCCGGTCAGCAACACCACGCGGTTGCGCTGGTCATCACCGTCGGCCAGGGCTACCAGGCCTTCTGCCTCCAGCACGCGCAGGTTGCGGCCCAAGGTACTGCGCTCCAGGCCCATGGCCTCGGCCAGCGTGGTGATACTAGGGCGATCGAGCCGTTGCAGGTGGCGCAACAGGGAAAACTGGGCGACATTGATGCCGAAGCCGGCAAGGGCCTCGTCGTAATGCCGGCTCACCCCTCGGGCGGCGCGACGCAGGTGGGTGCAGATGCATTCACTGGTCAACATGGATACGTGTATATACCCGCGTCAGAGTTATTGCAACAAGTTTCAACGTGCAAGCCCAGGCTCAAAGACCCAACGCCAGCCCCAACACCACCGTCAGTTCCAACAATTCCAGCATCGCTCCCGCCGTGTCCCCGGTGGTGCCGCCCAACCGCTGGCACATCAGCCGCCGCAGCCAGCAGAACACTGCAAGCGACGCCAAGAGCGACCACAGCGCCAGCCAACCACCCAGCAACAGGCACAGCGACACACTGCCCAGCAACACCCAACCCGCCGAGCGGCGCGGCAACTGCTCAGCCAGCGCCTGCCCCAGACCGCCCTTGCGCACGTATGGCGTACCGAGGAACAAGCCAAGCATCGCCGCCCGCCCTACCACCGGTGCCAGCATCAGCAAGGCACCTGCGCCCTGCTCGACCAGCACCCACAAGGCACAGAACTTCAGCAGCAACACCAGCACCAGGGTGACCACGGCAATCGGCCCGCTGCGCGGGTCCTTCATGATCTGCAGCGTGCGCTCGCGGTCACCGAAGCCGCCCAGCCAGGCGTCGGCACTGTCGGCCAGGCCATCCAGATGCAGCGCGCCGCTGAGCAGCACCCAGAGTGCCAGCAGCAAGGCCGCGTGCAACGGCGCCGCGACACCTTGCAGCAGGTGGCTGGCCAGCCACAGCAACAGGCCGAACAGCACCCCCACCAGCGGATAGCACAGCAGCGAACGCCCCATCTCGCGAGGCTCCGGCATCCCCGGCAAACGCACCGGCAAGCTGCTGAGAAACTGCAAGGCAATCCAGAACGGCAACATGTCAGAGCACCTCGTGCAGCGCGCCATCTTCATCCACTGCCAGGCGCATCAAGGCGCCATGGCCAACTTCGACCTGCAGCAACTGCTCCTTGGGCAGCCCACGGGCACGCGCCAGCAGCAGGCGCATCACGCCGCCATGGGTGACCAGCAGCACACGCTTGCCGGCATGCTGCTGGCGCAGGCGGCCGATGGCGGCCAGCACCCGCTCGGCGAAGGCCGCCACAGGCTCCCCTGCAGGCGGTGTGTAACTGTAGGGGTCGGCCCAGAAGCGCCCAAGCTCGTCAGCCTGGGTTTGCATGATCTGCAAGGCACTGCGCCCTTCCCACTCGCCGAAATGCAGCTCTTGCAGACCCGGTTCGAGCTGAACCGGCATGCCCAGTTGCTCGGCAAACCGCGCACAACGCTGCAACGGCGAACTGATCAGCGCATCCCAGGGGCCTGCGCCCGCCACCGCGTCACGCATCTGGCCCCAGCCCTTGTCGGTCAAGGCATCGTCCAGGCTGCCGCGCAGACCGCCGCCCAGCTCGGTTTCACCGTGGCGCAGCAGGTCGAGCATCATGCCGGGCGGTCCGCCACCGCAGCTTCAGCGAAGGTCGCCATCTGCCCGTGCAGGGCACAGGCCAGGCGCATCAGCGGCACTGCCAAGGCGGCTCCGCTGCCCTCGCCCAGGCGCAAGCCGAGGGCCAGCAGCGGCTCGGCCTGCAGCGCTGCGAGCAGGGTCTTGTGCCCAGGCTCCGCGCCCTGATGTGCGAACAGCAACCAGTCACGGCTCTGCGGGTTGAGGCGTACGGCCAGCAGTGCCGCGACGCTGCAGATAAAGCCGTCCACCAGCACCGCAATACCCTGCTGGGCACAGGCGAGGTAGGCGCCGGTCAGCGCGGCAATCTCGAAGCCGCCGACACAGGCCAGCGCCTGCAGTGGCTCATCGGCACGCAGACCATGCAGCACCAGGGCGCGCTCGATCACTTCGGCCTTGTGGCGAACACCGGCGCTGTCCAGGCCGGTACCCGGCCCGCTCAACTCGCTTGCCGGGCAGGCCAGCAAGGTGCTGGCCAGGGCAGCAGCGGCAGACGTGTTACCGATGCCCATCTCGCCACCGATGAACAGCTGCGCGCCATTGGCCGCCGCGCGCAAGGCGCTGTCGCGACCGGCCTGCAAGGCCGCCTGCAGTTGCGCATCGGTCATGGCCGGCTGGCGGGCGAAGTTGGCGGTGCCGGCGCCAAGGCGCAGATGGCGCACCCCAGGCAGTTCCAGTTCAGGGTCAATGGTACCCAGGTCGACCACTTCAAGGCTGGCTTGCAGTTGACGCGCCAGCACGCTGATCGCCGCGCCACCGCCGACGAAGTTGCGCAGCATCTGCCCGGTGACCGCCTGCGGATAGGCCGAAATGCCCTCCTCGACCACGCCATGGTCGCCAGCGAAAATCGTGATGGCGACCTGATCCAGGGTTGGCCGCTCACGCCCTTGCAGGCCGGCCAGTTGCACGGCCAGGCCTTCGAGCTGGCCGAGCGAGCCGGCAGGTTTGGTCAGCTGCTGCTGACGGGCGCGGGCCTGGTCCATGGCGGCGTTGTCGAGAGGTTGGCAGGCATCACGCCACCAGGCTTGGTTCATAGAGCGGGTCCTTTGAGCATGAGGGGTAGGCCGGCCACGGTCAGCACCACACGCTGACAGCGTTCGGCAACGGCCTGGTGCAGCCAGCCGGCCAGGTCGACATAGCGGCGGGTCAGCTCGCCCATGGGCACCACGCCCAGGCCGGTTTCGTTGCTGACCAGAATGATTGTGCCGGGCAATTGCTCCAGGCAGTCGAGCAGCGCATCGCGCTCTGCGGCCAGCCGCGGCTGATCGTCGAGCATCAGCAGGTTGGTCAGCCACAAGGTCAGGCAGTCCACCAGCAGGCAGCGGCCTTCGGCGGCCTCTGCACGCAGCACCGCAGCCAGCGCCAAGGGCTCCTCGATCAGCCCCCAGTCGGCTGGCCGGCGCTGGCGGTGCAGGCGCACGCGCTCGTTCATTTCGCCATCCAGCGGCTCGCTGGTGGCGATGTAGGTGACTGCCAGGCCGCTGTCGCTGGCCAGTTGTTCGGCCAGGCGGCTCTTGCCCGAGCGGGCGCCGCCGAGGATCAGGTTGCGCATGTCAGGCGACTCCACACAGCGTTCGCAGGTGCGCGGTATCCAGGTGAGCTTCCACCAGGTCGGCCAGGCGCTCGATGTCACGTTCGCGCAGGGCCTCGTAATCGATGGTCTGCGCATTTTCCAGCCCCGCCCAGCGCAGCAGCGCGGCACACGACTGGCTACCTTCGAACAGGCCATGCAGGTAGGTGGCGAGGATCTGGCCATCGGCACTGATCGCGCCGTCACAGCGGCCATCGGCAAGCTGCACGGCGGGCTGCTCCAGGGCAGGGCCTGCGGTGACGCCAGCATGAATTTCATAACCGGCGACCGCTGCAGCGTCCAGGTTCAGGACCCCGGCAACGTTGCGCAGTTGCTTGTCGGCTTCGAGTACCGTCACGTAATCGAACAGGCCCAGTCCGGGGCTGGAACCGGCGGCGCCTTCCAGGCCGAGCGGGTCGTGCACTTCACGGCCAAGCATCTGCAGGCCACCGCAGATGCCGATCAATTTGCCGCCATAGCGCAGGTGCCGCTCGATGGCCTTGTCCCAGCCACGCTCGCGCAGCTGCGCCAGGTCGCCGCGCACGCTCTTCGAGCCGGGCAAAATGATCAGGTCGGCGGCCGGAATCGGCTGGCCCGGGCCAATGAACTGCAGGTCGACCTGCGGGTGCAGGCGCAGCGGATCGAAATCGGTGTGGTTGCTGATGCGCGGCAGCACCGGGACGATCACCTTGAGCACGCGCTCCTGCTTGGCGCCCTGGCGGATGTCGATGCCATCCTCGGCTTCCAGGTGCAGGTCGGTGACATAGGGCAGCACACCCAGCACGGGTTTGCCCGTGCGTTGCTCCAGCCAATCCAGGCCCGACTGCAGCAGCGCGATGTCGCCACGAAAGCGATTGATGACGAAGCCCTTGACCCGCGCCTGCTCGCTCGGCGAAAGCAGCTCGAGGGTACCGACCAGGTGGGCGAACACCCCGCCGCGGTTGATGTCGGCAACCAGGATCACCGGGCAGTCGACCGCCTCGGCAAAGCCCATGTTGGCGATGTCACCGGCGCGCAGATTGATCTCGGCCGGCGAGCCAGCGCCCTCGACCATCACCACCGGGTAGGCCGCACTGAGGCGCTGGTGCGAGGCCAGCACCGCCTGCATGGCGATGGCCTTGTAGTCGTGATAGG
>Ga0105251_10000729_pt1 | contig 30191 bp, 28 predicted proteins | sample KBSS64metaG_FD_80424 | JGI IMG/M metagenome (GOLD analysis project Ga0105251, IMG submission 80424) | Switchgrass rhizosphere microbial communities from Kellogg Biological Station, Michigan, USA - KBS S6-4 metaG | ecosystem: Host-associated > Plants > Roots > Rhizosphere > Soil | place...
AGTTCGCCGTTCTCCAGGCGCTCGACCAGGGCTTGCAGGTCGGCGAGGGATTGTTCGAAATCGATGGAGGCTTTTTTGCGGGCCATGGCGACAGTCTCGGTGGCGGGTCAGAACCGCGCGACGTTAGCAGAGCGGCGCGGGGGGAGCAAACATCAGGCAACGTGAGGCTGGATTTGCCGGCCTCTTCGCGGGTAAACCCGCTCCCACAGGTACTGTGCAGGTCTCGAATCCAGCAGAGCCCCCCTGTGGGAGCGGGTTTACCCGCGAATGGGCCGCAAAGCGGCCCCACACTGTCGATCAGGCAGGTTCGGCTTCCCGTTCAACCATGGCCTCACGGCACCGCGCCAGCTCCTCGATGGTCAGCACCGGCAGGTTGTACTGCCGCGCATACACCGCCACCTGCTCGCCCCGCGCCATGCTGCCATCGGGGTTCATCAGCTCGCACAGCACCGCTGCCGGGCGCAAGCCGGCCAGGCGGGCCAGGTCCACCGAGCCTTCGGTGTGGCCGCGACGGGTCAGCACGCCACCATCACGTGCGCGCAGCGGGAACACATGGCCCGGGCTGACGATATGCCGTTGCTCGGCGGTCGAGCGCAGCGCCGCTTCGATGGTGGTGATGCGGTCCTGCGCGGAAACGCCGGTGCTCACGCCCTCGGCCGCCTCGATGGTGACGGTGAAGCCCGTGCCGTGGCGGGCCTGGTTGTTCGGCACCATCGGCGCCAACTGCAGGGCATCGACAGTGGCTTCGTCCAGGCATAGGCAGACGATGCCGCTGCAGTCGCGGATCATCATGGCCATGGTCTGCAGCGACAGGTTCTCGGCGGCGGCGACGATATCGGCTTCGTCCTCGCGGTCGTCATCGTCGAGCAGCAGCACGGGGCGCCCGGCCTTGAAGGCGGCGATGGCGGCGGACACATTGGGAAATTGTTTTTGCAGCAAAGGGGACATGAAACGCTCCTCGTGATTGATCGATGAACGTCTCGGGGCGAACAAAATGCGCGCGCAGGGGCGCCCGAATGGCCCCTGCCTGACGCCTTCTTTCATCCGGACTATGACCGTCGGCTCTGGAGTCGCACCAGATCTGCTGACCCCCGGCATGGCCGGGGCGCTCGCGGGCTCATCTTTCGATTTACCGCCGGTGGGGACTTGCACCCCGCCCTGAAGACCGGCCAAGCATACAGCACTGTGCCACCTTGCTGACAACCCGCTGATCTACGACCTTCGGCGGTATCATGCAGGCATGGCTCAACAGGAACAGCTCCATGGACATTCTCCAGGTCGCCGGCGGCAAGCCGATCAAACTGTGGACCGACGGTGTGCCGGTCGAAGACGACGCCCGCCGGCAACTGCTCAACACGGCGAAGATGCCGTTCATCTTCAAGCACCTGGCGGTGATGCCGGACGTGCACCTGGGCAAAGGCTCGACCATTGGCAGCGTGATTCCCACGGTCGGCGCGATCATTCCTGCAGCGGTGGGTGTGGACATTGGCTGCGGCATGATCGCCGCGCGCACCTCGCTGCAGGCGCGCGACCTGCCCGACAACCTGCAGGGGCTGCGTAGCGCCATCGAGCAGGCCGTGCCCCATGGCAAGACGTTTGGCAAACGCGACCAGGGTGCCTGGGACAATGTGCCGGGTTCGGCAGACAACGCCTGGGGCCAGCTTGCCGGGCGCTTCAAGGCCATTACCGACAAGTACCCGCGCCTGGAAAAGACCAACAACCGCCACCACCTTGGCACCCTGGGCGGCGACAACCACTTCATCGAGGTGTGCCTGGACGAGGCCGGCCGGGTCTGGTTCATGCTGCACAGCGGCTCGCGTGGTGTGGGCAATGCCATCGGCAACCTGTTCATCGAACTGGCCCAGGCCGACATGCGCCAGCACCTGGCCAACCTGCCGGACAAGGACCTGGCCTACTTCGAGGAGGGCAGCCGCCATTTCGCCGATTATGTCGAGGCGGTGGAGTGGGCGCAGGACTTTGCCCGGCGCAACCGCGAGCTGATGATGCTGGCGGTGGTTGCGGCCACCCGCAAGGCGCTGGGCAAACCCTTCGAGGCAAGCCTGGAGGCGGTCAACTGCCACCACAACTACGTGCAGCGTGAGCAGCATTTCGGCCGCGAGGTACTGGTGACGCGCAAGGGCGCGGTGTCGGCGCAGAAGGGGCAGCTGGGCATCATTCCTGGCTCCATGGGGGCGAGGAGCTTCATCGTGCGGGGGTTGGGCAACGAAGAGTCATTCTGCTCCTGCAGCCATGGCGCGGGCAGGGTGATGAGCCGGACCAGGGCCAAGAGCCGCTTCACCGTGGAAGATCAGCGGCGTGCCACGGCGCATGTGGAGTGCCGCAAGGACAAGGACGTGATCGACGAGATTCCGATGGCGTACAAGGACATCGATGCGGTGATGCGGGCGCAGAGCGAGTTGGTGGAGGTAGTGCACACGCTGCGGCAGGTGGTTTGCGTAAAAGGGTGACCTGTACTGGCCTCTTCGCGGGCAAGCCCGCTCCCACAGGTCCTGCACCCACTTCGAAACCGGTGCGATCCCTGTGGGAGCGGGCTTGCCCGCGAAGAGGCCGGTACAGGTTTACCGAGACAGCTCTTCGATCACCTTACCCAGCGAAGCCGGCAGCATCGGCCCATGCCCCAGCCCTTCGAAGCGCTCAAAGCGCACCTGCAACCCCTGCACCCTGGAAAGACCAGCCGCCAGCTCCCGCGCCGGCCGCTCCACATCGCCCTTCACCGGCAAGCGCGGACTCGCCGGCTCCTCGCTCCCGCGCATCAGCAACAACCGCGGCCGGCTGTCGCCCAGGCGCTGTTGCAAGCCCTGCGCCTCACGCACGATCGCCCCGTCGTTCCACCACAGCGACGGGCTGGCCGCCGCATAGTCACTGAACGCTCTGGGCCGGGTGAACAGCGCATGCAACACCGCCAAGCCCCCATAGGAATGCCCCCACAATGTCTGGCGCTGCAAGTCGATCGGCGCCACGCCCGCCACCAGCGGCCGCATCTTCAGGGTCAGCAGGTCAAGGAACGCATCCACGCCGCCACTGGGCTGCCCGCTCAGCGGATCGCGCTGCTCGGCATGCCCAGGCAGTGCCGGGGTGTAGTCGAAAGTACGCCCGGCGCGCTCGATACGCTGCTCGGTCTGGTAACCCACGGCCACCAGCAACGGCGCCTGGCCGGCTGCGAGCGTGCTCAGTTGCTGGGCATCCAGCGCACCTAGCGCCGCATTGCCGTCGAGCATCCACAGCACCGGATAACCGGCGGCAGGCGCCGGGCGATCGGGCTTGCCGATCCACAGACGGTAGTGGCGCCGGCCGTCGGCCGAGTCCAGGTCGAGCTGGCTGAAGCGATAGGCGAGGTCCTGGCGCTGCAGCAGCGATGTATCCATGCGCTGTTCACGCTCCGGCTGCGCCAAGGCAACTGGGGCGGCCAGTGCCAGTGCCAGAACCAGGGGCAGGGTCATCTTGCTCATCAGGTGTCTCGTCAGGGCCTTGCAAGGAGCGCAAGGCTTGAGATGCCAGATGATAATCAGTGCTGTTTGGGCGTAAAGCGCATTAACTTTCTAAACATTCCTGGCCGATCGGCAGTACCACATGCAGGCACAAGCCAGGGTGACCATTGCTGGCCCACAGCCGGCCGCCTTGCAGTTCGATGGCGCGGCGGGCAATGGCCAGCCCCAGGCCAAAGCCTGCGCCACTGTCGGGCAAGCGTTGGTAGGGTTGGAAGATGCGTTCGAGGTCAGCTTGCGGTACGCCGGGGCCTTGGTCACTCAAGCGCAAGTGCCAGCAATCGCCGTCACGCCAGCCATCGAGGCTGACCCGACCGTCGTCAGGCGAATGGCGGATGGCGTTGCGCATCAGGTTTTCCAGCGCCTGGGCCAGGCTGTCCAGATGCACCTGCACCCGGCAATCGGTGCCCAGCGAGCAGGGCAGGCGTGACTGCTCCCAGCCACTTTCGAAGCAGATGTCCTGGCACAGCGCTTCCCACACCGAAAGCATCAACACCGGCTCGGTGGGCAGTTGCGGCTGCTCGGTGTCCATCCAGGCAAGGTCAAGGGTGTCCTCGAGCAGCTTCTGCATGTCGTTGACCTCGCGCTCCAGGCGCTCACGCAGTTGCGCCGGCGGCAAGTCGCTGTCATGGGCGATGCGCAGCCGCGCGAGGGGTGTACGCAATTCGTGGGACAGCGTGCGCAGCAGCAGGCGCTGTTGCTCCAGGCTCTGGCGCAAGCGCCCGGCCATGTGTTCGAAAGCCTGTGCCAGCTCGCCGAGCTCATCGCGGCGCTCTTGCAAGGGCAGCCCCGGGCTGTCCAGGTCATCCGCGCGCAGGGCATCGGCGCGGTCGCGCAGGCGGTTGAGCGGTACCACCAGCTGCCGGTAGATCGCCAGGCCCAGCAGCAGGGCGAGCAGTGTGGGCGCGACGCCATGGGTGATGACATGGGTCCAGGGCGTGAGGCCGGTGGGCAGCAGGCGTTCGGGCAACTGCATCACCAGGCGGCCGTTCTCGGGGTGTTGCGGAAACTCGATGCTGACGTAGGGCAGCTCATCCTGCAGGCGCCGGCTCATCGGCCAGTCGAGCTTGCGCATGAAGGTCAGGTGGCTGGCCTCTTCGGCATCCAGTGCCGTGGTGCCAAGGCTTTGCAGGTGCGGCCCGAGCAGTACCGCCCAAGTGTCTTCGGCGCGTTCGAGCTTGCGGCGGAAGGCCTCGGCCCCCGAAGCGCCTGCTTGCTGCCAGGCCTGTTCAGCCTGCTGCGCGTAGCGGGCGAGATAGTCCTGGTCGGCCTGGGAGAGAAAGTAAGTGCTGCGCTCCACCGACAGGCCCCAGGTCCAGATCAGCCAGGTCAGCAGCAGGCAGAAGCTGACCTGCAAGGCTGCCAGTTTCCACAGCAAGGGATGCCTTCGCATCAGGCGTGCTCCGTGTCGACCAGGATGTAGCCCTGGCCGCGCACGGCCTGGATCTGCAGATGCTGGGCAGCGATATCGGCCAGCTTGCGGCGCAGGTTGCACACGTGCACATCGAGGCCGCGGTCCAGGCGGGTGTAGGCCCGGTGCAGCACGGTCTGGTAAAGGAACGGCTTGCTCAGGGCCTCGCCGGGGTGGGCGTTCAACGTGGCCAGCAAGCGGAATTCAGAAGCGGTCAGGCCGGCCGCTTTGCCATGGTGCAGTACATCCTGCAGGTACTGGTCGAAGACCAGCGGGCCGGGCTCGCCATGCGGGAGCGTTTCGCGGCCGAAGGCCACACGCCGCAACAGGGCATCCACCCGTGCGTCCAGCTCCGCGAGGCTGAAGGGCTTGGGCAGGTAATCGTCCGCGCCGCGGGTAAAACCACTGATGCGGTCTTGCTCGGCACCAAGCGCCGACATCAGCATCACGGGCACGGCCTGTTGGCGGCGCAGTTCGTCGAGCAGGCTGAGGCCGTCGATACCTGGCAGCATGATGTCCAGCAGCACCAGGTCGAAACGCCCGTGCTGCACGGCGTTCAACGCCTGGGTGCCGGTGGCGCAGGCGTTGACCCGGAAACCGCGGTTGAGAAAGTGGCGCTGCAGATCCTCACGCAGGCGTGCGTCATCTTCGGCGAGGAGGAGTGAGGTGGGCATCGATGGTCTTTAATGAGAATTCGTATCAGTTAGCCATCATCCCACTGTGGACGGTAGAAGGGCAATCGCCCCGTGTCGGCCGCATGTGTTAAGAAGGTTAATCCTGCTGCACCCCGGTTTTTCGTCCGGTATCGTTCGCAAAAAGCAACTTGTTTCGTTTGCGATTAAATATCATTTGGGCGAAGGGTGTGTCATGAGCGGTTTCAAAGCTGTGGGGAGCCCGCGACGGGCTCGGGGATGGCTGGTGCTGGGGCTGTTGGCGCCGTTTTCGTTGTCGGCACTGGCTGAAACGGTGGCAGGCCAGGTTGCTGCGGACCAGACGTCGCTCGATCTGCCGGCCCTGACCATCGAAGGCAACCGCCTCTACGACATGCTGCCCTCGGAGCAGACCGGCGGTTACAGCGTCGATGCCGCCACCGTGGGCACCAAGACCCCGGCGGCACTCAAGGACATCCCGCAATCGATCACCGTGTACACCCAGGACTACGTCAAGGACCGCCAGTTCGTGCACCTGGACGACCTGGCCAAGTACACCGCAGGCCTGCGTACCCTGACCAACGACAGTGGTCGTTCGTCGATCTACGCCCGTGGTTACGAGTACAGCGAGTTCAACATCGACGGCCTGCCGGCGCCGATGGCCAGTATCTTCGGCACCGTGCCGTCGCTGGCCGCCTTCGACCGGGTCGAGATCATGCGCGGCCCGGCCGGCCTGTTCAGCAGCACCAGCGAGCTGGGCGGTATCGTCAACATGGTGCGCAAACGCCCGACCGCCGAATTCCAGGGCCATGTCGAAGGCAGCTATGGCACCTGGGACACCAACCACGAAGAAATCGACCTGAGCGGGCCGCTGGATGATGCCGGCCGGGTGCGCGGGCGTTTCATCGCCTCGCGCGACGACACCAATGGCGAAGTCGACTACAACGCCAACACCAGCAACAGCTACTACGGCGCGCTGGACATCGACCTGGACGACGACACCCAGCTGTCGTTCGGCCTGATCCACGAGGTGAAGAACATCACCCCGCACAACGGTTACCCGGCCACGTTGTCCGGTGAGGTGCCCGACTTCAGCCACTCGCGCTTCCTCGGCGCTGACTGGAACTACTTCGACGGCAAGACCACCGACCTGGTAGCCGAGCTGACCCACCGCTTCGACAACGGTGGCTATGGCCGCGTTGCCGCGCGCGGTTCGCATCGCGACACCAACTACCTGTATGCCTTCACCGCGACCAATGCCACTACCGGGGCCAACTCCGAGCGTGCCAGCGCCCGCGACTTCACCCAGGACACCTACTCGCTGGACGCCAGCTACAGCCAGCCGTTCGAAACCTTCGGCCAGGTCAGCGAATTCGTGGTCGGCACTGACTACAAGAACTACGACACCGAGTACCTCAACGGCACCACCAACCTGGGCAGCATCAACGTCAATACCTACACGCCGACGCGCTTCGCCAAGCCGTCACCGAACTACAGCACCGAGACCGGGATGCAGGAAGAGGAATACGGCCTGTACTCCAAGGTCACCTTCCGCCCGGTCGAGCGCCTGGCGCTGATTGCCGGTGGCCGCTTCAGCTGGTATCGCGGTGATTTCTACACCACCACCCTGAGCAGCGGCTCGACAGTCGACGACAACAAGCGCGTCGATGGCCGCTTCACGCCTTATGGCGGCCTGGTCTACGACCTGACCGAAAACCACGCGCTGTACGCCAGCTACTCGCAGGTGTTCAAGCCGCAGTCGGACACCGACAGCAATGGCCGGGTACTCAAGCCGCGCCAAGGCGAGCAATATGAATTCGGCCTGAAGAGCAGCTACTTCGGTGGCGATCTGAACACCCGCTTCTCGGTGTTCCGCCTGACCGACAAGAACCGCGCCAGCACCGAATACGACGCCGATGGCGTGGACACCGGTTTCTCGGTCGCCTCCGGCAAGACCCGGGTCAAGGGCGCCGAAGTGGAAGTCAGCGGCAAGCTGACGCCGAACTGGGAACTGCTGGCGGGATACACCTGGATGGAAACCGAAACCGTCGAGGGTGACGCCGAAACCACTTTCTTCATCATGCCGCGCAACCAGGCGTCGCTGTGGACCAAGTACACCATCAGCCAAGGCCCGCTGACCGGGTTGGCCATGGGTGGCGGTGTGTCGGCGATGAGCAACTTCTACTCCGAGAACGGCGGCGTGCGTATCGACGCGCCGGGCTATGCCACCGTGGATGCGATGCTGTCGTACCCGGTGACCTCGAAGCTGACGGCGACCTTCAACGTCAACAACCTGTTCGACCGCGATTACCTGTCGCGGGTGGGATCGACCTCGACGTTCAACTTCTATGGGCCATCGCGGAGCATGATGGTCGGGGCGAGGTATGACTTCTAAGTTCAGAAAATTCCCGTTGTTTGTAGTCCATTTCTGAATTAGCTTCCTAGCGCCCTTGGGCCATTGCGGTGGTGTATCTGGCGGCTTAGTGTGATCCGGTCGTTGCCAAATCAGCGACCGGGCCTGCAAGCCCGTTCAGACGCTCAGTACCGCTTTCCGAGTTGTTGCATGCTGGCAACTTCGGTTAATGGTGGCTACGTGCGGGAGGTCTTCGGATCTGCCGGTTCTCGTCTGTCCGGTCTTGCAGACCCGCGCGTAGCCGCCACCCATCAAATGCAAGTGATGTCGTGGTGGTCCCTTCTGATACAGACGAGATTACACCATGCTCAAAATTGTCCCCGATCCACCCCACGATATACATTCCCTCGAAGACACTCTGATCCAGGCCACGGACTATGCGCTGTGCGCGACGACTGTGGTGCATCAGGCGTTGCTGCTGCAGCCCAAGTCACCGGCGTCGATCCTGATGATGGCCTCGATGCATGAGATGGAGGCGCTGCGGGCTTTGCTCGAATCAGCGTTGATCCAGGTGCAGATGCCCACGGGGCCTCGGACCTTGCACTAAGGCTCAGGTGATGTACTGGCTGCTCGGCCCTCTTCGCGGGCAAGCCCGCTCCCACAGGTACAGCGCAAGCCTTTAGGCCTGTGGTGATCTCTGTGGGAGCGGGCTTGCCCGCGAAGAGGCCAGACCAGGCACTGGAGATTTCAGGGAGATTGAACAATGACCACAGAAAACACCCCATGCACCGTCGGCAAGACCACCTTCTGCCAAGGTGAAAACCAGACCCACCCGCTGTTTCGCATCGAGCCCGGCATTCCGTGCCGCGACGCCCGTGAGCAAGCCTCAGAACTGATGGGCTATGTACGGGAGCTGACCATCCTCGGTCTGATGGATGATAAACCGATGATGATCTGGTCCTCGCACTACCTGAGTGCGATGGCCAAGGCGCTGATGGATGATTCGGAGTTGGGGATGAGGCACTGAGGGTCGGGCATTAAAAAGCCGGCTTGTGGCCGGCTTCTCGGGGACGGTTCCGACTAATTTATGGTAAGTCGCAACCGCCTTAACTGTGTGGCCATCAAGGGCCTGAAAGAGATGGCGGACGGTCGTGTGGAGCGTCGCCAAGCCCTCTGGAACGCGGCTTGCGCCGGCCGGGGCTGAATGTGCCGCGTAGCATACAAGGGCCGGCGCGGTATGCCCAGCAAAAAATGGCACAGAGTGTGTCAGTCGGGGCGTCGCTGGCGGTAATGCGACCAATGGAACACCCAACCGAGTACCTCCAGTTTCTGCACATCGCACTGCAAAGGTGAGTAGCGTTCCACGACCTCACGCCGGTTGTGGCTGTGCAGGCACAGGGCGCCCTGGTGGCCGAGGCTCAGGCTGTTCACCCTGAGCCTGCCGTTGTGCAGCAGCGCATAGATCTCGCCATCCACCACCCGAGTGAAGCTGAGGTCGATCGCCAGGATGGCATCGCGCGGTATCCACGGCGCCATGTTGGCGGCAGGCATGGTCATGCAGATGGCGTTGTCCACAGGCACGGCCAATGCTTCCAGCGCAGATGCCGGCATTGCCAGGCAGTGATGCTCGATCGCAATGAGCTGACCATTGCGCAGTTCGTGGAAGGGCACTTGCACCAAGGGTGGGTGCGATATTGAGGGTAAACCAGTCGTTTCTGCAGGCGTCGACTGGGGCGCGTACATGCGTAGAAACGAATGCGGGTGCTTGGGGCCTTCGCCGGTTTGCAGCCAGCGGCGCTGCACGCAGAACAACTCGGCCATTTCATCGAGGCGGGCAATCGGGATGCCGCGCGTGAACCAGTTGTTGATGTGCTGCGACGTAACGCGGCGCTGGGCAGCGAAGTCTGAAGGGGTCAGGCCACATTCCCTGAGGAGTGCCTTGAGGCGGTCACCGGATCTGTTCATGAGGCCGAGTGTAGCGGCCGGATGCCAGTGGCGAAATGAACGCGATGTAGATGTTAACGGTGTGAAAAATGCCTGGATGTAGGGCGAAGGTGTAGGGCTTTGTAGGACTATTTACCCGACTCCCGCGTCGCCCATAAAAAAACCCCGCCGAGGCGGGGCTTTTCTGCAAAACGGTATCAGCCTTTGTAGGCAGCGACCGATTTGGTGATCGCAGCGCGGGCGGCGTCGGCGCCATCCCAGCCTTCGATCTTGACCCACTTGCCCTTCTCGAGATCCTTGTAGTTCGCGAAGAAGTGCTCGATCTGCTGGATCAGCAGGGCTGGCAGGTCGGTGTATTCCTTCACGTCGACGTACAGCTGGCTCAGCTTGTCGTGAGGGACAGCGATGACCTTGGCGTCGCCGCCGCCGTCGTCGGTCATGTTCAGCACGCCGACCGGACGGGCACGGATGACCGAGCCTGGGGCAACCGGGTACGGGGTCACGACCAGCACGTCCAGCGGATCACCGTCGTCGGCCAGGGTGTTCGGGATGAAGCCGTAGTTGGCCGGGTAGAACATCGGGGTGGCCATGAAACGATCGACGAACAGGGTGTCGCTGTCCTTGTCGATTTCGTATTTGATCGGCGCGTGGTTGGCCGGGATCTCGATGGCGACGTAGATGTCGTTCGGCAGGTCTTTGCCAGCCGGAATCTTGCTGTAGCTCATTGGGCAGTGCCCCCGTGATTGCTCAAAAAGTGGCGGCGATTATAGGCACATTCCGCCAGGCCATGCCACGTCTGGCCTGATGTGCGGGCAGATGTGAGGGCAGATGCCCGGCCGCATCAGGCGTGGCTTTCGCGGTACTCGGGGTGCTCGGCCTGCAGTTGCGCAAGGCGAGCCAGCGGATCCTGGCGATAGAACAGCGACAGCTGCCGGTACACCTGTGGATAAGCCTGGTGCAGCAGGTCGGGGGCGGTGAAGAAGTATTCGCTGGTGACGGCGAAGAATTCTGCCGGGTTTTCCGCGGCGTAAGGGTCGATGGCGGTTTGCGCGTCGGGGTCGGCGTCGAGTTGGCGATTGAGGTCGTCATAGGCCTGCTGCATGGCTGTTGCCCAGTCTTCCACGCGCATGCCCGGGTGCAGCGGCGGCAGGCCGTTGGCATCGCCATTGAGCATGTCGAGTTTGTGCGCCAGTTCGTGGATCACCAGGTTGTAGGCTTCCCAGCCGCCACTGCTCAGCACGCCGGCCCAGGCCAGGATGATCGGCCCCTGCTGCCAGGCTTCGCCGCTGTGCTCGGCATCCCACACGTGCTCCACGCCGCTGGCATCGCGGTGGCGCTGGGGGCTCTTGAAGTCGTCGGGGTAGAGGATGATCTCGTGAAAGCCCTGGTACCAGTTCAACTCGCCCAGGTGCAGCAGTGGCAGTTGCGCCTGGGCGGCGAGGAACAGGCGCTGCTCGTCGTCAAGTTCGACCCCGGGGAGGGTGGTCAGGTGCTTGTCGAGCAGGAACAGGATGCACGCTTCGCGCAGCCACTGGTCTTCTGCAGCGCTGATGCCATCGAGCATCGGCAGGCGATCGCGGATCACCTGCCATTGCCGTGCGTCGATCGGGTAGCGCGCCAGGGTGCGCTTGCGCCGCCAGGCGCTGAAGGACCACATGTCTGCTGTCAGTGGGCCTTGGCGGTGCGGCCCAGGCGGCCACGCAGCAGGCCGAGGATCATCGGTACCAGCGAGAGCACGATGATGCCGACCACCATCAGCGACAGGTGCTGCTTGATGAACGGCACGTTGCCGAAGAAGTAGCCCAGGGTCACCAGGCCGCCGACCCACAGCAGCGAACCGGCCACGCTGAAGCCGAGGAAGCGCGGGTAGTGCATGTGCGCGATGCCGGCCACGAACGGCGCAAAGGTACGCAGGATTGGCAGGAAGCGCGCCATGGTCACGGTCTTGCCGCCATGGCGTTCATAGAAGTCGTGGGTGCGCTGCAGGTAGTCGCGGCGGAAGATCTTCGAATTGGGGTTGCTGAACAGTTTTTCGCCTGTCGTGCGGCCGATGATGTAGTTGGTGCTGTCGCCCAGGATGGCCGCTGCCATCAGCAGGCCCGCCAACAGGACCGGGTCCATGCCGCCACCTGCGGCCACGGCACCGGCGATGAACAGCAGCGAGTCGCCCGGCAGGAACGGCATCACCACCAGGCCGGTTTCGCAGAAGATCACGGTGAACAGGATGGCGTAGATCCAGGGGCCGTAGTTGGTGACCAGCAGATCGAGGTAGGTATCGAGATGCAGGATAAGGTCCAGCGGGTTGAATTCCATGTACAGCACCTGTGTTCTTGACCCGCTTTACGGGCACGCGATGACGGACAATGCCCTGGGCGTCGGCACGAATACCTGTGGGTGGGTAAATTTTCACACATGGCAGGTGGATGCATTATACGGCTAAGTAGGAAACCTGCCCGGGGAGTTTGTAGCGGGGGGTTACTGGCACTTGCAGGCGTACGCGATCTTTGTAGGAGCGGCCTTGTGTCGCGAAAGGGCCGCAAAGCGGCCCCAGGTTTTCAGCTTCGCAGCAAACATTGCCGGGGCCGCTTTGCGCCCCTTTCGCGACACAAGGCCGCTCCTACAACAATCGCGGAGCGGTCAGTCCTTGTTGATCGGCAGTATGTAGTTCTCGAACTCGGTGTCCTTGCGAAAGCCGATCGACTCATAGGTCTTGCGCGCCGCCTCGTTGTTGGCGCTGGTCGATACCCGCATGCGCACCGCCTGGGTCTCCTTGGCCATTTTCTTGGCCTCGCGCATCAGGTGGTCGGCCACCAGCATGCGCCGCGAGTCTTCGGCGACGAAGATATCGTTGAGGATCCATACGCGTTTCAGCGATAGCGACGAAAAACTCGGATACAGCTGGCAAAAGCCGAGCAACTTGCCGTCATCATCGTCCGCAATGGCCAGATAGATTACCGATTCGTCGCGTTTGAGGCGTTTTTCCAGAAAGGCGCGCGAACTGTCCGGATAAGGGAGCTGCCCATAGAACTCGCGGTATCTGACGAACAGCGGAGTGAGCAGGTCGAGGTGTTCCAGTTTTGCCTTGATGATGCGCATGTGCGGCCCTCAGAGTCCATTTGGGGAAACAGCGGAATGCCTGCAGCTTTCATGGGCATGCTGCCCCAATGCCGGCCATCAGTGCAATCCGCCTTCCGTGACATGTTCTTTAACCTTCGCCGAGCAGGAAGTTGCCTCGCTGGGTGGGGGCATTTTCGCTGTCGATGCTATGGACCTCGGCTTCGTCCTTCAGATTCACACCAGAAAGCTGCCGTCGGCAGGCTTCGCGCATCAGGTATAGCAGGCGATGGGCGGCCATGCCGTAGCTCAGGCCTTCCAGGCGGATGTTGGAGATGCAGTTGCGATAGGCATCGGTCAGGCCGACCTTGGGCGCATAGGTGAAATACAGGCCGAGGCTGTCCGGCGAGCTCAGCCCCGGGCGCTCGCCGATCAGCATCACGGTCATGCGTGCACCGAGCAACTGGCCCACTTCATCTGCCACCGCAACCCGGCCTTGCTCCACCAGCACCACTGGGGCGCTGGTCCAGCCATCGGCTGCAGCCTGCTCCTCGAAGCGGGCCAGAAACGGCAAGGTATGCCGGTGCACGGCCAGGGCCGAGAGGCCGTCGGCGACCACGATGGCCAGGTCGACCCCGTCGGGGTTGGCCTGGGCGTGCTGGCGCAAGCGTTCGGCCGAGTCGTCGTTCAGCCGTCGACCCAGGTCGGGACGTTGCAGGTATTGGTGGCGGTCGCTGGCGGCGCTGTGCAGTACCAGGCTGTCGCGGCCACGGTCCTTGAGCTGTTCACTCAAGGTGGCGTGGTCGAAGGCCAGGTGCACGGCATCGCGCGCCTGGGCGTGGGCGAACTGGAAGTCCAGTTGCGCGCCAGTGGGCAGGCTGATGCCGCTGCGGCCCAGGGCGATGCGCGCCGGGGTCAGGTTGCGCAGCGCCAGCCAGGGGCTTTCAGGGGGAGAGAGCGGGGTACGGTCTGCCATGGTCACCTCTTATGCCAGCTGTGCCAGAGCCTGGCGGAATGCCGGCGGCAGGTTGTCGCCAAAGCGCACGCGGCCATCGGCCTGGGTGAAGATGCCGGTGCGTTGCAGCCAGGCTTCGAATTCCGGCCCGGGCTTCAGGCCCAGGGTCTGGCGCGCGTACAGCGCGTCGTGGAACGACGTGGTCTGGTAGTTGAGCATGATGTCGTCGGAGCCGGGGATGCCCATGATGAAGTTGATCCCGGCCACGCCCAGCAGGGTCAGCAGGGTGTCCATGTCATCCTGGTCGGCTTCGGCGTGGTTGGTGTAGCAGATGTCGCAACCCATCGGCACGCCGAGCAGCTTGCCGCAGAAGTGGTCTTCGAGGCCGGCGCGGATGATCTGCTTGCCGTTGTACAGGTATTCGGGGCCGATGAAGCCGACCACGGTGTTGACCAGAAATGGCTTGAAGTGGCGGGCCACGGCGTAGGCGCGGGTCTCGCAGGTCTGCTGGTCGACACCGTGGTGGGCGTTGGCCGACAGGGCGCTGCCCTGGCCGGTCTCGAAGTACATCAGGTTCTGCCCGAGGGTGCCGCGTTTGAGCGACAGGCCGGCCTCGTAACCTTCCTGCAGCACATTGAGGTTGATGCCGAAGCCGGCGTTGGCTGCCTCGGTGCCGGCAATCGACTGGAACACCAGGTCCAGCGGCACGCCGCGGTTGATCGCTTCGATCGAGGTGGTGACGTGGGTCAGCACGCAGGCCTGGGTGGGGATGTCGTAGCGCTGGATGATGGCGTCGAGCATTTCCAGCAGGGCGCAGATCGAGGCGATGCTGTCGGTGGCCGGGTTGATGCCGATCATGGCGTCGCCGTTGCCGTAGAGCAGGCCGTCGAGGATGCTGGCGGCGATACCGGCCGGCTCGTCGGTCGGGTGGTTGGGCTGCAGACGGGTCGACAGGCGCCCGCGCAGGCCCATGGTGCCGCGGAACTGGGTGACCACGCGGATCTTCTGCGCCACCAGCACCAGGTCCTGGACGCGCATGATCTTCGACACGGCGGCGGCCATTTCCGGGGTCAGCCCCGGCGCGAGGGCGCGCAGGCTGTGTTCGTTGGCCTCGTCGCTGAGCAGCCAGTCGCGCAGGCCGCCAACGGTCAGGTGGCTGACCGGGGCGAAGGCCTGGGCGTCGTGGCTGTCGACGATCAGCCGGGTGATTTCGTCCTGTTCGTAGGGGATCAGTGCTTCATTCAGAAAGTGCGTCAGCGGTATGTTGGCCAAGGCCATCTGCGCGGCCACCCGCTCGCCATCGTTGGCGGCGGCGACGCCGGCCAGGAAGTCCCCGGAACGCGCCGGGCTGGCCTTGGCCATCACGTCCTTGAGGCTGTCGAAGCGGTAGACCAGCTGGCCTACCGTGTGTACGAAACTTGCCATACAGAATCTCCAGAGCCGCGGGCTGGCCCGCGGCAAGTGGCGGCGATCAGTGCAGGGCCTCTTCGGCCTTCTGAATCGCGGCGAATTCCTCTTCCGGTGTGCCCGCGACCAGGTGGTGGCGGCTGTAGAACGCAAAGTAGGCAATCAGTACCGCGTAAATCACGGCGGCGCCAATCACCACCCGTGGGTCGACCAGGAAGCCCGCGACCACGGCGATGCAGGCCAGCACCAAGGCCAGGCCCGAGGTGAAGATGCCGCCCGGGGTGCGGTAGGGGCGCTCCATTTTCGGCCGGCGGATGCGCAGGGTAATGTGCGCGGCCATCATCAGCACATACGACAGTGTGGCACCGAATACTGCTACCAGGATCAGCAGGTCGCCCTGGCCAGTGAGCGACAGCGCGAAGCCGATGATTCCAGGGATCACCAGCGCCATGACCGGGGCCTTGCTCTTGTTGGTTTCCGACAGTTTGCGCGGCAGGTAGCCGGCGCGGGAGAGGGCGAAGATCTGCCGCGAATAGGCATAGATGATCGAGAAAAAGCTGGCGATCAGTCCGGCCAGGCCCACCAGGTTGACGAAGCCGCCCATCCAGGTGGAGCCACCGTAGGCCTTGGCCAGTGCCTCGACCAGCGGGTTGCCGGAGGCCTTCAGGGCTTCGGAACCCGCACCGCCAGGGCCGACCACCAGGATCAGCAGGGCGAAGGCCAGCAGCACCAGCATCGCGCCGATCAGGCCGCGCGGCAGGTCACGCTTGGGGTTCTTGGTTTCTTCGGCGGCCAGTGGCACGCCTTCGACGGCGAGGAAGAACCAGATGGCATAGGGGATCGCTGCCCACACACCGACATAGCCGAACGGCAGGAAGCTGCTGGCCCCTGCGGCGTCCGTTTTGGCGATGTCGAACAGGTTGGCTGCATCAAAATGGGGCACCATGGCCACCAGGAACACGGCCAGGGCGATGGCCGCGATGGCGGTGATGATGAACATCAGCTTCAACGCTTCACCCACGCCGAAGATGTGAATGCCGATGAAGACCACGTAGAACGCCAGGTAGATCATCCAGCCGCCGATGCCGAACAGTGACTGGCAGTAGGCGCCGATGAACGTGGCGATGGCGGCGGGGGCGATGGCGTACTCGATGAGGATCGCCGTGCCGGTCAGGAAGCCGCCCCACGGGCCGAAGGCACTGCGGGCAAAGCCGTAGCCGCCGCCTGCGGTGGGGATCATCGAGGAAAGTTCGGCCAGCGAGAAGCACATGCACAAGTACATGGTGGCCATCAGCAGGGTAGCGAGGAACATGCCGCCCCAGCCACCCTGGGCCAGGCCGAAGTTCCAGCCGGCATAGTCGCCGGAAATCACATAGGCAACGCCCAGGCCGACCAGCAGTACCCAGCCGGCGGCGCCTTTTTTCAGTTCACGTTGCTGGAAATAGTCCGATCCGACTTTTTCGAAGTCGACGGAAGACCCTGCCGGCACGCCGGCGGAATGATCGCTTGGCATAGTTTCACCTGTTCTTTTTCTTGGTGGCCGGAAGGGGTCCGGGCCGATGGTGATGGGTACTGCAGGAAGCGAGCCAGAGCGGTTGGGGCCGCCAGTCGGCGGCCCCAGTGCACTGTTTTAGAAGAAGCCCAGCGGGTTGATGTCGTAGCTCACCAGCAGGTTCTTGGTCTGCTGGTAGTGGTCGAGCATCATCTTGTGGGTTTCACGGCCGACACCGGACTTTTTGTAGCCACCGAACGCGGCATGCGCCGGGTACAGGTGGTAGCAGTTGGTCCACACGCGGCCAGCCTTGATGCCGCGGCCCATGCGGTAGGCGCGGTTGATGTCGCGGGTCCACACGCCAGCGCCGAGGCCGAACTCGGTGTCGTTGGCAATGGCCAGGGCTTCGGCTTCGTCCTTGAAGGTGGTGACGCTGACCACCGGGCCGAAGATTTCTTCCTGGAACACGCGCATGCGGTTGTTGCCTTTGAGCAAGGTCGGCTGGATGTAGTAGCCGGTGGCCAGCGCGCCTTCGAGTTTTTCCACCTTGCCGCCGGTCAGCAGCTCGGCGCCTTCCTTCTGGGCAATGTCGAGGTACGAGAGGATTTTCTCGAACTGCTGCTGCGAGGCCTGGGCGCCAACCATGGTGTCGGTGTCGAGTGGGTCGCCGCGCTTGATCTGCAGCACCTTCTTCATCACCACTTCCATGAACTGCGGGTAGATCGACTCCTGCACCAGCGCACGCGACGGGCAGGTGCACACTTCGCCCTGGTTGAAGAACGCCAGCACCATGCCTTCGGCGGCCTTGTCGATGAAGCTCGGCTCGGCCTGCATGATGTCTTCGAAGTACACGTTCGGCGACTTGCCACCCAACTCGACGGTGGACGGGATGATGTTGTCGGCAGCGCATTTCATGATGTGCGAGCCGACCGGGGTGGAGCCGGTGAAGGCGATCTTGGCGATGCGCTTGCTGGTGGCCAGCGCTTCACCGGCCTCGCGGCCATAACCCTGCACCACGTTGAGCACGCCTTTGGGCAGCAGGTCGCCAATCAGTTCGACCAGCACGCTGATGCCCAGCGGGGTCTGCTCGGCTGGCTTGAGCACCACGCAGTTGCCGGCGGCCAGTGCTGGCGCGAGCTTCCAGGCGGCCATCAGGATCGGGAAGTTCCACGGGATGATCTGCCCGACCACGCCCAGCGGCTCGTGGATGTGGTAGGCCACGGTATTTTCGTTGATCTCGGCGGCGCCGCCTTCCTGGGCGCGGATGCAGCCGGCGAAGTAGCGGAAGTGGTCGACGGCCAGCGGGATGTCGGCGTTGAGGGTCTCGCGGATCGGCTTGCCGTTGTCCCAGGTTTCGGTGATGGCCAGGATTTCCAGGTTCTGTTCGATTCGGTCGGCGATCTTCAGCAGGACATTGGAGCGGTCCTGCACCGAAGTGCGGCCCCAGGCGTCGGCGGCGGCATGGGCAGCGTCGAGCGCCTTGTCGATGTCTTCGGCAGTGGAACGGGGGAATTCGGCAATCAGCTTGCCGTTCACCGGGGAGGTGTTTTCGAAATATTGCCCTTTGACCGGAGCTACGAACTCACCACCGATGTAGTTGCCGTAGCGGCTCTTGAAGGAAACCTTGGAGCCCTCGGTACCGGGATGTGCGTAACGCATGGTGTGTCTCCTGGCTATTGTGTTTGTTAGGGAGTTGAAAAGCGTAGAGCAAAGGTTGGGCCAGCGTGGCGAGCCCTAGCCAAATCAATGGCTTGAGCCACCTGTGCGGCGCTTTTGCTGTGCTTGTGTGCCAGCGCTGGCACGGGCTGGGTGACACTTTGTACCGTTTGCGGTACGCGCTTGACCGGGCGGTCGCTGCGGAGGATGCTGGCTGATATCTCTATCTGCGGAGAACAACAACTAATGCAGAGCAATCCTTTCACTCGCCATGCCCAGCAAGTGCACACGGTTGCCCGCGGCGAAGGTGTCAGCGATCCTTCCATCGCCCGTTCCTGGCTGCGTTGCCTGGATGATTACCACCTTGACCCGTCGGTGATCGAGGCACCTGTGGTGCTCGAGCATGGTCGCCTGCTGGAGAGCCGCGAGCGCCTGCGCCAGGTGCTGAGGATTGCCGACAACGAGATGAACAGCCTGCACCAGCAGCTGTCCGGCACCGGCCATGCGGTGCTGCTGACCGACGCCCGTGGGGTGATCCTCAACTGTGTCACCGCGCCCGGCGAGCGGCGTAATTTCGAACGTGCCGGGCTGTGGCTGGGTGCCGACTGGAGTGAAGCCCGCGAAGGCACCAATGGCATCGGCACCTGCCTGGTCGAACGCCAGGCCCTGACCATTCACCAGAATGAGCACTTCCGTGGCCGCCACACCGGCCTGACCTGCTCGGCGAGCCCGGTGTTCGACCCGCACGGCGAACTGCTGGCGGTGCTCGATGTGTCCTCGGCGCGGCCGGACGTCTCGCGTCAGAGCCAGTTCCACACCATGGCGCTGGTCAACCTCTCGGCGAAAATGATCGAGAGCTGTTATTTCCTGCGTCATTTCGAGCAGCAATGGTTGCTGCGCTTCCACGTTCAGGCCGAGTCGGTCGGGCAGTTCAGCGAGGGGTTGCTGGCGTTCGACGGCGATGGCCGCATCTGTGCCGCCAACCAGAGTGCCCTGAACCTGTTGAGCAGCGTTCGCGGCGGCGTTTTGGGCAAGCCGCTGGAGATGTTCTTCGCGTGCAGCCATGACGAGCTGTTCAGCCGTGCCACGCCGGGCGGCAGCACAGTCTGGCCGTTGCGCACCCGCGATGGCCGCCAGGTGTTCGCCAGCCTGCGCGGGCAGGCGCGGGCGCCGCTATGGACGGTACCGGCCAGCCTGCCCCAGGCCAGGCCCGCTACGCAGCCGGGCATCTGCTTGCTGGACCCGGCCCTGCAACACGATTTCCAGCGTGCCGTGCGCGTGTTCGAGCGCGATGTGCCGCTGCTGCTGTGCGGCGAGACCGGTTGCGGCAAAGAGGCCTTCGCCCAGGCCGTACACCAGGCCAGCCAGCGCCGTGGCAAGCCATTCGTGGCAGTGAACTGTGCCTCGATCCCCGAGAGCCTGATCGAGAGCGAGCTGTTCGGCTATCGCGGTGGCAGCTTCACCGGGGCACGCAAGGAGGGCATGCGCGGCAAGCTGTTGCAGGCCGATGGCGGTACCTTGTTGCTGGACGAGATCGGCGACATGCCACTGGCTTTGCAGACCCGCCTGCTGCGGGTGCTGGAAGAGCGCGAGGTGGTGCCGATTGGCGGTGAGCCGCAGGCGGTGGACGTGCGTATTGTCAGCGCCACGCACCGCGACTTGCTGGAGCGGGTGGAGCAGGGCGGGTTCCGCGAAGATCTCTATTACCGGCTCAATGGGCTGGAGGTGGCGCTGCCAGCGGTGCGTGAGCGAACTGACAAAGAGCCGTTGCTCGACTTTCTGTTACGCCAGGAAGCGCAGGGGCAGGTTGTGTGTCTGGCGCCCGAGGCGCGCCAGGCGCTGCTGAATTTTGCCTGGCCGGGAAACGTGCGGCAGATGCGCAATGTGTTGCGGACCCTGGTGGCGCTGTGCGAAGACACGCATATCGAATTCTCGGACCTTCCCGCCTTCATCAGAACCCACACGACCTCTGTGGGAGCGGGCTTGCCCGCGAACGAGGGCAACGCCCTCGCCTTGCATTGCCAGGACGGGCCTCTTCGCGGGCAAGCCCGCTCCCACAGGGTTGATGTATTGCAGGACGCAGAACGCCAGGCGCTGATGGACGTGCTGGAGGCTAAACACTGGCACCTGACCCGTGTCGCCGAGCACCTGGGCATCAGCCGCAATACCTTGTATCGAAAACTCCGCAAACACGGCATCGCCAGGGGCGTCTGAGCAAAACACCGGGTGCGATTTCCCGCGCCCTGGGCTACCCTGCCTCGAAGTTTTGCGAGGTCGACCATGCATATTCATATTCTCGGTATTTGCGGCACTTTCATGGGTTCGCTGGCGGTGCTGGCCAAAGAGCTGGGCCACCGCGTCACCGGCTCCGACGCCAACGTCTATCCGCCCATGAGCACCCAGCTCGAAGCCCAGGGTATCGAGCTGACCCAGGGCTACGACCCGGCTCAGCTGGACCCTGCACCTGACCTGGTGGTCATCGGCAACGCCATGTCGCGGGGTAATCCGGCGGTGGAGTATGTGCTGAACAAAGGGCTGCCTTATGTGTCCGGCCCGCAGTGGCTGGCCGACCACGTGCTGCAGGGCCGCTGGGTGCTGGCCGTTGCGGGTACCCACGGCAAGACCACCACCAGCAGCATGCTGGCCTGGGTGCTGGAGCATGCGGGCATGAGCCCGGGCTTTTTGATCGGCGGCGTGCCGCAGAACTTCTCGGTATCGGCGCGCCTGGGCGGCACGCCGTTCTTCGTGGTTGAGGCCGACGAATACGACAGCGCCTTCTTCGACAAGCGTTCGAAGTTCGTGCACTACCACCCGCGCACCGCGATCCTCAACAACCTTGAGTTCGATCACGCGGATATCTTCCCTGATCTGGCATCCATCGAGCGGCAGTTCCACCATCTGGTGCGGACCATTCCGAGCGAAGGCCTGGTCATTCACCCGACCACCGAGCAGGCCCTGGAACGGGTTATCGGCATGGGCTGCTGGACCCCGGTGCAGACCACCGGTGAAGGTGGCCAGTGGCAGGCGCGTCTGCTCAGCGCCGACGGCTCGCGCTTCGAGGTGCTGTTCGACGGTGAAGTGCAGGGTGTGGTGGACTGGGCCCTGACTGGCCAGCACAACGTCGCCAACGCCCTCGCCACGCTGGCCGCCGCCCGTCATGTGGGCGTGGTGCCAGCCATGGGCATCGACGGCCTGAGCGCGTTCAAGAGCGTCAAACGGCGCATGGAGAAGGTCGCTGAAGTTCAAGGCGTGACCATCTACGACGATTTCGCCCACCACCCGACCGCCATCGCCACCACCCTCGACGGGCTGCGCAAGCGCGTTGGCGAAGCACCGGTCATCGCCATCATCGAGCCACGCTCCAACTCCATGAAGCTCGGTGCCCATCGTGACGGCCTGCCGGAAAGCGTCAACGACGCCGACCAGGTGATCTGGTACGCGCCCGCCAACCTAGGTTGGGACCTGGCTGCCACTGCGGCGCAATGCAAGGTACCAAGCGTGGTCGCCGACAGCCTTGAGGCGATCATCGACCGGGTCAAGGGCCAGGTACGCCCCGGCACGCATGTGGTGATCATGAGCAATGGCGGCTTCGGCGGCCTGCACGGCAAGCTGGCCGAGGCTTTGAAGTGAGCGGACCGGAGCGCGTCACCCTGGCCATGACCGGCGCCTCCGGGGCGCAGTATGGCCTGCGCCTGCTCGATTGCCTGGTGCGCGAGGACCGGGAGGTGCATTTCCTCATCTCCAAGGCCGCGCAACTGGTGATGGCCACCGAGACCGATGTGGTCCTGCCGGCCAAGCCGCAGGCCATGCAGGCGTTTCTGACCGAATATACCGGTGCTGCCGACGGGCAGATCCGCGTTTACGGCAAGGAAGACTGGATGTCGCCGGTGGCTTCAGGCTCCGGTGCGCCCGCCGCGATGGTGGTGGTGCCGTGCTCTACCGGTACCTTGTCGGCAATCGCCACCGGTGCCTGCAACAATCTGATCGAACGTGCCGCCGACGTCACCCTCAAGGAGCGTCGGCAGTTGATTCTGGTGCCGCGCGAGGCGCCGTTCTCGACCATCCATCTGGAGAACATGCTCAAGCTGTCGCAGATGGGCGCGGTGATCCTGCCTGCGGCGCCGGGGTTCTATCACCAGCCGCAGACCATCGATGACCTTGTCGACTTTGTCGTGGCGCGCATTCTCAACCTGCTGAACATTCCGCAGGACATGCTGCCGCGCTGGGGCGAGCACCATTTCGGGGCTGATGATTGAGGCGTTTGCTGGCCGGGTTGCTGGCTGCAAGCCTGCTCGGCGGCTGCGCCACGGTGCGCACGCTGGATGCCAACAAGCCCGGCGCGCCGGTGGTGTATGCCGGGACCCGGCTGGATATGTATGTGATCAATGGCGGCTGCTGCCCCAGGGATCGCTTCGGCGCTGAGGCGCCGGCCTACCCACGCCTGGACCTGCCGGGCAGCATGCTGCTGGATACACTGTTCCTGCCACTGTCATTGTTGACGGCGGCAGGCATAGGGTTTCAGGCTTCGGGTGGCCTGTAGGGCTACTTCTTGCCGAGCTTGCGCAACTCGTCGGACTCGATAATCCGTATTCCGTCCTCTTCTTCCAGTGCCAGGCGCCACAACGCCCGTGCCAGGGTACAGGCCTCGATCCCCCGGTATTTACCCGGCATCAACTTCGAAAACGGTGATGCCAGCTTCTCGCCCAGCCGGGGTTGTACCCGTTCACCCAGCAGCAACGACGGCCGCACGATGGTCAGCTGCGGCCAGTCCTGAGCCTTGAGCGCTTCTTCCATCTCGCCCTTGACCCGGTTGTAGAAAATCGATGACTTGGGGTCGGCACCTATGGCGCTGACCACCAGCAGATGCCGCGCACCCATTTCCCGTGCGCGCTTGCTGAAGGCGACGACCATGTCCAGATCGACGGCACGAAACGCCTGCTCCGAGCCCGCCTGCTTGAGGGTGGTGCCCAGGCAGCAGTAGGCAATGTCGACGCGACCGGCCAGTTGCGGCAGAAACACCGCTGGGTCCCCCACCGGGTTTTCCAGGTGAGGGTGCCCGGCCAATGGCCGGCGGGTCGGTGCCAGTACGCGACTGATGGTGGGTTCGTTGAGCAGGCGGTCGAGCAGATGCTCACCGGTAAGGCCGGTGGCTCCGGCAAGCAGGACATGCTGAGGCGTCAAATACATGATGTCTCTCCCTTGTTACACACAAGCTTAGCGGTTGGCAGGCGTTTTTTCCTGTTCCTCCGCCTTGGCCTGTGCCGCATTACGCAAGGCTTCTTCGGCCTGGTGCCGACGCAGTTGCTGCCAGTGTGCCAGTACTGCGGGCGGTGCCCAGATTTGTGGTTCGGAGGCCTCGAAACCTTCCCTTTGTTCTCTTTCGGCAACACTGGTGCGCGCCAGTTCGAACGCTTGTTTCAGGTCGTCAGTCTGGTTCAGGGCCTCGGCGAACAAGGCGTCGCCAAAGTAGGTGAAGTCGGCTTCTTCCGAGCAGCCGAACGATACCCGGTCGGCACGTGCCGCAGTCATGATCACGGTGCGCTCATCTTTGAGCGGGGCGATGTAACCCCCTGAATAGCAGGCGGAGATGACAATGATCTTGTCGCGGTCCTTGAGCGGGGCCAGGGCGCTGGCCAGTTCGTCGGCGGACAGGTCGGCCAGTTGCAGGCGCGGCTGGTCGAGCACCAGTTGGTGGTCCTGGCTGCCGTGGCTGGTCAGGTAAATGAAGATCAGGTCTTCCGGGCCGCTGCGTTCGGCCAGGGTGCGGGCGGCGCGGGTAAGGCTCTCGCGGGTGGCCATGGGGCGGGTGGTCATCTGATCGCGGTGGTTGACCAGGGTGACTTGGCCGCGGGCACCGAAACGTACCTTGAGCATGTTGCTGACATAGTCGGCTTCGCGCAGGAACACGCTCTGCTGGCCGTCGCCGGCCAGTACCAGGCTGTACAGCTGGACGGGCGGTGCCGAGCGCGGTACTCGGGCCAGGGCTTCGTCGAGCAGGCGGCCCTGGTTGAGCAGGGCCAGGTCCAGCGGGTCGGGCAGCAGTTTGCCTTTCTGGTCACGCACGCGTACGCCATTGACCCAGAAGCCGCTCTCGACTTGGCCGCTGGCCAGGGTCAGCTTGCCGTGCCCCTGGTAGGCGTCGCTGTCGAAGCCGCCGACGTATTTGCTGCCATCGGGCAACTGCAGGCTTCCTTGGCCAGACAGGCGCCAGTCCAGGAAAGAGCCTTTGTAGTGGCTGCCGTCGCTGCCGAGCAATTCGCCTTCGCCGATCAGCGAACCGTCCTTGAAGTCGCCGATCCATACGTCGCCGTCGGCATTTTCGTAGCGGCCGCGGCCTTCCAGGCGGTTGTCCTTGAATTCACCGATGTATTGCTCGCCATCGGCGCTGTCGTAGGTGCCGCTGCCTTGCAGCTGGCCATCGACGAAGCGGCCGCTGAACTGGTTGCCGCTGGCATCGCTGCGCACGCCCGCGCCATTGGGCTTGCCCTTGGCGAACAAGCCTTGGTAGCGGCTGCCATCGGCCAGTTCGAGTTCGCCTGCGCCTTCGTACATGTCGTCCTTGAACTGGCCGCGGTAGGTCTGGTCAGCCTGCTTGAGGCTACCTTCGCCATCACGCCGGCCGTGGCTGAACGTGCCAGCATAGTGGCTGCCCGGGGTGGTCAGGTCGCCCAGGCCGTGGAACAGCCCCTTGTCGAACTGGCCACGGTAGACCTCGCCATTGCTGCCGTGCCACTCACCCTGGCCATGCCACTGGCCGTCCTTGAAATCGCCGGCGTACCAGCTGCCGTTGGGGTAATCGATGCGCCCCTCGCCCTGCAGCAGGCCATCGACCACCTGGCCCCGGTAGCGACCGCCGTCGGGCAGGCGCGCGTCGGGTGGCGACAACGACTCACCATCGCCACAGGCAGCGAGCATCAGGGTCAGTGCGAGCGGGAGCAGTGGACGCATGGCGGAATCCGGGCAAAAGGTCTGCCGAGTATGCCGCAGAATACGGGGCGCAGGTATCTGTGATATGGCTGAAATCGGTGCTGGATTGTTCGCGGGCAAGCCCGCTCCCACAGGTAATGCAAAGGGCCTGAGCCCCGCGGCGATCTTGTGGGAGCGGGCTTGCCCGCGAACAGGCCAGGTCAGACGAAGCAGAGCGAGAGGGGCTCGGCGATATAGGCCGGCTTCTCTTCGCCTTCGATCTCCAGGGTAACAGTGGCTTTCAGCAGCCACTGTCCCGGCTTCTTCTCGATCACCTCGCCCAGGTCCACCTTCAACCGTACCTTGCTGTCGACCTTCACCGGCTGAATGAAACGCACGCTATCCAGCCCGTAATTGACCACCATCTTCAACCCCTCGGGCATCACCAGGATGTCCTCCATCAGCTTGGGGATCAGCGACAAGGTCAGGAAACCGTGGGCGATGGTAGTGCCGAACGGGGTCTTTGCCGCCTTTTCCGGGTCGACATGGATGAACTGGAAATCGCCGGTGGCTTCGGCGAACAGGTTGATGCGCTGCTGGTCGATTTTCAGCCAGTCGGAACGTCCCAGCTCCTTTCCAACGTACTGCGTAAGCTCGTTTACCGGTACATAGGGCATCGCGACTCTCCAGGTTGTCATTTGGTACGAGTGTGCAAGATCAGCACGGCGAACCGTTTCAGTCAAGATGCCCGCTTTTCGGCGAATATCGGCTTATAGGCCACGCGTGCTTATAATGGCCGGCATGCCTGAAGGAGATCCTTATGCTGTTGCGTGGTTTGACCTGGCTGGTGCTGTTTCAGCTGCTGGGTACGGCGCTCAATCACTTGTGCGTGCCGATTCTGCCGGGCCCGATCATCGGCCTGTTGCTGCTGCTGTTCTTCCTCATGGCCCGTGGCGAGGTCGGCAAGCCCCTGAGCGAGGCCGCCGGTAGCCTGCTGCGTTACCTGCCACTGCTGCTGGTGCCACCGGCGGTGGGGGTCATGGTCTACGCCAAGGACATTGCCGCAGACTTCTGGGCGATTGCCGGTGCCTTGCTGATTTCCTGCCTGGTGACGCTGGTGTTCGTCGGTCTGCTGATGCAGAAGCTCATCGAACGCCAGCACGGCAAGCGTGAGGAGCAGCCATGATCCTGGACTGGCAAGGCGCGCTTGAAGCGGTCATTCACCATCCCTTGTTCGGCATCGGCATCACCCTGGGCGCCTACCAGATCGTGCTGGCCGCCTATGAAAAGACCCGCTGGATCTTCCTGCAACCGGTACTGGTGTCGATGCTGCTGGTGATCGGCGTGCTGCTGACCTGTGGCATCAGCTACGCCGAATACCGCAAGAGCACCGAGATCATGAACATCCTCCTCGGCCCCGCTACCGTGGCCCTGGCGGTGCCGCTCTACCTCAACCTGAGGCGTATTCGGCAGCTGTTCTGGCCGACATTTACTACGCTGGTAATCGGAGGCCTGTTCGCCACGGTCTGCTGCCTGCTGCTGGGCTGGTGGTTCGGTGCCGAGCACATGATCCTGATGACCATGGCGCCGAAATCGGTCACTTCGCCGATCGCCATGCTGGTGGCCGAACAGATTGGCGGCGTGGCGGCGTTGGCGGCCGTGTTCGTATTGATTACCGGTGTGATTGGGGCGATCTTCGGCCCGGCGCTGCTGACCCGGTTGGGTGTGCACAGCCCGGAGGCGCGTGGTATGTCGCTGGGGGTAACGGCACATGCCGTGGGCACTTCGGTGGCCCTGCAGGAAAGTGACGAGTGCGGCGCCTTTGCCGCGCTGGCAATGAGCCTGATGGGGGTGGCCACGGCGGTGTTCCTGCCGTTGGCGGTCAGCCTGGTGGCTTGAGGAGTTGTGATGACGCTACCGCTGTTTCCGCTCAATACCGTGTTGTTTCCTGGTTGCCTGCTGGATCTGCAGATCTTCGAGGCGCGCTACCTGGACATGATTGGCCGCTGCATGAAGCAGGGTACCGGCTTTGGCGTGGTGTGCATCGTCGAAGGCGAGCAGGTCGGCAAGGCGCCGCCGGTGGTGGCTTCGATCGGCTGCGAGGCGGTGATCCGCGACTTCGTCCAGCAGGATAATGGCTTGCTGGGCATTCGCGTGGAGGGTGTGCGGCGTTTCGAGCTGAGCCAGACCGAAGTGCAGAAGGACCAGTTGTTGGTGGGCGAGGTGCACTGGCTGGCGGAGCAGGCAGACAGCCCGTTGGCCGAACAGGATGAAGATCTGCTGGCGCTGCTGGTAGCCCTGGGCGAGCACCCGATGGTCGAAGCGCTGGACATGCCACGGGATATCGACGGGCGCCAGGCGCTGGCCAACCAGCTGGCGTACCTGTTGCCGTTCATGGAAGAGGACAAGCTGGACCTGCTGGCGATCGACTCGCCGGCGCAGCGTCTGGAAGAAATCCAGAAGCTGCTGGAGCGGATTCAGGGTGAGCTGTTCGCCTGATTGATCTCTGTCATCAGTGCCGGCCTCTTCGCGGGCAAGCCCGCTCCCACAGGATGGTCACAGGATCAAGACCTTGCGCTGAGTCTGTGGGAGCGGGCTTGCCCGCGAAGAGGCCGGTACAGGCGACCTCAATATTGGTAGCGCAGCAGTGCGTGAGGCAGCGCATGCATGGCAAAGAACGCCAGCAGCGCCGTACACGCCGGCAACACCAGCCACCACACCCGCAGCGGCAGTGCCGTCAGCGGCTGTCGATGCTGCACCAGCGTCAGGCTCAGCGCACACACGCAACAGGCCAGCAGGGCCCCGGCCATGATGTCGGTCGGCCAATGCGCCCCCAGATAGACCCTCGACAAGGCAATCGCCAGTGCCGGAATGCAGCCCAGCATCACCCAGGTCAGGCGCATGCGCGGCGGCATGCCGCGCCCTGCCAGGACCGCCAGGGTCAGGAAGAACGCGAACGACGCCGAACTGTGCCCGCTGGGCATGCTGTAGCTGGTCAGCGGGTCGCTCAGCACCTCTGGCCTGGCCCGGGCGAACAGCCATTTCAGCGAGCCGTTGGCCAGCGCCGTGCCGACCAGCGTCCCGCCGGCAAACAGGGCATGGCGCCACTGCCGCGCCAGCAACAGCAAGCCGGTCAGCAGGCCGCCGAGGAACAACTGGGTCTTGAAGTCGCCCAGGCGGGTCACCAGGACCACGGTGCCGTCAAGCACACGGCTGCGGTGTTCCTGCACCAGCGTCATCACGCCCTGGTCGAACGCCTGCAGGTAAGGCCAGCCAAGAAACACTGCCACCAGCGCGATGAAACTCAGGCCGGCGATCAGCCGAGTGCCGTGACGCTGATCGCGCAAGCTGCTGTTCAGGCTCAGGCCGATCAGCACCGCCAGGGTGCCGGCGATGAGGCCGGCGTCCAGCCAGAAGCCTTCCGGCAACGGCAGGCGCATGGCCGCACCGGTGGCCCAGCCTGGCAGCAGGTAGGCGACCGACCAGCCCGCACCGGCCACCAGGCTGACGGCGATGAAGCGCGGCAGTGGCATGTCGAACATCCCGGCGACCATCGGCAGCATCGGCCGCAGCGGGCCGATGAAGCGGCCTACCAGCAAGCTGGCAATGCCGTAGCGCTGGAAGTAGGCCTCGGCGCTGCCGATCCATTCCGGGTGGTGGCGCAGCAACGGCAGGCGGCGGATGTTCTGGTGGAAGTACTTGCCGATGGTGTACGACAGCGCGTCACCTAGCAGCCCGCCGAGGAACCCTAGCAGCAGGGTTTCCCCAAGGGTGAATGCGCCACTGCCAGCCAGCACGGCAACGGCAAACAGCAGCACCGTGCCTGGCACGATGATGCCGGCGATGGCCAGGCATTCCACGCAAGCCACCAGGAAAATTGCCAGGCCAAGCCACTGGGGATTGGCGCTGAGCCAGCCGGTCAGGCTGTCGAGCCATTGGCCCATGTTTCAGCTTCCTTGTTCGAGGATGAAAAAGTCTTGCCCTTCGACTTGGCCCCGGCGCAGCGGGTTCCGGGTGCAGAAGCGGGCGTAATCGGCGTCGACGAAGCGATACGGCAGGTGCTCGTCGCGCCCGTGGGGGATACCCAGGCGCGCCGCCTGGATCACCCGGGGCACGGCAATGCCGCAGTCTTCCACGTACAGGCGCTCAGGGTCGAAGCGTTGCGCGTCCCAGTGCGGCACTTTCAGGCCCATGGCCTTGCACAGCAGGGTCTGCCCGGCGCACAGGCGTTCGGCTGGGCGCAGGTTGCCGCTGGCATCGGGGTTGTTCAGTTGCATCTGCGCCAGGCTGTTGGCGTCGGAGATGGCATCGACCCAAGGGTAGGCGGACTTGATCAGTACCGCATTGCCTGGGCCCTGGGCGCTGAAGTTGAGCGAATCGCCACCGCGTGCGTAATACATGTAGATGTGCCCGCCATCGAGGAACAGCGCCTTGCGCTTCTCGGTATAGCCAAGCGACGCGTGGCTGCCCTTGTCGGTCAGGTAGTAGGCCTCGGTTTCGATGATCCGTGCGGCCAGCCACAGGTCGCCGTGGCGATGACGGATGACTTTGCCCAGCAATGCCTTGGCCAAGGTCTGGGCGTCGCGGTCGAAGAAGCGGTCAGGCAGGACGCGTGCAGGGCAGGGGGCTGGGGCTGGCATGCTGGCGGTTCGTGGCAATAAAGGCGGGAATGATAGCAATGAAAGGCTTAATCGAGGCTGAACCGGGACAGTTCGATAAGCGCGGTTACATCTTTCCTATGGAATCTTGTGAGCCATTTTCTACCATCCGCCACCCGCCGCTGGGCGTATACCTGCGCGACAGTTATAATCAGCCGATTTCCCCTTCGCCAAGACACCGAACCCATGACTGAGTCCG
>Ga0105251_10000730_pt1 | contig 30157 bp, 33 predicted proteins | sample KBSS64metaG_FD_80424 | JGI IMG/M metagenome (GOLD analysis project Ga0105251, IMG submission 80424) | Switchgrass rhizosphere microbial communities from Kellogg Biological Station, Michigan, USA - KBS S6-4 metaG | ecosystem: Host-associated > Plants > Roots > Rhizosphere > Soil | place...
GGTCATCCGCATGATCGTGCTCCGCTTGGTGCGCGAGTCGATGGTCTTTCGCTCGCTGACACCAGTCGCAAGACACCAATCGCAAGACACACAATCGACCCTCACACCCCACTCTGAACACCCGGAAAATTCCCCCGCCCCATGATCGCCGAAATATTTCCGATAGCCGGCTCAGCGTACCGCACCGGCGGCGCATCCGGCGGCAGCGGCGCGGGACCTGAGTCCGTCGCACGGGCATAGACTGGCAGCGGCGGCGCACTCTGCGCGCTCGAGGCCACCGGGAACACCGGCCCGCCCGTGATGCCCACGCCGATGAACGGATGCGCCTGCGCCACCGTCACAAGGCCAAAGGTCAGTTTGGCGGCCACCATCGCGTATCTGATCGCTCTCATTTCTCGTCTCCCGCGTTGCAATTGTTTGTCGATGGAGGCATTCTGCGCGACGAAAATGAGCGAAGAATGAGAGCGCGAATCATCCGAGGATTCAGCCTCGACTACACTGAAAAACCGGCGCTCGTTCGACGATCCTTCCATGCCCAGCCGATTCACCGCGATCCTCACCGCCCTCGCCGCCGCGGCGCTCTTCGGCGCGACCACGCCGATCGCCAAGGCGCTGCTCGGCCCGATGCCGCCGTTCATGGTCGCCGGCCTGTTCTACCTCGGCAGCGGCGTCGGCCTCGGCGCGCTCCTGCTCGGCCGCGCGCTCCGACGCGCGACGAACGAAAGCCTGCGTGCGCGGGAAATGGCATGGCTCTTCGGCGCGATCGCATTCGGTGGCGTCGCCGCGCCCGCGCTCCTGATGTTCGGCCTCACGAGCACGCCCGCCGCGACGAGTTCGCTCCTGCTCAACCTGGAAGGCGTGCTGACGGCGGTAATCGCGTGGATCGTGTTTCGGGAGAACGTGGATTTCTCCGTCTTTCTCGGCATGGCCGCCATCGTCGCGGGCGGCGTCGTGCTCGCGTGGCAACCGGGCGCAACGCACGCGACGAGAGGCGCGCTTCTCATCGCGCTGGCATGTCTGTGCTGGGCCATCGACAACAATCTGACACGCAGGATCTCGACCGCCGATGCGATGGTGATCGCCTGCGCGAAGGGCCTCGTCGCGGGCGCGACGAATCTCGGCATCGCGTTCGCGATGGGCGCGCATCTGCCTGCGCCGCACATCGTCGCCGGCGCGATGACGACCGGCTTCGGCGGCTACGGCGTGAGTCTCGTGTTGTTCGTGATCGCGCTGCGCGGTCTCGGGACGGCGCGCACGGGCGCGTACTTTTCGGTCGCGCCTGTGTTCGGCGTCGCGCTCTCGCTTGCGATGTGGCCGCAAGCGCCGGGCGCGTCCTTCTGGATCGCCGCCGCGCTGATGACGCTCGGCGTATGGCTGCACGTGCGCGAGCGCCACGAACACGAGCACACGCACGAGCGGCTCGAACATACGCATCGGCACGTGCATGACGAGCATCATCGGCATGTGCACGACTTTCCGTATTCCGGCGACGAGCCGCATACGCATCCGCACGTGCATCTGCCGATCACGCATTCACACGCGCATTTCCCCGACATTCATCACCGGCATGCGCACAGGCGCGGCTAGAACACCTTGCCCGGATTGAGCAGCCCGTGCGGATCGAGCGATGCCTTGATCGCGCGCATCGCCGCGATATCGGTTTCGCGGCGCGCGAGGTGAAGATAGTCGCGCTTCTTCATGCCGATGCCGTGCTCCGCCGAAATCGAACCTTCGAACTCGCGCGTGACGTCGTAGATGACGGCATCGATGTCGTCGTGGTCCTGCTTCCCGCGGCCCGGAAGATCCACGACGATGTGAATGTTGCCGTCGCCCAGATGGCCGTATGTCATCACGATCGCATCGGGCCAGCGCGCGCGCAGACGCGCTTCGCATTGCGCGGCCGCGTCGCCGACCTGCGCGATCGAGAAGCTCACGTCGTACGCCGCGTAGTTCGGGATGAAGCGATCGTATTCGCCCGGCGCGTCGCGGATCGCCCAGAAATCGCGCGCGTGCGCTTCGTTGGATGCAATCGCCGCATCGGTCACGATGCCCGCGTCCAGCATGCCGCCCAGGAATTCCTCGAAGGCTTCGCCGTGCCGAACGGGATCGGTGCCGACGCTTTCGAGCAGCACGTAGAACGGATGCGCTTCGGCAAGCGGCGCGCGTAGGTTCTTCAGATTGGCGATGACCGTATCGTGGTAGCCGGCCCACATCACCTCGAACGCGGACACGCCCGGCGCGAGACTCGCCTGCGCGCGCGTGAGCAGCGTGGTGACGGCGGCGAAATCCGGCAGGCCGCACCATGCGGTGGCGGTTGCCGTGGGCTTCGGCCGCAGGCGCAATACGACGCGCGTGATCACGGCGAGCGTGCCCTCGCTGCCGATCAACAGATGCCGCAGATCGTAACCGCTGTTGTTCTTGATCATCTTGTTCATCCCGCCGATGATCTCGCCGCTCGCCAGCACCGCTTCGACGCCGAGCACCTGATCTCGCATCATGCCGTACTTGATGACGCGGTTGCCGCCCGCATTCGTCGCGAGATTTCCGCCGATGGAGCAACTGCCGCGCGCGCCGAGATCGAGCGGAAAGTAGAAACCCGCCGCGCTCGCTGCTTCCTGAACCACTTGCAGCGGCGTCCCGGCTTCGACGGTCATGGTCGCGGAGACTTCGTCGATCTCGACGATGCGATTCATGCGATCGAGACTCAGCGCCACTTCGCCGCCGAGCAGATTCGCGCCGCCGACGAGCCCCGTGAGGCCGCCTTGCGTGACGACCGGCTGCTTGTGCTTCGCGCAGATGGCGAGCGCCTGCGCGACTTCATCGGTGGTGCGCGGACGGATGATCGCGACTGGCGTCGCGCCCGGCAAGCCGCTCCAGTCGGCGACGCGCCTGTCGCCGAATTCGTCGGGCAGCGCCACGACCTGTGCGCCGAGCGCTTCCCGCAATGCCATTACCGCTTCGCTTGCCGCCATGCGTCGTCTCCGTTCGTTGTTTCGCATCGTTGTCAGATGCGATAGTTTGAACCAAACGCGCGAGAATTACTGGCAATCATTCGGGAGAGACGCGACGATGGAACAAGCAGACTACGAAAGCGCTCTGGCTCAACTGACCGGCGCGGCCGAACTGGTCGCGGCGGGCGTGAGCGGAGATCACCGCGCGCAGGCCTTCGAGATGCTGGCGTTTTTTCGGCTGCGTCAGGCACGCGCTGGCGAATCGCGTGCGCCGGTCACGTCCGACGAGGAACTCTTCAAGGACACGGCGATCGCCGCGCTCACGATGGCCGGCAGAAAGGAATTCCTGGCCGCCTCCGCGTTGCTCGAACAGGCCCGCGGATTGTCGCTGAGCTAGGCGTCTGCTGCTAGAACAACTCGGTGTCGAGCGGTAGCAGGTTGATCCACTTGACGGCGGTGCGCCGCTCGACGCCATCGTCGTGGATCGAACGTATCATCACGCGCTGGCCGCGCGCTTCCCCGAGTACTTCGACGATCCTGTTGCGATATCGCGCAAGCGAGCCGCGTAGTGGCTTGCGCTTCCTGCTCTTGCGGGGAGAAACTGCGGGCATTGGACGTGACAGCGATTTATGACGGCCACATCATAACGATGGTCACGCCTTCACTCAAATATTCAACCTATTCACTGTGAACCGCCACACCATGCGTCGAATCACTGTCCGGACTTCGCCCGTTCATGGCCGGGGCGTATTCGCTCTCGCTGATCTGCCTATCGGCGCGATGCTGCTCGAATACAAAGGCCACCGTCTGTCGTGGAAGGAAGCGCAGCGCATGCACGCGAAATCGACTGCGGAAGAGGGCCATACCTTCCTGTTCGGCCTCGATGACGGCAGCGTCATCGACGGTGCGCGCGGCGGCAATTCCGCGCGCTGGCTGAATCACAGTTGCGCGCCGAACTGCGAAGCGGAGCAGGACGGCGAGCGCGTCTTCATCCGCGCGATCCGGCCGATCGCGAAAGGGCAGGAGTTGTTCATCGACTATTGCCTGACCGTCGATGGCCGGCGCACCGCCGCGCTCAAGCGGCTTTATGCGTGCAGGTGTCTCGCGCCGGGGTGTCGAGGGACGATGTTGTCGGCGCGGGCGTAGGGCCGCAAGCGCTGTTGCATCGCTTGGCGGGCGCCGTGCGGATCGTCGCGTCGCTGGGGGCGATGCGGGCTGCGGGGCGCATCGGCGGCGTTATGGCTACGGGAAGCGAATCCCGCAACACCTCATGCCACGCTCGAGCGACTGATGTGCTCCGAAAGCCGCCCGATGCTCGCGATATCGAGTCAACACCCGCCCTTCCCGAAAATTCCATAAAGACTAAAAAAAACGCCCCGACCAAATCGGGGCGAAAGTACGAGACCACCTTTTGTAGCGTTAAAGCTACCCGTCGAGCATAGGCATAAGCGCCAGTACTCAACACCAGTAAAGTCCGAAACCCCGCGCATGCATCGCCGTTCCTAGAGCGATATCACCCTTCAGAACCCCCAACCGCCGCCGATAACAAACGAAATCGTCACCCTGCCATCGCCGCCCCCGACACAATGAACCGCGCCCCATCCGAAAGCCCCCTCAAGGCCGCGTTCCTGCGGCACGAAGACACACTCGCGCCGTCGGAACGCGCACTCGGCGAGGACGATCACGCCGTCTACCGCACGCTGCTCGAATCGACCAACGCGATCCCCTGGAAGATCGACTGGGCGACCATGGAATTCGCCTACATCGGACCGCAAATCGAGTCGCTGCTCGGCTGGGCGCCGTCGTCGTGGAAGACGGTTCACGACTGGGCCGAGCGCATGCATCCGGACGATCGCGAAGCCGTGGTCAACTTCTGCGTCTCGCAATCGAAAGCGGGCACGGATCACGAAGCCGATTACCGCGCGCTCACCCGCGACGGCGGCTATGTGTGGCTGCGCGATGTCGTGCACGTCGAGCGCAACGAGAAAGGCGAGGTCGAGGCGCTCATCGGCTTCATGTTCGATATCAGCGAGCGCAAGCGCATCGAGGAAGAACTCGCGCAGTTGCAGCAGGAACTGGAGCGCCTCTCGTTCAGCGACAGCCTGACGGGCGTCGGCAACCGCCGCCGTTTCGACGACGTGATGGCGCGCGAATGGAGTGCCTCGAAGGACTCGGGCCGGCCGCTGTCGCTCGTCATGATCGATATCGACTTCTTCAAGTCGTACAACGATTACTACGGCCACGTCCAGGGCGACGAATGCCTGAAGCGCATCGCGGGAGCGCTTGCCGAGGCGGCGGGTCCGCAACACTTTCTCGGCCGGTTCGGCGGCGAGGAGTTCGCACTGATCCTCGCCGATACCGATGCCGAAGCCGCAATGCGCATCGCCGAGCGTTGCCGCGCGCTGATCGCCGGCAAAGCGATCCCGCACGTGCGCTCCCCGCACAATCAGCAAGTGACGGCGAGCTTCGGCGTGGGCACCGTCGTGCCCGGCGAACGCATGGACGTGACGACGTTCATCAATCTCACCGACGCGCAGTTGTACCAGGCGAAAGACAACGGCCGCAATCGCATCGCGGCCGTGGATCGCGCAGGCTTGCGGGGCGAGGCATTCAGGGCGCAAACCTGCTGAGCGTCAGACGCGCCCCGTCACCGGAATCGCCGCACCCGTGATGCATTGCGCCTGCGGCGAAAGCAGGAACGCGATCACGGCGCCGAGTTCTTCCGGCTTCACCCAGCGGGAGAAATCGGCGTCCGGCATGTCGCGGCGATTCGGCGCGGTGTCGATGATCGACGGCAACACCGCGTTCACCGTGACGCCCTTGTCCTTCAGTTCTTCCGCGAGCGCTTCGGTCAGGCGCAGCAGCGCCGCCTTCGATGCCGCGTAGGCGCCCATGCCCATGCCCGCTTTCATCGAGGCGAGCGCGCCGATATTGACGATGCGCCCGCCCTCCCTCGCGCTCAGTTGCGCGAGCGCCGCCTTCGATGCGGTGAGCGCGGTCTTCACGTTGACGTCGAACATCGACTGCCAGGAGTCGGCGCTGCCGTCCGCGATCGTTTCCCATCGGAACGCGCCCGCCACGTTCACGAGCGCGTGCAGGCCGCCCGTCTGCTGAACGATTATGTCGACGGCTTTCTGCGCCGAGGTCGCATCCGTCAGATCGATGCCCGTGACGACGCACGCATCGGCGAGCCGCGCGGGCAATGCATCCGACGATCCTCCGTGGCCGATCAGCGCAACGCGCGCGCCGCGTTCGGCGAGCACGCGCGCCGTCGCGAGTCCGAGACTGCCGAACCCGCCCGTGATGGCGACGATCTTTCCTTCCAGGCTGTTCATTGCGTGGCCGCTCCGTTCGATGGCGTCAGGAAAAGCATAGGACGGAACGCGGCGCGCGGCGAGGCATTCGCGCCTGGCTATTCAGCCAACGCCGATGCCGTCGCGCTGCTTTCGACGGGCACGCGCCCCGCGAGCAGCCAGACCGCCGCGGCGATCGTCAGCGCGCATACGCCCGCCACGCCGAGCGATGCCGCGAAGCCGCTCGCGAAGCTCTCGCGCGCGATCCGCATGATCGCCGCCCCCTGCGGTCCGGCGAGGCTTCCGCCCGCATGCGCGAGATCGCCGGCGAGCAGGCGCGAGAGGAACGCGGCATCGAGCACGCGCTTTGGATCGGCGAGGCTCGCTGCGTGGGTATCGAGCGCGGCGTGCGTGCGCGTCGCGAGCACGGCGCCCAGCACGCCCACGGACGTGACGATCGCGGTGAAGCGCGTCGTCGTGCTGATGCCCGAGGCCATGCCGGTGCGATGCGCCGGCACGCACGCCATGATCGCCTTTTGCGTGTCGCCGTTCAGCACGCCCGCGCCGAGGCCCGTGACGATCATGCCGACCGCGATCATCCCGTAACTCGACATGCCCGCGAAGAGCGCCGTCAGCAGATTGCCCGCGCCGATGGTCGCGAGGCCGAGCGTCAGCAGCGCCATCGCCGGAACGCGCTTGCCGAGCGACGCGCCGATATGCGGACCGACGACCATCGCAATCGCAAACGGCAGCATGCCGAGGCCCGCGCGCACCGCCGGCAGGCCGAACGCGTTCTGCAAATAGAGCGGCAGGAAAGTCATCATCACCTGCGCGCACGCCGCGTAGCCGAACATCGCGAGCACGGCGGCGACGAAGCGCGGCTGGCGAAATAGCGCGAGGTCGATCATCGCGTGTGCGCGCGAGCGCTGCACCTGCACGAAGACGATGAAAAGCAGCGCGCACGCGGCGAGCCGCGCGACGGTGCGCCAGTCTGTCCAGCCGTCCGCTTGCGCGTCGATCAGCGCCCAGATGCCGAGGGCGAGCGCGCCGGCGAAAAGCGCGCTGCCGGCGAGATCGAGCGATCCCGCTTCGCCGTTGCGCGATTCGCGGATGCCGCGCCATGCACAGGCCGCGAGCAGCGCGCAGATCGGCAGGTTCATCAGGAAAATCCAGCGCCAGCCGGCCAATTGCGTGATGACGCCGCCGACGAGCGGCGCGATGGTCGTCGACACGCCCATGCAGGTGCCCCACACCGCCCACGCGCGCTCGCGCGCCGCGCCTGCGTGAAAGGTGTTCGCGATGATCGCGAGCGCGGACGTCAGCAACATCGCCGCGCCGAGTCCCTTCGCCGCGCGAGCGAGGTTCAGCGCGAACGCGGATGGCGCGAGCCCGCAACCGAGCGACGCCAGAAAGAACACGGCGAGTCCCGCGATCAGCATCTTCTTGCGGCCGATGCGGTCGGCGAGCGCGCCCGCTGGCAGCAGGCACGCGGCGAACGCGACCATGTACGCGCTCACGACCCATTCGACATCGGCGAAACCGGCGTGGAAATCGCGTGCGATGGACGGCAGCGCCACCGCGACGACGTTCGTGTCGAGTGTGATCAGCGCACAGGTCGCCGACGCGGTGAGCAGGACGAAGCGGTTATTGGACGTGTTCGACATGGCGATGCGCGGAAAAAGCGAAAGAGTCTCCCGATGCTAGTTGTGTCCGTCTTCCCTGTCATTGACATAGAATCGTCGAATAATTATCGAATTCGTGAATACGGACATGTCTGTCGAGTTGCGTCACGTGCGCTGTTTTCTGAGCGTTGCCCGGCATCTGCATTTCGCGCGTGCGGCGGAAGAGCTCGGCATCGCGCCGCCCGCGCTCACCAGGCAGATTCAGGAAGCCGAGCGGCTGCTCGGCGTGCGGCTGTTTCATCGGACGAAACGATCGGTCGCGCTGACGGCGGCTGGCGAAGCCTATCTCGGCGACGCCGTCAGCGCGCTCGATCATCTCGCGCGCGGCGCCGAGCGGGCGGCGCTGGCGGAGCGCGGCGAACTGGGGAAGATCGTCATCGGCTATGTCGGGTCAGCGGTCTACTCCGGCGTGCTGCAGGCGACCGTGCGCGGCTTTCGGGCGCGCTATCCGCTCGTCGAGATCGGCATCGAGGAAATCGTAATGCGCGAGGCCGGCGCGCTGTTGATGGAAGGGCGCGTCGATATCGCCTACGTGCGGCCGCCGGTGCCGTACCCGGAAGGCGTCGAGGCGCGCACCGTGCATCGCGATGCGTTCATTGTCGCGTTGCCGGCCGATTCGCCGCTGGCCGCGTCGCGCGTCATTACGCCGGCGCAGTTGCGCGATCAGTCGTTCGTCGCGCCCGAGCAGGAATCCGGCACGCTCGAAGTGGCGCGGCGCGGGCGCTTCAAGGCGCGGGTCGTCGCGCAGCCGGGCACGCTCGCGGACGTGCTCGCGCATGTATCGCTGGGCGGCGATGTCGCCGTCGTGCCGCGCTCGCTCGCGCAGTGCGTGACGGTTCCGGGCGTGGAGTATCGGGAGATCGCGGGGAAAGCGGTGCCCTCTGAAGTGGCGATGATGTACCGGCGGTTCGAGCGGGCGGCGGCGGTCAAGGCCTATCTGGATTTCGTGGCTTCATGATCGAAGCACGCGCTGCGCGATCGGTTCGAATCCCGCGCGATGCGCCTTCGCCAGCGCCGATGCCTTGTCATGCAACGCCGCGCGATCCATTGCCAGCGCTTCGCGCATGGCCGCGTGTATCGCCGTGATCGGCACGAGGCCCGGCGCATCCGCGATCTCCCATGTCGACGCGTATGCGTGCTGCTTGCAAGCGTCCGCGTCCGCGTGCTGAAAATTCACGCGCGGCAAGCCGTACGCCATCGCGACGATCCGGCCATGCAGGCTCGTGCCCGCGAAACCTTCGCTCTTCGCGATCAGCGCGCAGATATCCCAGACGTTGAGCGACTCGAAGATCGTCACGGCCGGGTGGCGCATGCGTGCGGCCATGCGCGCGTAGACGGCGATGTCGTCGTGCCACGGCGCCGCGCCCGCGCGAAACAGCACGATGCCGAGGCCGGTCGTTTTGCCGAGCCGATCCAGTTGATGCGCGATCTGCGCGAGCGTGGCGTCATCGCCGAAATCCGCGCTGAACTGCACCGCCAGGTAGCCGCGAGGAAACGCGTGGCGTGCATCCGAATGCGTCCGGATGCGCTCGTCGAAGAGCTCGGCGACCAACGATACCGGGTCGGGGACGAGTTGCGCGTCGATGCCCGCGCGCTTCAACGTGGCCTGCGTTGGCGCGTCTCTCACGCTGATGTGGTCGCCCGATCGGAGTTTGCCGAGCACTTCCTCGCGCAACGCGGCTTCGCGGGCGTCGAGCGTTGCGCCGCCGATCGCGTTGAAGCAGATCGACGTAGCCCGCGAAAACGTCTCGCGGCCGATGACATACGGCGCGCGCGCATCCGTTCCGAGTTCGGCGCGCGCCCAGGCGTTGCGGTCTTCGGCGCGCGAACCGTATCGGGCGATGCGTATGCGCGCTTCCTCGGGCGTCGTCAGCATCACAGCTGCTTCCCATGCGTCGCACGTCAGCAGCTCGCCGCCCGCGTGAATCAGCGCAACCGGTTCGTCGCGCCAGCACTGCGCCAGTTGCGAAAGCGCGGCGACATCATGACCGCCGTGCGCGCGCAGGTCTCGCTGCCCGCATCCGGCGAACACCGGCTCGACTTCCGGACGACGCTGCGCAAGCAGACGCGCGACGACATGCGCGAACAGCATGTCGCCGAAGTTGTGTCGATCGAATGCGCCGAAGATGATGGTCCGCGGCTTCGACAAGGAAAGAGCGTCAGGCAATTGGCCTCCTTTCAAACGATGCCGCCGTCGCGAAAAACGCGCCCTCGCAATGCTCTAATTCTCGCCGGTCAAGCTTCCCTCACACACTGCGGGACAAGAGGGAAGATGAAGATCGAACCGACGCCCATTGCGGCCGCATCGCTGATGGCCGGAAACGCCGAACGCGATGCATCCTCCGAAGAAGCGAGCGACGACGCAATCGCCTCTTCGACCTCGGATCGGACGATGTCTTGTTGGTTTCCGCTCGCGTTCCAAGTGTCGCGTTGCCATGAAACGCATCGTAAAGCGGCTGAACGAGCGCGGAATGATGACCCGCGGCGCGCTTGACCTGCATGATTGAAGCGCTTATACAGAACTCTCACCGCTCGCGACCGGAGTCCTGAATGACAAGAAACGCGATTCCCATCGTGGTTTGCGCCGTCGCACTCGCTGCGTGTTCGACCAACGGCGCCAATACCGCGCCACCGCCCGGCACCGCGACCACGACGCTGCCCTCCGGTGGCGTCTACAAGGGCGCGCTCAAGGGCAGCACTGCCGAAGCCACACTGCTCACGCTCTTCGACGGCACCGCGTATCTCTTCTACGGCGGCGCGGGCGGCACGGGGCTCGCGGGCGTCGCGGTCGCGAAGAACGGCGCGCAGTCGAGCGACGGGCGGTTTACCAGCGATTCGGCATTCGACTATCGCGTCGGCAAGGCGGGCGCATTGCCCGTCGTGTTCAACGTCGATTTCGCGCACGCGCCGGCCGTCGATGGAACCGTCGCGAACAAGGACGGCAGCGCGGATCTCGCGTTCTCCGGCAAAGCCGCGACGATCCTCGACATCGCGCCGAGCCGCGCCAATCTGGGCGGCCTCTACAGCGGGCGCGGCATGGCGCTCGGCGGAACGACGCAAACGCGCATCACGGTCGCGGGTGACGGCTATCTGGCCGGCACGACGACATCCGGCTGCATCTTCAAGGGCACGGCCGCGCCGCACGAAGGCGCGAACGCATACGACGTCTCGGTGACGTTCGGCCCCGCGCCCTGCCCGCTTCCCGATGTGACCGTGACCGGTAACGCGGTGCTCGACGGCGCGCGCCTCCTCGTGGCGCTGCCGAGCCCGAATCGCTCCGACGTGTTTCTCTTCGACGGCCGGAAATAGCTTCCACCTGGCGCGGAGCGCGACCCCGAAAATTAGTCGTCCAGTGTTTATATAAGCGTTTTCTGTCCTAAGATTCTTTTTCACTGCAGGCAGCGTCGCGGCGTTCGCGTCCGGTTGCTTTCCGGGCTGCGCGCTTCGGCGAAAGTTGTCGTGTGTTGTTCGGTGCATGTCAGAAGAGTCTTGCTTTGAATGGAACCGGAGCGCGGCGCCGAACCGCGGGACCGGTCGACAACAAACAGGAGACAACCAGATGAACGCAACACTCAAGCTTTTGCCGTTGGCCGTCGGTGCAATGTTCGCCTGCCTGCCGTATGCGAACGCTGCGCAGGACAACGTCAACGCGCTGTCGAACTTTCGTCAGACCGGCAACGCCACGCCGGCGGAAACCGTCCCGCAAGCCGGCCAGACCGCCGACGCGCTGCGCAAGAACCTCGAGCAAATCAAACTGCCGCAGGGCTTCAAGATCGAGCTGTACGCCGTGGTGCCGGAAGCCCGCGCGATGGCGATCGAGCCTTCCACAGGCGTGGTATTCGTCGGCACGCGCAAGAATCGCGTGTGGCAGGTGACCGACCGGACCAAGCAGCGCGTCGCGAGCGACGTCGTGCAGTTCGCATCGTCGGTGACGTTCAAGGTGCCCAACGGCGTGTGCTTCTCGCCCGACGGCGTGCTCTACGTGGTCGAACAGAATCGCGTGCTCGGCTTTCCGGCCGCGCAGTTCTTCGGTGAAGGCGGACCGGATGTCGCGGCGGCCGTCGTCGTGCCGCAGGGCAAGCTGATCCCGACGCAGTTCGAGAGCTTCAATCACGGCGCGCGCTATTGCCGCATCGGGCCGGACAAGAAGCTGTACATCGCGCTCGGCCAGCCGTGGAACGTGCCGCCCAAGGACAAGCTCGCGGAACTGGATCGCAACGGGCTCGCCGGCATCATCCGTCTGGATCAGGACGGCAAGAACCGCGAAGTGTACGTGCACGGCGCGCGCAATTCGGTTGGCTTCGACTTCAATCAGAAGGACAAGACGCTCTGGTTCACCGATAACCAGGTCGACGGCATGGGCGACGACACCCCGCCCGGCGAGCTGAATCGCGCGACCAAGGGCGGCGAGAATTTCGGCTTCCCGTGGTACGGCGGCGGCAAGGTGCGCACGGTCGAGTACAAGGACCAGAATCCGCCGGCGGGCCTCGTGTTCCCGCAGGTCGAATTTGCTGCGCACGCCGCCGATCTCGGCATGTCGTTCTATAACGGCAAGATGTTCCCGCAGAAGTATCAGGGCGGCATCTTCGATGCGGAGCATGGCTCGTGGAACCGCACGAAACCGGTCGGCGCGCGCCTCATGTTCATCCCGGTCAAGGACGACGGCACCGCGGGCGAGGCGGAAGTCTTCGCGGAAGGCTGGCTCACGTCGAGCGGCGAGTACATGGGCCGTCCGGCCGATGTGCAGGTGCTGCAGGACGGGTCGCTCCTAGTCTCCGACGACTATGCGGGCGCGATCTACCGCATCTCGTATACGGGGGCGAAATGAAGATTGGGGTGACGGCGGCGATGTTTGCGGGCGTGCTTGCGGCGATGTCACACGCCGCGTTCGCTGCCGGCGACGTAAAGGCCGGGCGCGCGAAGGCGTCGGCGTGCGCGGCGTGTCACGGCATCGACGGCATGTCGAAGCTGCCGGAGGCGCCCAATCTCGCCGGGCAGACGGAGGAGTATCTCGTGAAGGCGCTCAACGATTTCCGTTCGGGCGAGCGCAAGAACGAGATGATGTCGATGATGGCGAAGACCTTGTCGGACGCGGATATCGCCAATCTGGCCGCGTACTACCACAGCCTCGGCAAGCCATGACGTGGACAAGGTGTTGCAAATTTGCTGCGGTGCAGACCCGATTGCGATTTTTTTGATTTTAGGTATTGACGCGGAGGCTTAAGGGTTTATACTTACACCTGTCTCCTCCATGTCTCAACCGATGTGGATTCAAGCCCGCTCAATGAAGCGGGCTTTTTTTTGCCCCGTATTTCCTGCGCTAGCCGGTGTGGCCACGCCGCGCGTCCAGCGCCTCGCGCGAACGTTCCAGTTCTTCCGCGATCAGCTTCTCGTCGGGCAGCACCGTCTGATATTCGGCTGCCAGAATCTTGTTCGGCAGGTTGTCCAGCGCGTAGCGCGCCTCGGCACTGCCCTTTCCCGCACACAGGATCAGCCCGACCGGCGGGTTTTCGCCCGGCTTCATCCAGTGCTCGCGCGCGTAGTTCAGATAGAGATGCATCTGGCCTGCGTCGGCGTAGCTGAATCGGCCGACTTTCAAATCGATGACGACGAGACACTTCAGCCGTCGATGGAAAAACAGCAGATCGACGCGAAACCACGTGTCGTCGATGCGCAGCCGTCTCTGTCGTCCGACGAACGCGAAATCGTCGCCGAGTTCGAGCAGGAAATCCGCGAGGCGCCGGATCAGCGCGTCCTCCAGATCCGACTCGGAATATTCGTCCTTGATGTCGAGGAATTCGAGGACGAACGGGTCCTTGATCGCTTCCTCGGGCGTGATCGTGTCGTCGGGAGCGCGCTCGGCGGCCTTTTCCAGCAGCGCCGCCTTGTTTCGCGACAGCGCGAGCCGCTCGAAGAGCTGGCTGTTCACTTGCCGGTCGAGCTGGCGGACCGACCAGCCCTCGCGCAACGCTTCGCTCTCGTAAAAGGCGCGCGCCGCGTCGCTTTTCACGGAGAGCAGGCGCACGTAGGCCGACCACGGTAGTGCGAAGCGGGCAGCGAGCGCGGCGAGACGTACGTCGGCGTTGGGGGACGGCAAGGAAGGCGCGGATTCTCCAGACGCCGTCTGGAGCGTTTGCGAAGCCGTCGCCGATTTTCCAGACGCCGTCTGGAAAATCCGCTCCGGCGGCCATTGCTGATAGAACGCGCGCATATTGGCGAGGTTCGCCTTGCCGAATCCTCTGCCGAAACGGCTCGTCAGATCAGTGGCCAGCCGCGCGATGAGCGTCTCCCCGTAGGCCGCCCGATGCGCGCCGCCCTGCTCCGATTCGACGATCCGCCGCCCGATTTCCCAGTACGAAGCCGTCATGATCGCGTTGACGCTCCGTGCGGCGGCGCGCCGCGCACTCTCGAGCACCTCCACGATGCCCGAACGGAATTTGTCGTAGTCGTTGGCGGAAATCTCTTGCTTGGTCATCCGTCGAAGGTCTCCGTGCGGTGCGGCCCGTCGGGCGCGCATCAGCGCTCGAATATAGCGGAATTCGCCTCCCCGTCGAGGCGCGGCATCCGCACGGAGCTTCGATCTCGTCGATTGTGTGGTCTCCCGACGCGCCCCTCGCGCAAGGCTTGGGGTTACCTTCCGAGGCTCTTCGGCCTCGATCCAGATGTTGTCCACAGTTTCCGTGCACAAGCCTGTGGATATCGTTTCGGCTATCGCCGCAATTCATTGATTCGACAACACTTACATCCGACGCCCAGCGACGCGCCCCGTCGCGCCAGCCGTCTCAGTCGCCGTTCGGCATGCAGGACGCGAGTATCGCGTCGATGCGATTCATCTCGATGCTGAAAATCGACTGCGGCGCGGTGGCGTTCAACTCGTCCGCGGCGGAGCGCGGCAGCGCCATCGCAATGGTGGCCGTCGCGAGCAGCGCGACAACCACTGACAGGAACCAGGAAAAGACGACCATCGCCAACCTCGTCAAGAAGAAAGTCTCTCTGAATCGGCGCGCGTGAACGTCAGCGCGTGATGTGAAGAGTAGGCCTGCGCGATGCTCCGCACAGCCCTCCGGACGGGGGGACTTGAAGGAGGGTAACTACGGGCGCAGGCGCGGCGCGGGCGTGGTCGGGACGTCCTGTGCGAGCGCCGCGGCTTCTTGCGCGCGGATGGCGCGGAGAAAGCCTTCGCGTTCACGCAGACGACGCCAATATTCGGCGATCGACGGCGCGAAGCCATCGCTCAGATCCAGAAGTTCCGCGAGCATGAGCGCGTAGCCGACGGAAATGTCCGCCGCCGTGAAGCGCCCCGCGCACAGATACGGCTGCGCCGCCAGAAGCGGCGCGAGCGTGCGCAGGCGCGCATGAAACCACCGCGCGTAATCATCGACGATCTGCGGCTGCAGACGCTCCGGCGGCTCCAGATGCGCGTAACGCAGCACGAGCGTCTGCGGAAAAGTGAGCGTCGCTTCGCCGAAGTGCAGGAAGTTGAGATAGCGGCCGAAATCCGCCTCGTGCGGCGCAACGTCGAGCACGCCCGGCGAGTAGCGCGCCGCCAGATACTGGCAGATCGCCGACGATTCGGTCATGAAGAGCGCGTCTTCCTCGAACGCCGGAATCGTGCCGAGCGGATTCACGTCCTTGAAGCCGCGAGCGAACACGCGCGGCGGAAACGGCAACATCTTCAGTTCGTACGGCACGCCGATTTCCTCCAGCGCCCAGAGCGGCCGGAACGAGCGTGCGCTCACGCAGTGATGCAGTGTAATCACGTCGACAGGCTCCGCTCAGCCGAGCCACGAAGGCTTGCGCTTTTCGAGGAAACTGCGCACGCCCTCGCGCCCTTCGTCCGATGCGCGGATGCGCGCGATGCGCTCGGCGGTCTCGCCAATCAATGCTTCGTCGATATCCTTGCCCGCAAAATCCGCGACGAGCCGCTTGCATTCGCGCACGCCGTTCGGGCTGTTCGCGGCGATGCTGGCAGCGATCGCATCGACGCACGCGTCGAGCTGATCGGCGGCGACGGCTTCATGCACGAAGTTGAGACGCAGCGCTTCGGCGGCATCGAAACGCTCCGCCGTCACGAAGTACCGATGCGCCGCGCGCGCGCCCATTGCGCGGATCACGTAGGGCGCGATCGTCGCGGGCATCAGGCCGAGCTTCGCTTCGGAGAGGCAGAAATGCGCCGTATCCGCCGCGACCGCGATATCGCACACGGCGACGAGGCCCATGCCGCCCGCGTAGGCGTCGCCCTGCACGCGCGCGATCACCGGCTTCCCGCATGCGTAGATCGTGTTCAGCATGGTCGCAAGGCCGAGCGCATCGGCGCGGTTTTCCGCTTCCGAATAGCCCGCCATGCGCTTCATCCAGTTGAGATCCGCGCCCGCGCAGAACGCCGGGCCACTCGCGGCGAGGATGATGACGCGCACGTTGGCGTCGTCATCGAGCGCGCGGAAGGCGGCGGTCAACTCGACGATGGTCGCGTCGTCGAACGCGTTGCGCACGTCGGGTCGATCGAGCGTCACGCGCGCAATGTGTCCTTCGATGCCGAGCTTCAGGCGTTGCAGATTCGATGCGTCGGTCACGATGCCGTCTCCCTCATATGTTCGAATTGAGCGCTACTCAACTTATTTTGCTGTCGTTCGGTATTCATCGTTCAGTGTCTTCGAAAAACGCGCACAAGGTCAACCCAATTCTTTGAGCGAGACTCACAAACACATCGACTCGCATTCTTCCGACGAGACTCATGATCGACATGTCACAGAGCGAGCATGCGCCGACGTAATATACTCGTATATATTACGGTGCTCGCCGAACCGTACGGCCACACGCTCGCGGCCTCCAACGTGCCGCTCAAAGTCGATCCATAACCAGAATGTCAACTCGATTCATGGAGCCTTACGTGAAGATTCGTATTTTGCGCGCTTTGCTGTCCGCCTTCGTTGCGTTCGCCGGGGGCGCGGCCGCAACTTCAGCGCTGGCGGGTGAAGTGCAGGTCGCGGTCGCAGCCAACTTCACGGCGCCCGTGCAGGCGATCGCCGCCAGCTTCGAGAAGGATACGGGCAACAAGGTCGTCGCATCGTTCGGCGCGACGGGCCAGTTTTACGCGCAGATCAAGAACGGCGCACCGTTCGAAGTGTTCCTCGCCGCCGACGATTCCACCCCCGCCAAGCTCGACAGCGAAGGCGCGACGGTGCCCGGCAGCCGCTTCACGTACGCGACGGGCGCGCTCGCGCTGTGGTCCGCGAGTAACGGCTACGTCGACGACAAGGGCTACGTGCTGAAGAAGAACGACTTCCGGCACATTGCCATCGCCAATCCGAAAGCCGCGCCTTACGGCCTCGCCGGCTATGAGACGCTCGACAAGCTCGGCCTGACCGCGGAGATCAAGCCGAAGGTCGTCGAAGGTCAGAACATTTCGCAAACGCAGCAATTCGTCGCGACGGGCAACGCCGAACTCGGCTTCGTCGCGCTCTCGCAGATCTACAAGAACGGCAGGATCACGAGCGGCTCGGCGTGGATCGTGCCGCCTGACCTGCATGAGCCGATCAAGCAGGACGCCGTGATCCTGAACAAGGGCCGTGACAATCCCGTCGCGAAGCAGTTCATCGATTATCTGAAGGGCCCGAAAGCCGCTGCGGTGATCAAGTCCTACGGCTATCAACTGTAATTCCGTCGATGCCCCTCGATAGCACCGATCTCCAGGCCATCACGCTGACGCTCGAGCTGGCCTCGCTGACGACGGCACTCCTGCTCCTCGTCGGCACGCCGATCGGGTGGTGGCTCGCGCACACGCGCTCGAAGCTGAAGGGCATCGTCGGCGCGGTGGTGGCGCTGCCGCTCGTGCTGCCGCCGACCGTCATCGGCTTTTATCTGCTCGTGCTGATGGGCCCGAACGGCTATGTCGGCAGGCTGACGCAGGCGCTCGGCATCGGCTTGCTGCCGTTCACGTTCACCGGGCTCGTGATCGGCTCGGTGATCTATTCGTTGCCTTTCGTCGTGCAGCCTTTGCAGAACGCGTTCGAGGCAATCGGCCGTCGTCCGCTCGAAGCCGCCGCGACGCTGCGCGCCGGCCCGTGGGACACGTTCTTCACGGTGGCGCTGCCGCTCGCGCGACCGGGCATCGTCACGGCGACGATTCTCGGCTTTGCGCACACCGTCGGCGAATTCGGCGTCGTGCTGATGATCGGCGGCAACATTCCGGGACGCACGCGCGTCGTTTCCGTGCAGATCTTCGATCATGTCGAAGCGCTCGAATACGCCCAGGCGCACTGGCTCGCCGGCGGCATGGTGATATTCTCGTTCGTCGTTCTTCTAGTGCTTTATTCCAGCCGACGTTCCGTGGCGGCTCATGTCTGAACTCACGTCCTCCCTTCTCGCGCCCGCCCGCGCGCATCGCGGCTCCGACGAGGCTATCGCGGCGCGCTTTCTCGTCGAGTACGAGGGCTTCACGTTCGATCTCGATCTCACGTTGCCCGGGCGCGGCGTCACCGCGATCTTCGGCCATTCCGGTTCCGGCAAGACCACGCTCTTGCGATGCCTCGCGGGACTCGCGCGACCGCGCGTCGGGCGGCTCGTCGTCAATGGCGAAGTGTGGCTCGATACCGAACGCAACATCTTTCTGCCGACGCACAAGCGGCCGCTCGGCTATGTCTTTCAGGAAGCGAGCCTCTTTCCACATCTGAGCGTGCAAAAGAACCTGCGCTTCGGGCTCGATCGCGTGCGGTCGGCCGCGCGGGGCGTGGATCTGTCGCAGGCGGCGGAACTGCTCGGCATCGGGCATTTGCTGGAGCGCATGCCCGCCGGCTTGTCGGGCGGCGAGCGGCAGCGCGTGGGCATCGCGCGGGCGCTGCTGACGAGCCCGCGTCTGCTTCTGCTCGATGAACCGCTCGCGTCGCTCGATCAGAAGCGCAAGCTCGAAATCCTGCCGTATCTGGAACGTCTGCACGACGAGCTGGATATCCCCGTGCTCTATGTGAGCCATGCGCCGGAAGAAGTCGCGCGCCTCGCGGATCATCTCGTGCTGCTCGAAGGCGGTCGCGCGCTGGCGAGCGGCCCGATCGCCGAGACGCTCGCGCGGCTCGACCTGCCGCTCGCAATCGCCGACGATGCATCGGTCGTGTTCGAAGGCATCGTCGAGGGATACGACAATGCATACGGCCTGCTCACGCTCGCGTTGCCTGGCTCTCGCGCCAAGCTCGCCGTCGTGCATGCGCCGATGGCCGAAGGCAAGTCGATGCGCGTGGCCGTGAAAGCGCGCGACGTGAGTCTCATCACCGGCACGCACGAGCACGAGCGCAGCAGCGTGCTCAATGTGCTGTCCGCGACGGTCGTCGGCATTGCGGGCGACGTCAATCCTTCGCAAGCCGTAGTGCGCCTCGATGTCGACGGCTCGCCGCTGCTCGCGCGCGTCACGCGCTATTCGATCGACCGGCTCGGCATCGTCGAAGGCATGCAGTTATGGGCCCAGGTCAAGGCGGTGTCGCTACTCGCCTGAGCGCGCCTTCAGCGCCGCGTATTGCAGGAGCATGATCGTTTTGCCGTCCATGATTTCGCCGCGCTCGATCATCTGCATGGCCGTTTGCAAGGGCACTTCGATCGTCTCGATCTCCTCGCCCTCTGCCTCGACGCCGCCGCCCTCCGATACGCGCATCGCGCTGTCGTAGTCGCCGATATAGAAGTAGAGCTTCTCCGTCACCGATCCGGGGCTCATGAACGCCTCGAAGATCTTTTCGACGTGATGCACCCGATAGCCCGTTTCCTCTTCCACTTCGGCGCGGATGCGCTCTTCGGGCGTTGCGTCGTCGAGCAGGCCACCGGGCGATTCGATCAGCATGCCGTCATGTCCGTTGACGAACGCAGGCATGCGGAACTGGCGCGTCAGCAGCACGTTGCCGGTGTTGCGCTCGCGCAGCAGGATGGTCGCGCCGTTGCCGCGGTCATAGGTTTCGCGGCTTTGACGCTGCCAGACGCCGTCGCGACGCTGAAAATCGAAGGTCACTTTTCTGAGGACGTACCAGTCGTCGGACAGCACTTCGGTTTTGAGGACGCGCACACGCGCTTTCGTTTCCATCGGATCACCTGTTCGACAATTCGTTGAACTCATGCTAACGTGCAACTTCGTGCAAAATCAAGAAATTTCGTGCAAGACAATGTTGACCAGCCAACGCAAGAAAGCGATCCTCGATGCGCTCGCGCGCGACGGGCAAGTGCTCGCCACGGAACTGAGCGCGCGATTCGGCATTTCCGAGGACACCGTCCGCCGCGATTTGCGCGAACTCGCCGCCGAAGGACTGCTGCAGCGCGTGCATGGCGGCGCGCTGCCCGCTTCGCCCGCGGTCGCGCCGTTCGCGCGGCGCGAGCAAATGGAGTCGGACGCGAAACGGCGCATCGCGAAGAAGGCGGCGGAGATGATCGCGCCGGGGCAGGTCGTGATCGTCGATGGCGGCACGACGTCAGCGCTGCTCGTGCGTCAACTTCCCGGGAATCTGCGCGCGACGATCGTCACGCATAGCCCGAGCGTCGCGGTTGCGCTGGCGGAGCACGCATCGGTCGACGTCGTGCTGATCGGCGGCAAGCTCTACAAGCATTCGATCGTCACCGTCGGCGCGGCCGCTGTCGAAGCCATGTCGCACATCCATGCCGACATCTTTTTCATGGGTGTCACCGGCGTGCATCCGACAGCCGGGCTCACGACCGGCGATTTCGAGGAAGCGCACATCAAGCGTGCGCTGTCGGCGCGCGCGGCGGAAACCGTCGTGCTCGCGTCGGCGGCGAAGCTCAACGCGGCGTCGGCTTACAGGATCGGCGGAATCGAGCTCGCGCGGACGATCATCGTCGAAAAGGCAGCCGACACGAAGCTCACCGAGCCGTTCGAACAAGCCGGAATGACCGTGCTGCGCGCCTGAAATCACGACACTTTGTTACCGGGTAACGCGCCGAAAAATACGCGCCCGCTCGTGTAATTGAATTTCTCCAGCAACTGGAATAGCGTTGAAAGATGCGCCATGTCCGGTCAACAGCGGAGGTCGGATTTCCGTTATAGGCATCGACACCGCAAACAATTTTTCTGGAGAAGGTCGTGAATCGCCTCAAGGCTTTTATCGCGCTATCGCTGATTGCGACCGCGGGCGTGACCGCCAACGCGTATGCCTGGTCACGCGTCGGCGTTTGGGTCGGCGGACCCGTGTATTACCCATACCCCATGGCACCCGCGCCGTACTACTACTATCCGCCGCCGCCCGTGGTCGTCCAGCCTTCCGCGCCGGTGCAATATGTCGAGCAGGGCCAGCCGGCCGCCGATCCCGGCGCGCCCGCCCAGCAAGCCGGCATGTGGTACTACTGCGACTCCGCGAAGGCTTACTACCCGTACGTGAAGCAATGTGCCGACGCATGGCGTCCGGTTCCGGCTACGCCGCCGCCGTCGAACTGACGCTTTTCGGCGCCCTGAAACACACAACGAAGCGAATTCGCAAGATTCCATGAACTACTCAAGGCTTGCCCTTCTCCTCGCGGCGATCGGTCTTTCGGCCTGTACCGTGGTGCCCACCGGCCCTAGCGTGATGGCGCTCCCCGGCAGCACCAAGACGTTCGACCAGTTCCGCGCCGACGATTCCTCGTGCCGCCAGTTCGCCCTCAATCAGGTCGGCGGCGTGGATGCCAATCAGGCGGCGACCAACAGCGCGGTCGGCAGCGCGGTCGTAGGCACTGCGCTCGGCGCGGCGGCGGGCGCGGCGTTCGGCGGCGGCTCGGGCGCGGCCATCGGCGCGGGCGCGGGCTTGCTGACGGGCAGCGCGTTCGGCGTCGGCGCATCGCAGGCATCGGGTTACACCGTGCAGCAGCGCTACGATTACGCTTATCTGCAATGCATGTATGCCGCGGGCGACAAGGTGCCGGTGCGCGGCGCCACGCGCACCGTCCAGCCGTCCGGGGCGTACAGCACGACACCGCCGCCACCACCTCCGCCGCCGGGCTGGCAGCCACCGCCCGGAACGTACTGACAACGTCGTCAACGCCGCACGCGCCGGCCGTCGCCGCCGGCGTTCAGCGGCGCGTCGGGCACGAAGGCCGGCGCAACGAGCAGCCCCGTGACCCAGCCGATGTAAAACCGCAAGTCGCTCCAGAACTCCGATCGTTCATAAACGCGAAACGCCTGGACGTGCGCGAGCCATAGGACGAGTTGCAGCGCGCCGGTCAACACGAGCCAGGCGAGCGCGATCACACCGGTCGCGCGGGCGCAGCGCCTGAACGTCGACGCATCCCACTGTTCCCGCACGATAATGCATCCCGCGATCAGCACGCAGGTCGCCGGAATCACGCTCGTCACGAGCACGTGCGCGCTCCATCCGAATATCACGCCGGCGACGAAGGTGGCGATCACCGCCAGTGCCGCCACGGACCATGCGAGCCACGACGGCGCTCGCGCGGCCATCCACGCGAGCGTGATGAAAAACGGTGTGACCGCCCATTGCAGCGCCTGCCCGACGGCTCTCGCGAGGTTCTCGCTTGCGTGTTCGTTCGAATGGCTCGCCGCGACGTACACGGTGATTGCCTCATGCACGCAGACGGCGACGATCGCGAAGCTCAACGCCTCGCACGCGGCGAAGGCCGGCGATTTCTCCGCGTGCTCGTGCGCGTCGCCGAGACTGCGCACGCGTTCCAGAACGGGCTCGACGAAAAACGCGAGGATCGCGCCGATGAGGAGCGCGGCGGCGGCATCGATCAGGGAAAAATGGCCGAAGACAGAAAAGAGACCCTGCCACAGAAATTCGGGCGCGGCCGCGCACACGGCCACCCACAACGCGAAGAAGAACCCGTTCGAAGCACTTCTGAGCGGCATGGCCACCTCGATGCGTTTTTAGTGCTCTGGCAGCGGCGCGTCCTTCACACGGTCGATCAACGCCGCGCGCACGCGCTCGCGCAGGTCGGCGGGTAGCGAGAAACATTCGTAGGCGAGCGCCTGCGCGACGGTCACGACGCGCATTTCTTCGTAGCGGCGTCCGCTGCCGATCATCGCTTCGAATGCATTGGCGCGCTCGTTGATTTCGATCGGATCGGCATCGACGAGCAGGACGGCGTGCGCGAGCACCGCGTAAAGCGGCTGATCCGTGTCGCCGTGCGGCACGCGCCGCCAGTACTGCGCCGTGCCCGCGACCTTGCGCGCGTCGTCGCCGGGACCCCATGCGAGATTGAAGCGGCCGTCGCAGAACGAGCCTTCCACGGCCTGCCAGTGCGTCAGCACGCCGAGCGAGTTGAGCGCATTCGCGAGAATTCTGCACAGATGCAGGTAGACGGCTTCGGAGAGCGTGCCCATCGGCGCGCGCACCGGATACGCGAGGCTAAGATTGAGAATGCCCGGGCCTTGTGGCACCAGGCCGCCGCCCGACAGACGCAGCCACACGGGACAGCCGCGCTGTGCGAAAGCCTCGCGCGCATCGGCGAGCGCCGCGTAACGCTGATAGCTGCGCGGCACGACCAGCGAAACGGGCGCTTCCCAGACATGCGCGACAGCCTCGCCGGCGGCCGCGCGTGAGAGAAGCGCTTCCTCGGCGTCGAGCGGGTCGCCGGAAAGGGAAACGGGATCGATCAGTTGGAAGGGCATGGAATCGATGTCCGGGCGCGTCGCGAGCGACGCCATCCACGCATGGTAGCCAATAACCGCGAAAGACGAGCGCGCCCCGTCGGCGGCCTTCGCCGGCGGGGCGCGCGCGGCTCGTGGCCGATCAGCCGCCCTTCGCCACGTGCTCCTTCAGCAACGCATTGACTTCGTTCGCCTTCTCCATCTGGCTCATATGGCCGGCATCGTCGAAGATGCGCACGGTTGCGCCTTCCGGCGCCTGCTTCGCGTGCGCGGCCGGGATGATCTGGTCCTTTTCGCCCCAGATCACGAGCACCGGCTTGCCCGTCGCGGCCAGCTTGCCGCCCGGCTGCGCGCTCTGCCTGCCGCCCGCGAACAGCCCGCCGTTGAGCGATGTCAGCGCGTCGCTGACGCCATCGAGCCGCTTGTACTTCAGCAGATCGTCGAGCATCTGGCGGCTCACCAGCTCGGGGTTCGCGAACAGCAACTCCACGACCGGCTTCAGCTCGCGGCGCGATTCCGCCGTCACGAAGCCTTCGGTGTACGCGTTGTTCACTTCATCGCCGAAACCGGCAGGTGAAATGAGCGACACCGATTGCACACGCGCCGGCTGGTCGACGGCCATCTGCGCCGCGATCCCGCCGCCCATCGAGTGTCCGACGAGATGCGCGCGGTCGATCGACACCGCGTCCATGAACTTCCCGACAAAGCCCGCGAGATCCGCCAACGACGTTCCCGGCACTTTCGGCGTCGATTGCCCGTGCCCCGGCAGATCGAGCGCGAACACGCGATTCTTCTCCGCGAGCGCGTCGAGATTGAAGAGCCAGTTGTCGAGATCGCCGCCGAAGCCGTGAATGAACAGCACCGCGGGCCGGCTCGCGTCGTCGCCGCCACGCGATGCGTAGCGCACGCGAATGCCGTCGACATCGACGAAGTGATACGCCGCGGCTTCTTCGCCCTCTTCCTCGTCTTCGGCGGGCGTCACGTACGACGACACATACGCGTCGATATCGGCGTCGCTCACATCCGGCGCCGCGAGCACGCCGAGCAGCGCCTTCACCGGCAGCGTATCGCCTGCCTCCGCCACTTTGCGCCGCAGCAAGCCGGCGTCGGGCGCTTCGACGGCATTGGCGATCTTGTCGGTTTCGACATCGAGAATCGGCATGCCGACGGTGATTTCCGTGCCCTCCTCCACGAGCCACTCGTTGACCGTGCCTTCCTTCATCGACAAGCCCCATTTGGGCATCACGATCGGTGTGATTGCGGACATCAGTGCTTTCCTCCCTTCATGGTTTTTCGTGCGGCGTCGGCGATCTGCGCGGCGCTCGGAATGTACAAATCTTCGAGCGTCGGCGAGAACGGCACCGGCGTATGCGGCGCGCAGACCATCTGGATGCCGGCCTTCAGCGCGCCGAACGCCTGCTGCGCGACCTGCGCGGAAATATCGGTGGCGATGTTGCAGCGCGGATTCGCCTCATCGACGACGACGAGCCGCCCCGTGTTCTCGACCGTCTCCAGCACCGTGTCGATATCGAGCGGCGACAGCGTGCGCAGATCGACGACTTCCGCTTCGATGCCTTCCTTCGCGAGCGTCGAGGCCGCTTCCAGCGCGCGATGCACCATCAGTCCATACGTGACGATGGAAACGTCCTTGCCGTCGCGCACGACGTTCGCCTCGCCGAACGGAATCGCGTACGAGTTCTCGGGCACTTCGCCTTCGAAACCGTAGAGGTTCTTGTGCTCGCAGAAGATGACGGGATCGTTGTCGCGGATTGCCTGGATCAACAGGCCCTTGGTGTCGTAGGGCGTGCTCGGGCAGACGACTTTCAAGCCCGGAATGTGCGTGAACAGGGACGTCAGCATCTGGCTATGCTGAGCCGCCGCGCGAAAGCCCGCGCCGACCATCGCGCGAATCACGACGGGCGTTTCCGCCTTGCCGCCGAACATGTAGCGGAACTTGGCGGCCTGATTGAAGATCTGGTCGAAGCACACGCCCATGAAGTCGATGAACATCAGCTCCGCGACCGGGCGCATGCCGCACGCCGCCGCGCCGATCGCCGCGCCGACATACGCGGATTCCGACAGCGGCGTATCGAGCAGTCTGTCGCCGTGCTTCGCGTAAAGCCCCTTCGTCACGCCGAGCACCCCGCCCCACGCGTCTTTCTCGCCGTCCGCGCCTGCGCCGCCGACGATGTCCTCACCCAATACGATGACGCTCGGATCGCGCGTCATTTCCTGATCGATGGCTTCGTTGATCGCCATCTTCATGCTCAGTTTGCGGGCCATGATTGTCGTCTCCAGGATTCAGTATTTGACGTAGACATCGGTGAGCAGATCGGCGGCGGTCGGCAACGGCGCGTCCTTCGCTTCCTGCACCGCCCGGTCGATCAGCGCGGCGACTTCCTTGTCGATCGCGTCGAGTTCTCCGGGGGAAATCACATCGGCCTGCGTGACGGCGACCGCGAACTTCTTCAGGCAATCCTTGTTCGAGCGGATATCGTCGAGCTCGCCCGGCGCGCGATAGGTCTGCGCATCACCTTCGAAGTGGCCGTAGAAACGGATCATCTTGCACTCGAGCAGCGCCGGCCCGCCGCCTTCGCGCGCGCGCTTGATCACTTCGCCCGCCGCCTCGTACACCGCGAAGAAATCCGTTCCGTCGACGGTCACGCCCGGAATGCCGAAGCCCGCCGCACGATCCACATAACTGTCGACCGCCGTGCCGTAATCGCGCGCCGTGGACTCCGCATAGCCGTTGTTCTCGATCACGAAGATCACCGGCAGATTCCACACGGCCGCGAGGTTCAGGCTTTCGAGAAACGTGCCCTGGTTGGACGCGCCGTCGCCGGCGAAGGTGATGCCCACTTCTCCCTTGCCGCGAAACTTCGCCGCGAGCGCCGCGCCGCAGATCAAGGGCGCGCCCGCGCCGAGGATGCCGTTGGCGCCCATCATCCCTTTCGACAAATCGGCGATATGCATCGAGCCGCCCTTGCCGTTGCATGAACCGCCCTTCTTGCCGTAGATCTCCTTCATCATCGCGACCGGATCGACGCCTTTCGCGATGCAGTGCCCGTGTCCGCGGTGCGTGCTCGCAATGCGGTCGCCGTCGTTCAGATGGGTCATGATGCCGACGCCCGCCGCTTCCTCGCCCGCGTACAGGTGCACGAAACCGGGAATGTCGCCGCGTCCGAAATCGACGTGCAGGCGTTCCTCGAAATCGCGAATCGTGCGCATCTTGCGATACGCGCCCAGCAGTTCTTCCTTAGAGAGCGGCAAGCCGCCCGCGTGCTGTTGCGACGCTGTCATGTCTGTCTCCTTCGTTGGGGTGGTCTAGCGGGTATTGCTTTTGAGCTGACGCATCAGCCCGGATGCCGCCGCGTAACGCATGCACGCGGCGACATCGATGCTGCGAAAGGCGTTTTCCCGGAGCGTGACGGTCACTTCGTCGCCGGGGCCGAAGGCGAGTTCGCGTTCGCCGTCCAGCGCGACGATGCCCGAGCGCTGCTTCACGCGATGCGGCACACCGTCGGCCAGGCGCGTCCAGTTCGCGATCGGCACGGCTTCGATGAGACCCGGCGCGATCGGCGCGTGCAGATCGAACTCGCCATGGCCCGGCGCCGCGAGTTCGATGGCGACGCCGCCCGGATCGTGCCGCCCGAGCGGTTCGAGCAGACCCGCGATCGCCGACATGCCGATCGCCTGCGGATCGGCGTAAGAGACGTAGACGGCGGCGAGCGTGTCGATCTTCCACAGCGCCCGCGCGCCGATGAAATGCTCGTGCGAGATGACGGCATCCACGAGCGCGATATCGCGGCGCACGCCGCCTTTCGAATCGCGTATCTCGATGTCGAGCCGCTTGTTCGACGCGAGCGCTTCGCTCGATGGAACCCGGCCCGTCGCATACAGCCCGGCCGCGAGTCCCGAGATGGTCGGCTCGCGCATTTCCGGATACGCGTTGTTCGTGCCCGTCGAAAGCCCCGCGATCGGCACTTGTCCGCACTCGCGCACGACGGCGCGATGCGTGCCGTCGCCACCGAGCACGATGAGCGCATCGACGCCGGCCTCGCGCATCGTGCGTGCGGCGCGAAAGGTGTCGTCGACACGCGCGGTCACGGGCATGCCGAGAAATTCGACCTTGGCGAGCGATGCATCCGGGCCGTGCTTGCGCGCGAGATGGCGCTCGAGCATGACCTTCAGGCCTTCGCGGTCGGGCATCATCAGCACGCGTGCGACGCCGCACGACGCAAGCGACGAGAGCAGCCGCAAGACGATATTCACGCGATCCGCGAGTTGCAGGCTGTTCGCGTTCGCGATGACGCGCCGGATGTCGCGCGCCGAAACAGGATTGGCGATGATGCCGACGAGCGGCGTTGCGCTCTCACGCATGCCTTGTCTCCGCTTTGTGTTTTGTGCGGCGGATAAAGGCAAGCACCATGCCAATCGGACAGGCGTTTTCAGGCGTGAAAAAGCGAGGGATTACCCGCGAAAAACGGGCGATTCAGGGGGCGTACGGAGCGCCGCCGTGACAGGTGTCACAGCGGCAGGTGTATCGACGGGGGTACAGGCGTATCGGCTCAGTGCCCGTTCGCGTCGCGCTGATTCGGCGAGCGGATGCCGTAGCGCGCCATGCGCCGATACAGCGTCATGCGGCTCACGCCGATCTGCCGCGCGACCGCGCTCAGGTTCCAGCTCGCGGCGCGCAGATACTGCATCAGCAGCATGCCTTCCGGCGGAAGCCGATGCGGGTCGAAGTCCTCGATGACGCGCGGCGGCGGCTCGACCGGCGCGGCCGCGCCCGCGAATCCTTCCGGCAGGTCTTCCACGTCGATCAGACCATCCGAGCACACCGCGCGCGCATAACGCAGCACGTTGCAGAGCTCGCGCAGATTCCCCGGCCATGCATGCCGGTGCAGGCGCTCGCGCGCCGCGGGCGACAGCGTGACCGCGCCTTCGAGGAATTTGTCGACGAGCCAGTCGAGATCGCTTCGCTCGCGCAGCGGCGGCAGCGTGAAGCGCGCCCCGTTCAGGCGGTAGTACAGGTCTTCACGGAAACGCCCGTCCTGCATGAGCGCGTCGAGCGAATGATGCGTCGCGGAAATGACGCGCACATCGACCGATACGGGCCGCGACGCGCCGATCGCGAGCACTTCGCCTTCGGCCAGCACGCGCAGCAGACGCGATTGCAGGTCGCGCGGCATGTCGCCGATTTCGTCGAGAAAGAGCGTGCCGCCGTCCGCTTCCTGGATGAGCCCGCGCTTGCCCTTCGCGCCCGCGCCGGAGAAGCTGTTCGGAAGATGCCCGAACAGCTCGCTCTCGATGAGCGTCTCCGGAATCGCCGCGCAATTCACTGCGACGAACGGCCCCGGACGACGCGCGCTCGCGCGATGCAGCGCCTTCGCGAAGAACTCCTTCCCGCTGCCGGTTTCGCCGTTGATGAGCAGGTTGATCGGCGAATCGACGAGCTTCGCGGCGCGTTCCAGCTGACGCGTGAGCGCGGGGTCGCCGCCGCTCAGCGCGGCCAGCGGCGCGGGCACGTCGATGTTGCGCCGTGCAGTCGCGTGCGCGGCCGGCGTAAAGCACGGCGCAGGCGGCATCACGCTCAGGTAGAGCAGCGCGCCCGATTTCGCGAGCGGCACCGCGCGCAGCTCGCTCGGCCGCGAATACACGAAGCGGCCGAGCTCTTCGATGCGCGTATCGAAGAGCGTATCGAACGGCATGCCGATCAGCGACGCCGCCGCTTCTCCGGGCGCGATCGGCCGGCCGATCTCGGCTGCGAGCATCGCGTGGGCGCGGCGATTGTGTCCGACGATGCGCCCGCTCGCATCGAGCGCGATCAGATATTCGGGATCGACATCGACGAATTCGGGCGCCGTGTTCAGCTTCAGGATCCAGTCCTGCCGATGCGTGCGCAGGAAGTTCGCGTTCTCGATATGCCCCGCGTAGATGCGCACGAGTTGCAGCGCGAGATTCTGGCTGTCGCGCGCTTGCGGCGACGTGAGCGCGGAGATATCGAGGATTGCGGCAAGCGCCCCGCGCGAATCGTAGAGCGGCGCGGCGGTGCATGTCAGCGGGATGTGCGTCGCGTCGAAATGATCGACCTGATGCACGGTGAGCGCCTGGCCCGTCGTGAGCGCGGTGCCCACCGCGCACGTGCCCGCGCCGGCTTCGCTCCATTCCGCGCCGAGATAGAGGCCCGCGCGGCGCAGCGCGAAATCGGTGTTCGAGTCGCCGATGTAATCGACCGTCACGCCGAGCGCATCGGTCAGGAGCACGACGTAGCCCATGCCCGCGACCTGCTCGTAAAGCGTCTCGAGACCGTGACGCGCGATGCGCGCGAAATCGTCGATGCGCTGCTGATGTTCGCGCAGGCGCGTCTGCGGCAGGATGCGCGCTTCCTGCATGCGCGACGGATCGAGCCCGTACTGATGCACGCAACGCCGCCACGAAGACTGAATGATGTTCTCGTGCGTGCGCACCAGCGCGGGGGCGGACACGACCTGTTCCGCCCACGTCGTCGCTGCGACGACTGCCTCGATGTGCTCGCGTTGCCGCATGTCCATCGCGCTCTCCTTGTCTCCTTGAGTGAGGCATTTATCGGCGCCTGGCAGCGCGCTTTCGTTTTGATCGCCTCCCGGAATGCTTTCATTCTTCGCTGGTGCAAACGCGGGA
>Ga0105251_10000731_pt1 | contig 30147 bp, 27 predicted proteins | sample KBSS64metaG_FD_80424 | JGI IMG/M metagenome (GOLD analysis project Ga0105251, IMG submission 80424) | Switchgrass rhizosphere microbial communities from Kellogg Biological Station, Michigan, USA - KBS S6-4 metaG | ecosystem: Host-associated > Plants > Roots > Rhizosphere > Soil | place...
CGGGCGGCGGCTATCGGCCGCTGCGGCGCGCGCTGTCGGATTATTTGCGCGTCGCGCGCTCGGTGAAGTGTCAGCCGGACCAGATCATCATCACGACGGGCATTCATCAGTACCTCGATCTCGCCGTGCGCCTGCTCACCGATTTCGGCGATCGCGCGTGGGTCGAGGAACCCTGCTACTGGGGCGTGCGCAGCGTGCTGCAGTCGTCGGGGCTGACGCTCGTGCCGATTCCCGTCGACGACGAAGGGCTCAATCCCGCCGCGCGCGACATGGCCGAGCCGCCGCGCATCGCGCTCGTCACGCCATCGCATCAATATCCGCTCGGCATGGTGATGAGTCTCGCGCGGCGCCGCGCATTGCTCGAGTTCGCGCGCCAGCACAAGGTTTGGATCATCGAGGACGATTACGACAGCGAGTTCCGCTATGGCAGCCGGCCCTTGTCATCGCTGCAAGGGCTCGACGACGCGGGGCAGGTGATCTATGTCGGAAGTCTCGGCAAGATGCTCTATCCGGGCTTGCGCATGGGCTATATGGTGGTGCCGGACAATCTCGTCGATTCCTTTCGCACGGGCGTGGCCGAACTCTACCGCGAGGGGCAGCTGATGCAGCAGGCCGTGCTCACCGAGTTCATTCTGGATGGCCATCTGACCTCGCATGTGCGACGCATGCGCGGTCTGTACGGCGAGCGGCGCGAGCTGCTGATCAACGCGATCCGCGCCCGCTTCGGCGATTCGCTGCCGGTGCGCGGCGATGAAGCCGGTCTGCACTTCGTGCTCGATCTGCCCGATTTCGCCGACGACCGGACGATCGCCGCCACCGCACTGTCCGCCGGTGTCGTGACGCGGCCGCTCGACAACTATTACCTGAACCGGCTCGCGGCGAGAAAGGGGTTGATGCTTGGTTACGCGTGCGTGCCCAACGATCAGATCGCACCTCAGTTCGCAAGGCTCGCGGGTGTCGTTGAACAGGCGCTATCGTCAGTCACGTCGAAGCCGGCTGTCACGCCCATCGAAAGCGCAATGACGAAGTAACGCCAGTCGGTTACTGGATGCTTCGTTGCGCCGCCGCGATCGCGCGCACCACGCGCGCAAGCGCCTTCAACGCATCCGCGGGCGAGTCGGCGAATTGCGCGGCGACGATCGCGCCGTCCACCGCCAGTGCAAGCGCTTGCGCATCTGCTTTGGCCGTTCGCGAAGCCGGCATCAGCGTGCGGATCGCCGCGGTCATGTCGCGTTTGTGACGGCGCGAAATATCGACTGCTTGCGGCAACGTCGCCCCGACTTCGACGACCGAATTAATGAACGCACAACCCCGGTAATTCTCGCTGCCGAACCATTCCGCCAGCGCGGGAACGAGGGCGTTGAGCTTTCCGCCGTGGCGCGCCAGCGCATCGCGGAACCACGTGATCCAGTTATCGTGACGAAAATCCAGGAACGCGACGATCAGATCGTCCTTGCTTGGAAAGTAGCGATAGAACGTCTTTTTCGCGACGCCAGATTCGGCGATCACGCGATCGACGCCCGTTGCGCGAATGCCGTCGCGATAAAAGAGACCGTGCGCGGTATGCAGAATGCGCGCGTCCGGGGCGAGCTCGGAGACATCGATGGGCGAAACTGAAGTATTCATGCAGTCGATTGTAGACAGGTTCGTCTACCTGCGCTAGAGTGCGCTCAGTAGACAGACCTGTCTACCTATCGCATCGCTTGACAAGGAAGAGGACTCGCCATGGAATCCAAGCCGCCGTTTCCCCCGTTCGATGAAGAATCTGCCAAGCTCAAAGTCCGTCTCGCCGAAGATGCCTGGAACACGCGCGAGCCCGAGCGCGTCTCGCTCGCGTACAGCGTGGACACGCGCTGGCGCAATCGCGCGGAGTTCGCGAACGGGCGCGAAGAAGTGGTCGCGTTCCTGCGGCGCAAGTGGGCGCGCGAACTCGACTATCGCCTGATCAAGGAGTTGTGGGCGTACAAGAGTAACCGCATTGCGGTGCGCTTCGCCTATGAATGGCATGACGATGCCAATAACTGGTATCGCAGCTTCGGCAACGAGAACTGGGAATTCAACGAAGCGGGACTGATGACGCATCGCCATGCCTCGATCAACGATTTGCCGATCAAGGAAGCGGATCGCAAATATCACTGGCCGCTCGGCCGCCGGCCCGACGAGCATCCGAGCCTGAGCGACCTGGGCTTCTGACGTGCAGCAAGCGGCGTGGCGGTTACTTCTTGATGCGCCGTACGGCATCGGCTGCCGCGCCGAGCTTTGCCTGCACCTTGCCCGCCATCTTTTCGGCGGTGCCGCGCATTTGCGTGCTGCGGCTTCCGGTTGCCTTGCCGACGGCTTCGCGAACGATGCCCTTCATCTGACGAGCCGTGCCTTCGATGCGGTTCTTGTCCATGATGTCCTCCGACGTTTTACGAGGTATGCGCCTCCATCGGAAAGACATTGCATCGATCGTGCCTGGCCGTTGTGCTACATATCGCGGCGGCGGCGGAACGCCCACCATCCGGCGAGCACGGTGAACGTCGCGACGATCGCGACCAGCAGCCAGAAGCCGTGATGATTCTCCGCGAGCGGAATGCCGCCCACGTTCATGCCGAAGAAGCCCGCGACGATGTTGATCGGCAAGGCGAGCACGGTGACGAGCGTGAGCGTGAAGAGCGTGCGGTTGCTTTGCTCGTCCATGCGCGTCGCGACCTCTTCCTGCAGGAGCTTGATGCGCTCGACGAGTCCGGCGAGATCGTTGAGCACGAGCGAGAACTCTTCGGTCGCGTCACGCAGGTCCTGAATGTCCTGCGAGTGCAGCCAGCGCGGTGGCCGCGCGAGCAGGCGGAACACGGAGCCGGGCTCGGGGGCGAGCAGACGCTGCAGCCGCACGAGCACGCGCCGCAGGCCGCCGAGATCGGTGCGGGTCGCCGCGCCGCGCATCGAAAGAAAACGATCCTCGATGCCATCGACCTCGACGCTCGTGCGCCGCACGATATGCACGAGCAGATCCGCCTGATCGCGCAGCAGATGCGCGAGGAGTTCGGCGGGCGAGCGAAAAAGCTCGCCGCGCCTCACCGACTCGCGCAGCGAGTCGACCGAACGCAATGGCTTGAGGCGCGCCGTGACGAGCAGCTTCTGATGCGTATAGACCCACAGCGTCGCGATCTCCGAGGGCGTCAGCTCGAAGTTGAACATCACATCGTTGATGACGGCCAACAGCGCGCCTTCCTGATGTTCGATGCGCGTCGAGTGCGAGCCTTCGTTGAGCGTCTCGAAGAATGCGTCGGGCAGACCGAGGCGTCCGCGCATCCAGCGCTCGCACGCACTGTTCGCGAGATCGAAGTGCAGCCAGACGAATTCCCGGGTGGTGTCGTCGCGGGCGAGCCATTGGCTCGCGGCTTCGGCATCGATCGGCTCGCCGGGGCGATCGACATGAAACCGGAAGCCGCAGACGAGCCCGGAAAAATCGGAGCCGTAGGGCGGTCTTTGCAGGGTAGCGGGATTCATGCGGGCATTCGGTTGCATTCTGGGGATGCGGCGCGTCCGCTGACGATGCGGCCTCGACGCTCTGCATATGCGCGGCGCCACGCGCTAGTGTGCCATTGGTCGCGCCCCGGATCGCGATCGTAATGCGCAAACCAGGAGTGAAACAATCGCCACCGGCACCTCGGTTCGTGCAAATATGGCTGTCATTTTGTCGGCGTATCATCGCGCCACGCAAGAGGGGCGCTCGCGCGGCGCCTCGCATCGAGTCGGCCGCGCGCGCGGGCTCGCGTGCCCACCTGAGGAGAAGGCAGTGGAAGACCGTGACGATCTGGACGGAGCAACGCAAACCACGGCGGGCGGGCTCGTCCGGCTCGCGTCGTTGATTGCGGGGCTCGCGCGCGAGGGCGTGATCGATACCCGCTTCGGCGCCAAGCTTCTGAAGCGCCTCGACAAGGAAGCGCAGCGAGTAGCCGGACCGGGCGCAGCGCCGCTCGACGAAGCGGAGCAGGCGGCGCTTTTCGGCGCGCTCGGCGAAGTCGATCTCGCGTTGCGTCAGTGCGACGCCGCATCGCTCGTCGAGGCGAATGCCCGGCTGCGCGAGTCAGAAGCGACGACGTCGGGAAAGCGTCGCAAAAGCAAAAAGGAGAGCGACGCGTGAGCTTTGCGGCGGGCGGGCGCGAAACCTGCGTCAGAGCCAGCATGTCGCTTTCGTGCCATGCCCATGCCCGTCTCCCTGCATTCCCCTCATTGCTCTCTGTGGACGGACCGTAGTGTCGACGTAGACCGCGATCCGTGGCGCATTCTCGTCGTCGACGACAACGCCTACAGCGCCGAAGCCCTTTCCGCCGCGCTGGAATCGGACGGCTTCGACACCCGCTTCGCACTCTCTGGCGTCGACGCGCTGCACGCGGTCAACGGCTGGGTGCCGCACGTCGTCATTCTCGATATCACGATGCCCGAGCACGACGGCTACGCGACCGCGCGCGTGCTGCGCCGGATCGCCGGTACGCGCGACGCGGTGATCATCGCGTTTACGGCACTGGGCGAGGAATTCGTGCGGCCCGAGGGCGTCCACTCGGGCTTCGACGGGTACTGCCAGAAGGGCAATCCGCCGGCCGAACTGGTTCGTCTGATCGGGCGGCTCGTCCACTGAAATCAAGCCGTTTATCGAACGCTAGTTCGATAATTAAATTGTTTCGTCCCTTGCAAACGACGCGCGATACCAACCTACGGCGCAAGGTCTTCGCTCCCATGTCCCACGGGCATCTGCGCGAGATTCGCACGCTCGTGCGGCCACGCATTGTTGGCCGAGAGCGAAAACTGTATTGAAATTTATGGGGATAAAAAAGCGATAGTAGGGGTATACACTGCATTCCATCGACGTAGCAGACAGTTTCTCGCAAGACCGCTGCGGCGCTTTCTGATTGAACGTCAACCGTCTTTGGAGCACACCATGAAACGCAACCTCATCGCTACCCTTCTGATTGCCGCTTCCGCCACGCTCGCCGCACCCGCTTTCGCTAGCGGCTATGGCCCGGCTCCGTTCTACCGTCCGGCCGTCGGCGCGCCGACGTCGCAACAAGGCCCGAGCGCACAAGCGATCGCCGCTGAAGAAAACGCCAACGGCGTGAACACTACCGCTTTCGGCGGCTCGCGTGACACGCTGGCGCAATCGGGCAACCGTGCGGCGCAATCGAGCAACAACCCGCAATCGGTCTTCTTCGGTCACTAATCGAATCGGCCGGCCCGGCTTATCCGCCGGGCGTATCGGCTGAAGGACTGCTTCGGCGCCCGCCGACGCGGACTCAAAAGGTCCGTGTTGCGCGGGCGCCGATCGTTTTTCAGGCGGCGTGCGCGAGCGCGCCGCGCATCACGTTGGCGAGTTCCGACGCCTCGAACTTCGACACATACGCGTTTGCGCCGACCTTGCGCACATGCTGCTCGTTCGCCGATCCCGACAGCGACGAGTGAATCACCACCGGAATGTGCATCAGCCCCGTTTCCGCCTTGATGCGGCGCGTGAGCGTGAAGCCGTCCATCTCGGGCATCTCCAGATCCGTGAGCACGAGCGCGATGTGATCCGCGACCTCGGTGCCTTCCTTCTGCGCTTTTCTGAGCGCGGCTTCCAGCACGTTCCACGCTTCCTGTCCCGTCTTGGTCATCACGAAGGGCACGCCCATCGCGGTGAGGCTTTGCTCGATGAGCGCCCGCGCGACGCCTGAATCGTCCGCCGCGAGCACGCGCGCGCCCGGTCTGAGCGTGAGCCGCCCGGTATTTTCCTCGGTGATATCGGTTTCCTTCGACGGCAGCACGTCGCGCACGATGCGCTCGACGTCGAGCACCTGCGCGAGCCGCGAGCCGTCGACGTTGCCATCCAGCCGCGCGAAGCTCGTCACGGTCTTGCCGCCCGAGTGCGATTCGGCAGACAGCACCTGATTCCATTCGAGCCGCACGATATCGTCGACTTCCTCGACTGCGAAGCCTTGCGTCGTGCGTGCGAACTCGGTGACGAGCAGGATCTTCAGCCCGTTCTTCGGCCGGCAGCCGGTGATGCGCGCGAGATCGATCACAGGAATGATCTGTCCGCGAATATCCGCGACGCCGAGAATGTCCCCGCTCGATCCGGCCACGGCCGTGATCGTCGGCATCGCGAGAATCTCGCGCACCTTGAACACGTTGATGCCGTAAAGCTCGCGCTGTTCCGAGCCCGGCGCCTCACCGAGCCTGAACAGAAGCAATTCGAACATGTTGCTGCCCGCGAGCCGCACGCGCTGCTCGATATCCTGCTGTGAACTGCTCACCTCGTTCTCCCTCTAAGCGGTGCATCGCGCCGCGTTGCCGTCGTGTATGTGATTAGCGGCATTTGGCGACGAAACTGAAGCGGAAACAGAAGTCGAATCAGGCGGCACGCAGACTGATTCGCGCGGCACGCCGCACCTTCCACGTCGCGTCGTTGATCTATACTTTTTCGAATGGTCGGGTTAATGCCTATGAAGGCATGGCGCGCGAGGCTTTACGCTCACAAAGGCGCAAGACAACCCGTCGCCCAGGCGCAACAACGTTCCCCGCTCATAACGGAGGCGCTCGATGGCAACAGTCGCACAGGTTCTGAATTCGAAACCCGACCAGACGGTCTATACGATTGCCGCAACGGCATCGGTCTTCGATGCGATCAAGATGATGGCCGACAAGCATATCGGCGCGGTGATCGTCACAGAGGGCGATGAAATCGTCGGCATCATGACCGAGCGCGACTATGCGCGCAAAGTCGTCCTGATGGACCGCGCGTCGAAGCAGACGCCCGTGCGCGACATCATGACCTCGCAGGTGCGCTATGTGCGCCCCGATCAGACCACCGACGACTGCATGGCGCTCATGACCGACAAGCGCATGCGCCACTTGCCGGTGATCGATAACGGCAAGCTCGTCGGCATGATCTCCATCGGGGATCTGGTGAAGAACATCATTTCGGAGCAGCAGTTCACCATTCAGCAGCTCGAGTTCTACATTCGCGGCGAGCACACGTAAGCGCGGGCGGTCCGGCTGTAAGCCTTTCGTTATAATCGGCAGGCTCTGCGCGCACGCACGGAGCTTGTTTTGCCGTGCACGTCTCGCGCGGATAACGAAGGAGCGCCGCCCATGACTCCCACCGCCGCATCCGCCGAAAGAGAAAAGACGCTCGCCGCCGACGCGCCGTTCTTCATCGTGATGAACGCGGGCTCGGGCCGCCACCAGGCCGACGCCACACGCACCGTGCTCGAGCGCGAACTCGGCGCGGCGGGGCGGCGCTTCGAATTGCGCGTCGTCGACGATCCGCGCCGCCTCGCGAGCATCGCGCGCGAAGCCGCCGCGGCGGCGTGCGCGCAGGACGGCGTGCTCGTCGGCGCGGGCGGCGACGGCACGCTCTGCACGGTCGCGCACGCGGCGCACGACGCCGGTTGTCCGTTCGCCGTGCTGCCGCGCGGCACGTTCAACTACTTCAGCCGCGACCACGGCATTCCCGCCGACCTCGAACAATCGACGCAACTTCTGCTCGATGCGCGCGCTTATCCAGTGCAGGTCGGCTTTGTCAACGGACGCATGTTTCTCGTCAACGCGAGTCTCGGGCTCTATCCGCGGCTGCTCGAGGATCGCGAAATCTACAAGCGGCAATTCGGCCGAAGCCGACTGGTCGCGCTGTGGTCGGCGCTCCTGACGATGCTGAAGCCGCATCGGCATTTGCGTTTGAATATCGATCACGAAGGCAAGACCACCGAAATTCGCTCGTCGACGCTCTTCGTCGGCAACAACCGGCTGCAGATGGAGCAGATCGGCATGCCGGACGCAGCGCGCGCGCTGGAACAGGGCTTGCTCGTCGCGATTGCGCCGCGCCCAGTGGGACGGCTCATGCATCTGTGGCTGTCGCTGCATGGCGCGGCGGGGCGTCTGTCCGATTCGGATCATGTCGTGAGCTTGACGTTCGAGCGCATCACGGTGACGCATCCGTCGAAGCGGCGCCGGCCGATCAAGATCGCGATGGACGGCGAGATTGCGAAGCTGCAGATGCCGCTGGAGTTCCGCGTCTCCGACAAGCCTCTTTTTCTGCTCAAGCCCGAACCGACGGTGGCCGAAGCGAATCGCTCATGACCTTGCTGTTGCAGATTTCCGATACGCATTTCGGCACCGAGCGGCCTCAGGTCGTCACGGCGCTGCTGCGTCTCGCCGATGCGCTGTCGCCCGATCTGGTCGTGCTGTCGGGCGACATCACGCAGCGCGCCCGCAGGCACCAGTTCGATGCGGCGCGCGCGTTCGTCGATACGCTCGGCGCGACGCCGACGCTCGTCGTCCCCGGCAATCACGACATTCCGCTCTTCGATCCGCTCGCGCGGCTCTGTTATCCGTATGCGAATCATCAGCGCGTGTTCGGCGCCGATCTCGAGCCGAGCTTTCAATCGCCCGAACTGCTCGTGCTCGGCGTGAACACGACGCGCGCCTACCGTCACAAGGACGGCGAGGTGTCGATGCAGCAGATCAGGCGCGTCGCCGCACGTCTCGAGACGGCGAGCGCGGCGCAGTTGCGCATCGTGGTCACGCATCAGCCGGTGGCCGTCACGCGCGCGCAGGACGAAAAAAACCTGCTGCACGGACGCGAGCGCGCGGTGCAGCGCTGGGCGCGCGCGGGCGCGGACCTGATTCTCGGCGGGCATATCCATCTGCCTTACGTGCTGCCGCTGCACGATACCTTCGCGGGTCTTTCGCGCCGCATGTGGGCGGTGCAGGCGGGCACGGCGCTGTCGTGGCGCACGCGCGGCACGATCGACAATTCCGTGAACGTGATTCGCCACGACGCGCGAGCGGGCGACGGCGGCGCGCGCCAAACCACGGTCGAGCGCTGGGATTATTCGGAGACGGGCGAAGCATTCGAGATGATTGCGCGCCACGATCTCGCGCTCGACGGCGCGAAACCCGCGGTCGCTGTCACGCTGCCCGGATGACGAGCTCCGCGAAGCCCGTCGCGGCGTCGTGCTCGCGCGTGTAACGTTCGCCCGGCAGGTTCGCGACGACGATCTCCGCCGTCGTGCGCACGATGCAGCCCGGCGTGACGTGGCCGCCGCACACGCGGCCGTCGGCGTCGGACACGCTCATGTGCAGGTGCGGACCTTGCGCCGATAAAGTCCCGGCGAGCGACAGGATTTCGAAATCGCCATGCAGTTCTGCGGCTTCGTCGCGGCCCGCATAGCGTAAGCGGGCGACGCTCAGGCTGCCGATTCCCTGAAGCACGAAAGCCGCCGAGAGCGCGCGGGTGCGGAATGCGTGGTCGAGCGCGGCGCGCAGGTCGTCGCCGGGGGACAGACGAAGGGTCATCGCGTGCATGAATGAAAGACTCCGGCCGGATCGCACTCAAGACTACACGCTTGCGGATCGTGATGGCATCATGGGCGCGACCCGTCCCGGCTATTTCTCATTCGTGGAGACGCCATGAGTTTCGAACTGAAGATGCTGGCCTGGACGCTCGTGCTCGCGCTGGTGCAGGTATTGCTCCCGGCCGTGGTGCGCAATCGCGAAGTCGGCATCAAATATCAGACTGGCCCGCGCGATGCCGCCACCCCGCCGCCCGGCCGGCTTTCCGGCCGGCTGATGCGCGCACAGTCGAACTTGTTCGAAACGCTGCCGATTTTTGCGGTCGCGGTGCTGATCGTGCACGTGACGGGGCGCGAGAACGCGCTCACGCATTACGGCGCGCTCGCGTACTTCGTCGCGCGCCTCGTCTACGTTCCGCTTTACGCGGCGGGCGTGCCGTTCGTGCGTTCGCTGGTGTGGCTGGTGTCGGTCGTCGGCATCGTGCAGATTCTCGTTCCCATCATCTGACGAGAGGAGTGAAGGGCAATGACCGATCAACCTTCGACCATCGAGATCGAAACCGCGCCGAATCCCGCATTCGCCGTCATCCTGATGCACGGCCTCGGCGCCGACGCCAATGATTTCGTGCCGCTCGTGCCCGAACTGCGTCTGGCCGATGCGCCCGCTGTCCGCTTCGTGTTTCCGAACGCGCCGGAGATCGCCGTCACCGCCAACAACGGCTACGTGATGCGCGCGTGGTATGACATCCTCTCGTTCGAGGGCATCAACCGGCGCGTGGACGAGGCGGGCATCGTGCAATCGGTGGCGCGCGTGCGGGCGCTCATCGAAGAGCAGAACGCGCGGGGCATTCCGAGCGAGCGCATTTTCATCGCGGGCTTCTCGCAGGGCGGCGCGATGACTTATCACGCGGGCCTGACACACCCGGAGAAGCTCGCGGGGCTGATCGTGCTGTCGGGCTACATTGCGTCGGAAGGGCTGATCGATGAATCGCTCTCCGAGGCGAATCGCTCGATTTCCATTTTCGCCGCGCACGGCAGTTTCGACGATGTGCTCAATGTGAGCCTCGGCGAGCAGGCGTGCGAATTTGCGCGCGCGCAGGGTTGCGATGTTGAATGGCATGCTTATCCGATGCCGCATTCTGTTTGCATGGAGGAGGTTGAGGCGCTGCGGGGGTGGTTTGGGGCGCGGTTGGCGGTTTAGGCTTTCGCCGGATCCCGTTTTCGTATTGGTTTATTAGCACTGCCCCTGTGCGGGGCGGCAGTCACTTTCTTTGCTGCTGCAAAGAAAGTAACCAAAGAAAGCAGCTTGCTAGGCCCGCGGTCACACGCAGTTTGGCCATGCTTGCCAGCCCATCGTGGGCTCAGTAGCGAGTGCCCTCATAGGCCCCATCGGGCGTGGATCGCGCACGGTCTGTCGCCTCGCACCGCTTCACTCACTGGCTCAGCACCAAATGGCTCCGGCCCGCTTCGCGGCCGTTGGGTCGATCGGGTCCGCCCGTACGTCCTTGCTTTCATCTCACCGCATGGGTCATTCGCTGGTTTCCCTTGCGGACCCGACGGCAACGCGTAGCGCTGTGCCGGAGCTGTTTCGTGCTGAACCTGTGTCCTTGTAGCACTGAGCGACCGCCGCCCACGCACGGGGGCAATGCTAATCAACCGGCACGAGCATTCTGTACCTCGTCATGCCGTCTCGTTGCAAACGCCACCGATCAACGCGAGCATCCCGCGCCGCAATTCCGCCGGACTGACCGGCTTCGAAAGCACATCCTGCTCACAGGCAAGCGGCACGATACTCGCCGCCGGTTCACCGGTCACGACAAGACACGGACACGGCCGCCCGAGCCGCGCCGCCCCGAGCATCGCCACTTCGCGGGCGGTCTTGGCATCGCGCAGCCGGAAGTCGGTGATGATGAGATCGGGGAACCGCTCGACGTCGCCGAGTATCGACTCGAACTCCTCGAAGCTCCCGGCGGAGTCGTAAAGCACGCCCCATTGCGAGAGAAGCGCTTCGGTGGACGCGCGCACGAGACCATCGTCTTCGACCAGCAACACGTAGCGGCCGTTGAGCTGCGCCGTTTCGTCCGCTTCGGAGCGCGCCGGCGCGCGCGCCGATGGCTTGTCGGGCGACGGCCCGCACAGCGGCATTTCGAGGGAAAAGCGCGAGCCGCGCCCTTCGGTGGACTTCAGTTCGATACGATGCTGGTCGAGCATCGACATCACCGCATTGACGATCGACAGCCCGAGGCCCAGCCCCTTGTCGCGGTCCTGTTCGGGATTATCGACCTGGAAGAACGGCTGGAAGATCGCGTCGAAATAATCCGCCGGAATGCCGATGCCGTTATCCAGCACGTCGATGCGCGCGCGCGTCGCGGAGCGCACCACGCCGACGATCACAGTCGGCTTCGACGATTTGTTCTGGTCCGCATACTTGATGCCGTTCGACACGAGATTCGCGACCGCGCGCCCGAGCCAGTGCGCGTCGCTGCGCACGCAGACCACGTCTTCCTTCGGCAGCCGCAACCTCAGTTCGACGCCCCGGCTCATCGCGAACGGGCGCAACTGCTCGGCGGCCTCCTCGACCGTCTGCCGCACGTCGAACACGTGATAGCGCGGCACGACGCGGCCCGATTCCAGCCGCGACAGATCGAGCACCGCGTTCAGGAGCCGCGCGAGGATCACGGACGAGCGCCCGCATTCGTTGATGAGCCGCTCGGCCTGATCGAATTCCCCATTGCGGATGGCTTCGGCGGCCGCTTGCAGAAACAGATTGAGCGCGTGCATCGGCTGACGCAGGTCGTGCGTCGCGGCGGCGAGGAAGTTGGACTTTTCGCGGCTCGCCGTCTGCGCGGCGATCATCTGCTGCTCGCGCAGCGCGAGCAGCGCGTTGGTCTTGTTCTCCTGATCCTTCTTCGAGACTTCGAGCTCGCGGTTCTTGCGCCCGAGCGACACGTTGGCCGTGCGCAATTCGTCATTGAGCGACGCGAGCGCGCGCTCCGAGCTGTAACGCTCGCGCGACACGCGTTCGGCGTGCGTGCAGACGCCATGCCCCACGACCACGACGTTGAACATATAGAACAGCCCGGCGAAGAAATCCTCGGGGTTGAGCAGATGAATGGTGATCTGCAGGACGACGATCGACGCGAGCGTGATGATGCCGGCCGTCAGCGCGACGCGTGAGCGCAGATAGAAAAAGCTGAACTGGAAGAACAGCGCGAGACACAGCCCGATGAAGTGCTGCGTGTAGTTGTAGGGCGCGGGCGTGATCGCCACCATCGCGAGGATCAGGCACAGCAGGCCGTAGATGCCCGTGAGAATGATGCGCTGCGAGCTCGCGTGCGAGCGGAACGACGGCCGCAGCACCAGCACGCCGACGAAGAACAGCAGCGCGATGCCCGCGAAGCGCAGCGCGAGGATATCGGCGAGGCGCGAATCGAGCGCCTGGTTGCCGCGGGCGAAGCTGAAGTCCCACCAGAGAAAGCATGTCCAGATGGCGAGCGCGAGCAGGGTCGACGCACGCCGGAACGCGCAGAAGCGCTGGCTGTGGTCTTCCAGAAACTGCGCCTCCAGCACGGGGTCGGTAAACGGCGCCGGAATCGAAAGATTGCGTACCAGGCTCGCGCCGGCCTCACGGGCTGCCGCGAGAAGAATTCCTGGATTGCGCACGCCGGCGGCGCGTTGGGGGACGGCCATCTTCATGCTCGCTCACGGAATCGGGATATCTACTTTAGGCCAATGCGGTCATACAAATACGCCTTTTTTTAGCAATCAGCCGATATAGCCGGAAAATATTGCGTCTTTTTGAGGCGTGTTCTGGCGAAGGGGGAGGAGGAGGAGAGATGGGCAGCGTCGGTCTCGAGAGCCGATCGGCGAGCGTCCGATTCTCGCCCGCCGATTCGAAGGACAGCCACATCAAATGCCCCCCGCACGATGACGAGGGCGGGACTTCGGATAGCCGCTCAGCTTTTTGGCTTGGCCTTGGTCGTGCGCTTCGTGACCTGCATTTCCTTCGTGCCTGCGGCCTTCGCGGGCGATGCCTTGCTGCCGGCCGTTTTCTTGCGGCTCGACATTTCAGTTTCAGCGGGTTGGCTCGCTTGAGCCTTGCGTGGGGATGGCATGCTGACCTCCTTCAGTGTGTGTCCATATCGACACATTGATAACCATAGGATGCGGTCAGCCGGTATTCAAGACCCGGCGGGGCTTGCGCGTGACGTACCGGCCAAAAAAGCTTCTGAGGACGAAGCATTTCGATGCGATGCGCGGCGCGTCCCGTGCTCAACGGATGAGCTTCAACCCCGCGGGCAACGTTTCGCCGAAGACGCGCCCTTCGTCCGCGCGATCGAGTTCGACGGTCTCGCGGACCATCGAGACCCACGCCTGCGCCGCGCCCATCGCTTCGAGGCGTTGCACGACGGCCGCGCGCGCTTCGTCTGGCAGGTCGCGCGAGCGGTCGCCGGTCATGCGGGCGATCTGCACGGCGGCGAACGCGGCGGGGTCGATCTTCTTCCAGTCGAGCGCGAGGATGGCGTCGAGCCAGGCGACGGCGACATCCGGCGGCACGACGCCGTGCGCGCTGCCATAGAAGGGCGCGCGCGCACCGATGCGGCCGACCGCCCACCAGCTCTGCACGTTCTCCGAAGGCTTTTTCAGGCGCGTGAGCAGCCACTCGCCGACCTCGATCTTGCGCTCGACGGGCACGCGTTCGAGCGATGCCGCGAGCCGCACCATGTCTTCGTAGCCCGCGCGCGCCGCACCCGCAGCCTTGCGATAACGGCTCGTGCCGGGCGGCTGAAGCACGAAGGCCATGTCGTCCAGAAGCCTCAACTGCGCCGCTTCGGGAAGTCCGCCGGCGGTGCGGCGCCAGAGCGTCCACCATTCGGACCAGATCTGGCTTTCGTTGCTGTACTGGATGCCCTGATCGAAGAGCGTCCACAGTTGCTCGACGCGCCACTCGTCGAGCGGGTGCCCGAAGCCCGGACGCATGCAGTAGCCCGTGAGATTGAGCCACAGGCGCTCGTGATCGGCGCTGCGGCGGCGCTTCTTCGCGCGCTCGAACAAAGCGCCGAAGAGCTCGCGCAGGAGCGCGATGTCCCAGGTGTCGCGCGCGCCGAGCGTCTGTTCGAGTTGCGCGCGCAGGCGCTTGACTTCCTTCGGGCCGACGTCGTGCGACTTCGCGCCGAACGTGCGGTCGATCAGCTCGATGGCCTTCGGCAGCGCCGGATGGGGTTCGCTCGCGGCGTCATCGGTCTGCGGCGCTTCGCGGCGCAGCTGAAATTCGAGCAGCCAGCGTTTCGCGGGATCGTCGACGGCGGTGCAGTGCATCTCCAGCGTGCCGACTTCCGTGAGCGATGTCGTCAGCTGGACCGGCGTTTCGCGCGCCCGGCCGTCGTTCGCGGCGCGCGGGTCGACGACCGTCGCGATCGGCGGCAGGCGCACGAAATCGCCCGATGCGGCCGCGAGGTCCGCGAGTTCACCCGCCGTGTACGCCGTCTCCGCCACCGACGACGCCAGGTGAAAGCGCACCGGCGCGCCGAGCGTGAGCGCGAAGGTCCGGCCGGCGAGATGGATCGGCTGGCCTTCTTCCGTGCCGCGCGGCAGGACGCAGACGCCGCGCATCGCGTTGGCGTCGTCTTCGAGCAGCAGGAAGAAACTGCGCGCCGAGCCGCCGCCGATCTTCGGCGCATGACCCCCGCGCGCGAGCGCATAAGCGACCGCGCCACGCGCGACCGCGACATCGGGATCGTGGTTCGCGAGCACGTTGACCGGTTCGCCGCGCCAGCCGGAAAGCGTATCGGCGATGCGGCGCGCGAGCGGACCGGCCCGAAACACGCCTCCGTTCAGCAGCAAGGTATCGGGAACGGCGAGCGTTTCGGCGGGGACGCCGAGCGCCTTGCGCGCCTCGCCCGCGTGCTGGCCGAGAAAGGCCGCGATATGCCGCGTGATGGCCGGATCGCTCGCATACGGCAACCCGAACTCGACGATGCCGCCGCGTGAGCGGCCGGGACGATCGTCCACGGACACCTTCGGAAAAAAGCCTTCGACGATGATCTGCTCGATCTCGTCGCGCGTGATATCCGTCGAACGCGCGCCGCCGATGAGTTTCGCGCCCGCGCCGAGCAGCGTGATCGACGCGGAATCAGGCGCTTCGTCGCCGAGCAACTGCTCCTTCGCGGCGCGGCAGCGTTCGACGAGTTGCGAGAGACGCGCGGCGGACAGGCGCGCGTCGCTGCCCGCGAGACGCCGCTCGGCGAGATGCGCGAGGGCGAGATCCATGTTGTCGCCGCCGAGCATCAGATGGTTGCCCACGCCGATGCGCGTGAGCACCGGCTCGCCGTTTTCCATCGCGACCTGAATGAGCGTGAGGTCGGTCGTGCCGCCGCCGACATCCACGATCATCACGAGCCGCGTGGCGGCGAGTTCGCCGGCGAGCGTCTCGCGATGATGAAACAGCCAGTCGTAGAACGCCGCCTGCGGCTCTTCCAGCAGCCGCAGCGTCTCCAATCCCGCCATGCGCGCCGCTTCGAGCGTGAGGGCGCGCGCGCCTTCATCGAACGAGGCGGGCACCGTCAGCACGACGTCTTGCGCGTCGAGCGGCGCATCCGGAAAGCGCTCGTTCCACGCCGCATGCACGTGCGCCAGATAGCTCGCGCTTGCAATGACGGGCGAGATTTTTTCGACGTCGTCGCCCGCGCCCCACGGGAGAATCGGCGCGAGGCGGTCGACCGCTGCGTGGGACAACCAGCTCTTCGCGCTCGACACGAGCCGTCCGGGCACCTGCGCGCCGAGCGTCCTCGCGATTCTGCCGATCACGGCGGGCGCTTCCATCTCGCCCCACGGCAGTTGCAGATCCTCGGACTTGAGCTCGTCCGGCGCATAGTGATAGCGCAATGACGGCAGAAGCGGTTGCGCGGCCACTTCGCCGGGACCGACGAGCTGCTCGATCTCGAACACGCGGATATCGTTCGATCCGGCCGGCGCATAGGCGACGACGGTATTGCTCGTGCCCAGATCGATGCCGACGCTGTACCGCGCGCCCGAGGCCTTTTTCTTGCGCGGGGACACTTACAGGCCCATGCCCTGATCCGCGCGCATGTCGCCACTCAGGCCGCCGCGCACATCGAACTCGACCTTCCAGCGCTCGGACGAACCGCGCGGAATCGCTTCGAGTTCGAGCGTGCCCGCTTCGGTCACGCGCGCATGCAGCTTGACCGGCACGACTTCGCCGGGCGTGCGGCCTTCGGGCGGCAACGACGCCTCGATCTCCTCGAGCTCCTGCAACTCGTCCGGTTGCCAGTATTCGAGCAGCGTGCCGACCTGATCCTGCCGGCGGACCGACGAGCCGAAAAAGCGGAAATGCACCGGCTCTCCGACGACGAGCCCGAACTCCTGCGCGGGCAACTCGGCGTCGGTGCCTTCCTCCATGCCGAACGGCGCGACACACAGCGCCTGCACGGGCGGCTCCAGCCCGGGCACGGCCGGCATCGCCGATTCGACCGCGACGTAGTACGCGCGCGCCGTGCCGCCACGGATGCGCACGCCCTTGCCGCGCCGCACGTAGCCGTAATAGGCCGCGCCGCGCGCGACCGCGAGATCGAGGTCCGCGCCTTCGAGCAGACGCGCGGGCGGCGCGCTTTCGGCGGCGAGCCAGGCATTGAGCGTCGTCATCACGCGCTCGACGAGCAGCGGCGACTTGAACACGCCGCCGTTGAAGAGCACGACGGTCGGGTGCAGCAGCGTCGCGCCTTGCGGTGCCTGATGCCGGAGGCCTTCGACTTCGGCCAGCGCGTTGACCTGACGGCCGAGGAACGCGGCGAGATGGCGCGTGACGGCGGCGTCCTGCGCGTAAGGCAGACCGAGTTGCGTGAGACCGACGCGCGCGCGCGACACGGGCCGCGCGGATGCGTCGACTTGCGGGAAAAAGCCTTCGAGCAGAATCTGCGTGAGTTCCGCGCGCGTGAGTTCGGTGCGCAGCGATCCGCCGATCAGCTTCGAGCCGCGGCTCGGCACGACGAGCGGCACAGCTTCGACCGTCGGATCGGAAAGCAGCGTTTCCTTCGCCGAGCGGCATGCGTAGGTGAGGGCGCGCAACTGCCACGGATCGGGCTGCGTGCCGAGCGCTGCGAGCTTGCGCGCGACCGTGTGCGCGAGCGCGAGGTCCATGTTGTCGCCGCCGAGCAGGATATGTTCGCCGACCGCGACGCGATGCAGTTCGAGATTCCCTTCGCGCTCGACGACTGCGATCAGCGAGAGGTCGGTCGTGCCGCCGCCGACATCGACGACGAGAATCACATCGCCCACCTTGACCTGCTTGCGCCAGCCGCCGGCCGACTTCTGGATCCAGCTATAGAGCGCGGCTTGCGGCTCTTCGAGCAGCGTCATGCGCGAATAGCCGGCGGCCGCGGCGGCTTCGGCGGTGAGTTCGCGGGCGGCGGGATCGAAGGACGCGGGAATCGTCACGGTGACGTCCTGCCGGTCGAACGGCGCGTCCGGATGCGCGTGATTCCACGCCTCGCGCAAGTGCGTCAGATAGCGCACCGAGCTTTCCATCGGCGATACGCGCTCGACTTCCTCGGGTGCATCGGACGGCAGGATAGCCGCGCGGCGATCGACGCCCGGATGGCACAGCCAGCTTTTCGCGCTGGAGACGAGGCGGATCGGCGTGCCCGCGCCGCGGCTCCTCGCCAGTTCGCCGACGATGAACGTGCGCTCCTGCGTCCACGGCAGCGTGAGATCGCCGGGCGCGAGCTCGTTTTCGTGCGGCAGATAGAGGAAAGAGGGCAGCAGATCGCGCTCTTCGGCGGCGCCGGGCGCGGTCAGTTGCGAGATCGGCAGCACGCCCTGCGCGGTTTTCTCGCCGTCGCTCGCGCTCATGTCTACATAGGAGAGCGCGCAATGCGTCGTGCCGAGATCGACGCCGATCGAATAGCGCGCCTGATTCTCGTTGCTGTCGATATCGCTCACAGTTCCACCTCCGCCGGCGCGACGATGCTTGCATCATGGGAGGGCGCGAGCTTCGGCAGGCGCGTGTCTTCGACCTTCCAGCCGCGATGGCTCACCTGGCCGTTGAATGGCGCCTTGCCGACGACATTGCCGGTCAGACGCACCGCGGCCGCATCGAACCCTTCCTGCAGCGTGACGCGGCTGCCTTCGGCTTCGGTGCGCACGGGCTTGATCGTGAAGTGCTCGCGCAGCACCGCGCGGCAGCCGTCGTGCACGAGGCGGGCGGCCGCGCCGATATCGGCGTCGCTGTAATTGACGATGTCCTCTTCGACGAAATCGATGAAACGCGCATCGCGTTGCAAAAGGCCGAGCAACTGAAGCGCGGCGACCGGGCTTGCTTCCTTCAGCACGGACGGCGCGGGCTGCGCGGGTGCGGGCGCCGGCGCGGCGGCCACGGGCGCGGCGGCGGGCCTGGGCGCTTCGGCTGCGAAATCGGGCGCTTCGGGCGCTTCGGGCGCTTCGCGCAGGCGCTGCACGCGGCCCGCGAACGCTGCATTGCCCAGAATGCCGAAGAAGGCGCCGAAGGCAATGCCTATCCTGCCGAAAAAGCCTGGATTCATGTCGGTCATGTGATGCTCCTGTAGGCCGCGCGAGGACGACCCTATCCTCGGGCGGCGCGGGTGGCCGGTGTTCGGTGCCGTATCGGCGGGGGTGATGCCGGGATGCTGCCGGTGCGCGCGGCGCTCGGGCCGCGTCGTCCGCGAAAGCGCGGCAAAGCATGAAAAGCGCTTCGGCGTTTATACCGTATCCCGGTATTTTCCATGATGTCGCGCGTCGGCCGGAAAAAAGCGCGGGCGAGGCGCGCGGCGGCGGGCCTCATTCTCGCGATTTGCGCGGTCAAGTCAAGGCGCGGCGCGGGTTTCCGGCGTTTCGGGCGTTTCGGGCGCGATTCAGGCCTTGTAGCCGATCTTGCGCAGCAGGTCCTTGCGCCACTGGACGTCTTCGGCCGTCTCGACGCCGAGGGGCGGCAGCCCATCCACGACGCCGACGATTCCGCGTCCCTGATCCGTCTGAGCGACGAGCACCTGCGTCGGATTGGCGGTCGCGCAGAAGATACGGCAGACCTCCGGCACGGTCTTCACCGTATTGAGCACGTTGACGGGAAAGAAGCCGTCGCCGAGCACGATGATGAAGCTGTGTCCCGCGCCGATGGTCTGTGCATTGCGCGCGGCCAGCTCGACGAGCTTTTCGTCCGTACCCGACGTGCGCACGAGCCGCTTGCCCGACGCCTCGCAGAACGCGAGCCCGAAGCGAATGCCCGGCACCGCGCCGACGAGCGCCTCGTGCAGATCCTCGACCGTCTTGATGAAATGAGACTGGCCGAGGATGAAGTTGGTGTCCTCGGGCTTGTCGATGGCAATGGCGAGCAGTTCCATGGCGGATCTCCGTTGCGCGCTGGAAATTCCATGGTAGGCGCTTTTCACGCGCGTATTTCGAACCCCGCGAGATACCCCGCCGCGTCGCCGCCGTCCCAAACCCGGCGATCGCAGAGGGTGGCCGCGCGCCGCTCCTCGGGCAGCGCAATCCCCGACGCCCGCGCCGCGTCGCGATAAAGCGCGGTCTGATTGACGCTCGCCGCGACGGCTGCGTCGTCGATATCGGCATCGAGCATGCCCCAGCGCCGATACTGCGTGATGAACCACAGCCCGTCCGATACGCGCGGATAGTTGACCGCGCCGCCATCGAAGAATCGCACCGGCAGCGCGCGCGCATCGCCGCCGTCCGTGGCGACGAGGCGCGGCTCGATCAGCGCGCGCGGCACGCCGAGCAGTTCAGCCGACGCCAGCGCCTGCGCGATCTCCTTACGATGGTCGCTCGAATCGAGCCATGCGCAGGCGTCGAGCATCGTGCGCACGAGCGCGCGCGCCGTCGCCGGGTAGAGCGCCGCGAAATCGCGCCGGCAGGCGAGCACCTTCTCCGGATGATCCGGCCAGATCTCGCTCGTGTACGCGACCGTTTTGCCCGCATTGCGCGCCTCGGCCACCGCGTGCCACGGCTCGCCCGCACAGAAGCCGTCGAGCGCGCCTTCGACGAGCGCATCGGCCATGCGCGGCGGCGGAATCACGACGCTCTGGACATCGCGCAAGGGATGCACGCCGTGCGCCGCGAGCCAGTAGTAAAGCCACATCGCGTGCGTGCCGGTCGGAAACGTCTGCGCGATGACGGGCCGCCGCCCGAGCGAGGCCAGCGCGTCCTTCACGCTCGCGCCGTGCTCGATCGCATCGGCGAGCGGACGCGACAGCGTGATCGCCTGACCGTTGCGGTTGAGGACCATCAGCACCGCCATGTCCGCCCGCGGCCCGCCGATGCCCAGTTGCACGCCGTACACGAGTCCATAGAGCGCATGTGCGGCGTCGATTTCGCCGGATAGCAGCTTGTCGCGCACGGCGGCCCACGAAGGCTGACGGCACAACTCGATCTTGATGCCGTGCCGCGCGCCGAGTTCGCGCAATGCCGCGACGGCGAGCGGCGCGGCATCGGAAAGGGCGACGAAGCCGAGCCGCAGATGCGTGCGTTCGGGCGCGGGAGAAGTCGTGTCGGGGGAGTTCATAGGTGTCGGTGGCGCTAGAACAGGTCGGACAGCGCGAGCAGTTGACGCGCGATCTCCGCGACCTTCACGCCCTGATCCATCGCGCGCTTGCGAAGTGCCGCATAGGCATCGTGTTCGGACATGCCGCGCTTGTCCATCAACAGACGTTTCGCGCGGTCGATGACCTTGCGCTGCTCCAGTTCATCCTCGACTTTGGCGAGACGCTGGCGCAATTGCGCTTCATGCGCGAAGCGCGCGAGTGCGACGTCGATGATCGGTGCGAGCCGCGCGGGCGCGAGCCCTTCGACGGAATACGCGGTGACGCCCGCGCCGACCGCCGCACGAATGAATTGCTGGTCCGCGTCGTTGCTGAACATCAGCACGGGGCGCGGCGCGGCCTTGTTCATCACGGCGAGCTGTTCGAGCGTATCGCGCGAGGGCGATTCGGTGTCGATGATGACGACATCGGGCTTCTGACTCTCGACGGCCTTGTGCAAGGCCGACGGCGCGGCGACTTCGGCGAGCATGTCATAGCCCATGCGGGCGAGTTGCTCGCGCAAATCGCCGATGGGCTTGTCGGTGTCGGTGACGAGAAGAACGCGAAGCATGCGGGACGCGGAGGAGGTCATGCGAAGAACGGCAAAAGCGGCTCATATGACTTTAGCGCGCCGCCTGCCGTTTGAGAACCCGCTTCAGGCTGCATGGGCCAGGCCGTTCGCGCTCGCGGCGTGCGTCGTGAATTCAGCCGATTCTCCAATCGCACCGCCGATGAGGATCACCGCGGGACTGCCGAGACCGGCCGCCGAGGCTTCTTCTGCGAGACGGCCGAGCGTCGTGACGAGACGCCTTTCCTTCGACGATCCCGCGTTCTGCACGACGGCCGCGGGCGTATTCGAAGGAAGCGCTTCCATCAACGATGCCGTGATGCTCGCGATGCGGCTCATGCCCATATAGATCGCGAGTGTGGTGCCGGTGGCGGCGAGGGCGGCCCAATCCGGCTGACTGTGATCCTGCATGTGCGCGGTGACGAAGGTCACGCCCTGGCAATGATCGCGATGCGTGAGCGAGATGCCGAGTCCCGCCGCCGCCGCGAAGCCCGACGACACACCGTTGACGATATCGACCGGAATATGCGCTTCACGCAGCGCCGCGATCTCCTCGCCGGCGCGGCCGAAGAGCAAAGCGTCGCCGCCCTTCACGCGCACCACATGCAATCCCTTCCTCGCATAGCGCTGCATGAGGCGCTGAATGAACGCTTGCGGCGTCGACTTGCAGCCGCCGCGCTTGCCGACGCGAATCACGCGCGCATGCGGCGCGAGCGTGACGATGTCCGCGTTGGCCAGATCGTCGACGAGCAGGATGTCGGCGGCGGCGAGCGCCTTCGCGGCGCGCAGGGTCAGCAGGTCGAGATCGCCGGGACCTGCGCTTAACAGAGTGACTTTGCCTTGGATGGTGCTCATCGTTGCTTACCTGTTCTGCGTACGTGCGTATGTGCGTATGTGGGGCGCATCGGCGCGGCAAACGCCAATAGCGTCCGCTCGTGTCGCTGCACGATGGGGACGCCTTTGTCCTTGCTCTTTTGCTTCGAGATGCCGCGAGCGCCGTTGCCCGCAGTGGTTTTCTCGACGCAATAAGCGGGCCATTGCGCGAAACAGGGACTGGGTCGCGCTCGCCGCACTGTGCTTGTGCGCGCTCGACACACGCGGCACCGCTTCGGCGCGAATGTGCTTCGTTCCAGTGACTGAACGGACGAACCGGTTGGTACAAAATCCGGCGCGAAGAACGAGGTCGATGTTCGCGCGTTCGCACGTCATCAGTGCTGCGTCGCACCATCGCTGTGCCCGCCTGCATCGAAACGCGCCGTGAAGCGCGTGCGCCCCGGCAGTGCATGCGTTGCGCAAAGCCATATGCAGCAAGCCTCTTCGGCCGATGCGTCGCGCATGGCATAGCCCTTGCCTTATGTCTTGCCATCGGATCAACGGCGATCCGTCCTGAATACAGCGCCCGGCAGGTGAAGAACGTGCGGGCATCGGACAACGGCGTCCCCCGCATCGGCTTCCCGGTCGATGCGCGGGACGCCTTTCTTTTTTTGCGGAAAGACGATGGACAAAGCCACCCGGATCGATCTCTTCAGCATGCGCAGCGCGCCGATGCGCGCCTTCCATCTCACGTGGATGGCCTTCTTCGTGTGCTTTTTCGCGTGGTTCGCCTGCGCGCCGCTGATGCCGCTCATCAAGCGCGAGTACGGCCTCACGGCGGATCAGGTCGCGAACATCAACATCGCGGCCGTGGCCGTGACGATTCTGGTGCGCCTCGTCGTCGGGCCGATGTGCGATCGCTTCGGGCCGCGCAAGGTGTATAGCGCGCTGCTGCTCGCGGGTGCGGTGCCGGTGCTCGGCGCGGCGCTGTCCACGGGCTACGACAGCTTCCTGTGGTGCCGTCTTGCGATCGGCGCAATCGGCGCGAGCTTCGTCATCACGCAGTACCACACGTCGGTGATGTTCGCGCCGAACGTCGTCGGCACCGCGAACGCGACCACGGCAGGCTGGGGCAATGCGGGCGCGGGCGCGGCACAGGCGATCATTCCGCTCTTCGTCGCGGCCGCTATCGCGCTCGGTACGGGTGAAGCATCGGCATGGCGCGTCGCGCTGATCGTGCCGGGCATCGCGATGCCGGTGATGGCCTTCTTCTACTGGCGCTACACGCAGGACTGTCCGCAAGGCGATTTCGCGACGCTGCGCCGTGCGGGCATCGCCATCGACGGCGGCAAGAAGGGCGGCTGGCAGAGCTTCCTCGCCGCCTGCTCGAACTATCGCGTGTGGATGTTGTTCGTGACCTATGGTGCGTGCTTCGGCGTGGAAGTGTTCATCCACAACATGGCGGCGGTGTATTACGTCGATCGCTTCAATCTCACGCTCGGTCAGGCGGGCATGGCGGCGGGCAGCTTCGGCCTGCTCGCGCTCTTCGCCCGCGCGCTCGGCGGCTGGCTCTCCGATAAAGCCGCAGCAAAGAAAGGCCTCGATATCCGCGCGACGCTGCTCTTCGCATTGATCGCGGGCGAAGGCCTCGGTCTCTATGCATTCGCGCATGCGCCGAGCGTCGTGCTCGCGGTCGTTTCGATGCTCGCGTTCGGTCTCTTCACGCACATGGCGTGCGGTGCGACTTACGCGCTCGTGCCCTTCATCGACCGAAAGGCACTCGGCGGCGTGGCCGGCGTCATCGGCGCGGGCGGTAACGTCGGCGCCGTCGCGGCGGGCTTCCTGATGAAGGGGCTCGGCAACGCGCAGGCGACGCTCTCGATGCTCGGCGTGGTCGTCGCGGGCACGGCGTTGTGCGCGCTCGCGGTGCGTTTCTCTCCCGAACACAAGGCACGCGAAGCGGCACTGCGCGAAAGCGCCCTCGCAGCCAACAACGTCATTGCCAACTGAGAGGGCCCGTCATGAAAATCGTCGTCATCGGCCACGGCATGGTCGGCCACAAGTTCCTCGAATGTCTCGCCGATAGCGGCAATGACGCGCTGCACGTGACGGTGCTGTGCGAAGAGCCGCGCGCCGCGTATGACCGCGTGCATCTGACCGAATTTTTCTCGGGCAGGAGCGCGGCTGATCTGTCGCTCGTCGAAGCGGGCTTTTTCGAGCGTTCGGGCTATGCGCTGAAATTGAACGCGCGCGCGGTCGCCATCGATCGCGCGGCGCGCACGGTCACGGCTTCGACCGGCGAAGTGCTGCCGTACGACAAGCTCGTGCTCGCGACCGGCTCATACCCGTTCGTGCCGCCGGTCGAGGGCAAGGACCGCGACGGCTGCTTCGTGTATCGCACGATCGAGGACCTCGAAGCGATGCAGTCGTTCGGCGCGCGCTCGAAGACGGGCACGGTGGTCGGCGGCGGCCTGCTCGGTCTCGAAGCAGCGAAGGCGCTGCGCGACATGGGGCTCGAAACGCACGTGATCGAGTTCGCGCCGCGTTTGATGGCGGTGCAAGTCGACGATGGCGGCGGTCGCGTATTGCGCGCGAAGATCGAGGAGCTCGGCGTCACGGTGCATACGGGCAAGAACACGCTCGCGATCGTCGATGGCGCAGGCGCGGTGAACCGCATGAATTTCGCCGATGACACGCATCTCGACACCGACATGATCGTGTTCTCCGCGGGCATTCGTCCGCGTGACGACATCGCCCGCGCCGCGGGTCTCACGATCGGCCCGCGTGGCGGCATCGTGATCGACGACACCTGCCGCACGAGCGATGCCGATATCTTCGCCATCGGCGAATGCGCGTTGTGGAAAGGCCAGTTGTTCGGCCTCGTCGCGCCCGGGTACGACATGGCGCGCATCGTCGCGAAGCAGATCATCGGCGAGGACGCGGCGTTCGCGGGCGCGGACATGAGCACGAAGCTCAAGCTGATGGGCGTCGATGTGGCGAGCATCGGCGATGCGCACGGCAAGACGGCCGGCTGCCGCACGTATCAGTACAGCGACGAGCGCAAGCAGGTCTACAAGAAGATCGTCGTGTCCGAATGCGGCAAGTTTCTTCTGGGCGGCGTGATGGTCGGCGATGCGGCCGAATACGGCACGCTCCTGCAGATGATGCTGAACAAGATCGAGCTGCCCGAAGCGCCCGAGTTCCTGATCCTCCCGCAAAGCGATGGTAAGGCGAAGCCCGCGCTCGGCGTCGAAGCATTGCCCGATGGCGCGCAGATCTGTTCATGCAACAACGTGAGCAAGGCGGAAATCTGCGCGGCGGTCTGCGCCGGCGCGACGAGCATCGGCGCGATCAAGTCGTCGTGCAAGGCGGGCGCGTCGTGCGGCGGCTGCGTGCCGCTCGTCACGCAGGTAATGAAGTCGGAGATGAAGCGGCAAGGTCTCGCGGTGAACAATCATCTCTGCGAGCACTTTCCGTATTCGCGTCAGGAGCTGTATCACATCGCGCGCGTGGAAGGGCATCGCACGTTCGGCGCGCTGCTCGCGAAACATGGCAAGGGGCGCGGCTGCGATATCTGCAAGCCGGCGGTCGCGAGCATTCTCGCATCGTGCTGGAACGAGTTCGTGCTGAAGAAGGAGCACGCGAGCCTGCAGGACTCGAACGATTACTACCTCGCGAATATTCAACGCGACGGCACGTATAGCGTCGTGCCGCGCATGCCGGGCGGCGAAGTGACGCCCGATGGCCTGATCGCGGTCGGGCAGGTCGCGAAGAAGTACGGCCTTTATACGAAGATCACCGGCGGCCAGCGTGTGGACATGTTCGGCGCGCGTGTCGAGCAGTTGCCGTTCATCTGGGAAGAGCTGATCGCGGCGGGCTTCGAATCGGGTCATGCCTATGGCAAGGCGCTGCGCACGGTGAAGTCGTGCGTCGGCTCGACGTGGTGCCGCTATGGCGTCGGCGATTCGGTCGGTCTCGCGATCGAACTGGAGAACCGGTACAAGGGCCTGCGCACGCCGCACAAGATCAAGTTCGGCGTATCGGGCTGCACGCGCGAATGCGCCGAGGCGCAAGGCAAGGACGTCGGCGTCATCGCGACGGAAAAGGGCTGGAACCTCTACGTCTGTGGCAACGGCGGCATGAAGCCGCGCCACGCCGAACTCATTGCGTCCGATCTCGATCACGACACGCTCGTACGCTATATCGACCGCTTCCTGATGTTCTACGTGCGCACGGCCGATCGCCTGCAGCGCACGAGCGTGTGGCGCGACAACCTCGAAGGCGGCCTCGATTATCTGATCGACGTGGTCATCAACGACAAGCTGTCCATCGCCGCCGAACTCGAAGCGGAGATGCAACTCGTCGTCGATACGTACGAGGACGAGTGGAAGAAGGCCGTCACGGACCCGCATACACGTAAGCGCTTCCGTCACTTCGTCAACAGCGAACAGGGCGATGCGAACGTGACCTTCGTGGAAGAGCGCGGCCAGATTCGCCCCGCGACGCTCGAAGAGCGCAAGTCGAAGCTCGCTGACATTGCTGTCGTAGTCGAAACCGCCTGAACCCTGGAGAAATGATCATGAACGACCGTATCGAACAGGACTGGACCGCCGTGTGTGAACTCGACGACATCGTGCCGGATACCGGCGTCTGCGCGCTCGTGAAGGGCACGCAGGTCGCGGTGTTCCATCTCGCGGGCGAGGACGCGGCCGTCTACGCGATCGACAACTACGATCCGCATTCGCAAGCCGCGGTGCTGTCGCGGGGCATCGTGGGGAGTCTGGGCGAGCGCATCGTCGTCGCATCGCCGATCTACAAGCAGCACTTCGATCTGCGCACCGGCGAATGCCTCGAAGCGCCGGAGCTATCGGTCAGCGCGTATCGCGTGAAGGTCGCGGGCGGCAAGGTGTGGGTCGCGGCATGAAGACCGAATATGCGGTTGCGGGCATGGCGTCGTTGCGCGATACCGCGTCGCGCCAGCGGCTCGTCGTCATCGGCAACGGCATGGCGGGCATGCGCACGGTCGAGGAACTGCTGAAGATCGCGCCCGGGCTGTACGACATCACCGTGTTCGGCGCCGAGCCGTACGGCAATTACAACCGCATTCTGTTGTCGCCGATGCTCGCGGGCGAAAAGACTGTCGATGACATCATCCTCAACACGCGCGAGTGGTACGACGCGAACGGCATCACGCTGCATGCGGGCGATGCGGTCATCGGCATCGATCGGGCGCGGCGCATCGTGCGTTCGCAGAAGGGCGTCGAGGCGCGTTACGACCGCTTGCTGATTGCGACCGGATCGAAGCCTTTCATCATTCCGGTGCCCGGATGCGATCTTCCCGGCGTGATCGCGTTTCGTGACATACACGATGTCGAAACGATGCTGGATGCGGCGCGCGATCATCGTCATGCGGTGGTCATCGGCGGCGGCTTGCTCGGGCTCGAAGCGGCGAACGGTTTGCAACGGCGAGGCATGTCGGTGACGGTCGTGCATGCGGGCGAAAGCCTGATGGATCGTCAGCTCGATGCAAGCGCGTCCGCGTTGCTCAGGCGTTCTCTCGAAGCAAAAGGCCTGCGCTTCGTGATGGCCGCTCAGACCACCGAAATCATCGGTGAAAGCCGCGTGCGCGCCGTACGTTTCGCGGACGGCACGCAGATCGACGCGGACCTCGTCGTGATGACGGCAGGCGTGCGGCCCAACATCGCGCTCGCGCAAGAGGCCGGACTGCATTGCGAGCGTGCGATCGTCGTGGACGACACGCTGCAGACTTTCGACCCGCGCGTGTACGCAGTGGGCGAATGCGTGCAGCATCGCTCGGCGACCTTCGGTCTCGTCGCGCCGATCTGGGATCAGGCGCGCGTGGCGGGCGCGCATCTCGCGGGCGCGGGGCATCGCCGCTATGTGCAGCGCGCGACCGCGACCAAGCTGAAGGTGACGGGCGTCGATCTGTACTCGGCCGGCGATTTCATCGGCGGCGACGACAGCGAGGATCTCGTGCTGCGCGATCCCCGGCGCGGCGTCTACAAGCGTCTCGTGTTGAACGCGGGACGTCTGATCGGCGCGGTGCTGTATGGCGACGTGAAGGACGGCGGCTGGTACTTCGATCTGATTCAGAACCGCACGGACGTATCGCATCTGCGCGGCAGGCTTCTCTTCGGCAAGACCCTTTGCGAAGCGGGCGCATCAGCATAAGCAGGAGAGACCTTGAGCGTGACCAAGCCCATCATCCCGATTCAATCGGCCTCCGTCAAAACCACGTGCCCGTATTGCGGCGTCGGCTGCGGTGTGGAGGCGTCGCCGAAGAGCGCGACCGAAGTAACGATCGCGGGCGACGAAGCGCATCCGTCGAACTTCGGCCGTCTGTGCGTGAAGGGCTCGGCGCTCGGCGACACGATCGGACTCGAAGGGCGCCTGCTCAGCCCGAAGCTGCGCGGCCGGCATACCGGATCGCTCTCCGAGGTGTCGTGGGACGACGCGCTCGGCACGGTTGCGAGCGGCTTTGCGCGCATCATCGAACAGCATGGTCCGGATGCGGTCGCGTTCTATGTATCGGGCCAGTTGCTCACCGAGGATTACTACGTCGCCAACAAGCTGATGAAGGGCTATATCGGCAGCGCGAACATCGACACGAATTCGCGGCTGTGCATGTCGTCGTCGGTAGCGGGGCACAAGCGTGCATTCGGCGAAGACCTCGTGCCCCTGAACTACGAGGACCTCGAACTCGCGGACCTCGTCGTGCTGGTCGGCTCGAACACGGCATGGTGCCATCCGATTCTCTTTCAGCGCATCGTGAAGATGAAGGAGAAACGGCCGGAGATGAAGATCGTCGTGATCGATCCGCGCCATACCGCAACGTGCGAAATGGCCGATCTGCACCTGCCGCTCAAGCCCGGCAGCGACGTTCCGCTCTTCAACGGCCTGCTCGCATTCCTCGCGGAACATGGCGCGACGGATGCGACCTTCGTCGATGCGCATACCCGCGGCTTCGATGCCGCGCTCGCCGCGGCTGGACCTTCCGATCTCGCGCAAACGGCGAAGGACTGCAAGCTCGACCAACACGACCTGATGACGTTTTATCGGCTGTTCGCATGCACGGAACGTGTGGTGACGGTCTATTCGCAGGGCGTGAATCAGTCGAGCGCGGGGACGGATAAAGTCAATGGCATCATCAACTGTCATCTGGCGACGGGACGTATCGGCAAGCCGGGCATGGGGCCGTTTTCTTTCACCGGCCAGCCCAACGCGATGGGCGGCCGCGAAGTCGGCGGCCTCGCGAATACGCTTGCCGCGCACCTCGAGTTCGGCGATCCGCTGCATGGCGAGATCGTGCAGACGTTCTGGAATTCGCCTGTGATCGCGGAGCGCGCCGGATTGAAGGCCGTCGAATTGTTCGATGCAATCGAAGCCGGCCGCGTGAAAGCGGTATGGGTGATGGGCACCAATCCTGTCGTGAGCCTGCCCGACGGCGATCGCGTGAAGCGGGCACTCGAACAGTGCGAGCTCGTGGTGAGCTCGGACATCGTCGAGAAGACGGATACCAACGCGTTCGCCGATGTGCTGCTGCCCGCGCTCGGCTGGGGCGAGAAAGACGGCACCGTGACGAACTCGGAGCGGCGCATCTCGCGTCAACGCGCGTTCATTCCGGCGCCGGGCGAGGCGCGCGCGGACTGGCGAATCATGTGCGACGTCGCGCGTCGCATGGGCTTCGACGGCTTCGACTTCGCGGGGCCGCATGAGATTTTCGACGAGCACGCGCGGCTCTCGGCATATCGCAACGATGCGGCGACGGGCGTGCATCGCGCGTTCGACATCGGCGGTTTGACGGGCCTCGATCGCGCGCAATACGACGCCTTGCAGCCGACGCAATGGCCGCTGCGCTCCGTGGAAGAAG